>Ga0209727_1000151_pt1 | contig 85108 bp, 79 predicted proteins | sample RifGroC1_FD_183995 | JGI IMG/M metagenome (GOLD analysis project Ga0209727, IMG submission 183995) | Groundwater microbial communities from Rifle, Colorado, USA - Groundwater C1 (SPAdes) (version 2) | ecosystem: Environmental > Aquatic > Deep subsurface > Groundwater | place: Rifle, Colorado... | reverse complement strand
GTCACCCGCTTCCTGCGCGACATGATGATCGAACGGGGCATCACCGCGAGTTTCGCCCTGGGCGGCATCACGAGCCAGATCGTCAAGATGCACGAGGAAGGCCTGATCAAGCGCCTGCTGGACGTGCAGAGCTTCGACCTGGAGGCGGTCCGTTCACTGGGAGCCAACCGCCTGCATACGGAGATCGACGCCTCCATGTACGCGAATCCCCTGAACAAGGGTTGCTTCGTCAACAAGCTTAACGTGGTGATCCTGTCAGCGATGGAGATCGACACGAACTTCAACGTCAACGTGATCACCGGTTCCGACGGCGTCATCCGCGGCGCCTCCGGCGGCCATTCCGATACGGCCATCGGCTCCGGCCTTTCCATCATCGTCGCGCCGCTTATCCGCGGCCGCATCCCGACGGTCATCGAAAAAGTGACGACGGTGGTCACCCCCGGCGAGACGGTGGACGTGCTGGTGACCGACCAGGGCATCGCGGTCAATCCGCGCCGTCCGGAAGTCCTGGAACGGCTGAAGGCGGCGCGCCTTCCCGTGTACGACATCAACGAGCTGCGCGAACGGGCCGAGCACGCGACGGGCAAACCCGCGCCGGTCCAGTTCGGCGACAAGATCATCGGACTGGTGGAATACCGCGACGGGACGATCCTGGACGTGATCCGGCAGGCCAAGGCCATGGAAACCGACGAGGAATGAGACTCAACCCGCCCGGTCCCGGCCGCGCAGTTCCAGGTATGCGGAAAATACGGACAGGAAGTCGCGTGCGCGGGCGTCGTTGCGCGGATCGAATCCGAAGACGGCCTGGAAGCGGGAAAGGCGGGCCGCCAGGGTGTTCCGGTGGATGCCGAGGCGGGCCGCCGCCTCCTTGCCGTTGAATGAACTTTCCAGGAGGGCCCGCACCGAATGGCCGAGCTCGTCGGCGAAGCCCTCGGACAGTAGGGCGGCCACGGATTCGAAGGCATCCACCAGTTCGTTGCGCGGAGCCCGGGAGGCGAGCCATTCGCCGAGGCGGCGGTAGAAAAATACGACGCGTCCTTCGTCCTGGACGCAACGGTCCTCCAGCCAGAGCACCTGGCGCCAGGAACCGCGGTAGCGGGAGAGGTCGGTCTGGAAAGCTCCCGCGAACGCGCGGAAGGGGGCGAGGCCGCCCGATCGGGCGCCGAGGGAGGCTTCCGCCGCCTGCGCGTAGTGATCGATGCCGGCCTCGTAATCGGCGATGATTCCCGCCTTTCCGAATCCGAGGGTTTTGAACACGAGGACCGCGCCGTCCGGGGTGGCCCAGGAGATGTCGGATTGGAGGTGGGCGGGGGACTTCTTGAAGGCGGCGAGGGCGTCGGCCGCGTCCAGACCCTCGCGCAGGCGGAACAATACGGGAGCCCGCGGGGTCCGGCTTTCGTAGCCGAGTTTCGCCGCCAAGGCCTCGACGGCGGCGCGCGGGGCTTCCTGGTCGTACAATAAATAGTTCATGAGCAGGTTCTTCCGGTCCAGCCGTTGCAGGGCCTTGTCCTTGAACGCCTCCAGTTCCACCATGGATTCCACGCTCGTCTTGATGGCGTAGGCTACCGAAGCGACCTCGCGCGGATCGCCGGTAACGCCGACGACGCCGATATTGCGGCCGCGGTGTTCGATCGGCAGGTTCACGCCGGGCCTGACTCCCGGCGGAGGCGAATCCGATACTTCGATCCGTTCGATCTCGGCGCCCGTCTGCAGAAGGCGCCAAGCGCTCTCATGGAAGGTTCCGACGCGCGAGCCGTCGCGGCTGGCGATGATGACTCCCTCCGAGTCCATTATATTGATGTTGTAATCGAGGTGCTTGCCGAGCTTGCGGAGGAAGGCGACCGCGAGTTCCGAATTTAGGGGGGTGGCGTGCTCCATCTCCCGATTATAGCAGTCTTCGTCCGTCCCGCGTTGCATATTTCTCCGGATGGACCCCAGACCCGCTTCCCGGACGCGGTCATGTGATCGTCCTTGATCCTCGTTCGGTAAGGACCTAGAATCATGTTATGTCGTTCGCTCGGGAGGTTTCATGAAAATACGGTTCGGCATCCGCGCGCGCATACTTGCGCCTATCCTCGCGGTTTTCCTGGCGACGCTCGCGCTTATCATCGCGATGGCCTGGTTCTCCGCCGCGGGCATCATCGAAGGGCTGGCGAAAAAGCAGGGAGACGCCCTTGCGGAGAAATACGCCACGGCGTTGGACGCGGAGCTGGAAATCCCCATGGATCATATCCGTTCCGTATCTTTCGCGTTCACGGGCTTGCGATCCGCCGGGGACCTGAACCGCGGACATTATTCGGCCATCCTCAGATCCCTTCTCGAAAAGGATACATCGATCATGGCAGCCTGGGTGATCTACGAGAAGGACGCGTTCGGCGATGCGGCGGAAGACCGCGATCCGGCGATTACGATGGGCGACGGAAGTTTCGGCATGAATTGGCTGCGCTCCGACGGGAAACCTCTGCTCACCGCGATCCATGAATCCGATCGCGAAGGGGCGTTCTATACCGAACCGAAGCTCAAGGGCAACGAGGTTCTGCTGAAACCGTATCTTTTCTCTTATTCCGGAAAGAAGGAAGACGAGATCTGGATGACCAGCATGGCCGTTCCCCTGTACGACGGGAGCCGTTTCATTGGCGTGGTGGGCGTCGATCTGAGCCTTGCGGATATCCAAGCCTATTGCGCCAAAATTTCCCCTATGGCGGATGCGTACGCCATCATCGTGGACAACGACTCGGTACGCGTCTACCATCCCAAGCCGGAGCTCATCGGCCAACCGGTGGGCGACGACACGCCCGACCAGCGGGACGCGCTCCGCGCGGCGGTAAAAAAAGGCGAAACCTTCCCGCTGACAAAGAAGAACCTGAATACGGGCCAGGTTTCCTACTTGGCGTACGCGCCGATCGCCGTGGGCAAGTCGGACCAGCCGTGGTCGCTCGCCATGGTCCTGCCTCTTGGTGCCCTTCTGAAACAGGTCGATGAACTCGGGACCAGGCTCATCGTGTCGGGCGCGGCGGGCGCCGTAATCGGCATCCTGATACTGCTCCTGATCGCCGCCTCCATCGCTTCCCCGATCATGAAGGCCAGCGCGGCCGCCAGACGTTTCGCTTCCGGCGACCTGAGGCGCAAAGGCTCCGACAGCGAGGCGCTGACCGGCCTGGCTTCCCGCTCCGACGAGATCGGGGAGCTTGCCACGAGCCTGGACGCCATGGCCCGCGCGATGGGAGAGGCGGCGGACGGGATCACGGTGGCCGCCCGGGAAGTCGTTTCGGGATCGGAACAGGTATCCGTGACATCCCAGTCCATTTCTTCCGGCGCCACGGAACAGGCGGCGAGCGGGGAAGAGGTCTCCGCTTCCATGGAGCAGATGGGCGCGACCATCAAGCAGAACGCCGACAACGCGCATACCACGGAGGGTATAGCCCGGCGGGCGGCTGAAGTCGCCGCCGAAGGCGGCAAGGCAGTCGATGAGGCCGTGGGCGCGATGAAGGAGATCGCGAACCGGATAGGGATCATCGAGGAGATCGCGCGGCAGACCAACCTGCTGGCGCTCAACGCGGCGATCGAGGCAGCGCGGGCCGGCGACGCCGGAAAGGGTTTCGCGGTGGTGGCCAGCGAGGTACGCAAACTCGCGGAACGCTCCCAGAAAGCCGCGCTGGAGATCACGGAACTGTCAGGGACGACGGTGGGGCGCGCAGAGCAGGCGCGCGAGCTCATCCAGCGCATCGTGCCGGATATCCGCAAGACCGCCGAGCTGGTCCAGGAGATCGCCGCCTCCAGCCGGGAACAGAGTTCCGGCGTGGATCAGGTGTCCGGCGCCCTCGCCCAGCTGGACAAGGTGATCCAGCAGAACGCGAGCTCCAGCGAGGAACTCGCGTCCATGTCGGAGGAGCTGACCGGGCAGGCCCGCTATATGATGGATTCCCTCGCCTTCTTCAAGACCGATTCGGCGGTAGGCGGACCCGCGGCAGGCGTTCCGGCGGCAGGCGTTCCGGCGGCAGGCGTTCCGGCGGATAAAAAGCCGGCGGCCCGCAAGGGCGCCTCGTCGGCGCGGGCGATAGCGCTCCGAGACTGAACGAAGCGACCTGATGGTCGCTAGTAATCCTCGTCCGTTTTGCGGACGAGGGCCTTGGTCGAAAGCAGTCCGCAGGCTGCCTGGATATCCTGGCCGCGGGATTTTCGGATTGTGGCCATGAGGCCCGCTTCCTTCAGGGTCCGCTCGAACTCCACCGTCGCCTCCTCCGTGGAAGAGAGGAGGGGCGTATCGGGTATCGGATGGAAGCGGATGAGGTTTACCCTGCAACGCAGGCCCGAAAGAATACGGATGAGCTCGCGGGCATGCCTTCGATCGTCGTTCAGCCCTCCGAACAGGATGTATTCGAAGGAGACCCGCCTGCTCTTTTCGATGTCGGCTTCCCGCAGGAGCGCCAGCACTTCGGAGATCGGGTACACGTTCTGGACGGGCATCAGGGAACGGCGCTCCTCGTCGAAGGGGGAGTGGAGGCTGACCGCGAGGCGGCATTCGCTGCGTTCCAGGAACTGGCGCAGGCCGGGCACGATGCCGATGGTGGAGACGGTCAGGCGGCGGGGACTCATTCCGTAGCCCCATTCGGCGGTAAGAACCTCCAGGCTCGCGAGCACGGCTTCCAGGTTGTCCAGCGGCTCCCCCATGCCCATATACACGATATTGGTGATCTTCTCCCGTTCTGGAAGACTCCTGTACTGGTTCAGGATCTCCTCCGCGCTCAGGTGGCCCTGGAAGCCCTGCTTTCCGGTCATGCAGAAAAGGCAGCCCATGCGGCATCCGACCTGAGTGGAGAGGCAGAGCGTCGCCCGGTCTTCTTCGGGTATGTAGGCCGCTTCCACGAAACGCTTGGCCAGGGTCGGGAAGAGGTACTTCTTGGTTCCGTCGGCGGAGACCGATTCCTTTGCGGGCGCTTCCCCTGCAATATCGAAGTCCTCCGCGAGAACGGCGCGGAAAGTCCGGGAAATATTGGCCATGGAATCGAAATCCGTCGCGCTTTTTTTGTAGATCCAGTCGGCCAGCTGGGACGCGACGAAAGGCGCCTGGCCGCGGTCGGATACGACCGCGCGCAGCTGCGAAAGCGTCTTTCCGTACAGTTTCTCTTTCATGCCTCGCAAGGCCTCCCTGGATTCAGAAATAAATCTCCGACAGCACGTTCGCCCAAGGTACACCCCGCGAGATCAGTATGTCGCGGATGTCCACGACCATGTCCGTCCCACCGCACAGGAGGTAACGGCGGTCCGCTTCCAGCCGGTCCCGGCCGCGCAACCATGCGCTGATCCTGCCGGGGTACAGGCCCGGGCTTCCTTCGCGCGAGGCGCAACGGACGTAGCGTTCGCCCATGAGCGCGGCGAATTCGTCCGAAAAGAAGAATCCGCCTGCCGCGCGCGCGCCGTGCACGAGGATATTCCGCGGACCGAGTCCTGAACTGGCCATGGACCTGAAGGGGGCTATGCCCGTGCCCGTCGCGATCCAGATGCCACCGGCACCCGCGGAAACGCACGCCTCGGCGGCCGCCGTGGCGCTCGCCGAGCCGTCGGCCTCGGTCTCAGCCTCGGCGAATTCGCCTGTCGGTCCCGCGACGAGCAGCTCGTCGCCCTCTTCCGCCCGGGCCAGATGCGGCGTCAGCGCGCCATCCGGAACGACGTCAAAAACCACTTCGATGTATCCGTCCTCCGTTCCGCTCGCGATGGAGTACCAGCGGAAAGGGACGGATCCGTCGAGGGAAAGTCCGATGATCTGGCCGGGACGGAAGTCGAAACCGCGCCGGAGGGCGAGCAGGTGGACGCCGGCCGCGATCTCCCGCCTTCCTTCGACCCGAAGCTTCATCACAATCTAGAATGTAACGATTCCGCGACCACCTGGGAAGCGGCGCGGGCAAGCCCCGAAGCACGCGGGCAGGCTGCGGCGGCGTTGGTAAAATCGCTTGACCGCTTAATATCCGTATAGTAATATTCCGTCAGGAGGACGCATGGATACCGCCGACAAGCTGGCCCTGCTCGCGGACGCGGCCAAATACGATGCCTCCTGCTCCAGTTCGGGGAGCGCGCGGGAAAACGCGAACGGGGGAATCGGGAACGGAGCCGTCGGCGGAGTCTGCCATTCATGGTCGGCTGACGGCCGCTGCATTTCCCTGCTCAAGGTCCTGCTGTCCAATGCCTGCGCCTGGGATTGCGCCTACTGCGCGAACCGTCGTTCGGCGGACGTCCGCCGTGGCGCCTTCGAGCCCGAGGAACTGGTGCGCCTGGTGATCGATTTCTACAAGCGGAATTACATAGAAGGCGTCTTCCTCTCCTCGGGCGTCGTCTCCTGTCCCGACGCGACCATGGAACGCCTCATCTCGGTGGCGCGTACGCTCCGGGTCCGCGAACGTTTCAACGGATACATCCACCTGAAGGTCATCCCCGGCGCCTCCGATATCCTCGTGAACGAAGCGGCACGCTGGGCGGACCGCGTTTCGGTGAACATAGAACTTCCCAGCGCGGCGAGCCTGGCGAGGATCGCCCCCGACAAGACTCCGCAGGCGATTTTCGGTCCCATGCGCACCCTTGCCCGGGCCGGAGGCTTCGAACCGCGCCGCTTGATCGCCGAACCCCGCCCCCTGCTGGAAGCCCCGGCGCCCCTGCTTCCCGCCCGTCCGCGTACCTCGGACGCCCCGGGAAGGCGGGAGCTCAGCGTGCACGAAGCCCGGAAGGACAGGACCCGGAATCCCGGGGCCTCGGTCCTGCCGGCCGGTCAGACCACCCAGCTGGTGGTGGGGGCGAGCCCCGATTCCGACGCCGCGATCCTCACGCTCGCGGAGAACCTGTACCTGGCCTACGACGTACGCCGCGTCTATTATTCGGCCTTCGTTCCGGTTGCCGACGATCCGCGCATCCCCTCGCTCGGACGGCCTCCGCTCCTGCGCGAGCATCGCCTGTACCAGGCCGATTGGCTGTTCCGCTTCTACGGCTTCACGGCGGCGGAGATTCTGGCGGACGGCGCTTCCCTGGACGATGACCTGGACCCGAAAAGCGCCTGGGCGCTGCGCAACCTGGCCTTCTTTCCGGTGGACGTCAACAAGGCGGGTTATGCCGAACTCCTCCGCGTGCCCGGAATCGGGCCCGTATCCTGTTCCCGCATCCTGCGCGCGCGGAGATCCTCCTCCCTTCGCCATGACCAGCTCCCTGCCTTGGGCGTCGTCATGAAACGCGCGCGCGCCTTCGTCGTCTGCGCCGACAAGGCCGCCGACTCAGGCGAGCGCACGCGGGCGCTGGGCGACGCGCGTATCCTGCGCGCCCTCCTTGCCGATCCCGTCGCCGCGCGGGCGCCCGGGGAGGGCGAACGCCAGCTTGAAAGCGACTGGCGGGCCGGCGCGTGATTCCGTCCGAGGACCCGAACTTGCTTGAGTACGACGGCAGCTTCCCGGGTTTCCTCTGCGCGGTATGCGATCTGCTGAACGAAACCGCCGGCGCCGGCGATCCGCGGGACCTTCTGATATGCGGCCCTTCGCGTCCCTCGTCCCTCTTCGAACGGCGCGTGCTCGTGCTTCGCGACGACGCCCGCGCGGAACGGCTCTGGACCTGGCTGGCACGGCGGGCGGGCGAGGAGGCTGCACGGAAGCTGATGGCGGCCTTCTGCTCGGACTTGGAAGGCGCCGACGGGTCCGTGGCCCGCATGATTGTGCGCATCAGGCGGGAAGGGCGGGACGCCTTGGACGACCTCGGCGACGGGGACGCCCGGCTTGTGGAAAAGGCGTCGACCCGAACGAGGCGGGAAGCCCACCGGATGACCGGCCTGGTCCGCTTCAAGGAATTGCGCGACGGCTCGCTCTTCTCCACGATAGACAGCGATTGCGACGTGCTGGCCCTGATCGCCGACCATTTCGCCGCGCGCTTTCCGGTTTTCCGCTGGGCCATCCGCGACGAGCGCCGCGACGCCGCCATAGTCCACGAACCGGGCTGCGGCTGGAGCATCGGAAAGCGCTTCGCCGTGGAGCGGGACGAAGAAGGCGGCCTCCCGCTATCCTCAGGCGAGTCGGGCATTACGGAATGCTGGCTCCGCTACTTCCGGGCGATCGCGATCGAGGGTCGCCTTAATCCCCGGTTGCAGGCGTCGTTCATGCCGAAGAAGTACTGGAAGAATCTCACGGAGAAGGAGGGCGGGGGCGGCGATGGAGTCTCGTTGACGCCCGATCCGGGCGCCGGTATAGTCATGCGAAGATGATGGTTCAGCCCCTGAACGCTGCCACGGAAGCGCGTCCCCGGATCGGCCGCCGCACGGCCGACCTGCGCAGAATGGTTTTCGCCGGTGCGATTTCGTTGACCGGCTGGTCCTTGGTCCTTTTCCTCTTCTCCCTTATGCCGCCCCTGAATACCGCCGTTCCCCTCCAGGACGCTTCGGAAATGGTGGTGATCATCGGCGTACCCTCCCTGCCCGAATCCGGCGTAGCCCCGTCGATCGCCCAGGCGGCCCAGGCGGCCAATGCGAAGCCCTCCACGGATGTGAAAACGGATGCCCCAGGGGCTGATTCCGCAAAAACGGCCCCCTTCCCGGATGTCATCGCAAGCGCGGAAACACCGGACGCGGAGGTCGCGGCGGCGGAGGTCGCGGCGGCAGTCCCCTCAGCGGCAGTCCCCGCCGTGGAAGTCCCCGCTGTTGTAATCGCCGAGGCGACCGGAGCGTTGACCGCTCCGGTATCGACCGAGGCAACCGGAATCCCCTTGAGCCGGGAGATACCCTCCGCGCCGCCCTCCGCGCCGTCCGCCGCGCCGCCGGCGGGAACGGCAGTCTCAGGCGATCGGTCCCCGGCCGGGGGAGGCGGGGATTCCATCGCCTTCATTCCTTCATCGGCCGTCGAGCTGGATTTTCTGCGGAAAGCGATCGAAAAGAATCTGCGCTACCCGGAGGCGGCGCGGAAACGCGGCATCCAGGGGACGGCTGTGGTGGACTTGTCAGTGGACAGGGGAGGGCGCCTCACGGAATGCGCGCTCGCGGTCTCCTCGGGCAGCGAGTTGATCGACTCAGCGGCCCTCCGCCTACTGCGGGGCCTGTTCCCCCTTCGCGACAGCAGGCCCGGTCCCTTCAGGACCCGCATCTCCATCGAATTCAAGCTGAAAGGCGTTACGGCGCGTTGAACGCGCAACCTCAGTTATCGATGACGAGGACGGGTTGCTGGGGACCGTCCGAAGCCCGGATGGACTTGACGATGTTCCCCGTTTCGGGATCCAGCACAAGGAGCCGGTCGCCGTTGAAATCCGCGACGAAGAGCCGTGCCGATCCCGGATCAAGGCAGGCGCCCGCGAAGAACGCCTCCTTGCTTCCCGAGTAGAAAAGGTCGCCGCTCCCGTGCTCGATGGCCGGGGCCAGGGCCGGGTCGCCCGCGGGGGCGCCCGCTGCGGGTATGATGTACGTCATGATTCCGCCGACGCCCGCCAGCCATGTCCGGCCGGTCGTTCCGTCAAAGGAATCGGGGCCGATCACCGGAGAGCCGCCGACAGTAAGCCGGTCTTTCACGACCAGGTTCGCCGGATCGGGATCCGACGCGTCCAGGATCACGATTTCCCCGTCGTCGCCTTCGGCCTCTCCGTAAGCTCCCGTCAGGACGACGTGGATCTCGTTTCGGGAGGGGACGGCGATCATGGACTGGGGATTTCCGCCCGGCATGCCTGCAGTCCAACCGTCGGCCTGGATGGAGATGGTTCCTACGACCGCGTCGGTGGAGCTGTCGATGACGGATACGGTGCCTTCGCCGAAGGAGGAGCCGTCCAGGTTCGTGTTGCCGAAGTAGACCCGTCCGTCCATCCAGCAGCCGCCCTCCGGACCCTTGCCGACCGGGATTTCCGTGATGATCGTGTCCGTTTCCAGGTCGATCACGGTGACGGTGCCTGCCAGGAAATTCGACACGTAGCCCTTCCTGAGCACCGGGTCGATGACCATGGTCCAGGGATTCCGGTTCTTTCCCAGCCGGATCAGGGCCAGGACCCCGAAATCGGATTCCCGGACCACGCGGATCGCGTTGTCCCCCGAATCGACGATGTAGAGTTTTCCTTCGAAGGGAACCAGGGCGTTCGGCCACTTTCCGGTCGGGAACGCGTCGGCGTGGAAATCGAGGGTAACAGGGTCGAGCACCGAAACGGTTTCGGCGAGGGCGTTGACGCTGTATATTTCCCGCTGCGAATTGGGGAAGTCCCGGCCGGTGACGGTTTCATTCGGTGAAGGACAGGCCGCCAGCAGGATACCGAGAGCGGCCGACGCGAGGATGCGGGTACCGGAAGCAATTCGATTAAAATTCATAGCTGGTCCTGATGCTGAATTCGCGGCCGGGAACGGGGTAGTCCCGCAGATCCACATAGCGCGCGTCAAGAAGGTTCTCCAGTCGAAGTCGCACGAACCATCGCTTCCCCAAGGGAGTTCCCGCGCCGAGGCCGATGACCTGATAGCCTTCCAGGGCCTTGGTATTCCGCGCGGTGATATAGCGGAAGCTCGTATACGTTGCCCCCAGACCGAAGTAGGCGCCGCTGTCGCGTTTCAGGTCGAGAGAGACCGAGGACACGAAGGGCGGGCGGCCCGGCAGGTATTTCCCCTCGTTCGTGGATCCGGCGGATGCGTTACGCGCATCCAGCCAGGTCGCGGAAAAGGAGGCCGAAAGGTCCGAGCCGATCCGGTCGATCGAGATCCCGGCGTTCCCCCGCAGCTCCACGCCTCTGATCCTGCCCTCATCCTCGTTGGAGGGCCGCCATTTGCCGCCGGCCCCCGGCGTCCAGACGATGAGGTTCCTGATCCTGGAATCGAAGTAAGCCGTTTCCAGTTCCGCCCTAAGCAATCCGGTTTTCCCTACCAGGCCGACCCTGAAACCCGCATCCCAGGAGAGAGCGCTTTCGGGGAGAAGCCCGGGATTGCCCGACGCGAAGGCGGTGGATGGCCAGAATAGGTCGTCGAAGGAAGGGACGCGGTAGCTCGTGCCGACGTTCGCCTTCAATTCGACCGGTAAAGCGGAGCCGGCGTCTCCGATCGGATACGAAAGGCCGACCTGCCAGGTGGGAGAACCGGAATCGGACCGGCTTCCCCCCTCCGACTCCTGAACGCGGGCACCGTCGAACCTGATCGAAGGAAAGAGGACGGGCGAACCGGGGAGGAAGCTGGGAAGGGGCAAGGTGGACCTGAGCCCGGCCGAGGCGCCGAACCGGAGCACCTCGCCTGAGTCCTGGTCCAGGCTGCCGCTCCGCACCAAGGAAGTCGACCGGAGCGTGTCCATCCGCAGGGTGAGTGCCGCGACCAGGCCCGATACGGATTCGCCTCCTTCGCTCCTCCCTTCGCCTCCCACCTTCCATGGAAGGGGGACCGAGACGCGTCCCTCCATGTCGGCCTGCGATGCGAAGTTACGGTGCTCGTCGCTCCCCGTCGACATCGTTGAATCCGGATCCTCGTAGATCCGACGGCGGAAATCCGCGGAGAGGCTCGAGCGGGCTGACGCGCGGATGCCCTTCCATTCCGCGGCTACGGCGGCCGACGCCTGCGAATCAGACATACGGGCGGATTCGGTCGGGAATTCCGGAATGCCGGGAACTCCCTTTTCGTCCGCATGGACCGTGAGTTCCCCGGAGAGGCGGACGTCATCCTTCGGGTACAGGTCGAAGGTCCCGTAAAGATCGCCCTTGAGCAGGTCCGAGTTATCCCGCCTCGGCTCGCCGCCCTGGCCGTCCGGGTAGCCGTACGCCCCCTCGCTGGAGAGCAGGGAAGCCGAAATGAAGCCGTCGGCGAAACCCGCCTCATCCATCCCCTCCAGGGTCGCGCCGAACTTGGCGGTATTCCACGACCCGTATTGGGCCGTGAGCGCACCGCCGTTTTCGGCCTTGGCCGCCTTCCGGGTGACGATGTTCACGACGCCGCCCAGGGCGTTTTCCCCGTATCGCGCCGAGGCTCCTCCCCGGATTATCTCCACCCTTTCCACGGTATCAGGGTCGAAGCGGGAAAAATCCACGCCGCCGCCCTGGGCCGAATTGAGCCTGCGCCCGTTCAGAAGGACGAGCACCTGTTCGCTCGTTGAGCCCCGTACCGACGCGTAGGCGCCCTGGCCCGCGCTCCCGTAGCGGACGACGTTCACTCCCGCTTCCCCCTGGAGGGCGCGCGACAGGTCGAAGACAGCCGCGGCCGCCACTTCTTCCCTGCCGATGGTTGCGGAAAACTCCGCGGGAGTCGCCGCCGCTTCCGCCTCGGGCTCCGGTTCGGCTTCCACGATGAAGGAGAGTCCCGGTTCGGCCCCGGCGCTTCCCGCCTCCTGTGCCGGGGAAGGGGCCAGGGTCTGCGTCGGGGCCGGGGCCGGGAGGATAGTCAACAGGAGAAAAACGCCCGAAAGGGCGGCGACGGCTTTCACGGATGCACCGCCCTGACGACGGCGTCCACCTCGCAGGAGTAGTCTCCGACCGCGCCGTTCAACAGCTTCGTGCCCGATACGATCTTGACGAATTTGACCCTCACGGGCGGCGCCGGCGCGAACGCCGCGGAGGGCGAGAGCGCCCAGTCCAGGTCCATGGATGCGCCGCCGCCGCTCAGTTTACGGATGTCACGATCTCCCGGAGCGTCGGGCACGGTATAGAACCAGGCCGGATCGATTCCCGGATAATCGTCCTCCCCGTCTATCCCGTCGTCGTCGCGCCCGGAATCGTTGAGCGCTCCCGTCCCCGAGAGGTCGCCCCTGATGAGCGTCGGCGCCGTATCGGCCAGGCCTCTGAGCACGGGCGAGGAGACGCCTTGGCCGTAGATACTGTCAGGAAGCATGAATACGCCGGGGAAGTCCATGGTCGAGGAATCCTCCTCCATCGGCCACCAGTCGGGGTCATTGCTTCCCTTAGTGTAGCTGACCGTCTGCAGCTCCGAGGACGCGCTGGCGAGGCTTTCCCAGCCCCCGTCAACGAGGACCGCTGGCGCAAGCAGGAGCCATTCCGAATCCTCGTCTTCCCTGACCCAGACCGTCCCCGGCTCCTGCCAGACCCTGTCGGAGGCGCCGCCCTGGAAATAGGCGTTGCCGAAGACGATGAAATCGGTCGCCCCCGGATAATTCTCCAGTGGCGGATCGAATTCCAGCACCACGTAGCCGCCGGCCATGCCGAGCGATACGAGCGAGCCATTCTCGGGTGCGTAGACCCCGCCTCCCTCAGGCCAATCCAGTAGCTTCTCTTCGTTGCTCTCGATCCTGAAGGACGAATTGCGCGCGTGCACGCCCGGTGCCTGGACGAATTCCGTGACTCGAGCCGGAAGATAGGCGGCCGCTTCCAAGAGCAGGGAGGGGGCGACCCACCCTTGGGGCACATAGCCGATTTCTCCCGGTCCGGGAGGTCCGGGAACCGCGACAGTCCCGTCCGAACAGGCCATCCATAAGGCCAAAGCGAGGACCGAGGTCAGGATCGTCGCGATTCTGCGGATCATTATTGCAGGGTCGCGGTCGAATAGAATGAGAAGGCGTCGGCCGCGGTCGTGAAGGCCGCTTCCGCTGCCGCGGCCGTGTCGGAGTACTCGCCGGCCCAGTCGCCGTTGGCGTCAAGGTAGCCTTCCGAATACAACGTCGTGGTAGCACCGCCACTTGACGCAATATCCTTCCAGCGGATGACCCCGAATTTATTCAAGGATGTCGGCGAATACTCAGATGGGGTGGTGTATTTCACTACCATGTAGCCAGCATTGCCAGTGGAAGAATCCCCGGCATTGAAACCGTCATTGCTCCACGCTACGATTTCGCATACCTGGAAGATTGTAGTAGAGGTACCGACAGTTGCTTCAGTCCCGCTGTAGAAGGTAGCTGTGGTCCCGGTGATGTCGATACGGCTGCTGTAATCGCCTGAAAGGGCTACCCAGCTCCCCGCGATCTCTATCGTATCCCCGGTATCGGCTGAGTCCTCCGGACCGAACAGGGTCCCGCAAGAGACGAAAGCCAGCGAGAGGAAGGCGGCTACCGCGGCCGCCTTCACCATCTTGAATGAATGCATGAAATTCTCCTTCCTGCGGCGAACGCAGAAAAGAGCGGGACGGGACCGACCTATTCCATGGAAAATGGGGAAAGGAAGGCTGCCGCCCGGCTCTGTCCTCGAAGCCGAGTGCGCATGATTCGTTTTCCCCTGAAATATCCTGACTTACGGATTTCATGACCGGCGCCTTCCCGGAATCGCCCCCTGCGGGACTCCAGTGGCATTCGCCGGCCCATTTCCGAACACAGTGACGGGCTCGCGGAGGATTCGCACCTCCTTCCTTCAGCGGAAAATCGGTGGAACTATATCATCGGTCTCGGTATCGCGCCAGCCCCCTCCCGCTTTCCTCTCTCCGCCGCGGCCGCTATGATGCAGGGATGCGTTTACCTCTGACCGTCGCTGCGCGGCCTTTGATGGATATGGTTTTTCCCATCATGGCCGAGCAGGCTTTCATTACTCTTCTGGCCATGGTGAACGCCGGGATGGCGGGGCGCGCGGGGACGGACGTCGCCTCCGCAGTTGGTCTCGTCAACTCCGTTTCGGCCTTGGCGACCGCGATCTTCTCGGCCATCGCCCTCGGAGGTACGGTCGCGGTGTCCCGCGCGCGCGGAGCCGGCAAGCGGGCGGAGGCGGATCGGGCCGCCTTCCAGTGCATCCTGCTTGCGGTTAGCGCGGGGGCGGCGATCGGCGCGACCCTAGCCGCGTTTCCCGTCCTGACGGTGAATTTCCTGTTCGGCCCTTCAAGCGAAGCGATCCGGTCGAAGGCCGCAGCATACCTGGTCTGGAGCGCCGCGGGCTTTCCCTTCCTCGCGGCGACCCTCGCCGCCTCCGGCGTCCTGCGCGGGGCGGGAAATGCCCGCATCCCGATGGCCGCTAACATACTCATGAATATCGCCGCGGCCATGGCCGGCCGTATTTTTATTTTCGGCTTCGCGATAGGAGGACGGAGCGTCCTGCTTCCCCTCGGCGCGGCCGGTGCCGGCATGGCCCTGAGCGTCGCCCGGATGACGGGGACGGCGATCTACGCGGCCGCGTTCGCCCGGAAAGCTGGAGGAATCGACCTGCGCAATGCCCGGAAAACGCGCTGCGTCGCCGTACGCGGCCGCTTTTTCGGCGACCGGGCGGCGACGGTGGCCGTGCTGGCGGTGGGCATCCCCGCCGCGATCGAATCGCTGGCCTTCAACGGGGGAAAACTGCTGACCTCAACGATCGTCTCCGGACTCGGGCATTCGGCCGCCGCTTCGGACTACCTCGCCTCCGCGGCCGCGGGGCTGGTGCAGGTCCCGCTCTCGGCCCTACAGATCGCCGTCCCTCCCCTGGTCGGCTCGGCCCTAGGCCGCGGGAAACCCGCCGAGGCGCGCGCGGCCATCGGATTGGCTTGCTTCGCGGGATCCGCGATCACGCTGGTCATCGTCGTTCCCGGGTGGCTGTTCGCCCCTGCCTATCTTGGCCTTTCAACCGAAGACGGCGAGACCCTCGCAGGAGCGACGGCAGTTTTCCGCTTATTCTGTCTCATGACGCCCCTATTCTGGGCAACATCCTTCATCGTGCCCGCGGGCCTCCGCGGGGCGGGCGACGGCAGATATACCATGCTCGCAGCGATCGCTTCCATGTGGACTGTCAGGGTTTGCCTCGGCTGGTTCCTCGCGGTACCGGCAGGCTTCGGACTGACCGGCATCTGGATCGCGATGGTCGCCGATTGGATGGTCCGCTCCGCGCTTTACCTGCCGCGTTTGAGAGGAGCCGCGCTCGCGGATCTGAGCGATCGCGTCGCCTGACCTCCATCTTCCGCTGTCCGCCTCGGTTCCGCCGCTCCCCGTTCAAGCTGTTCCCGCTCGGTGATTTCACGTGCCAGGGCGGCAAGCGCATCCCGCCTCCCGCAGAGCACGTCGGGATACTCCTCCCCCCGCGAAAGCCGCAGCGCCAGCCGTCTCGCCTCTTCCCGTATATACGTCAGTTTCCGTTTGGAGCACCAGCGCGCGATTTCCTCGATCGAGGCTTCCCTGCCGACGAAGGCAGGCGCGAGGCTCGCCGCGTCCGAACGGTCGACAAGCGAGCGGAAAATCCGAGGGGGGAGCGCCCGCAGGAAAGCGAGGGGCTGGTCCTGTTCGATAAGCCCGTCCAGCCTTTTACGCGCCCGCGGATAAACGTAGCGGAGGTGGATTTCGGCGAGCAGCCGTTCAGATCGCAGGCTGAGCGCAAGCGAACCGCTGCGCAGGTCTCCGGCCAGATCCTTGTAGATACGTTCGTTCATCCGGATGAAGTCTTCGCTCGTCGCTGAGGACGCGCCTTCGCGGACGGAGGCGACAAAGGTTTCCGCCACCGTCCGCGGCAGGCAGGCTGCGAATTCGTTCAGGTCGAAGGCCTGCGGCCGCACGACCGCGCGCTTCGACCCGCCTTCCCCCGATATCGTCTTGCGGAAATAGAACAATTCGGCGAGTTCGTCGGCCGCGACTTCCCGCACCAGGAAATTCTGCGCGAGTCGGCGCCGGTCGTCCTCGGGAAGGAGGCGGAACGCCGCATGGAACGGGACGAGGCGGACAGGCCCGCCGGTATTTTCGCCAGTGTCTCCGCCGGCGTCTCCGCCTTCCCCGCCCGGGTAATCTTCGGCGTTCTCTTCCAGGACTGCCGCGTCCAGGCGCCCGCGGAGTCGCCGGCCCAGGACGAGAAAGGCGAGGTCCGGATCGGAGGGGACGGGCGCGACGGCCAAGTCGACCGCGACGGCCAAATCAGCCGCGACGGCAACAGCGGCGCCAGCGGGTACGGTCACCGGGAAAGCGGACGCGAGGGCAGGCAGGTAGCTTTCCGGAACCACCGCGCGGAAGGCGAAGCGGACGTAACCGGCGGACAAGGTTCCCTCAAGGGAACGGGCGCCCTGAGCATTGAACGACGGGCGCGCGACGGCGGCCGCCGCGACCGAGACTTCGATCCCGGCACGCCGGAATTCTTCCGAGAGCGCAAGGGCCGCCAGTTTCGCCGTCGTAGCCGTCAAGGACGCCAGGCGCTCGGCGGGGATCCCTTCGCCTCCGCGGAAGGCCCAGAATCCTCCTAGCGCGAGCGCAGGCGAGCGGACGCCGAAGCGGAACCAGTACTCCCCATCTTCATCTCCCGCCCCGGCGTTTTTGCTATTTTCGAAGGCGCCGAAGGAACGCGGCATGAAGCGGAAACGCGTCTCGCCCGAACGGAAGGCCGCGGGAAACAGGAAACGGGAGGCATGGGCGGAGGCCGGGTCTTCCACGGCGATGCGCGGGGCAAAGGCGGTCGCTTCCGGCGGAAAACCCTCTCCGCCCGCATCCGCCGGGAGCGCAGCCGTGAACGCTGCCATGAGGGCTTCCCCGAAGACTTTCGATCCCGTTCCCTCGAATTTCGCCTGGAAGAGTCCCTCCAGCCGCGGATCGAGGAGGAGCCGCTGCCGGTCATCCTCCGCGTCCGCGAAGGCGAGGTAGTCGCGGCATTCGGCCTGCAGCTCCCCGACGGGAAATGCCGCCTCGCGCGTTCTACGGCCATTGCCGGTGAGCAAGGCCAGCGCCGCGCGGACGCGGCCGGCAAAGGACGGTCCTTCAGCGGAATGGCCGGAAGGCCGTACGATGATCGCGGCCGGCCGGTCGGAATCCGTGAACAGCAGGAGTCCTTGCTCCCCGGCGCCAGCTTCCCGGCCGCCCGCCGTTGTCGGCAGCGCGCCCAGAGCCAGGATGAAGGAGGCGAAGTCTACGATTTCCGCGGCGTGGCCGCGCTTTCTGCGTCTGGACATCCATCCTCCTGGAAGAGCTGCTGGACGCTTTATCGTTACTTCTCCTGCGATCGTCCCTCCAGGGATCGAAGCGCCGCAAAGGACGGATCGGCGCTGAACCGTTCTTCCTTCCCGGCTCCCTTCAGAACCAGGAGGCCCTTCCCTCCATCGATGCCGAGCACTCCGCCGTCGAGGCTTCCGTCCGAGTAGGGGGCAAAAAGCGTGCCGTAGCGCAGGGTCCGCGTCGAGCGGGGAGGAATGGTCACGATAGTCGGCGAGCCGAGCACCGAGCGGCGCCCCTTGGAGAAGGCCAGTCCATTGGCGAACGCTCCGGTCGCGTTCTCCGTCCCGAGGCAGAATACGCGGTCCGTTCCGCCGTCCCAGGCCGCCCAGGGCCGGAAGCGCCGTCCGCCGTACTGCATCCAAAGGTCGTTGAACGAAAGGGCGATGCCGTCGTCCCCTGCGGTCGGCGGTCCCGGGAAGAAACAGGCGTAGACGAGGCCGAGAGCGGGGTTGGAGACGGCGCTCCAGCCCGTCGCCACGGAGGGCGGAACAGGACCGGTCGCGAAATCCGTGAAGCCGATGGGCCCGGGGACGAAGCTCAGGTCGCAGGTCTTCCCGTCCCGCGTCGGCGCGCGCTCGAGGCTTTCGAACTCCGCGTCTATCGCGAGCCGTCCCGTATCGTCGAACTCGCCGCCGAGGGGAGGCGTCGCCCAGCGTTCGGCGCAGGCGGACAGCCGGCAGCCGGCCTGGAGGAAGGGCGAACCTATCGTATTGTGCCAGCCGATATTGATCTCGGCGGCAGCGTTCCCGCGGTTTTCCACCGCGAGGCTCGAATAGTGGACATTCTCTCCCGGGACGACCGCATCGATCTTCCTGAAGAAAAGGGGGAGGGTTGCCTCGGGGCTCTCCATGGCTGAAAGCGCCCAGGCGGCGCCCGTCTTTTCGTCGACGCCGGCCGCTCCGTGCTTCCAGGCGAGGTTTGCGCTCCAGCCGTGGGGAAGATGGTCAATGGTACCGTCCCGGTGGCCGCCGCCGAAGTTAGGGACGCAGGGAAAATTGCCCGCCAACTCGTAAAGCAGTTCGACTTTCCAGAAGTCACCGTGGCGCGCCCGGTCGAAAACTTCGCCCGAGTTTGAACGGAAGACCGGATGCCAATGAGCGTTGAGGAAGCCGTTCTCTTTCCGGACGGAAAGTTCGGGGACCATGCCGCCCTTGTCTCCGATGAGGATCCGGGTCGTTCCGTTCTCAAGAAGGGTCGCATCCCGTCCTCCCTCTTCCTTTACCCTTCGCGCCGTCGTCTTGGTCGCTTCCGTCATGATCCTTTTCTCCTCCGGGGTCGAAATCGATGCGGACAGGCTACGCCCGAATCCATCATGCGTCAACTCGCGCGCGTCGCGACGACATACCCGCCGGACCTGTGCTATGTTCCTGCCATGATCGAAGCGCGGCGCAATGCCCATAATGCGAAGGGTTCGTCTTTTTTCGGCTCCTACCTGGCCCTGGCGGCCGCCTGCCTTCTTTGGGCCAGCTCGTTCATGGCGATGCGTTCCCTGGTGCTCGTCGTCCCGCCGGCCTCGGTGGTATGGATGCGTTCCGTAGTCGCCCTCGCGGCGACCCTTCCTTTCCGGCGCCTATGGAGACCGCGGGAGAAGAAGAGCGGCGACCTGCCTCTCCTCGCGGTGCTCGTCCTTCTGCAGCCCTGCCTGTATTTCCTGCTGGAGGCGAACGCTCTCCGGCTCACCACCTCCACCCAGGCGGGTATCGTTTCCGCGGTGGTTCCGGTCCTCGTATCGGCGGGCGCGGCCTTCTTCCTCGCGGAGCGGCCCGCGCCGATCGCGATCGCGGGCGCCGTCCTTTCCATCGCGGGCGTGGCGGGAATTTCCTTCCTGGGTTCCGCGAACCAGGCGGCGGCGAACGCTCCCCTGGGGAATCTGATGGAGTTCGCCGCGATGGTCTGCGCGGCCCTGTACATGCTGCTCGCAAAACGGCTTTCCGCGCGCTGGGGCCCCTGGTCCCTCGCCGCCTGGCAGGCCGCGGCGGGCTTCGTCTTTTTCCTGCCCGCCAGCGGCGGAGCCTTCGCCTTCCTCGCGTCCTCCCCTTCGCCCGCAGTCCTCGCTTCGATCGTCTATCTGGGCCTCTTCGTCACCCTCGGAGCCTTCGGCCTGTACAACGCCGGCCAGATGCGGGTCCCCGCGAGCCGCGCGGCCGTCTTCGTCAATCTGATTCCCGCCTTCGCCGCCGTCCTCGGCTGGCTGGTCCTCGGAGAGAAGCTGACTCCCGCGCAGATCGCCTGCGCCCTTCTCGTGCTCGCCGGAGTGCGGCTGGGGCAAATGACCGCAATGCGCCCCAGGAAGGACGGGAAAAGCGGAGATGCCGCCTGAAGGAAGGCGCCATCCGTCCGCTTTAAACTTTGCGCATTCCGGCGGAAGGTCTATACTTTAAAGCGAAATGCCGATTTCGATGAAGCGCGACGCGGAAGACGCCGAAATTATACAGGGGTCTCCCGGGATGAGTCGAAAGAATGATCTCTCCATTTCCGAAAACGACAGAAAACTCATCAAGGAACACGCGCACACCATGCGTGAAGCGCTTTTCGCCTGCACGACGGAGACGCAGGTCGAATGCGCGGTCGCTTTCGCCCGCTTCCTCAACTTTTCGGGCATAAATTCCGAAAACTACCGCCTCTTCCTCCGCTTCCTGACGACCAATAACCCCTGGGTCGTCGGCGAACTCCTGCACGACCGTGATCCGCGCTTGCTCTTCACCACGATCCGCCCTGACGAGGAACTCATCGATATCGCTTTCAAGATCCTGTCCTCGCGCCACCCGGACGAGATGAACATACTTTCGCTCGAAGCGGTTTTGGGAATCATCCAAAACGCGTACTTCGATCCCGACGACGGTTTCCGCATCCGGCCCATCAGGATCATGGATATCAACGCTCTGGGCAAGTTCCTGCTGAAGGACGAAGCCCAGGCGCATCCGAGGAACAGGTTTATCCTTGAAATCCTTGACCGCCTGACGATGCTGGGGCAGTATTACGGTGAGCCTGAAAAGAATATACTGGCCAAGCACGCCTTCAGCGTGCGGTTCGCGTACTTCGACCACACCCGCAACATGGGTGACGCGATCCCTTCGCCCTTGCTCGTCAGCCTGCCCAATCGGTCCGACGTCTCCCCGGAGAAGGACTTCGCCGGGGTGGTGACGGAACGGCGGAAGCGGAAACGCGACGCGAACGGCAGATTCGTAAAGTAACCGCGTGTGCGGGGAGGTTCCTGTGCTGAAGAGGAAGAATTCGGGAGGACTTGCGGCAGCCGATGCGGGCGCACCGGGCGGAAGGATTTCGGTCGAAGATGCCCCTTTGCCGGCCTCGGGAAGCGCGGCCATTCCGACCGGCAGCCCTGAACTCGTCGAACGCGCGATCGCCGTCTCCGCCGAATGGCCCGGGCGGCTCCGGGACGACGAAGGCGCTCCCGGCGGCCTCATCGAGTTGCCGCGCGGCATCCGTACGGTCGTAATCGGGGACCTGCACGCGAATCTGGAAAACCTCATCGCGATCCTGGAGCACGACGGCAACAAGTCCGACCTCGATTCGGGCAAAGCGGTTTTCATCCTTGTGGGAGACGCGGTGCATGACGACAGGACCGGTCATATGAGGGAACAGGCGGGGTCCATCGCGATACTGGACTACATCTTCCGCCTGATCGTCGACCATCCCAAGAACGTATTCTATATCCGCGGCAACCACGACACCTTCGACCACCGCCTGAGGAAGAGCGGCATAGCGCAGGGCCTGGAATTCCGCGACGCGCTCACGGCGGCTCACGGCGAAGCCTTCGTGGAGGCCGTCGGCCGCTTCTGGGATTCGCTTCCCGTCTTCATAATCGGCGAGGGTTTCGTCATCACCCACGCGGGACCGCCCCGCGGAGGATTGGTCCGCGAGGAAATCGTGAACATCAAGCGCTACCCGGAGAAGTACCACCAACTGATGTGGAACCGGGTGAATGAGTACCACGGCAATCCGAGCCCCAAGGAATACGGAGAAAAAGACGTCCGGCTCGTGCTCGATCTCCTGAACCAGAGCGCGGATACCTTCTTCATCGTCGGACACAATCCGCTGTGGAACGACGGTAACAAGATCGGCGTCTGGATGGACGTGATCGGGATACGCAATCATCATATACTCTATTCCGGTTCCGGGAGCCGGGCTCCCTACTTCATCCTCGAAGGGGGGAAGCTCGTCCTGAAAATGGCGGTCGAATTCGAGCCGGAGGTTTACAACTTTGGATGAACGCGAAAAACTCATCGAGACGATAGCCGACGAGGACATCGTCCGTTATTTCTATCTGGACCTGCCGACGGAGAAGGTCCTGGACGTCATGGACGCCCAGACGCTCCGCATCACGAGCTCCCAGGACGAAGTGCCGTTCAACGCCCAGGTGAAGGGCTATATCGGCGCGGTGGACTCAGGCGGCGATCCCTGGATCCTGAAGCCCGCCCTCGACGCCAAGGAAGCCCTCTACCACCGCATCTGCGCCCTCGCTTTCCTGCTGGATCACTGGATGGGAACAATCTCCGCGCCGACGACCGTCTTCCGCATCGACGGCAAGCTCTACCGGGCCGCGAAGGTGGTCAGGCGGGCCGTTCAGATCTCCTCCTACAATTACCTCGAACACCCGTACATCGACCTGCTTCGCGCCGACCTGGTCAACCGCTGGCTGTATTTCGACGAAGACCGAAATCCGAACAACTACCTGGTGATCCACAACAAGCGCGACCATCCTTTCCTGGTCGCGATCGACTTCGACAAAGCCGATTTGGAAGCCGAGAGCATGAAGATCGTCGGCATGCAGGACAAGTTCGGCTGGATCCGCGGGGAGAAAACGCGTTTCCTCACCCTGCTCAGGCCGGACAACTTCGAAGGCGTTCCTCTGGAGACCTTCGAGGTACGCCTGTCCGCCCTGTCGGCCATCCCCGAGGAAGCCGTCCGCAGGATCGCGCTCGCTCTCGTGAGCGGCTACTGCCAGAATCCCGAGGAGCTCGCTTCCCGCCTTGTTTCGAACTTTTTGATGCGGAGGGCTTATATCGTCGAGTACTTCAGGCGCATGTTCAAGCCCGAGAGCGAGACGAGGAACGTCTCCAACGCCGAAGAATACTCGATGTTCGGGGCCAGTTTCCTTGCGATGAACCGGAACAAAAAGTGAGGAGGACGAAATACGACGAAGAAGGCTTGACTTGCTCATTTCTTTATCTACACTTTTTTTATAATCCGATATAAAGTATTGCGGTAACTCATCAACCTGTGGAGGTTACGATGGACAAACAGACTGAAAGAGTGATCGAGAGGACATGGTCGAAAGAGACGATCATGCAGGTTGAACTTGGGATCGTGCAGAACATGCTCGCTTCCCGGACCGAAGAAGCCGTGGAAGGAGCTATCAGCTTCGCCCGTTTTCTCAGCCTGTCGGGCTTGAACAATGACAACTACCCGTTGTTCCTGAAACTATTGGAAGTGGAGAACCACTGGGTCATCGACACGATGGTCGGCAAGAAGGATCCCTTCCTTCTCATCAGCCCCATCCAGCCGAATTCCTACCTGTCCTTCACCGCCTTCAAGCTGCTCACCAACTGGCACCCGGGCGGAATCTACCCGGTGACCCTTTCCGTGGTGCTAGGCATGCTCCAGGCGGTATTCGCCTCCCCCAAGGACGGCTACAAGATCTACGCCGTCTCCATCAACGACATCAACAACCTCGGCAAGCATCTGAACAAGGAAACCGGACAGGACGACCCGAACAACCGTTGTATCCTGGACATCCTGGACAGGACCGGATCCCTGGCGGGCACCTCGACGAACCCCGAGAAAGAGGGGATGGCGCGGCAGGCCAACAACATCAGAACGTTCTACTTCGACAAACGGAAGAAGATGGAAGACATCATCCCGCAAGTCCTTCTGGTGAAATCGGACTACGTGGCCAAGGAAACCGCGCCGCGTCAGCTCTACGTCGACTGATGGATAGGAGAAGTACCATATGAAGGAATTATTCGAGAAGAAACAGGACTGGACGAACGAAGAAGTCCAGATGATCGAATACAGCATGCTGAAGGGTATCATCGGGTGCCGCAGCGGTGAAGCGGTGGAAGCCGCCACCACCTACGCGAGCTACCTGAACTTCACCGGCATCACCAACGGGAATTACCCGGTATTCCTCAATATCCTCACGGTGCGCAACCATCACGTGATCGATGCGCTCCTCGGAACGCGGGACCCCTTCCTCTTCATGAGTTCCATCCAGCCGAACTACTTCATCGTGTCGACCTGCTTCAGCATCCTCACGAAGTACCGGAAGGGCGAGATCTATCCCAAGACGCTCGGAATCATCCTCGGCGTTTTCCAGGCCGGCTACAATTCGCCGCTGGATGGCTACAAGAACTACCCGCCGTCGGTGGCGGATGTCAACGCCCTGGGCAAGCACCTTAACGAAGAGAAGGGCCAGGACGATCTGCTCAACCGCAGCATCCTCGACATCCTCGACAAGCTTTCGTCCCTCGAAGGACAGAACATCGACGAGGACATGGAAGATTTGGCCGTGCACGCGCACAACATCCGCAACAACTTCTTCGATTCCACCAAGAGGCTCGTGGACGTGATCCCCGAAGTCCTGCTCCGTACCGAACCGAACCTTGATCCCGACGTGCAGCCGCGCAAGCGCGCGCCGCTTTCCGACGCCGAGAAGGGTGCCTCCGAAGAGGCCGCCGCCAAGAAGTAGGCCGCTTCCGCGAACCGGCATGATGCCGGCCGCGGTAGCTTGAAGGACCGCGCGTTCTCCGCAGGGAGGGCGCGCGGTCGGCTTTAGGAGGAAAGAGATGCCGGGACCCGGTACTTGGCCGCTGTTGTCGAATGCGGAAATTGACGCCCTCGAACTGCGGTACATCAACGATATCATTGCCTGCAAGAACGAATACAGCGCCTTCGCCGCGGTAGCCTTCTCGCACTACCTCATCAACACGGTCGGCCTCACCCCCGATAATTATTCGGTGTACTTCCGGCTTATAGAGTCGGGGAACCGCTGGGTGGTGGACGCCCTGGTCGGCAAGAAAGACCCCTCCAAGTTTTTCGGCAACATCCAGCCGAACAACTATATGCTCGGCGAATGTTTCCGCATGCTGACGAAGTGGAAATCCGGCGAGGTGTATCCGAAAGCGCTCGTCATCATCTATGGTTTGCTCACCCTGTGTTTCAAGGATCCTGAAGAGGGCTACCGCCTGTATCCCCTGACGGTCACCGACGTCAACAACCTCGGAAAACATTTGGATAAGACCAAGGATCAGATGGAGCCTCTTAATCGGACGGTCCTTTCCGTGCTCGACGAGATTTCGAGCCTGATCGAACCCCAGAAACCGATGCCGTCGCGGGAAATACAGGACGTCGCTCTGCAGGCCAACAATATCCGGGGCAAGTTCCTGGATATGACGAAGCGCCTGAACGAAGCGATCCCGGATATCCTGCTGGAACGGGGCGACTATACGGCGAACGAAATAAAGCCGAATATTCCGGTTCAGGAAACCTGAAGGCGATCGCGTATCGCTGATCCGCAATCGTCGGGCGCGGCTTTTCGTCGCGCCCGATTTTTTCGTCCATTGAAAGTCGGCGGCAATGTTGCAAGAGCGAACCCTGATCAATGCGTGCTATATCTTGCGCGAAAGGCTCGGCGAAGATTCGTTCTGCGAGCTGTGGCGCGCGAGCGCTATTTTCGTTGCATCCGACTTCCTGATCCGCTTCCTGAAACCGGAATATTCCGGGGATGAAGAAGCCATCGCTTCCTTCGTCAAGGAAGCGCGCGCTATGTACCGGCTTTCCGCTCCCGCAGTCGAGGACATCGTCGAACTCGACCGTTTCGAGGGGCGCCTTTTTCTCGTCACCGATAGCTCGGGCGGGAAGGATATCCGGAAAACGCTCGAGACCGGTCTCCGCTTCACCGTCGACCACGCCTGCCGCCTCGTCGCCGAACTCGCCGAAGGAGTGGATGCTTATCACCGCAGGGGAATGACGTACGGCGTCCTCACTCCGGAGTCGGTGGTCGCGAGAAGGAACGGGGACAGGATAGAATCCATCAGGATCCGAAAGCCGGGCTACGCTGCCTTCTTCCGATCCATTCCCGAAACAGCATCAGCGGATTTCCGCGAGAATTGGGGCTACGCTTCTCCGGAATTTAAACGCGGGGAAGCCCTTGACGCAAGGTCCGACGTCTATTCCCTCGGAGCCCTGCTGTTCCGCATGCTCGCCGGCAAGCTTCCCTATGGGAGCCGTTCTGGAAGGACGGTGCGTTACCGTTCCGTTTCTCCGGCCCATGCGGCAGCGGCGCTCGCCCGTCGCGGCGTTCCGCGGGAGCTGACCATCTCGGTTGTCCGTTCGCTCCGGAACAAGCCGGGGAACAGGCAGGCGGACGCGATCGTCTTGCTGCGCGAGTTGCGGGCTTTCCTTGACGAACGCCGGGAACAGGCTTTGAAGGCAGGGCTCGCGGATCCTTTGGCTGAACTGTCGACCTTGAACCTGCAGAAGGCCAAGGCGGGCGCCGCCGAAATCGTCCGCAGCCTCGATACCGTGGAATATTTCCGGGCCATGTCGCTTGCCGGCGTCCGGTCCTCATCCGGGCCTTCCATCCATCCCGGGATCACGGTTCCCTCGTACGCCGAATGGGGCGGATTTGATGAAATCGAAGAAGAGGAGGCGGATGGCCCGGAAGATGACGATATTATAACCGCGGAGGCCTTTGCGGACGCAGGCTATAGGGCCTCTGAGGAAAACCGTAAGGCGGAACCTCCGCATCCTCCTCCTCCCGTGCTTGCGGAACCCGTTGCGATAGCCACGGCGGAGCCGACCTCTACGATTCCCCCGGAAATGGCGCCTGAGCCGGTGGGGCCGCAGCCCGTGATACGGGAAGCCCTCACCTCGGAACCCGTCCGTGACGCCTTGCCCGTAGCGTCGCCCCCTCGCACGGCCGAAAAAATCGCGGGCACTGCCGCAAAGGAAACGAAGAGAAAGCCCCCGGCTGCGGTCGTCTCCTGGAGGAAATCGGGAGGCTCGCCCGAGCGGATCGCCGAATCGATCGCGGACGCTTTTTCCCGGGCACTCCATTCCCGCGGCGTCTTCAAGTTCATAGAGGATCCGGGTCCGGGTCGACCCGCCCGGCTCATGGCCGAAGCCATTGAGGCTATTCGGGAAAAGGCTTTCGTGGTGGATCTGGATACCTTCGCGAACGGGGCGGGAATGACCAATTTGCTGGGCGCGCTGCGCATCGGCTTGACCGTCGCCTGCATGAGGGAAAGCGCCGCGTCCCGGAAACTGTTCGCGCATCGTTTGAAGAAGACGGATCCGGCAGGTTTGCTGCGCGCCGAACCGCTCGGTCGCGTACTGTTCGGTTTCGACGAGGAGGCTGCGCCGGAGGCGGTTACACCGGAGGCGGATGCGCCGGAGCGGGGAGCCGATGACCTCGACACGCTCTCTCTGGCTTCTGCCATCGCCTCGTTCGGTCGCAGGACGCGGCCGCTCGTGCTGATCGGCCGCGGCGCTCAGGCGGTCGACGAGCCAGTTCACCGTTTTCTGGTCGCGCTGGCGGCCATGGCTGCGCGGAAACCCATCTGCGTATTCATGTTTTTCGAACCGGGGAAGACCGGAAGCTGGCACGCCCTCAGGGCCTTGGACGCCGGACGCTGAAATCGCGGCCCCAGACCCAGTCCCAATTTCAGCCCCAGTCGGTCGCTAGAGCCTTTCCCCGCAATTGAAGCACTCGCTGCGGTAGACTGAATTTTCCATCTCGCATTTCGGGCATTTCTTGGCGATGAGGCCGCTCGCCGTCGGGCGCAGGTCCATGGATGTCGCTGAACGCTCGGTCATCCTGGCCGGCGCCTCTTCCTTGCGATCCGCCGCCTTCGATTCTTCGATGGCCGCAAGGGTTTCCGGATCGATCGGAGGCACCGGAGGCGGGATTTCAGCGACGGCTACCGTTTCCCCGGGCGGCGTGGGGATTTTGGTTTCCGCAACGGCAGGTGCGCCAACGTTCACGTTGATTGTCTGGCCCTTCGACGGCGCATCCTCCAGGGACATGGGAATTCGCGCCGATAGCCCGGCGAGCTCGCGCAGGACCAGGAATAATTCGACGACGACTATCGAAACGAGGATGGTCAGGACGATCAGAAGAAGCTCGGGCATGCATCCAGTATCGGCAGATGCGCCTGCCGAATCAATGGATCAATCCCCGGCCGCACTGGCGACCGAGGGGTTCCGAGTCAGGCTCGGTCAGCGCTTCCCGCGGCGACGCGGCGCGCGGCCTCGTCAAGGACGGCCGCCGTCGTCGTGCAGCCGAAACGCTCCACGCCGAGTTCGCGGCAGAGGAGGGCGGTATCCAGTTCCCGGATGCCGCCGGCGGCCTTTACGCGCACGCGAGCGGAGACGGTACGCCTCATCAGGCGCAGGTCGGCGAAGGTGGCTCCGCCGCTGCCGAATCCTGTGGAGGTCTTCACGAAATCGGCGCCCGCCCGCTCGCAGATGCGGCAGCCTTCCTCCTTCAGCGCGTCGGTGAGGTAGCAATTCTCGAGTATGACCTTCACGATCGCGCCCCGCCCGTGCGCCGCCTCGCAGACCGCGCGGACATCCTTTTCCGCGTACTCGTAGTCGCGGCTCAGAAGCCTGGAAACGTTCATGACCATATCCAGCTCCGTGGCCCCGTCGTCCATGGCGCGTTCCGCCTCGAAAACCTTCGTTTCGGTCGTGTTGTAGCCGTGGGGAAAGCCGATGACCGTTGATACCTTCACGTCGCTCCCCTGGAGCAGTCCACGGACGAGGGGAACCTGGGACGGAGCGCAGCAGACCGACGCCACGTCGTACTTCACGGCGAGCGCGCAGCCAGAGCGGACGTCCTCGTCGGTCAGGTTCGGGCGCAACAGCGAATGGTCGATCATCTTGGCTATGTCGCGGACGGAATAATTCATCGGCTGCTCCTGGGTAGAAGAGTGGGGTCGATGAAAGGATACAGCGGCCGGCAACCGGATGCCAGTAGTTCGGTCAAGGAACGTTCTCCAGACCCCACCAATAAAAAGGGCCACCCCTGCGGGCGGCCCTAACGATCAGCGGATCAGACTCTACTCGTAAAGGACGCCCTTGACTTCGGGGCTGTCCAGGTTGGTCTTGTCGGCCCAGACGTAGCCGGAGTCGGTGTGCTTCTCGAGCTTCTCGCCCTTGAGCGCCTTCACGGCGAGCTCGACGGTCTTGTAGCCCATGAGCACGGGGTTCTGCTGAACGGCGCCGAGCATCAGGCCGCTGCGGATGGCTTCGATCTGAAGCTTGCCGGAGTCGTAGCCGACGATTACGAGCTGGCCTTCCTTCTTGAGCTCCTTGACCGCGTTGAGGATGCCGATCGCCGAGCCTTCGTTGGCGCCGAAGTAGGCCTTGAGGTCGGGGTTGCCGTTGATGACGGTCTTCGCGATCTCGGTGGACTTCAGGTGGTCTCCGCCGCCGTACTGGGGCTCGAGGACCGTGATGTCCGGATATTTTTCCTTCATGCGCTTCAGGAATCCGTCGCGGCGATCGATGCCGGTGCGGCTGGTCTGGTCGTGTACGATGACGGCGACTTTGCCCTTTCCGCCGATGGCGGCGGCGACTTTGTCGGCGGCGACGCCCGCGGCCACGAGGTTGTCGGTGGAAACGGTGGTCAGGGGGATATCGGAATCGACGCCGGAGTCGAAGGCGATGATCGGGATCTTCTTGGCCTGGGCCTGCTGGAGCAGGGGGATGGCCGCTTTGCTGTCGAGCGCCGCGATGCCGAGGGCCTTGGGGTTCTTGCCGAGGGCGGCCTGGAGCATTTCGATCTGCTTGTCGACCTGGCTCTCGGTCTCGGGACCTTCGAAGGTCACTTCCACCTTGAGGTCGGCGGCGGCGTTCATCGCGCCCTTCTTGACCGCTTGCCAGAACTGGTGCTGGAAGCCCTTGGAAATGAGCGGGATGTAGATCTTCCCGCTGTCGGCGGCGGCTTCGCCTCGTCCGGCTGCGAAAGCCCCGGCGGTCGCGATGGTGGCGCAAAGAGCCAACAGTACGATTTTCTTCATTCTCTTCCTCCTTGGATCTATACGAACGGCCATACGGCCGCTGTTGCATATATTGAGGTCTACCGCACCTTGCGGCGGACGATATCCAGGTAGACGGCGCCGATGACGATGAGGCCCGTGACGACCATCTGCCATTCCTGGGGCACCGACATGATGCGCAGTCCGTTGGTGAGCACGGTGATGATGAAGGCGCCGATGACGGTACCCAGGATCGTTCCCTCGCCGCCTGAGAGCGAGGTTCCGCCGATGACCGCGGCGGCGATGGCGTCCAGCTCGTAGCCTGCGCCGAGTGCCGGTTGGGCGGACTGGAGGCGGCTGGCCATCACGATGCCGGCGATGCCGGCGAAGGCCCCGCCGAGTGAGTAGATTCCGATTTTCCAGGCGTCGGTGTTGATACCGGAGAGCCGGGCGGCTTCCTCGTTGGACCCGATCGCGAAGGTATAGCGCCCCAGGATGGTCTTGGAAAGGATGAATGAGGCGACCAAGGCCACCGCGAAGAAGATCAGGACGCCGAAGGGAATCCCGAAGACCGGCAGGGTCGCGATTTTGGCGAATTCGGGAGTATCCACGAAGTAGACGGGCTTGACTCCGGAAACGATGAGGTTCAGGCCCTTCGTAATCATCATCATGCCGAGGGTCGCGATGAAGGGCGGGATCTTGAGCTTTGCGATGGAGAAACCGTTCACCAGGCCGCAGAACGCGCCCGCTGCGATGCCCGCGGCGACGCCGAGGGGGATCGGCAGGCCCCACATGGTGATGAACACGCCCGCGATTACGGAACCGAAGGTCATGACCGTGCCGATGGACAGGTCGATGCCCCCCGTGACGATGATGAAGGTGATGCCGACCGCGAGGATGCCGTTGACCGCGGTGGCCAGCAGGATGCCGACCAGGTTGTCGGTCCTGAAAAAGTTGGGCGAGGCGATCGTGAAGATGATGATCAGCAGGACGAGGCTCGCGAAGGCCAGGATGGTCTGGGTCGCCTTCGAATTGAGCGCCTTGGTCTTGGGTGCCGTGTTTGCCATGGTTCGATACCGTCCTTAGTTGTTTCGCATCGTGGCGAAATGCATGATCTTTTCCTGCGTGTATTCGCCGGCCCGCAGCATGCCCGTGATCCGTCCTTCGCACATTACCACCACGCGGTGGCTCATCCTGAGCACCTCCGGCAGTTCGGAAGAAATCATGATGATCGACTTTCCCTGGTCGGCGAGCTCGTTCAGGAGCTTGTAGATCTCGCTCTTGGCTCCGACGTCGATGCCGCGGGTGGGCTCGTCGAAGATGAGGATGTCGCAGTCGCGCACAAGCCATTTTCCGATGACGACCTTCTGCTGGTTGCCTCCGGAGAGGTTTCGAGTTACCTGTTCGACGCTCGGCGTCTTGGTTTTCAGGCGCTGGACGTAATCCACCGTCGTGGCACGGGTTTTCTTCGTGTCGACTATTCCCATGGGACCGAGGAACTTCATGAGGGAGGCCATCACCGTGTTCGTTTCCACGCTGAGGCCGAGCGCCAGGCCGAACGCCTTGCGGTCCTCGGATAGGTAGCCGATGCCGTTGGCTACCGCGTCTTTCGGGTGCTTGATGGAAACGCGCTTTCCCTTCACGAGGATCTCGCCGGAGTCGACGGCGTCGGCCCCGAAGATGGCGCGCGCGGTTTCGGTGCGGCCCGCGCCCATGAGGCCGGCGAAACCGAGGATTTCGCCGCGGTGGAGCTTGAAGGATACGTCGCGGATCTTGCGGCCGCGGTTCAGGCCTTTGACCTCAAGGACCACTTCCGCCTTTTCGGTGTCGCCGTGGGAATGGGCGGATTCGTAAATTTCCCGGCCGACCATCTGGGCGATGATCTTGTCGACCGTGATGTCCTTCATGAGCGAAGTGTCGATGTAGCGGCCGTCGCGCATGACCGTGACCCGGTCGCAAATCTGCTTCAGCTCGTCCATGCGATGCGAGATGTAGACGATGCCCTTGCCCTTGGCGCGGAGGTCGCGTATCACGCGGAAAAGGTCTTCGATCTCGGTGTCGCTGAGGGCTGACGTGGGTTCGTCCATGATCAGGACGTCCATATTGAAGGAAAGGGCCTTCGCGATCTCCACCATCTGCTGTTTCGCCACGGTCAGCTCGGAAATCTTCACGCGGGGATCCAGGTCGAGGTTGATCATTTCGAAGAGCTTCTTGGTCTTCTCGCTGATCTCCCGGTCGTCCACCAGGAAATTAACCCGCTTGTTGTGCTCGCGCCCGATGAAGATGTTCTGGGCGGCCGTCAGGTGTTTCATCAGGTTGAGTTCCTGATGGATGATGCTGATGCCCAGGGACTGCGCGTGCTTGGTGTTGCCGATCTCGGTCTCACGTCCCCGGAGGAAGATGGATCCCGCGTCCTTCTGGTAGACGCCTGAAAGTATCTTCATGAGGGTGGACTTGCCGGCGCCGTTCTCTCCGACGAGGGCGTGGACCTCTCCCTGCGTGAGTTCGAACTTGCATTCGCTGAGAGCGTGGACGCCGGGGAAGCTCTTCTCGATGCCCTGCATCCGAATGAGTAACTGGTCCATCCTGGGGGAACCTCCGTGGAGTACCGTATGGTCCCCTTCAGATTCGCCCGGAATAGCCGCGCCGTGAATCAAGGAATCTATGCTCTTGGTAGAAAAACCTGCTCAGTCGCGGATCCGGTCCACGAAGGGAAAGAGGATTTTCTGGTTTTCGGGCGTGTACAGGTTCTCCGCGGTGATCAGGATGGAGCCCGTATCTATGAAGGTCTCCGGTTTCCTCCCGTCGACGGCGTCGCGGGCCGCGCGGACGGAGCGGTAGCCCATGTTGAAAGGCTGCTGGATCACGGTGGCGTCCAGGATTCCTTCTTCGATGAGCTTGATTTCGAACAGGGAACTGTCGAAGCCGACGAGGCGGACTTTCCCCCCCAGGGAAAGGTCCCGGAGCGCCCGGCCGGCGCCGACGGTGCTCACCTCGTTAAGTGCCAGGATGCCCGCCGTGCCCGTTTCCGTTTCCACCAGCTGCCGAGCGATGATATAGGCGTTCTCCACGTAATTGTTGGTGAACCAGGTCCCGATCACTTTCACGTTCCCGTTTTCCGCGAGCGCCTTGCGCGCGCCCTCCTCCCTTTCGATGGCGGTCGTGGCTCCCTTGACGTGGCTGATGATGGCGACCGCAGCGCCGGGAGGCAGGAGCATCGCCATGGTCCTCCCCGCCTTTTCGCCCGCTTCCACGTTGTTCGTCGCGACGAAGCTGAGCGGGATTTTGCTGTCCACTCCCGAATCGATAGTCACGATGGGGATGCCTTCCCGATGACCGCGTTCCACCGAAGGTACGAGTAGGGTAACGTCCGTTGAGGACAGGATGATGGCGTCGGGCTTGGACTTGACGGCCTGTTCCATGATCTCGATCTGGCCGCTCACGTCGCTTTCGGCGACGGGGCCGACTATCTTCAGGTCAACGTCGAATTCCTTGGCGGCGGCTTCCATGCCCGCCCGCACGACTTCCCAGAACTCCATGTCGCGGTCGATGGTCTTCATGACCGCGGTGACGTTGATGCGCCTCACCTGCTTCAGGCTATCGACGCTGAGTATGATGATCGCGCTTCCGAAGGCCAGGATGCCGAACAGGAGGGCGGGGACGACCAGGTGCGAAATCCGTTTCATGCTTCCATCTCCTCCCAAGCCGGGAGCCGGACGCGGACCGTCGTTCCTTCGTCTTCCGCGCTTTCGTACATCAGTCCGTATTCGTCGCCGAAATAAAGTTTGATCCGTTCGTCGACGTTGCGGACTCCGAGCCCGTTTCCGTTCGGCTCGCTGGAACGGGAAAGCAGCGACTGCAACTGTTCGGCGCCCATGCCCACTCCGTCGTCGCTGACCGCGAGTTCCACGCCGGTCTCCGTCCGCCTCCCGCTCACGACGATCTTTCCCGCCTCGGCTTTGTTCTTGATGCCGTGGTAGATGGCGTTCTCCACGAGGGGCTGCAGGATGAGCTTCACGGTACGGAAACGCCTGATTTCCGGATCCACCGATATCTCGTAGTCCAGCTTGTCCTTATACCGGATTTTCTGGATGGTCAGGTAGCTTTCCACATGTTCTATCTCCTGCCCTATTGGTATAATTTCCTGACCCTTGCTTATGCCCAGGCGGAAGAGTTTGGCCAGGGCGGAAACCATGGTGATGACTTCCTCCTCCTTCCTCCCCTCTGCCATCCAGATGATGGAGTCCAGCGTGTTGTACAGGAAATGGGGATTGATCTGCATCTGCAGGGCCTTCAGCTCGCTGCGCCTCTTGAGCTCCTGCTGCTGGGTATTCAGCCGGATGAGTTCGCGGATCTTGGCGATCATGATGTTGAAGTCTTTTCCGAGCTCTCCGATTTCGTCGTCGCTCTGGATGTCGACCCTGATGTCGAAGTCGCCCAGCTCCACGGCCCTCATGGAGGCGCGCAGGCTCTTTATAGGCCGCGAGATGCTCCGCGCGATCAGGATCGAAAGGATGATGGTGGTCGCGAAGAAACCGAGACCCCAGGCCAGGTAGTTGAGCCGGATCTTCTCACGGTTGGCCACGAGCTCGTCGCCGTAGTTCACGCCGACGACCTTCCAGCCTGTCGCCTTCATGGTCTTCACTGAATACAGTTTGTCCGCCCCGCCCGCGCTCGCGGCGAAGTAGACGTCACCGCCTTCGATGATGCGCTGGATGTTCTCTCCCTTAAGGCCGCCGTAGATCAGCTGCTGCTGCGGATGGTAGACGATGCTCCCGTCGGCGGCGACGATGAAGATGTAGCCGCGCGTGCCCAGGGTCACCGAATTGCAGATGTCGTCGATGACGCTGAAGTTGAGGTCCACCAGCAGGACCCCCTCTCCGCCGAGCTCGCGGGAAAGGGAAATCACCCAACGGTGCCGGTCCTTGATCGCGTTCTGCACGTGGGAGGAGGAGATGACCGATTTGCCCCCGGCCTCCCTGGCCTGGATGAACCAGGACTGCTTTTCGTTGTCGACGAAGGGGTTGCGCAAGGCTGTCGGATCGTGGGCGACGAAGCCGCCGTCGTATCTGAAGATCGCCGCGAGCGAGATGTCCTGCCTGCTCCTGTAGACGGCGTCCAGCACCTCCGACGCCCGGCGCTCCCGTTCCCGCTCCCCGGAGGCGCCGGAACCGGCGGATCCGGTAGGTCCGGCGGATCCGGTAGGTCCGTTGGAGCGCGCGAGATAGGACCGCACGTCGCGGTCCGCCGTCACGAAGGCCGAGACGCTCTCCAGGTAGCCGATGTACCCGTCTATGTTGTTCGCGATCTGCGCGACGAGCTGTTCGGTCGAGCTCCTCGAGTTGATGCGGGCGACGTCTTCGGTCAGCGAATAGAAGATGAGCACGGCGCCTACTATCATCGCGACGGCCAACACCGAGAAGGCGAGGGCCATAGTGACCTGGATGCTCCGGTAGCGCCCGCCCTCAGTCCCCCGCATCGGTCCCTCCGTTCCGGTACGCGGACGGGGTGGTTCCCGTCGCCTTGCGGAAAATGAGACTAAAATAATGCGCGTCGCGATAGCCGACTTCTCCGGCCACCTCGTAGGTCTTCATCGAGCTCGTGCGCAGCAGTTCCTGGGCCTTGCGGACGCGCAGCTCGGTGAGGTACTCCACGAAGGTCCGGTCGGCGTGCTTCTTGAAGATATGGCTGAAATAGCTCGTGCTGATGTACAGGTCCTTGCAGAGCGAGGCGAGGGAAAGATCCGCATCGGCGTATCGTTCTTCTATATACGCCGCCGCTTCCCGGGCCTTGGACTCGGCGAAATTCTCCTGCCGGGCGCCGAGATAGCGCGCGATCCGCTGGACGAGGCCGGCGAACCAGGCGCGAGTCCCGGCGCTGTCCGTGAGCTTCCCTATCTCGGCGAAGGGATCGGAGCCAGGATCGAAGATTTCCGCGTCAGGGATCTCCAGGTCGTCCATCAGGTCGATGAGCGCCGCGAGCGTCATCCGCAGGCTCAGGTAGTAAGCTTCCACGCTGGTGAATGAGGATCGGAGGGTTTCGGCCATCTCGCCGACGAGATTCAGGGCCGAATCGACGGAGGCGGTGCGCAGGGCCGCGCTGATCGCCTTGCCCCAGTTTGCCCTGGTCGCGTGCGCGTCCGAGATCTTTCCCGTCAGCTCACGGTACGCGCCGACCCGCTTGCCCCCGCGGATGCGGAGCCAGGCTAGCGAGCGCATGGCTTCCCGGTACGAGCGGCCGAGGGCGCCGAGCTCGCCTACCGCTTCCCCGACGCCGACACGCGCCGGAGCCCCCTCCGACCTCGAGAGACGGGCGGCTAGCGTCTCCGCCGCCTTCAGGTTCTCCCGGTACAGCTCTTCGGCGCTCTGCCCCCAGGAGACGACCACTATCCGGTCTTCCGGATCCTGGAACGCCAAGCCTGGCCAATCCTGCCCGAGGGCGGACACCACCGAATTCCTGGCGGCGATGAGGTCCAGCTCCAGATCTTCCCCCGCGCGCCTCGCCTCGCTTTCCACCGCGATGACCTGGAAGGCGCCCGAGTCGGCCGGGATCGGAATGCCCAGGCTTGCCAAGCGACCTTCCAGATCCGCGGGCGGCGCCTCGGCGACGAGCAGCCGGTTTAGGAAACGCTCCCTCAGCAGCGGGCGGCTTTCTTCGAGCTGTCTCTTCAGCTGCTCCAGATCCCGCTTCTCCACATCCTCCTCGTCCAGCGTGCGCTTCAGGGCAGCGAGGGTCGCCCTGAGTTCCCGGGGGGTCACCGGCTTCAGGATGAAATCGCTGGCCTTTATCCTGAGCGCCTGCCGCGCGTACTCGAAATCGTCGTACCCGGTGAGGATGAGCAACTTGGTGGAAGGCGAACTGAGCAGCACCCGCTCCCCGAGCGCCAGACCGTCCATGAAGGGCATGTTGATGTCCGTCATCACCACGTCCGGCATTTCCTTCTCCAGCGCCTCCAGCGCCTCGGCGCCGTTACCATAGGCCCCCGCGAAGCTGAAGCCCAGCTCTTCCCAGGGAATGTTGTCCCGTATGCCTTCGCGGATTTCCCGCTCGTCGTCCACGATGACGAACGAATAGAGTTTGGCGTCCACGGTGGCATTGTAACCCGGAATCGGGGGGAGGGGGGACGCCTTTGCCCGGAAAAACGGGGAACGCGTAACCGGTGAAGCTCCGCATGGGGCCCCGCCTTCGGAAAATCTCCGTGGCTCACGTCCTCGGCTGCGGACCTGCGGTCCTCCGCCTGCGGATTCTCAGGCGGCGCGAGCCGCCATGTCCAACCGTTTCCTATATGAAGCGCGCGAATGCGCGCTTTGTTCACCACGGGGATTTTCCGGGCGCCCCATGCGGGCCTTCACTGAAAAGCGTTCCCCGGTTCCTTACGCTGGGAGGCGGCTCGCGCCCATGGAGGGGCGCGCAGAGACAATGCGCGGATCGTGCGCGATCCGCATCGTCATGGACGCCGGGCGGTCCCCCCTGCCTGCGGCTCCTCGGCGACGGCATCGCGCCCATGGATTCCGCCGCGCCGCGGACTCGCGGCGCATACAATCAATTCCTGCCGGAACACGGCCGCAGGCCGTATGGGCGCGTACAGGAAATGTGCGGATCGTATGCGATCCGCAGCGGCATGGATGCCGCCGCCTCGGGATCCTCCGGCACCCCCCGGGCGTTTGGACCGGAACCCAGATCAAACAATATTTCTTGAGGTTGCAGGCTGGCATGGCTGCAACATTTTCTTGACGGCTTCACCCCTGAATCGGGGAGGCGTTACACCGTTTTCCGGTTTCCCTATGCGGCCGCCCCGTCAAGTATCAGCCCTCCGAATAACCCGCGCCCAGTTCCGCCGCGATGTCCGCAAGACGCTTGTCGCGGGTCCAGACGCGGCAGGGCCAGGCCAGGCAGGCCGCCAACAGCCCCGCGTCCACCCAGCCCATCCCGCGACCGCTTAGGTTGCGTCGCTCCACCGTCTCCATGATTTCCGCATCGCCGACGGGGCGCAGCTCCGGAAGCCAAGCCAGATAGTCGATGAATTTGAGCCTGTCCTTGATGGAGCCCAACGCCAGCTCGCCCCTCACCCATGGGTGCATGAGGACCTGGTCGTTTTCGAGCAGGCGTACCAAACCCGGTTCCGCTTTTTGCAAGTGGTCTATCCAGATGCTTGTATCGGCAAGGATCATCAGGGCTACGGCTTGGCGGCAATGGTGCCGCGGTCACGGGGGGCGACTGTTGCCCCGGCGTCGGTACCGCCGTAGGCGATGAGGCGTTTGCGGGCCTCACGCTGAATGAGTGCGTTCAAGCCTTCACGGACCAGGTCGGTGATCCGGTCTATGCCCGAGATCGAGCGCGCTTTGCCGACCAGCTCATCGGATAATACCAGTGTAGATCTCATGCATATAAATATGCCTCAAACATATGCATTAATCAAGACGGAATCAGCTGGTTGATGAACTCGCGCAGGGCATGTTCATCAGGGTTTGGCAGCCGACCTTTTGGACCGGATGCCGGGATCTTTCGACTGCTCCGCGCCGAAGGCCAGTTCCGCAATGGTGGCGGGCGGGTATCGATCATCCAAGCCATGGGTCCCCGGCTCATCCCGTAGCAGGTAATTCGAAAAACCGCCGAATCTCCTCCCCCTACCGCCTACCTTCTCCTGTTTTCCTCCCTCACTCCCTTCCTCCACCGCCCCGGACTCATACCTTCGCGGTCCTTGAAGGCGATATGGAAGCGCTGCAGGCTTCCGAAGCCTGCGGCTTCCGCCACCGAATCCAGGGGGAGGTCGGTCGAAGAAAGCAGCCTTTTTGCCCTGTCCAGACGCGCGTCGGCGAGAGCCTGTGAAAGGGTCCTGCCCATGCCTGCCTTGAAGCGGCTTTCCACGGTGCGGCGGCAGGCGGGGAGGGCGGCGACCAGCTCTTCCACTCCTGCGCCCCGGTGGGCGTTCGCGCGTATCCAGGAGAGCGCCTGGGCGACCAGCCGGTCGCTGCCGACGACGATGCGGGTGCTGTCGCGTTCGACCACTTCGCGCGGGGCGACGAGCACCGTGCGCGAGGCCACCGCGCCTCCTCGCAGCTTTTCGTCCAGGAGGGCCGCCGCCGCCATGCCGATGCCTTCGCAGTCCAGCCGGACGCTGGACAGGGACGGCTCGGCGAGTTCGCAGAGCAGGTCCTCATCGTCCACCCCGAGAACGGCCAGTTCGTCGGGGACCGCGACTCCGGAGCGGCGGCAGGTTTCGGAAGCCTTGAGCCCCGCGACGTCATTGGCCGCGAAGAGGGCGGTCGGGAAGGGAAGCGAACGGAGCCAGGCGGCCAGATCCGCCTCGTCCCGCCGCCGGTCACGCCACCACTCCAGCGGCCGCTCGAAAGACGGCAGCCGGGATGCCTGCATCCCCGCCGCCTCCGCGAAACCGCGACGGCGGAGCTGCGACCATTCGACCCTTTCCGCGCCGCAAAAAGCGAAAGCGCGGAATCCCAAGCCCCGCAGGTATTCGCCCGCCCGCCGTCCGGCCAGGAAATCGTCGTCGTTGGCCTCCAGGAAGCCCGCGCCCGGAAAGGCGCCCGCGACATCCACGACGGGCGTCGGCGAGGAGGCGAAGGCGCGGGCGTCCTCGGCGCTCTCGATGCGGGCGATGATGCCGTCGGCGGCCCGGGCCGAAGAATCCTCGGCTGGATCGGAGAGGAGCCTCCCGTAGCCGTACAACTTCCAGTCCCCGCGCGACTTGGCCCAGCGTATGACGCCGCGCGCCACCGCCCTGCCATAGGCGTCGTCCAGGCCCACCAGAAGTTCGATCCGCAGCATCATCCCTCCTTGCGCAAAATGGGATAATATATACGCAAATCGAGTATGGCGAAGTAAGGCGCGCAGGTCTAGCATGTTTAAAGGAGGAACACCGAATGATGAACGATTCCAAGGCCGCCTTCGGCGGCCCGGTCGCCCCGGGCGCCGCTGTCGCCCCGGGCGCCGCGGCCTCTTCCGCGGTTCCCGCGATAAGAACGGCCTCCGGGGCCGCCATCCCCGGCATCGGGCTCGGGACCTTCGGCTCCGACGCGGTCAACGCGGATCAGGTGGCGGAGGCGGTGCGTTACGCGATCGGCATCGGCTACCGCCACATCGATTGCGCCTCGGTCTACGGCAACGAAGCCGAGATCGGCGCGTCCCTCGCCGCCGCGATGTCGGGAAAGGCCGGATACCCCGCCGTCGAGCGTTCCAAGCTCTGGATCACCTCCAAGCTCTGGAACGACAAGCACGCGGTGGCGGACGTCGCGCCTTCCTTCGAAAAGTCCCTGCGGGACCTCCGGCTGGATTACCTCGACCTTTACCTCGTGCACTGGCCCTTCCCCAATTTCCACCCGCCCAAGTGCGACGTCAGCTCGCGGAGTCCGGACGCCCGTCCCTACATCCACGAGGAGTTCATGGCCACCTGGCGGGAACTGGAGAAGCTGGTGGACCGCGGCCTGGTGCGCCACATCGGCGTCTCCAATATGACGATCCCCAAGCTCAAGCTCGTGCTCCGTGACGCGCGGATCAAGCCCGATGTGAACGAAATGGAGCTTCACCCGCACTTCCAGCAACAAGCGCTCTTCGATTTCGTCGTCTCCAAAGGCTTGGTGCCCATCGGTTATTCGCCCCTCGGTTCCCCTGGGCGGCCCGAGCGCGACCGTACCTCCGGCGATACGGTGGATATGGAGGATCCGGTCATCCTGGACATCGCCGCAAAGCGCGGCGTCCATCCGGCCGCCGTATGCCTGAAGTGGGCCATCGCGCGGGGCCAGATCCCGATCCCCTTCTCGGTCAATCCGCGGAACATTGCGGCCAATCTGGATGCGATATCAAAGGATCCCCTGACTTCCGCCGAACTGGCCGCGATCTCGAAAATCGACCGCGACTGCCGCCTGATCAAGGGCCAAGTCTTCCTCTGGGAAAGCGCCAAAGGCTGGGAAGACCTCTGGGACTTGGACGGCTCCATCACGAAGTAAAGGAGAGAAGCATGACAGGAAAGATGAAGGGAGCGATCCTCCCCGGCGACAGCACCGTGGCGTTCAAGGAATTCGACATTCCGAAACCCGGCCACGGACAGGTCCTCGTGCGGACCAAGAGTTCCACGATCTGCGGCTCGGACATCCGCGCCATCTACCGCGAACACCTCGGCAAGGGTCCCGAAGGCTACCAGGGCGTCATCGCCGGTCATGAGCCGGCGGGCCTCGTGGAGCTGGCCGGTCCCGGTTGCAAGCGCTTCAAGGCCGGGGATCGCGTGATCGTCTACCACATCTCCGGCTGCGGCGTCTGCCACGACTGCCGCATGGGCTACATGATCTCCTGTTCCAGCCCCCACCGCGCCGCCTACGGCTGGCAGCGCGACGGCGGCATGGCCCCGTACATGGTCTGCGACGAGAAGGACCTGGTGGCCCTTCCCGATTCGCTCACCTACACCGACGGAGCGCAAGTCGCCTGCGGCTTCGGCACGGTCTACGAAGCCCTGGAAAAGATCGGGATTTCCGGCAACGACGCGGTGCTCGTCGTGGGCCTCGGCCCCGTCGGCTTGGCGACCCTCATGCTCGCCAAGGCCCTAGGCGCCAACCTCCTGGTGGGCGTCGAGATCCAGAAGGAACGCATCGAACTGGCAAAGAAGCTCGGACTCGCCGACCACGTGATCGCCCCGGGACCCGACGCCCTGGCCAAACTCAAGGAACTCTCCGGCGGCCGCGGCTTCGAGAAGACCATCGACTGTTCGGCGAACGCCGACGGCCGCGCACTGGCCATCCGCGCCACCCGCCAGTGGGGCAAGATCGCCATGGTGGGCGAGGGCGGCACGGTTTCCTTCAATCCGAGCCCCGACATCATCCACGACCAGAAAACCATCTACGGATCCTGGGTCACATCCATCTGGCGCATGGAAGACCTCGTGGAGCGCCTGGTGCGCTGGAACCTCCATCCCGAGGACCTCGTGACCCACCGCTTCAGTCTGGACAAGGCCGACGAAGCCTACCGCCTGATGGCATCCGGGGCCTGCGGGAAGGTGGCGGTGGCGTTCGATGAGGAGCTCAAGTAAGGGGGGGGGGACGCGTCCCGGCGATGCAGCATGAGACGCATCTTCACTGAAATTCCACATGGGGCCCCGCCTTCGGGAAATCCCCGGGGCTCACGTCCTTCGTCCTTCGGACGAATCCGAGTGGAATTGGTTGGATGCGCGGCCCGTCGGCCGCGCGGCGGAATCGGCAGTAGCCTGCGGATTCTCAGGCGGCGCGAGCCGCCATGTTCAACCGCTTCCTCTATGAAGCGCGCAAATGCGCGCTTTGTTCGCCCCGGGGATTTCCCGGGCGCCCCATGTGGCTTTTATGGATAATGCGTCTCATGCCGTTTCACGGAGGAAGCGCGGCCCCTGACGACGGCGGTCCCCCCTCGCTACGAAGCCTCGCGGGCGAATAGCCCGCTCGGGCTTCTTCGCCGCGACTACCGTCGCGCACCCCCCGGACGGGGTGGTTATCTGCATACGGTTGCAGGCGATTATTGCGGATACTCTCCGGGCAGGTTATGGTCTTTCCGTTCTGCCGAAGGTCGACTGTCCTGGAATCGAGATCGGTACGGGTTCGGGAATGCCGGCCATCATTCGATGTACCGCGAATCCAGTCCGGCGAGCAGGGCAATTTCATGTTGGCGCTTGTCGCCGGTGATGAAGGCGCCGGCGGCCGCGGCGATCGCCGCTGCGACGTGCAGGATATCCAGCGACCGCGCGAGTGTCCGCGCTCCGTAGAGCCGGGACAGTTCAAGCGATTCCCGGAAGATGGCTGGCCAATCCGATTCTACCCTGCGCAGCCTGCCGGCTATAATATCCGATTCCAAGGCATGCTCCGAGGCTGTCCGCTGTATGGGTGTGATCAGATTCCGCCCCTCCAGCGTGCGGAATGTGTTGAGAATCTCCAGTTCGTGCAGGCGGTTGATCTCCAGGTGCGGGTAGCGGCATAGCGTGCGCGCGGCTTCCACGGAGTTCCGCTCCCGCACGTAAAGCTTCACCAGTATGCCCGAGTCCGTGTACGGCTTCATCTTTCTCCGCGATCCGCATACAGGATGCCGCTCGCCGATTCCCGAAGGGGACCGTCGGGATACGCTTCTTCGAGCCGCACCTCGATGTCCGGCCAGGATTCCGCCTCCCGCTCCGCGACGAAAGGCACGATCCTGGCGATGATCCTGTGCCTGCGACGTACCTCCAGGGTTTCCCCTCCCTCCACAAGAGTCAGGTATTCCCCCAGATGGTGTTGCAGGTTGCGTGTATCTATCTGCCTCATGTTATACATTATGTAGTACGTAAGGACGTTTGTCAAACAATGCCCAAGGCGAGAGTTGTATGACATCCCGGAGTAGTTCAAATTTGAGACGCGTTGATTGACATGAACGATCACCTCTGCAATGGTTGAGGACGAAAAATAACCAGGAGCAAAAAATGCGGAAATCCCCCCTGTTCGGCCGTCTTTCTTTCATGGCGATGATCGCCTCCATCTCCCTGCTCTCGGCGTCGTGCGGTCTCATCTCCGGATTTTTGGGTCCGAAGGCGGATTCTGCAGCCCCACGGCTTCTCTCCCTTGCGGTTGCCGCTCCGGGCGGCATGCATATCGCCGCGGAAGTCGCGATCGACGAGGCCGCGCGTACAGCGCTTGTCGTACTGACGGAGCCTGCTGACCTTGCGTCCCTGGTCCTCATCCCCGACCTTCCGGATGGTGTCGGATTTTCCAGCGATTTCGGTACCGGAAAGGAACCCCTCGCGCCGTTTTTGCTGACCCTCTCCGGCTCTGGAGGTCAATCGGCGGTCTATACGGTCAGCTTTTCCTTCGCGGACGACGTTCCGCTCATCGCGGAAACGATAGGCAGAAATAAAACCGTACGACTTGAGGAGACGGACATCGGGCGTTTTTCTGCCGACGCGGCGCTCTGGTACGGTAACATGATGGTCGGCGGTCTGGACTTCGCATTCCTGAACGCCGGCGGAATCCGTGGCAATCTGGTCCAGGGACCCCTTGCCCGGTCCGTGGTTCAGATCGTGTATCCCTTCCCGAACAAGCTCACGGTCCTTGAGCTATCGGGAGCCGACGTGCTCCAGATGGCGCACCATGCCTCCAAGATGGCGGGGCAGGGGGGCTTCGGCGTGGCCTCCCGTGGTTATAGCTACACGGTAGTTTCTGCGGCGGACGGTTTCCTCTCCGCAGGCGATACGGTCCGGGTGGATGGCGAAGTCGTCAACCCGGCCGGCACGTACCGTGTCGCCGTGCCGGACTTCCTGGCGAATGACGACGAGTCCGTGGCCAATGACGGCTTTGCCATGCTGCGGAACAGGACCAAACTGGCTACTTCCGACGCTATCATTTCGGAGATCATCTACGCTTACGCCGCGTCCTTCCCCGCGGGAGCCGCTCCGGACGCCGGAGCCTCGCGGGTTTCCGTCGATGTATCCGCCAATTCCAAACGCTATGCCTATGTTCCTGCCGACGACCAAGGCAGTACATGGGGCGTCCTCAGCCTCGCTCGTTTCTTTTCCTTGCACGAATCCGCCCCGACAGGGTACGAATTCGAGATCCGGCTCGGTGCGGGCCTTATGGACCTCGTTGCCCTCGGCATCAGCCTGGACCTGCCGCCGTACGTCAAGTTGTCGGGGGGCTGGAGCGCCGAGACGGTGCAGGACGGGTCCACCATTCTGCTTACGGGCCTGAACGGAACGACCTGGCGCCGTGTGGAAATCAGGGGCTCAGAACCCCGCACGCTCTCCAATCTCGTCATTGACCTCGGCGGTCATACCCAGGAAGAAGCCGTACTCATCGAAGGTTATCCCGACCTTCCGGTGATCTCCTGCGATGAGGTTACATACATGGGACAGGTCGCCGACGTGAGCGGCGCGTGGCGATGGGCGCAGGCAGGGCACGTGATGGATCTCCTGCTTCCGGACGGTGACCTCGTCCGCTACGGATACGACGATGAAGGCACGGAAAATTCGCAGGTACGGGGAACCTGGCTCGTCAGGGACGGGGACCTGCTCGAGATGAGCATCCAGCAGGAAATGGATCCTGGAAAGGGCGAGTGGGTTGCGTACTCAGGCAAGGATTTCGTCCGCCGCTGGCGTTTCGCCCTCATCGACGGGATGCTGTATCGCGGCGCATTCACGCGGATAGGCGGGGGGGCCGGCTTCTCCGGAACCTTCGCGGACGTCCAGTCGATCGATGACGTATGGATGAAGCGGGTGCTGGAGATAGGTGCCGACGGGACGGTGACCTACTCGCTTTTCGCATCGACTGACCCGATGTATTGGCATTTCGGCGATTACGCGGATGGCGAGGGCAACTGGACAACCGACCCGGTCGCCGTCTTCACGGCGAGCGCGAGCGGGTTGCCCGTCACTCCTGAGTCCGGAACGCTGTACGATATTGTCCTCGCCAACATCGATATTCCGGATGTGGAGTCGGGAACCTGCTCGATCCTTATGTACGACACAAACCACATCGCAATCATGCCGGAGGGTATGATGAGGTAGGTTACTTTCGGGGAGGAGTCGTTTTCCGGACGCGGCATGGACGCCCGAGCCGGACAGCCCCTCCTCGTGCCTCCGGGCTCCTATCCAGCGCCCTCCCGGCGTGGTATTTTTTCAACATGGACAAGCTTGAAAACGCCCGGTATACGTGCAGGAACCAGGTGAACTGGAAGGCCGTTTCCATTCTGATCTTCGCGGTCTCTGTGCTGTGGGCGCTCGTCCTGTTCATTCCCCGGCCGGGCGATCCTGATAAGGATGGGTATTTTTTCCTGTTGCTTGCCGTCGGGTTGGGTATAGATCTCCTGATCTTGTACTCGGCGCTCCTGCGGCGCTGGGCCAAGACCTGGATCGTCGAAGGAGTCGTGCACAGCGATTTCTCGTCGCGCTTGCTGGTGCCCATTTCCGGAAAAATGGCCTTGGCCGATGTGCGGGAAGTTTGCTTCATCTTCAACGCGAGCCTATCCAGGAAAAAGATCGACAATCCGAGTTCGAAGGCCTTCAAGCGGATGAAGGAACGGTTGGCGGAGAAGATCGATTCGCTCGTCGCTTCCCGCCGGATATCGGAAAACGTCTCCTTGGATGACGACAAATACAGCTTCCCCGCGTATTGCGGTCGCTTGATTCTGAAGGGCAGCGGACCGGAATCCCTGCCCATCGATTTGAATGTGACTCTATTCCGGGCCAACCTGAAGGAAGTCAGGAAATTCCTTTCCCTCTTGCCAAAGGAAACAGAATACGGCTGGCGTTTTGGAAAGGTCTCCATCAGGACGAAAGGATCGATGTTTTAGCGCTTTTCAGAATTTTACAAGCGATGATCCTCAACCTACAATGAACAACAAAGATTGGAGGTATCGATGAACAGGATGCTTCGCTTGATGGCGGCGGTCGCGATCTTTTTCTCCGGTTCCGTTTTTTCGGTCTGGGCGCAAGCCTGGAAATTCGACCGGTTCGTGAATACCCCGTATCCCGCGCCGAATTCCCTCAGTTCGGGGGACATGGAAGTCGCCGATTTCAACGGCGACATGCTGGCCGATGCCGTCATTACAGGAACTTCCAAGGCCAAGGCCGCTGTCCTTGAGTATTCCCAAATCAAAACCGGTTTCGTTTCCGTGCCGGAATCGGGGCTTCCGGCCTTGGTCGCCGGTTCGTTGCTCACAAAAGCCGATTACGACGGCGACGGGGATCTTGACCTCGCGGTACTCGGGAAAACCGGACCGGAAAACGAATCGGCGATGATAAAGGTGTATTTCAACGACGGCAAGGGATTGTTCACGCTGGTTTCCGATCTCGGAAACCAGTTGCCGTCCGAAGATTTCGAGGATACCGCACCCTCATGGGCGACCTCGGACAAAAACGTCCACGGAGCCACAAATTTCAACGGATGGGGGCAGGGTCTTTTCGAATCGCCGGACCTCAACGGCGACGGCTTGCCGGATATCGTTTTCGCTGGCGCGAAGGGCATGGAAGGCGGGAAAGACATTTCCGGACAGATGATCCAACGCGATTTCGAGACCGGCGGCGTGTTCCTCAACAAGGGGAAGGGGCAGTTCGAGCTCGTGCGACAGGCCGCGCAGGATCCCGACTTTACCTTCGCGGGATTCCGCAAGGTGAACCGGGGAGCCGGCGCCTGCGCCGACTTCAACGGCGACGGCAAGGTCGATCTGGCCCTGTTCGGTCAGGCGAATCTCGGGCCTCTTGCGATCACCGGAATCGCGGAGTCCCAGCGTAATGGCTTGCCGGTGGCGGAGCTTTGGAAGGGAATAGGCGACGGTACCTTCACAGCCTTCCCGGATTCCAAACTTCCTCCGCTTATCGATGGCGCAGTGCAGGCGACGGACTACAACGGAGACGGCAAGATAGACCTTGTGTTCCTCGGCAATACCGGCTTCCCGAAAGATCCCTCGGGCGGACGATTGACGGAAGCCTGGCTCGGCAACGGAGACGGCACATTCGCCAAGGATGAGGCGCAAAAGCTAAAACCCCTCATGAGCGGCGGCATCGCCTGCGGCGATATCGACGGCGACGGAGACGCCGATCTTGTCCTGGCCGGAAATGACAATACCAGGTCCCTGTATGTCTACGAAAACGCGGACGGCGTTTTTACCCAAAAGAACCTGAACAAAGCCAAGGACGGTATCGGCGCCAATACTACGAACGGCATGGCCGATACCGACGCCATGCATCCTGCGGACCTTTTCCTCGTCGATATGGAAGGCGACGGCGATCTCGACCTGCTCCTTTCCGGTACGGGCGGCGTGGATCAATTCCTTGTTTTCAGGAACAAACTGAAATAGGGACGATGGGCGGCCGCCGGCGCTTGGAGGATTCGGATGTGGTGACGGTCCATGAAGTGACCAGGCTGATCGACATGACGGAAGCGGGCGATTACGACTCCTATCATGAATGGTCTCCGTCTTTCGATCAGCAAGCGAAGGCCGGCGTTCTGGATGGACTGATGGCGAATTGGGATACGACTGAGCCTGACGGGAAATATCTTATCCTTGGATTCGCCAGGAAGCTGAACCTGGAGTGGAGGGACAGCGCCAAGCCGATTGTGGATGTGCTGGTTCGCCATGCCCGTCTGCCGGAAGTAGCAGGCATGGTGCTGAAGGAATTCTTGATGTCGGGGCGTTTTTGCCGTCAGCTCCTGATTTCCATGAAAGAACAGAATTTTATGCAGGAGGAGTGGATTCGAAGAATCGGATCGCTCGCCGCGGAAAAAAAATTCGTCGAAAGCGAAAAGATACTGAAGGCGGGCAGGGTGTACGAAGGAATCGGGAAACTGCTTTCGGAATATTGAGCGGGAAACGTCCTCGGAATGTCCATGGATCATCGCATGGGGCATCCTGGGGATCGAATGGGAGAAGGGCTGGCGAGCCATGTAAAGCAATGCCTTTAATCGATTATCGATGTCTTCTGAACTAATACATTGCCAAATAAGTGAAGAAGGTCCAAACTGAGGAATGAATATTTCTGATGACCTCGATGACCTGAGCCTGGCCGTATACGGCTATCTTCAGGACTTCCGTCAGTATTCCGCCCTCACCGATGCCTTCGTGCGTCGCATGCTCGCCTCCGGCAAGAGCCAGGAAAGCGGGATCGGCCTTGCCGCGGCTGACCTGGAAGGGATCAACGACCATTCGCGGCGTATTTTCAACGAGACGGAAGCCGCCGCGGCTGCCGCCGCGAAAGCGAAGGGCAGCGCGGCGGAAGGCGGACGGGCTATGGGCGATATCCTGGAATCCTCAGGAGAAATGAACGCCGCCTTCGAGGCGATTTCAAAGACCTTCGATACCCTCCGCTCCGAAGCCAAGGCCGTACTTTCGCGGGTAGCGGACATCGTGGACATTTCGGAACTCACCAATCTGCTGGCGCTGAACGCGGCCATACAGGCTGCCCGGGCCGGCGAGCACGGAAAGGGCTTCGCCGTCGTCGCGAAGGAAGTGCGCAGTCTGGCCGAACGGACCAACGGAATAACCGCGGAGCTGTTGGCCAGACTGTCGGCGCTGGCCGCCGGCCTGGAATCCTCCACCGACCTGATGGGCAAATACCGGGGAGCCCAGGACCTCGTCGCCGCGAAGACCAGGGACGCGGCCGAAAAAATAAGCCGGAGCGCCGCGGCCATAGACGACGCCGCCTCCCGCCACGAGACGGTGGAACTGCTCTCCCGCGAACAGACCGCGGATTCCGGCCGGCTCTCGGATAGGCTGCGGGAGCTTGCCGCGAGCGCGGCCTTCGTGAACGCCAGCTCGTCCCATGCCACCGCCGGCCTGGAATCGGGTTCGGCTATCATGGAAGGCGCCCTGAATTTTGTCGGGAAGTCGCGAGCGTCCCGCCGGGGGGTAGACCGCGCCGCCGCCGGAACGATCGTAGTGGGGCACGACGTCTCGTATCCGCCTTGGGTTTATCTGGATCACGGCAAATCGGCCGGCCTGAGCATCGATTACATGAAGGATATCGCCCGCAGGGCAGCGCTGGACGTGGAATTCCGTGGCGACCTATGGGAAAATGTGCGGAAGGAGTTCGAAGCCGGAGGCGTGGACGCGGTATTGAACGCCGGATGGCCGAATCCGGCTTTCGGAAGGGATGCCGCGCTGCCGACCCGGACCTACGCGACTTTCCGCGCCTCCATCTTCGGCTTGAAATCGGGCGGCGGCAAACCGGGTAGGGCAACCTCCTGTTCCGACCTTGGAGGCCGGAAGATCGCCGTCCAGCGCGGCTCCTACGTAGATCAGCTGCTCGCCGGAACCGGCTGCGAATTCCTGTATATCGAAAACGACATTCAGGGGATGGTGGAGCTGCTCTGGGAAAGGGTGGACGGAGTGGCCACGGAGACGCGGGTGGGAGAGTACCTGTCCCGCCGTTTCTTCAGCGGTTCGGTAGTCGCGGTGGACGAATTCCCGGTGGCGATGGATGTCGTCATGCTGGTGCGCCCTTCGAACCCCGGGTTACGGGACACCCTGAACGCGGCGATCGAACGGAAGGGCATGGCGTAGGCGCTCCGCGGAAGCTTCCCGTCAGGCCGGCCATGCTCCCGCGCCAATCCTGAGCACCCGCGGTTCCTCGTCCGCAAGGTCAAGCACGGTGGAAAGAAGCCGCGGCCGTTCCTCTCCGGTATCCAGCACGAGTTCGAGTCCCTCGATCGCTTCCAGCTCCCATCCGCCTTCGAACAGCTCTTCTTCAGGAATGGTCGGGAGGCCGCCTTCCGCGATCTCCTCGGCGTCGGCCGCCCCGAATCCTTCCTCGCTTCCAGCCGCCATGGCCTTCTTGGCGGTGACGGAATACAGGGGGGAGCCGAGGGCGTTCACAAGGGCGCGCGGAACGGGATGGTCGGGAATGCGTACGCCGACCTCCTTCCTTCGGATGTCCAGGGCTTTCTCCGTGCCAAGGTGAGAACGGAGCACGAAGACGTAGGGGCCGGGAGTCAGCCGCTTCACCAAGCGGAAACGGGTGTTGTCGAGGGCGCAGTAATCGCCGATCTGGGCTATGGCGGAACAGAGGAGGGTGAAATGCCGCTCGTCGCGTTCGCCGGAGAGCCGTTTCAGTTTCCTGATTCCTTCCTTCGAAGCCAGCGAGCAGGCGACCGTCCAGCTTGTGTCAGTCGGAAAGGCGACGAGGCCGCCCTCCGACAGCAGACGCGAGGATCGGGCGAGGATCCGGTCATCGATGTTTTCCGCGACGATGTACTCGATCATTACGCGATTATATCCGAAACCTCGACGGTCGTACACGCGCACGTCGCAAACGTTACCGACGTCGTGGTATGATGGATCCGGAGGTACGCATGAGGAAGGTGTTGGCGGGAGTCTTCTCCGTTTTCGTGGTCATCCCCCTGTTGAGCGGAGCCTTGTTCCTGGCCGGCGTCCGTTCCTGGGTGCTGGATCCCGCGTTCTACAGCTCGGCGGCAGGCGACGAGCGCCTGTATGACGGATGGGAGGAAGGCGCATCCCGGTTCCTCGCGGCGGCCGAAGCCGACGATGGATTGGCCTTGGACGTCGTTGCCGCGCGGGCAGGCCTGTCGGCCGCCTTCACGTCCCGGGATCTCGCCGGTATCGCCTCCCGTTTCGCCGAGGAGGCCGTCAACGGCATACGAACCTCGACCGCGGGCAGCGTCGTGTCCCTGGACCTCCGCCCGATCAAAACCGAGCTGAACGCCGCAATCGACCCCTTCATACGCGCCTATGTAAAAGCCTACTCCGGTCCTGCGTCCCCTTCCTCCGGGAACGCGCGGGGCAAGCTCGCCGACCGCATCCGCGCCATTCCCGACGAAGTCCCCTTGGGCAGGACTCCTGCCGAGGCCGGGCAGGCGTTTCCCGTGTTCCTGCGCGGCAGGACCGTCGCGCAAGCCCTGGACCGCTCCGTCTTCGCGTTTCTCGCGGTCGCGTGTTTGGCCGCCTTCGCCGCTGCGATGGCCTCCTCCTCGCTTTGGATCGAACGGGCCAAGTGGTTCGGCGGACTTTTCGTGGCGCCTTCGGTCCTCCTCATCGCCTCCGGCGCGATCGCCTGGATCGGCGCCTCCGGCATTTCGGGGGCGGGAAGCGGCCTCATCGCCGAGCGCCTCGCCGCCCTCGTGGGCGAACTTTGGCGCTCGGCCGGTCCCGACGCCGTACGTATCGCCTCGGTCCTGGCGGAAGCCGTTCAACGCGTCGGTAAATCCTTCTTCCTGACGGGTCTGGCCGCCGCAGGCGTCTCGGCTATTTTCTCGGCGGCCCGCTTCGCCCAGTTGCCCGAGGACGATGAAAGGTCCTTGCCGGAGCTATAGATGGAAAACGGAACGTTCAGAGTCCTGAAACTCGTCGTTGCCTACGATGGGTCGAAATTCAACGGCTGGCAACGAGGGAACGGGCGAACCGTTCAGGGCACGCTCGAGCAGGCCTTGCTGGACTCCTTGGGAACCGCGTCCCGAGGGGCCGTCGTCCGCCGGAGGCCGACGGAAGGAGCCGGGGAAGAGGAAATCGGAGAACTCGCCGTCACGGGAGCCGGAAGGACGGACGCGGGCGTCCATGCCGCCGGCCAGGTCGCGAGCGTACGCGTTCCCCGTACGGTCGATCCGGCGCTCCTGCTGTCCGCCGTCAACGCCAGGCTTCCGGAAGACCTTTCGGTCCTCACCTGCGAGAGGGCCGACGACCGCTTCCACGCGCGCTACCGGGCTGTCGCCAAGACCTACCGCTACCGGGTGGTGGACGGCGCCGTCGGCGATCCCTTCCTCTCCCGCTGGTCCTGGCGAGTGCAGGAGCAACTGGACGACGAGGCGATGCGCCGCGCAGCGGCCGCCTTCATAGGGACTCTGGACTGCACGAGCCTCACCGCCGACAAGTCCAAGAAGGACAAGTCGCGGACAATCCATTCCGTGGAGCTCAGCCGCATCCCCTCTTCGTTCTCCGGGAGCAGAGCGGCGCTTCAGATCGATTTTCGGGGCGACGGTTTCCTCTGGAACCAGGTGCGGATCATGGCGGCCATCCTCGTGGAAGCGGGGAAGGGCGCGATGGATGCGGATGCGGTCCGGGCGCTGATCGCCGCGGGGGACCGATCGCTGGCTCCCGCTCCGGCGCCCGCGCGGGGCCTGTTCCTGCTCTCGGTGGAGTACGGGGACGGCGGAGGCTGATAACTCCGCTGGAGTTTTTCCCGTCGATGCGCTACTATCCGGCGTTCAAACAACCGAATCCTGTCCGATAGGAGCCTCCCATGTCCCGTGAACGGACTTTCCTTATGATGAAACCCGGGATACTACAACGCCGCCTTGTCGGCGAAGTGCTTTCCCGCATCGAGCGAAAGGGTCTGAAACTCATCGCATTGAAGCTCATGCGCATCGACGACGAACTCGTCCGCAAACATTACGCCGAGCACATCGGCAAAGCCTTCTATGAAAAACTGGCCGAGTACACCGTTTCGGGTCCCGTAGTCGCCATGGTCGCCGAGGGCGACGACGCGATCGCGGTGATGCGCCGGCTCATCGGCCCAACCGACGTCGCCGCTGCCCTGCCGGGAACTATCCGGGGCGACTTCGCCTTCCATACACGGCTCAATATTCTGCACGCCTCCGATTCGGCAACGAGCGCCGAAAGGGAAATACCCCTCTTTTTCAAGGCGGAAGAGATTCAGGATTGGACGGACGGAAATGAACGCTGGTTCTGAACTGCCCCGCTGGAACCTCGGTCCCGTCTATTCCTCCTTCGACGCGGCCGAGTATGCGCATGACAAGGCTCTGCTGGCCGAGCGTTCCGCCGCGCTCCTGTCGCTCTTGGCTTCTCCCTTCCCGGAGGACCCGGCGGAACTGGCCGCAGCTCTGGAGTCAGTGGTCGTCGTCCTGTGCGATGCCCTTGACATCTCGGAAAACCTGCAGGCCTATGCCCAGGCGGTCTATACCACCGATACCCGGGACGCGCGCGCCCTAGCCGAGATCAACGAGCTCGAGGAAGTCTCGCTGCCCCTGGGCAAGGCGATCGTGGTCTTCCGCCGGGTCCTCGGCGAGCGCGAGGCGCTGGTGCAGGCGCTCTCCTCCTGCTTTCCCGCACTCGAGCCCCACGCCTTCTTTCTCCTCGAGTCCTTGGATTATGCCCGCCGGCAGATGCCGACGGACTTGGAGGACCTGGCGAACGACTTGTCGCGTTCGGGAGGGGAGGCCTGGAGCCGTCTCCACGGCGCCCTTTCCTCGACAGCCTCGGCAGTCTGGGACGAGAAGACCGGCGAAAGGAAGACGGCGACAGCCCTGCGCAACCTCGCCTTCCATCCTGACCGCGCGCTGCGCGAGAAGGCTTATCGCGCCGAACTCGCGGCTTGGAAAGCGGTGGAGATCCCCATGGCCGCAGCCCTGAACGGAGTCAAGGGTTTCGGCTGGACGCTGGATTCGCGCCGGGGCTGGGATTCGGCGCTGGACAAGGCCGTCTTCCAGGCCCGCGTCAGCCGCGCCTCGCTGGACGCGATGCTCGGCGCGATGGAGGAGTCCCTGCCCCTGTTCCGCCGCTATCTGAAGGCGAAAGCCCGCCTCCTCGGCATCCCCGCCTGCGGCTTCTTCGATCTTTTCGCTCCGGCCGGCTCGGCCGACGCCTCATGGAGCTACTGCAGGGCGCGCGATTTCATCGTCGAACGCTTCTCCGGCTTCGATCCCGCTTTCGGCGCCTTCGCCCGCCGTGCCTTCGACGCGTCGTGGATAGACGCCGAGCCGCGCGAGGGCAAGGTGGGCGGCGCCTACTGCACCAGTTTCCCGGTCAAGGGCGATTCGCGCATCCTGTGCAACTTCGAGGGCTCCTTCTCGTCGGTCACCACCTTGGCCCACGAACTCGGCCATGCCTGGCATCATGAGACGATCAAGGACCTGGGCAGGACCCGCACGTCCTATCCGATGCCGCTCGCGGAGACCGCGAGCATTTTCTCGGAAACCATCGTGTTCGAGAGCGCCCTCTCCGATGCTCCTGCGCGGGAGAGGCTCGGCCTGATCGAAGGCAATGTCCAGGACGCCTGCCAGATCGTCGTCGACATCCTGTCGCGCTTCCGCTTCGAGCGGGCGCTCTTCGAGCGAAGGTCCAAGGCGGAACTCGCACCGGAGGAGCTGTGCGCGCTCATGGTCCAAGCCCAGCATTCGACCTACGGCGACGGCCTCGATCAGGAGCTCCTGCATCCCTGGATGTGGGCGGTCAAGGGACACTATTACAATCCCGGTCTGGCCTTCTACAATTTCCCCTATGCCTTCGGCCTGTTGTTTTCCCTCGGCCTGTATTCCAGGTACCGGTCGGAAGGGCCTTCCTTCGCCGGAACCTACCGCGACCTGCTGAGGGATACCGGCAGCATGTCGGCCGCCGAACTCGCGCGCAAGGCGGGCTTCGACATCGAGAACGCGGATTTCTGGCGCGGCGGCCTGGCCGTCGTCGCATCGCGCGCGGAAGAATTCGAGCGCCTGGTCGCTCAAAAGGAAGATAAATGAGCTCACGCATCGGAGTGATAGGAGCCGGAGCCTGGGGCACGGCCGTAGCCAAGGTGATCGCGGACAAGGGTAACGAAGTCGTCGTGTGGAGCCACGAAAAGGAAACGGCGGAGGAGATCAACCTCCGGCACTCAAACGAACGCTACCTGCCGGGGGTGAGCCTTCCGGCCTCGCTCTCCTCCGTGACCGATCCGGTCCAGGCCGCCGACGGCATGGAGTTCCTCATCCTCGCGACCCCCTCCCTTTTCCTGCTGGATTCCCTCAAACGCATCCTCCACGTTTCCTCGATCCGTGAAGGGGAAACTGCCATCGGCGTCATCACCAAGGGTTTCATTCCGACCGCGAAGGGGCCCAGGCTCATCCTGGAAACCCTTGAGGACTACCTGCCCGGTTTCTACCGCCAGTCCCTCGTCTACATCGCCGGCCCCAGCCACGCCGAAGAAGTCTCCCGCGGCCTCATCACGGGCCTGATCGCCGCGAGCGAGAGCGCCAAGAATTCCTTCCGCTTCCGCGATCTCATGAAGACCGGACGCCTTTTGGTATTCTCCTCGCTGGACGTTCGCGGGGTGCAGGTGGCCGCCGCGGCCAAGAACGTGATCGCCATCGCCTTCGGCATGCTGGACGCTCTGAAGACGAGCGCCGCCGACAAGGGCATGGATGCGATTTTCGGCGACGGCACCGAATCCCTGCTCCTGGCCGCAGGCTTGAACGAGATCCAGATCCTCGGCCGGGCGATGGGCGCGACCCATCCGGAAACCTTCACCTCCATCTCGGGCGTCGGCGACCTGGACGTGACCTGCCGCTCGGTCTTCGGCCGCAACCGCCGCTTCGGCCGTGAAATCATAGAAAAGGACATCCTCACCGGGTTTTCGAGCCTGGACGACCTCATCGCCAACATCGGCAAGATCGGTTACCTGCCGGAAGGCGTCGTTGCCGCCAAGTACGTGAAAGCCCTCGCCGAGGAGCACAAACTCAGGATGCCCATCTCCGTCGGCCTGTTCCGCATCCTCAATCGGGAAATCAGCCCCGTCGATTTCCTTCACGCCTTCGTGAAGGATTTGGAGTAGCACGATGTTTGAGAAACTGACCGAGAAATTTTCCGACGCCCTGCGGGCCCTGTCGGGCAAGGCGTCCATCACCGAGAAGAACATCGACGACGCCGTGGAGGCGATCAAACTGGCCCTGCTGGAAGCGGACGTAAACCTCAGGGTGGTGCGCCGTTTCGTCAATTCGACGATCGAAGAGGCGAAAGGCGAAAAGGTCCTGCGCTCCGTGGATCCCGGCCAGCAGTTCGTCAAGATAGTCCACGACAAGCTCGTTTCCTTCCTCGGCGACGCAAAGCAGGACCTGGTTCTCCGCGGACCGGACGTGATCTCCACCGTGCTTATGCTCGGCTTGCAGGGTTCGGGAAAGACGACGACGTCCGCCAAGTTGGCTTCTCGCCTGAAGAAGCAGGGCCGCAGGCCCCTGCTCGTGGCCTGCGACCTCGTGCGGCCCGCCGCCGTGGAACAATTGTCCATCCTGGGCGAGAGGATCGGCGTGCCGGTCTACAAGGAAGAGGGCGCCAAGGACCCGGCCAAGGTCGTCAAGGGCGCCTTCGACTGGGCGCGCAGGAACTCCGTCGATACGGTGATCGTGGACACGACGGGCCGCCTGCAGATAGACGAAGCCATGATGGCCGAACTCGTCCGCGTGCGCGATGCCGCCAAGCCCGACGAACTCCTGCTCGTCGCCGACTCCATGACCGGCCAGTCGGCCGTGGACATCGCCAAAGCTTTCGACGAGCAGATCGGCCTTACCGGCGTCATCCTCACCAAGTTCGATTCGGACGCCCGCGGCGGCGCGGCCCTTTCGCTCAAGACGATCACCGGCAAGCCGCTGAAGTTCGTCGGTGTCGGCGAAAAAATCGAGGATCTGGAACCCTTCCATCCCGAACGCATGGCAGGACGCATCCTGGGCATGGGCGACGTGGTCTCCCTCGTTGAGAAAGCCCAGGAGGTCGTGGACCAGAAGACGGCCGAGGAGAACCAGCGCAGGATAGAGAAGGACGGCTTCACTCTCCAGGATTGGCTCGACCAGCTGCGCAGCGTCAAGAAGATGGGTTCCATCAAGTCCATGCTCGAAATGCTTCCCGGCATGGCGGGGCAGGTGAGCGAGCAGGACATAGATAAAGCGGACTTGAAATCGCAGGAAGCCATACTCTCTTCCATGACCCGGAAGGAGCGCTTTAATTACCTGATCATCGGGCCCTCCCGCCGCGGGCGCATCGCGAAAGGGTCGGGGACCTCGGTGGGCGAAGTCGCGCGGTTACTGAAGAAGTTCGAGAAGACGCGTCTGATGATGAAGAAGATGTCCAAGCTGGGCAGGAACCCCAAAGCCGCCGAGGCGATGATGGCCCGGATGGGCGGCGGGCGTTGACTAAAGGGCTGATTTCGGTTAAATATGTCGCTTGCGACCCTTGCGCATCCATCGGATGGCGCAGGGACCATTTTAAGTAGCAGATCGGACTCCCCCTTGCGGGGAGAACGCCAGGAGGATACGAGTGAGCGCCAGAATCAGGCTCAAGAGGTTCGGAACGAAGAAGCGCCCCTATTACCGCATCGTTGCCATCGATTCCCGCGCTCCGCGCGACGGCAAGACCCTTGAGGATCTCGGGATCTACCATCCGATCGAGAAGGAAGGAAGCCAGATTTCCTTCGACGCCGACAAGGTCCGCGTATGGATCGACAACGGCGCGACAGTGACGGATACCGTCCGCAAGCTGCTCAACAAGAAAAACTTTTCCCTTTAATCCTCAAACCGGCCTTCATCGGCCGGGCGCTCTCCTTGGAGGACTGGAATGGAAAAAGACCTGATCGAATATATCGCGAAGTCCCTTGTCGATGATCCGTCCGCGGTTTCGGTGAACGTCGTGGAGACCGATTCCGCCACGATTCTTGAATTGCGGGTCGCCACCGAAGACATCGGCAAGGTGATCGGCAAGCAGGGCCGGATAGCCAAAGCCATCCGTACCGTCCTCGCGGCCGCTTCCGTCAAGTCGGGCAAGCGCGCCGTCCTCGAAATCCTGGACTGAGGCGCGGAGCTCCGTGCTTGAACAGTTCGTTGCGGGCGGCATCGGCGCGCCCTTCGGCGTGAAGGGGCACTGCAAGGTCAAGGTCTTCTCCGGAGATATCCGCAAGCTTGAAGCCCTTTCTTCCGTCCTTCTCCGTAAGGACGGGGCGGAGCGCAAGTACGCGGTGGAGGAGACGGGCGGGGCCTCTTCGTCCTTCTTCATGAAGTTCAAAGGCGTCGATTCCCCCGAGGCCGCCAAGTTGTTGACCGGCTGGGAAATCATCGTAGATCGCGCGGACGCGGCTCCGCTCGGGGCGGACGAGTACTACATCGCCGATCTGAGGGGCGTCGAGGTATTCCTGCTGGGCAAAAAGGTCGGAGATATCGTCGACGTGCTCGAAGGCGGCGGAGGCCAACTCGTCGAGATCGCGCTATCCGGCGGCGAGCGCAGGCTCGTGCCTTTCAGGAGCGAATTCTTCGGCAAAGTCGACACGGCCGAGCGCAAGGCGGAATTGCTCGAGGAATGGATCCTGGAGTGAAATTCACGGTCCTCTCCCTCTTTCCCGAGATCGTCGACGCGTACAGCGCAAGTTCCATCATGGCCAAGGCAGTAGCCCGGGGCGCGGTGACTTACCGTTCGGTCAACATCCGGGATTTCGCGACGGACAAGCACCATAAGTGCGACGACGCCCCTTACGGAGGCGGAGCCGGCATGCTGATGCTGGGGGAGCCGCTCGGAAGGGCGCTTGAAGCGGTCGGCGCCGTGCCGAAGGATGCGGTCGCTCAAGCGTCCGCGGAAACTTCCGCGGACGTTCAGCGCGCCCGGGTCGTGTACCTCTCGCCCGCCGGCAGGATCTTCGACCAGGCCCTCGCGCGGGAATTTTCCCGGGAACGCGAGCTGATCCTCATTTGCGGCCGATACGAGGGGATAGACCAGCGCATCATCGACGCCTGGGTGGACGACGAGGTGTCGATCGGAGACTACGTTCTGTCGTCAGGAGAGGTCGCCGCCCTGGCCGTCATCGATGCCACGTACCGGCTGGTGGACGGCGTGATCACCGCGGAATCCCTGGACGAAGAGAGCTTTTCGGACGGGCTCCTGGAGTATCCCCAGTATACACGGCCGGAAGTTTATGGTACGCTTCGGGTCCCGGAGGTCTTGCTTTCGGGACACCACGAGCAGATACGGCAGTGGCGTTTGTGCAAGAGGGTGGAGAAAACCCTCCGTCTTCGTCCGGACTTGATCCGGCGCGGGCTGGAAGCGCGGACGTTCAATGCCGAGACGATCGCTCTTATAAACGAATTTGAAAGTCCGTCGGATTGATCGGCGGGGTTCGAGGGGGAAGGGAATGAACTTGATCAGGGCTATCGAAGAGACCCAGAAGAAGGCCGAGGTCGACATATACAAGGTCGGAGACTCGGTGAAGGTGCACTTCAAGATCGTTGAAGGCAAAACCGAGCGTATCCAGGTCTATGAGGGCTTGGTCATCTCCATGAAGAATTCCGGAATCGGCCATTCGTTCACCGTTCGCAAAAACTCGTACGGAGTGGGCGTCGAGCGTATCTTCCCGACTCATTCGCCCCGCATCGTCAAGGTCGAAGTCATGCGCCCCGGCAAGGTCCGCCGCGCGAAGCTCTACTACATCCGCGGCAAGGTTGGAAAAGCCGCCAAGATCAAGGAGCTTATCCGCAAGAAGGACTTCACGGTCAAAGCCGCCGTAGCCTCTCCCGCCGCCGTCGCGGAGACCGCCCAGGTTTGATGAAAGGACCGGGTCCGGCGTCGGCGGAGCCTTCCGTCCCTCCGCATCCGGCCAAGACGTCGCGTCCGCGGACTGTTTCCGGCGCCGTCGCTTCGTCCGCCGATCCTGCCGTACCGCTCAAGAAAACCGGAAAGTCCCCGAGGGACGTTTCCGGTTTTTCTTTTGTCCGGAAGGTCGTCCGGACCGAGGACGTCCGGGCGAAAAGCGCCGCGACCCCCGCCGCGACTCCCGCCGCTCGCCTCGCCGTACCTCTCGCCGTACCCCTCTCCGTACCGCTCGCCGCCACCCTCGGCCTTCCGCCCGACGCCCTCTCGGAGGCGCTTCTCCGTTTCGTCCGCGCCTTTTCCCTGCCGCTGGACGTGGACCGCCTCCTCCGCTTTCGCCGTTCGTTCCCTGGCCTGCGATCCCGTCCCGAAGCGCTCGCCCTCGCGGCCGTCACGGCTTGGGATAAGGGCATCTTGCTGTCTCCGAGCGCGCTGGATGAGGTCGCCGGCCTGATGGCCGCCGATGACGAGTCGAGCCGAGGAAAGGGGGAGGAGGAAGAGCCGGAGCGACGGAATCCGCGCCATGCGGGAGCCGGAAGCGTGCCGGAACTCCGCGGCGTCTTCGAATCGTCACTCGCCGCGGGTGATGCCCTCTCGGCGTTCAACGCCCTGCCGGGCAGGAATGGCGCCCGCTGGCTGATCTTCCCCTTTTCGGCCGCCTCGGGTGCGTCCGAATTCAAAGCAGTCGCGCGCGTTTTGTTGTATACTGATGAATCGACCGTGAAAACGCGGATGGATCGTTTCGCCTTGGACGTTTCGTCGCGCGACCGGCGCTGGCTGATATTTTCCCGGGGACCTCTCGTTGACGGCTCGACGGTGTTCGTTTCGGCCGATCCGCCTCTCGGTTGCGAAGCGCCGAGGATCGCCGGGGTCTTGGAGCGCGCTTTCGCGGCGTTCGGTTCGCGGATTTCGGCCTCCTCTGAGGTCCCTGCCGCGGCGTTCGGCGAATGGGAAGACGGGGAATACGTCCGGGTCGACGAGGAAGCGTGAATGGAGCGCAAGATCGCTGCCGCGGTTTCCTACGATCGGAGCGATAGCGCGCCCCGGTTGCTCGCCAAGGGCAGGGGCCGGGAGGCGGAACGCCTCGTTACCCTCGCGCGCGATGCCGGGGTTGAGATAGTCGAAGACGCGGCTCTCGCGTTTTTTCTGGATGCCGCGGAAGTCGGGACCTTGGTTCCCGAGTCCTGCTGGCAAGCCCTCGCGATCGCTCTTTCGTTCGTGATGTCGGAGACCGATACTGTGATTAGGGATGAGCAATGAAAAAGATCGCTATTGAAACGTTGCGGGCAGGACAGGCATTCACGCAGCCGGTGTACATCGAAGGGAACAATCTTCTGGTCCCTGCGGGCATCGCCGTACGCAAGAAGGATATCGAACGTCTCAGGGCCTGGGGCGTCCAGACGGTCTTCACCGACGGCGAGGCGGTTTCCGACGCGGGCGCCCAGAAGCCGGCCAAGGCGGGAGCCGTAAAAAGCTCCGCCGAAGGCGGTTCCGGAGAGCCGGACGCCGTAAAAGTCAGTTCCCACATACTCACCCTTCCCGCCGTCCACGAGAATAAGAGCGTTTACCGCGCCTACACCGATCTCATCGATCGCCTCAACACGGTTTTCGGCCAGGTTTCTTCCGGCGTTTCGGTGGAAGCCAGATCCATCGACGCGATCGTCGGTCGCCTGTTGCAGGCGGTCCGGGAGAGCCGGGTTCAGGTCATCGGTTTCATCCTCGGCGGGGCGGTCGCAGGCACCGAGCTCGCCAAAAGTTCCGTGAACGCGGCGATCCTCGCCACCCTCATCGCCATTGAGATGAAGATGCCGAACCACAGGATCCTGCATATCGCCACCGGCGCCCTGCTGCACGACGTCGGCATGCTCAAGTTACCGAAGGAAATACTCAACAAGCAGGGAGGCCTCACGGAAGTCGAGGCCCAACGCATGAAAGCCCATCCCCTGTACGCCTACAAGATCGTCTGCAAGGAACTGCTGTATTCCGAAGACGTGGGAATCGTCGCGCTCCAGCATCACGAACGCTGGGATGGGGACGGCTACCCGCGCCGCATCGCGGGCGAAGCGATCGATATCAGCGCGCGCATCGTCAGCGTCGCCGACGCTTTCGAGGCCATGGTGAGCGAAAAGTCCTATCGCAATTCGATGATCGGCTACCAGGCGATGAAGAACCTGCTCTCCGACAATTCCCGTCGATTCGATCCGGATGTTCTGAAGGCTTTCATAAGGACCATGGGCATCTATCCCATCGGATCGATCGTGCTGCTGAACAACGGTTCCATCGCGCGGGTCACCGAGGTCCACGGTGAAGCGCCTCTGCGTCCGCTGATCCGTATCCTGATAGACGATTTCGGGAAGGCCTATGAGCAGGACGAGGGCGAGACCGTCGACCTGCTCTCCGAGAAGAGCATCTTCATCGCGCGCGCCGTCGATCCCAAGGATTATGCGGGCACTACGTGAACCGCTCCGCGCTCGGCAGGGAAGGGGAGGAAATCGCGGCGCGGAGCCTGACCGAGGCGGGGCTCCGCGTGGTCGTCCGTAATTTCCGTGCCGGACGGGGCGAAATCGACATCGTCGCCGTGGACGGGGATACCCTGGTCTTCGTAGAAGTCAAATCGTGGTCCGCCTTCGGTTTCGCGGATCTGGAGTTTTCCCTCAACGCGGGGAAGATACGGCGAATAGTAGAAACGGCTAAGATTTTCCTCGCGCGCAATCGAGAATATAACAACATGGCCGTACGCTTCGACCTCGTATTCGTCGAGGGCGGACGGTTCGTACGGCATCTTGCATCGGCGTTTACGGAGCGTGTATGATAGAGGGAATCGGGAAGGATCGAAATTCCCGAAGCATCGAGGAACTCAAGCGGCTGATAAACGATAAGGACTACCTGTCCGACGCCATCGGTCGTATAGCCCAAGTGCTGAGCGATGAGCTTCTCTGTGCGAAAATTCCAGGAGCGCCGCATGAACGAGACCGAGAAACCCCGCAACGATCGAAGACGGTCATCCAGACGACGCGGGGGTCGTTCCGGCAAGGGTAAGGACGAAAGCCTGCGCGGCGCGGTCGGCAAATCCGAAAATTCCGGAAGGACCGATGGCTCGGGTCGGGCCGAAGCCGTTTCCCGTCCGAGCATCGCCGATCGCCTTTCACCGCCACCGGCCGAAAAGGGGCGTCCGGCATCCGGCCGAAGATCCAACCGCCGCAAGGGGAACGCGGAAGCCGACAGGCAGGTTCCGGCCGAACGCGGCCGCGGCGCGGGCGGAAATCAGCGCAACGTCCCCCGAACCTCATCCGCGGTTCTCGACTCAGAATCGCTGACCGCCGAGGAAGCCGCCAAACGGAAGGCCATCCTGCGGGACAGGCCGCGCTGGAATCCTCCCCGCCTGCAGCCTTCCTCCCTTCCCAAACCCTCCTGTCCGCGTTGCGGAAAGACCATAGAAGACCTCCCTTCAGCCGTGAACGATTCGGAAACGGGATCTCCCATGCATTTTGATTGCGCGGTCGAAAGGCTCACTGAGTCCGAACGCCTTTCGGAAGGCGACCGGATAGCGTACATCGGCGGCGGGCGTTTCGCCGTCGTCCACTTCGACGATCCCCAGGACTCCAAGACCTTCCGGATCAAGAAAACCATCGTCTGGGAAGTGAAGGAAAAACGCGCTGAATGGAGGAAGGAAGTTGCCGACCAGTATTCCTCCACCTGACAGCCCCATGCGGATCAGTGATAGATGAAAGAGGTTGACGACTTCCTGACCAATCCTCGCTTGCTTCAACACTATTCCCTTCTGAAAGAGCTGGGCGTGTTCGAGTATGCGGATTCCCTGCGCAGGGAGACGCGCGATTACGAAGCCCTGCTTGCGGGCGCCGCCGCGATTTTCAAGCGCACCGCGATCGACGACCTCCTTGAAACGACGGTGAAATGCATCTCGGACAAGCTCCTCCCCTCCTTTCTGGTCTTCCTGTGGAGGACGCATACCGGACGTGAGGACATAGTCGTCAAGGGCTACCGCAATTTCAAGGAAACCGACGTTTCCCTGCCGCTCTGGAGCATCGCCCCCTTCGACGAATTCTTCCGCAAATATCCGACTCCCATCAGCTACGAGCTGTTCGAGTACCAGTTCGACGATCCGGCGCTGACGCAGCCGTTCTTGGAGCTCCGCCCCGAGATCGTGGTCCCCGTTATCGGCCCGTCGGGACTGTACGGCATGATCCTGGTCGGATCGAAGGTCCTGGAGGATCAGTACACGCCCCGGGAGCTAGCCTTTCTGGACAAGCTCATGGCCTTCGCCTCCATCGCGATCCAGAACCACCTGCATTACGAGCATTCGGTGCGCGACCAGAAGACGGGCTTGTTCAACCACGGTTATTTTATGGTGAGGCTCCATGAGGAGATCGCCCGCGCCAAGCGAGGCGGCCTGCCGTTCTCGGTGATCGTGCTGGACGTGGACAAGTTCAAAACCTTCAATGACGGGTTCGGCCATATGGCGGGCGACCGCGTGCTGGAAAAAATAGCCGAATCGCTCCGGTCCAAGGTCCGGGACGGCGACGTGCTCGCACGCTTCGGGGGGGAGGAATTCACCGTGCTCCTTCCGGAAAGCGATCGCGAACAGGCGTGGAATGTCTCGGAACGCCTTCGCATCGCCGTGGCGGAGACCGAGGTCCCATGGGATACCCCGTTGCCGAGGGTCACGATCAGCTCGGGAGTCGCTACTTTCAATAACGCGATTCCGGTGGAAGGGGCCGAACTCCTGCGCCGTGCGGATGATGCCCTGTACGGATCCAAGGAGCGCGGACGGAACCGAACCACGATATGGGGCGCCGGTCTGCTGTTCCGCACCAAGCATTTTATTGGGGAGTTTTAGGCTCTACGCCAGCTTCCAGCGCAACCTCCGCGATCCTCCGCGTCAGGTCCTCGACGAAGGCGCCTAGATCGCTTATTTCAGCCTTCGGAATCCGGAAGCCCACCGCGCCGGGATGCCCTCCGCCGTTGTTGAAAGAGAACCGCGCGAGAAGGTCGCGCAGGTCCACCCCGTCGAAAGACCTGCTCCGGCGGAGCCTGAATTGCACGAGGTCGGATGCTTCAGGGGAATCGCCGTATGCGACGAGGCTCATATGTCCATTCCGCTCGGCCAGATCGTCGGCGACCGCCTTGACCATCGAGATGAATGATTCCTGCCCGAATTCGTTCCGGATGGCATCCGCCTCCGCCTGGTCAAGCACCACGCAATCAAGAAAGGGACGCTGTTCGACCCGGACCGCGATGCGTTCGTAGCACCGGTCGTCCGCGCTGGACATTTTGCCTATGGCCGTGAAAACCTCTTCCTTGGACGAGAAGTTGGACGAGCCGCCTCGGGTCTTCTGCGAGAGCATCCGGTCGAAGAGCGAGCTGAACCACTCATACAGCCATCGTTCCCGCCTCGTCTTCAGGTACTTGCCCATCTTGGAATCGCCTATGATACCGGTGAGTATCGCCAGGACGAGATTCCGGGTGAAGAGTTCCGAGATACCGTAGCGTTCCATCATATCCTTGCGGCTCTCGATCTTGTACGCCAGGTAACCGACGAGCTCGCATGCGGACGACGCGTTGGCCACCAGCCGGTAGTCATCCTCGGCGAAGTATTCGGCGTCAGCTTCCAGGTGGTGGTCCACCTCCATCCTGAGCACGGCCGGGCTGTAGGCTATCGCGCGGACCGCCTCGTCGATGTCCAGCATCGAAGGCTTGGGGGTATCGAAGGCGACGACGGCGGACCACTGTCCTTCGGGGAGGTTTCCGTCCTCCACGACCTGGACGTTATTGAACGCGCAGATCGAGAGGAGATAGGAAAACGCGGGAGGCACCTTGGACCGGAGGAAGATGGTCGCCTTCTTGTCCAGCTTACTCGCCAGCAGCCCGAAGGAGACCAGCGAGGCCAGGCAATCTTCGTCGGGGTTGACGTGGCCGATCAGAAGAAACCCGTCGCGCTCGTCGAGGGCCCGGACGAAACGGTCGATGATCCGGTTCCGTTCGCCGATCGTCGGGATGTCGCGTTTCCGCCAGGAACGGGAACCGGTCTCTCCTGCGATCTGGACGCGGTTCCTCCCCCCCTCCTTGGCCGCGTACAGGGCCTTGTCCGCGGCGGCGGCAAGATCCTTGGCCGTGGACGCGTGCGCCGGGAAGGATGCGAGCCCGATGCTGCAGGCGAGCCGTACTCGCTCGTAGCCTTCGATTCTCATCGCGGAGATCGCCTTCCGGAGCTTGTCCGTGATCATGAAGGCGTCATCGGCGTTGGAAGAGGGCAGCAGGAACACGAACTCGTCGCCGCCGTAGCGGACGATGATGTCGTTTTCCCGGAACACCTTTTTCATCGTACCTGCGATTTCCACGACCACCCGGTCGCCGAAGGCGATTCCGTATTCCTTGTTCAGATTGCCGAAACGGTCCAGGTCGAACATCGCGTAGGAGAAGCTTTTCCCTTCCACCTGTGACCGGCTGAACAGAGCTTCAAAGGACTCGTCATGGAAGCGGCGGTTGAATACGCCGGTCGCCTCGTCGGTGACGGCGCGCTTTCGGGCCGCCTCGCCCCACTGCACCAGTTGTGAAAGAAAGCCGTTCGTGCGTTGCAGGCGTTCCGCGGTGATGCGGATCATGCGGCGGAGCACCTTGACGGCGATGGAGGGACGTTCCTTCCGAAGGGCCTCGAAATCCCCCGAATCCAGGCTCAGGAATTCGCCGTCCTCGATCAGGCGGCAGGAGGCGGACCTTACCGCCCGTTCCACCAGGGACATTTCCCCGAAGAAGCTCCCCGCGCCTATTTCCGACAGCTTCAGCTCCCCGCCGTCCTTGAGCGCGACGGTGACGGCTACGGTTCCACTGATCACCACGTACAGCTCGTCGCCCGAGTCTCCTTCAGCGAAAAGCAGATCCCCCGATTTTCCCAGGTGGCGATTCATCCTATCCGCGACCGCCTTCAGTTCGGCGGCGTCCAGGTCGCCGAAGATGCCGATCCGGGAAAGTATGGCCGCGGTTCCGTCGTCATTCGCCCGCGGGGCGGTCTTCGGTTTGCGCATCATTTGTCCTCCGGAAAAAGGAGGACATTCCCTCCGCGCCCGCGCCCGACGAGCGGCAATTCATGGACGAGGGCGATGAGGGCCGACGGATCGGCGGAATCCTCGGGGTAGGTTCCCGCCCCGACGCTGACGCGGAGCCGCACGCCCGGGACGCCGACGACGGCGTCAAGGTTGACCGCTCCCATGAGCTCCATCACCCGACGGCCTTCCGCGCGGGTAGCCGCTTTGTCCTTGCCGGGCAGCACGACCGCGAGTTCGTTGCCGAGGTAGCGCACGCTCGGCGCTTCCTCGCCATAGGCTTTCTTCAGTTCGGCGGCGGCCGCCTGGAGGGCCCCGTCGCCGGCCTCGTGTCCGTAGGTATCGTTGATTTCCTTGAAGTTGTCCGGCTTGAACATGAGCAGGCCGACGCTCGCTCCCGGCGCCGAGCAATACTCGGGGAAGCGTTCCTCGAGGAAGGCCTTGTTGTACAGTCCGGTGAGCTTGTCCCCGTAGGCTTGTCTGCGGAGTTCCTGAACCCAGGGCGAATTTTCCTTGACCAGCGCGTTGGAGCGTCGTATGCGTCCCGCAAGGGTGGTCATGAACGAGTGTAGCATGCGGGACGCCTCTTCCGGTCGCTGCTCCAGGAAAGTCGCAAGCTCAAGGCCCCGCCGCGGAAAGCGCGCGAGGGCCGAGTCCTCCATGGCCGATGCCGAGGCGGCGCGGGGAACGGAATTCATGAGTTCCATCTCCCCGAAGCTGTCGCCGGCGAGCAGTTCGGCGATGATGGACGGACCCTTGCCCTCTTCAGCGCGTTCGATCGCGATCCTGCCGCCGGCCACGACGTACATCGCGTCGGTCGCCGCTCCTTCCTCGAAGATCCGCGCGCCTTTCCCGAACGGGATGATTTCGCTCGCGTCCGCCAGCGCATGGAGGGCCTTCTCCTCCAGCGATGAGAAGATCTCGGCGGATCGAAGCGTCGCGATCGTATCATCGCTCATGGGGCCCTCCCGATGGTTCGCCTTTTCTCTTTGCTACGGCTACGATTGTAGCCGCGCCGCGACGGAGCCGCAAGAGCGCTTGCGCCGCTGACAGTGCACTCCTATACTCTCGTCGGAGGCTCCCATGACCGCTCCCGTACCCCCCCTCGTTCCCGCGCCCCGCTCGTACTCGGAAACCGGCGCTCCCTTCTTCGCCGCCGTCATCAGCGCGTCGGCCGACATCCGCTTCCTTCCGGCCCTGCGCTCTTTCCTGTCGGACGCGGCCGCCTTCTTCGGGGAATCGGTCCTGTCTCCCGGGAGCGCGGCGGAAGAATACGCCCACGCAGAGAAGTACCGCGACGAGGGCTCCGAACTCTGGGGCGGCAACTTCCGGCGGGAGTCCGCGCCGGTCCTATCCTTCGCCTTCCGCCATGATCCCTCGCTCGGCGAAGGCGAGTACCGCCTGGACTTTTCGCCCTCCGGCATCCTCGCGGAAGCCTCCGATGAGGACGGCGCCTTCGCCGCGCGCGCGACGGCGCTCCAGCTCCTGCTGCTTCGCTGGGACGGATGGCGCTTCGAGCTTCCTTCCTGCCGGATCGTCGACGCGCCTGCGTTCTCCTGGCGCGGCCTGATGATCGACAGCGCGCGCCATTTCGTGTCCATCCCCTCCCTCCGGCGTATCGTGACGCTCGCGGCCCTGTACAAGCTGGACCGCCTGCACTTGCACCTTTCCGACGACCAAGGCTGGCGGATGGAACTGCTGAATTCGCCGCGCGCGACGGAAGCCGGCTCTTCCCGGTCAGGCGGCGATCCCAACAGGAACGGCTTCTACACCCAGACCGAAGTGCGCGAACTTGTGGCGTTCGCCGCCGACCGCGGCGTCGCCGTGGTGCCCGAGCTGGACATGCCCGGCCATGTGGAGGCGGTACTCGCGGGGGATCCTGACCTGGGCTGCTCTTCCGGACCCTTCGGCGTCAGGACGGCCTGGGGCGTGTCGGACGATGTGCTGTGCATCGGCAATCCACGATCCCTGGAGTTCGCCAAGGCTGCCTGGGACGAGGTTTGCTCGCTCTTCCCGGCCCCTTGGGTCCACATCGGGGGCGACGAATGCCCGACCGCCCGCTGGGAAGCCTGTCCGCGGTGCGCGGCCTTCAAAAAAGAGCGGGGTTACAGGGAATGGATCGACCTCCACGGCCACTTCGTCGCGGAGATCGCGGATCATCTGGCCGCCAAGGGAAAGACCGTCTTCGGCTGGGACGAGGTGCTGGATTCCGACCAACCCAACCGCGCGGGGGTGATCCATTGGCGGCAGTGGCTTGAAGACCGCGGGAGCGTTGCCCTGGCCGGCGGCCGCGACCTCATCCGCTCGCCCTTCTTTCCGTATTACCTGGATTTCGTGCAGGCCGAGGATCGCGCTTCCGCGCCCGGCTTGGCCTATAAAACGCCGCGCGCGGCCACCCTCCGGGCGGTCCACGACTTCGATCCTCTGCAGGGCCTCCCTCCCGACGCGGCGGCGGGAGGTCCGGGCCGCGGCCGGCTGCTGGGTATCCAAGCCAACGCCTGGTCTGAATTCATGCGGGATCCCCGGCGGATGGAGTACATGCTCTTCCCGCGCCTGCTCGCGATCGCGGAGACCGCCTGGCTGGGATCGGGGCGGCCCGGCTGGGATGATTTCCGCGCGCGCCTGGACGGTCCGCGCGGCGGGCAGCGGCGTCTGCTGGACCTGCTCGGCGTGAATTACTGTCCGCTCGAATTTTCCGCCCGCCTTGAGTTTCCGGGCCGCGTCGCGCTATAATCCCCGCGGCCGCCTCGCGGCTGAATTTTCCCGGACAGGATGTACCGATATGAACGCGGCTCTCGAAACCCTCAAGGAACGCGGATTCTTCCAGCAATGCACCGACGCGGAAGGACTCTCCAAGGCGATGGACGAGGGAAGCGTTACGTTCTACGAAGGCTGCGATCCTACCGGTCCTTCGCTCCACATCGGGCACATGGTCCCCTATTTCGCGATGCGCCACCTCCAGTCGTCGGGTCATCGCGGCATCGTGCTGATGGGCGGCGGCACGGCGCGCATCGGCGATCCCTCGGGAAAGACGAGCATGCGGCAGATCATTTCCTACGAGGAGATCGACGCGAACGCCGCGCGCTTCCTGGCTCAGCTGGACAACTTCCTCAAGATCGACGGGAAGGGCCTGCTTACCGACAACAACAAGAATTGGCTCGCCGACCTGAACTACATCGATTTCCTGCGCGACATCGGCCGCCACTTCTCGGTGAACCGGATGCTCAGCTTCGAGGCGTACAAGATGCGCCTGGAAACCGGTCTCAGTTTTATCGAATTCAACTACCAGCTCCTGCAGAGCTATGATTACCTCGAACTCTACCGCCGGCACGGCTGCCGCCTCCAGATCGGCGGGGACGATCAGTGGGGCAACATCGTAGCGGGTATCGAGCTCATCCGCCGCGTCGAGGGCGCGGAAGTTTTCGGCCTCACCTTCCCGCTGGTCACCACGAGCGACGGGAAGAAGATGGGCAAGACCGAGAAAGGCGCGATCTTCCTCGATCCGGCGATTACGAGCCCCTACGAATTCTTCCAATACTGGCGCAACGTCCAGGACGAGGACGTCCTGCGCTTCCTCCTGATGTTCACCTTCCTTCCTGTCGACGATTGCCGCGCCCTGTGCGGAGAGGGAAAAAATCCGAACGAGGGGAAGGAGCGCCTGGCTTGGGAAGTGACCTCCCTCATCCACGGCAAGGAAGAGGCCGACAGGGCCCTGGCCGGGGCGAAGGCCGCCTTCGGCGGCGGGACGTCGGGTGACCGGAGCGCGATGCCTTCGGTCCGGCTCCCGCGCGCGCGTTTCCAGGCCGGCTACAACGTGGTGGACCTGTTCTGCGACGCGGCCCTCGCGCCCACCAAGAGCGAAGCCCGACGACTGGTACAGCAAGGCGGCGCCTTCATATCGGCGGCGGGCGGCGATGCGGGAGAGCTGGAAGGCCTGGGAGACATCGCCGCCGCGGTGGGCTTGGATCGTCTGGACGACGCGGACGAAATCGTCCTTCGCGCCGGAAAGAAGCGCTATTGCCGGGTCATCGCCGAATAGCTATTCGATGAGGCCGAGCTTCCTGAGCTGGGTCGCGAAGGCTTCTTCCGTATACGGCTTGGTGATGTAGGCTTCGCACTGGCTGCGGAAAGCGTCCATGACGCTCTTGGCGTCACCGAGCGCCGTAGTCATGACGACTTTGATTCCGTCCGCGGCGTTGACGCCGTATTCGGACTCGAAGGCGCGCAGCTCCTTCAGCACGGAAAGGCCGTCCTTGTCCGGCATCATGATATCCAGGAACACGACGTCGTAGGGTTGGTTTTCCCGGTAGGATTCGCGTATGGTCTCGAGGGCTTCCTTCCCGTTCACCGCCACGTCGAAATTCCCGTATTTTGAGATGTAATGTCCGACGAGTTTCCGGCTCAGGAATTCGTCCTCGACGATGAGCATCTTAAGGCTGTTCATCCCCAATCGTCCCCCCCGAATGCCGCGATACCATGTGCGGCGGAATCCGTCGACGAACCGTCGTCTTTGAGATTGTAATCCGCCCTGTTACCGACTACAAGCGAAATGCGCCGGATTTCCGGAATACGCCGGACTTGGCCCCGATCGGGAATTCCCATTTTTCGGATTGCATAATCCTACGGGTGAACCAACAATTACCTAGATGCTTTTTAAAAAATTGCGGACTCGATGCCAGAACAAGATCGACGCATCTTCAGTTGCCGGTATCGAGATAAGTTATAGTTCCCTCTTTTCCGAAATGGGGGAAGCTCTCGCCGTCTACGAGATAATCCTGGACGGCCAGGATCATCCGATCGACTACCGATTCCTTGCCGTTAATCCCGCCTTCACCCTAATGACCGGACTCCAGGCGAGCCAAGTACTCGGACGGACGATGCGCCAAATCTCGTCCGCCGGTGAAGCGGAAGAGGTGGAACGCTACGGGCGGATAGCGCTCCGCGGCGGAAGCGAACGCTTCGAGTCCTGGTCGGTCGGACTCGCCCGCTGGCTCGATGTGAATGCATTCGCCGCGGGGCCGCTTCGTTTCGCCACGATACTCGTCGACATCACCGAACGAAAGAAAACGGAAGACGCGCTCAAGGCCGACGAGGCTCGTCTGCAAGGACTCGTGCGTCTCCTCCAGCACCCCGTCTGCAGCGAGCAGGCCCTTTTTGACGCCGCCCTCGCCGAGGCGATGTCGATGACCTCGAGCGAGTGCGGTTGCATTTTTCGGTACGACGAGGATCTTCGGGAATTCGCCTTGCATGCCCGGTCGGGAAAGGCGAGGGCGGAATGCGGAGTCCTTGACGAAAGGACGCTCTACCGACTTGAAGGGACGGGCTTCTGGGGCGAAGCCGTCCGACAGCGCCGCGCGATCGTCGAAAACGATTTCACCTTGCCGTCGCCGAATAAAAAAAATCTCCCCGGCGGCCATGCAGGACTTGTCAGATTCCTTTCCGTACCGGTTTTCCTTTCCGAAAAAATAGTCGGCGTAGTCGGCGTCGCGAACAAGGCGGAGCCATATGACAAGGCCGATGCGCGCCAACTGGAACTGCTGATTACGCCCGTCTTTTCCCAGGTTGAGCGGATAAGGGCGATGGGGCTTGTTTCCGAGAATGAATCCCGTTTTCGGGCGATGACTACGGCGATGGACGATATCGTTTTCACCATGGATACGTCGGGAATCCTCACCGGGGTCTATGGATCATGGCCTGAACGCTTCGGTCTTGTCGGCGAGTCCTGTATAGGAAAGACCTTGTCGGAGGTTTTCGGACCCGACGTTACCGAGGCGCACGAAGCGGCGTCCGCACGCGTGCTGGGCGGGGCGGGGGCGACCTATGAATGGACTGCTTCCGGCTTCGGCGAAAGGGAACCATGCGTCATGCAGACCTCGCTTTCGCCGATCAGGGTCGACGGCAAGGTTTCGGAAATCGTAGCCGTCGGACGTGATGTTACCGCCCATGTAAAAAGGGAGCGACGATTCGAACGCTTGGTGAACGAAAAGCTTGCGCTTATCCGGGAAGTGCAACATCGGGTCAAAAACAACCTGCAGATGATCATAAGCCTCATGGAGCTTCAGGCGACGTTCGGATCCGACGGGTGGAATTTGGCGCGGATAAAGCTCATGCAATCCCGGATCTATTCCATCGCGAGTGTCCACGACCTGCTGGGCGGTTCGGGCTCGTTCGACACGATTTCCCTCCTGGAAAGTCTCCGTAATCTCGTCTCTTTCATTCAAGCCCACGATGACGGTTCGTATGATATCGACGTATCGGGCGACGAGCGATTATTCCTGACGGTGGATGTCGCCGTTCCGGTATCCCTGATCGTCCACGAGCTTCTGGTTAATTGTATCGGCCATGCGCGCAAGGAAAACGGGCTGCTTTCAGTGAATATCAGTGCGGTAACGGAAGACGGCTCCGTCTGCGAAATCCGCGTTGTCGACGACGGGGATCAACTTGAGGCCGGAAGCGGGCCGGTTTCGAAGGGGGGCATGGGTTCGATGCTAATCAAGGGGTTGGCGGAGCAGATAAAAGGCAGCGTCGCCGTGGACCGTATCAAGGGATATGAAGTTGTCCTTCGCTTCCCTGTCAGCGGAGCCGGACGGCCGAAATATCCCTCCGATCCGTCCGAGCTTGAATTTGTGGAATTTGCAAACGATCAAGGCATCGCCTAGGCTTGATTTCAACGCCGAAGCATCCTTCAACTCGATGGACATATCATGAAACGTACTGTAGATGACGACACGAGGGAAATCATACTCTCGTTCATCGCGGAAGGCCGCGAACGACTTGACGATGCGGAGGCCAAGCTGGAAAAGCTTGGCGCCGGCGACGACAAGGAGAGCATGAACGCCGTATTCAGGCTCTTCCATTCTGTCAAGGGTTCGGCAGGCTTCCTTGAATTCGACCGGATCAAGAAACTCACGCACGAGGCTGAAGCCCTGCTGGAAGTCTTCATCAAGGAAGGGATTTCGTATACCCAGGACGCGCTGGACGTGGTCTACCGGACGGTGGACGTGCTGCGCGAACTCATCGCCGCCGTGGAACGGGACTTCACCGACGAGGATTGCCGCGAAAACGTGGATGCCCAGATCGGAATGATCAAGGCCTGCGTCGGCGTCCTCCACGGAAAGCCCGCGGCGACCGATATCGAGCCAGCCGCGGCCGATGCCGCCGAGGGACCCAACGTCATCCAGCTCAATGAGCTCGTGACCGCTGATATGGCCGAACGCTTCATCGCCGAATCCGCGGACCTCGTGGAGAAGGTGGAGCGCGATATTCTTGAGATGGAAGGAAGCATCGACAAGGTGGAGACCGTTCATTCGATGTTCCGCGCCATCCATACGATCAAGGGAAATGCCGGCTTCTTCGGTTATCCCCTTCTGGAACGGCGTTGCATGGCTCTGGAAACCGCTTTGGACGGAGCCCGGAAGGGAGCCTTCGTCCTGAACGAAGCTTTCGCGACCGGAGTCCTTTCCAGGGTGGACGCCATACGCTCCCTGCTCCTGACCGTCGAGTACCGGTCGGAGGGTGCCCCGCAGGATACGGAGCCCGCGGACGCGATGACCGCGGCGGCTCCGCCGGTTCCCACCGCCGCCTCGGTCGCCGCCGCGCCGACCTCAATCGCCGAATATAAACCCCTCGGAGAGATCCTCGTGGATATGGGCGCGGCGGGCGCGGATCAGATCCGCAAGGCGCTGGAGGAGCAGGAGAAGCCCGTCGGCCAGTTGCTGGTGGAATCGGGAACCGTGAAGGTTGAGGACGTCGACAAGGCCCTGGCGCTCCAGCGGACGATGACCACCGAACGCGCGCCCATGGAGGAAGTGAAGCGGCGCGAGATCCGGGTGGACACGGCCAAACTGGACAAGCTGTTCGACCTGGTGGGCGAGCTCATCACCGCGGAGTCGATGGTCGGCAACAGCCCGGACCTTGCGGGATTGCGGTTGGACGCCTTCAACAAGTCCTTCAGCGCCCTGGCCAAGATCAGCCGCGAAATCCAGGAAACCGCGATGATGATCCGGATGATTCCCATGGAAGGACTCTTCCACAAGATGTCGCGCCTGGTGCGGGACCTTTCCCGCAAATTCGACAAGCCCATCGATTTCCGCGTCTCGGGCGAGGAAACGGAGATGGACAAGAACGTGATCGAGGAGATTTCCGATCCCCTCGTCCACATCCTCCGCAACGCGCTTGATCACGGCATCGAGACGACGGCGGTGCGCAAGGAAAACGGAAAGGCGGCGATCGGCACGATCACCATGGACGCGCGTTACGAAGGCTCCGAGATCTGGGTCAGCGTCAAGGACGACGGCGCGGGCCTGGACAGGGAGCGCATCCTGGCCAAAGCGGTTGAAAAGGGCCTTTGCAGGGGCGACCCCCAACTGCTGTCCGACAAGGAAATTTTCGACTTCATCTTCGAGCCGGGCTTCTCCACGGCCGAAATCGTATCCGACGTGTCGGGCCGCGGGGTGGGCATGGATGTGGTGAAGCGGAACCTGCAAAAGATACGCGGCCGGGTGGACGTACGTTCTGAGACGGGCAAGGGCACCGAATTCGTGCTGCGGATACCGCTCACCATGGCTATCATCGACGGCATCACCGTGCGCGTCGGACCCAATTTCTACTCCATCCCGCTCAACGACATCTTCGAATTCTTCAAGATCAGACCCGGACAGATCACGCGTACCGAACGGGGAGGGGAGACGGTGAACCTGCGTGGGCAGATCATGCCGCTGTTGAAGCTCGCCGAGGTTTTCAACGTGAAGGGCGCCACCTTGGGCACCGCCGACGGGATAGTCCTGGTGGTCCAGAATTCCGGCAAGCGCGCGTGCCTCCTGATTGACGAGGTCATGGGAAACCAACAGATCGTCATCAAATCGCTTTCGGAATATATCGGCAAAGTGGAAGGCCTTTCGGGATGCTCGATTCTCGGGGACGGATCCGTAAGCTTCATCATCGATACGGGCCGCCTCATCGGACTCAGGCTGGAATAGAGTTCAGGATAATAGGAGGAAGTATGAAAATTCTGGCGAAACTGTTGACGGGCTTCATCGCGGTCGCGCTCCTGTGCGGCATCGTCGGCGTCGTGGGTATCATGCAGATATCCAATCTGGACGAAAGTTTAATGAGAGTTTCGGAAGAATCCATTCCAACGATCGACCTGCTGAATGTGATAGACGTCGAGTTGACCAACCTCAAGGCCGCCATGCGTACAATCGTCCATCCCTACGGCGTGGAGGATGACGAGTGGTACGAGCGTCAGCTGGCGAATGTGGAGAAATACCGCGCCGCTTATCAGGAGGCGCTGAAGAAATTCGAAGTCATTCCGATGATTCCCGAAGAAAAGAAGCTGTACGACGCCCTTGGGCCTTTGTTCGAGAAGGCGATCGCCTACAACAACGCCATTCTTGCCAAGGTGGCGAAGGCACGTACCGTACCTGTCGAGGAGCGCGAGGCAATATTCCGCGACCTGTACGGAATGATTTCGGGCGACCAGCGGCTTGTGATGGACAACTTGATCGCCGAGTTGCGCAAGCTCCTGGATTTCGACGAGCAATTTTATGGCGTGGATATGCCCAAGCAGGCCATGGCCAACGCCGATGCCGGAATCGTCGTTCTCATCATCGTCACCGCTCTCGCCTTCATCGTCGCCCTGCTGCTGGGTATCATGCTGGGTACATCGATCTCCAACGCGCTCAGGAAGTCGGTGGCGATACTCGACAAAGTCGCGGCGGGCGATATCTCGGAAAAGATGGTCGTCCGGTCCAATGACGAGTTCAAGCAGGTGGCGGCCTCGCTCAATTTGGTCATGGAGAACGTGGGCGCCTTGGTCGCCGAGGCAGGCATGCTCACCAAGGCCGCCGTGGAAGGCCGCGTTTCGACGCGCGGCAACGCGGATAAATTGAAGGGGGGGTACCGGGATATAGTCGTGGGCGTTAACGAGATCATCGACGCGTTGGTCGGGTTCCTCGACAATATGCCCGCCCCCGCCATGTTGATAGACGCGGATTTCCAGATACTTTTCATGAACAAGGCGGGGGCGGCGATCGGCAATACGACGGGGGACCAACTCGTAAAGACGCGGAAGAAGTGCTTCGATTACTTCAAGACCGGCGACTGCAAGTCGCAGAATTGCGCCTGTTCCAAGGCGATGCAACTGGGGAGCGAAGTGAATTCGGAAACCGTCGCGACTCCGCTCGATGTCAATTACGAAATTTCGTATACCGGCGTTCCCGTCAGGGATAAGGAAGGGAAGATCGTCGGTGCCTTCGAGGTGATCACGGATCAGACCGCGGTCAAGGTCGCGGAACGCAAGATGAAAAAGATCGCCGGATTCCAGAATACGGAAATCGAACGACTGAACGGCAATCTGCAAAAAATCGCCCACGGCGATCTGTCCTGCGATTTCACGGTGGCCGACGCCGACGCGGATACCCGGGAAACGAAGGAGCTTTTCGATACGATTGCGAAGGTTCTCAATCAGTCCACCGACGCGATCGGGGCTCTCGTCTCGGACGCCGGCATGCTGGCCCAGGCGGCGGTTGAAGGACGGTTGGCCACGCGCGCCGACGCCGGCAAGCACCAGGGCGACTTCCGCAGGATCGTGGACGGTGTCAACAAGACGCTGGACCTGGTGATCACGCCGGTGAACGAGACCATCGCGATCCTGAAGCGGATGGCGGAAGGCGACCTGACGGCTACCATGACCGGCGATTACAAAGGCGACTTCGATATCCTGAAGACGGCGCTCAACGGCACGCTGGATTCCATCAACGACATCCTCGGGCAGGTCACGGCCGCCGTGGAGCAGGTGACCGCGGGCAGCCAGCAAGTGTCTCAGGCCAGCCAGTCCCTGTCCCAGGGCGCCACCGAGCAGGCCAGTTCCCTGGAGGAGATCACTTCGTCGGTCACGGAGATCGCGGGGCAGACGCGGCAGAACACCGACAGCGCGGTGCAGGTGAACGGCTTGGCCAAGACGGCCAAGCAGGATGCCGAGCAGGGCAACGTGCAGATGAAGGATCTGGTGTCGGCGATGAGCGACATAAACAAGAGCGCGGAGGAGATAAAGAAGATCGTGAAGGCGATCGACGACATCTCTTTCCAGATCAACCTCCTGGCCCTGAACGCCAACGTGGAGGCGGCCCGGGCGGGCAAGTACGGGAAGGGTTTCGCGGTGGTCGCGGAGGAAGTCCGCAACCTCGCGGTGCGATCCGCCGGCTCGGTGAAGGAGACCACGGCGATGGTGGACGAGGCCATCGCGAACATCGGCAAGGGCAATGCGCTGGTGGACGTGACCGCCAAGCAGCTGATCTCCATCATGGACGGAGCCGGGAAAGTCGCGGGTCTCGCGGAGGAAGTGGCGACGGCAAGCCGCGAGCAGTCGCAGGGACTGGAGCAGATCACGACGGGACTGGCGCAGATAGACCAGGTGACGCAGGCCAACACGGCGAGCGCGGAGCAGAGCGCGTCCGCGGCGGAGGAGCTGTCCAGCCAGTCGCAGCAGCTGAAGGGAATGATCACGCGCTTCAAGCTGAAGGAGAAGGAAAGCCGGATGACGGAGGCGCAGATGCTGGCGATGCTGCGCGCGGAGATCGCGGGGAAGGGAGGCGCCCAGCATGCAGGCCATCCGGCCGCCGGAATCCCGCCCGCGGCCAAGCCCCGGGCCCTCGCACTGCATACGGGAGGAGCCCGCGAAGACGCGGGGACGGCCTGCAAGGCCGGAGGCGCGGTCCGCAGGCTCGTGAATCCCGCCGATGTCATCTCCCTGGACGACGAAGACTTCGGCAAATTCTAAGGAGGCCCGGCATGGAACAGCGAAACAGGGGAGAACTCCTTGACGACATGCTGGACGATGACGATGAGGATACGCAGGCGAACAAGTACCTGTGCTTCCGGATCGACACGGAGTCCTACGGCATAGAGATACGGCACGTGATAGAAATCGTGGAGGTCCAGCGCATTTCGGAGGTGCCGGACCTGCCTCCCTATGTGAAGGGCGTGATCAACCTGCGCGGAAAGGTGATACCGGTGGTGGACCTCCGGTTGCGTTTCGGGATGAGCGAACGGGTCTACGACGACCGGACCTGCATCGTGGTGAGCGAGATCGAAGGGGTTACCCTGGGTTTCCTCGTGGATACCGTCGAGGAAGTGTTGGAGATACCCGAGTCCCAGGTTGAGCCCGCGCCCTGTTTCAAGTCGGTCTCCGGCCAGGAGCGCTACATCGCCGGGATGGGGAAGGTTGGTACCGCGGTGAAGATACTGCTGGACGTGGAGAAGCTCGTGATGGACGAGGACGTCCGCTCGGTATCGGCCGTGACGGAAACGGCCAGATGAGGAAGGCCGCGGCGACGACGGGGCGGTAGATGGACGATTATCTGATGACCCTGAGCGACAAGGAATTCCGCGATGTCGCCCGGCTCATGTACGAGCGCTTTGGAATACATCTCACCGAACAAAAACGGACCTTGGTCGCCGGGCGCCTTACCAAGCGTATCCGGAACCTGGGCCTCGCGAATATCGGCGAATACCTCGTTCGGGTGCATGCCGATAAAACCGGAGCCGAGCTCACGGAACTCGTGGACAGGATCACCACCAATCACTCGTTCTTCTACCGCGAGAAGGACCACTTCGAATTCCTCGTCTCGGACGTCCTGCCCGCGATCAAGGCGCGGCGAGAGCGGGATGCCGGCTTTTCGCTCCGCGTCTGGAGCGCCGGTTGCGCGACCGGAGAAGAGCCGTATACGATCGCGATGGCGATACGGGAATTTCTGGGCGCAACTGCAAATACCGCGGATTGGGGAGTGCTCGCTACCGACCTTTCGCTCGCGGCCCTTCGGGAAGCGATAAAAGCCGTCTACGCCGACAACCGCGTGCGCGAACTGCCGGCGGCCTGGCGGAGTTCTTATTTGGAAAAGCGCGGCGAGGATGAATGGGCCATCAAGGAGGACCTTCGCCGCGCGGTCATGTTCAAGCGTCTGAACCTTATGAACGAGAACTATCCCTTCAAGGGACTTTTCGATGTCGTATTCTGCCGAAACGTGATGATCTACTTCGACCCGCCGGTGCGGAGAGCCCTCGTTGATCGCATTTACCGCTACGTGAAGCCGGGCGGCTATCTCTTCGTCGGCCATTCGGAATCGCTCCCGCGCGAAACCTGCCCCTTCGACTACGTCCGTCCCGCCATCTACCGCAAGGCGGATGTCCGATGAGCGGAACGCCCTCGCTGAAGGCGCTCGGTCTGAAGATTGTCGCGGTGGCCAACCAGAAGGGGGGAGTCGGCAAGACGACGACCGTCGCGACGCTCGCGTCGGGTCTGGCCAGGAGCGGCCAGAAGGTCCTGCTCGTGGACGGCGACCCGCAGGGCAACCTGTCCCTGCTTTTCGGCGCGACGGGCAAGCACCCCGAACTCGGCGACATCCTGGAGACTCTCGGCTCGCGTGCGGACGGGGCAGGTTCGGAGAACGGGGAAAGGGGTCGCCGCGGACACCGTGCGCTGATGGACGCATGCATCGTCAAGCGGGTGCGGCGCAGCCTGGACATCGTGCCCCTGAGCCGTCGCCATCTGAGGACGGAGCTCGGCGACGCCTTGATCGAACGGGCGGAAAAACCCTTCGCCGGCGTGATGGAGAGTCTGAAGGCCAGTTACGATTGGATACTCCTGGATACCTCGCCTTCCAACGGAAGCCTGGAACGCGTCCTCGTCGCCGCAAGCGAGGCCGTGGTCGTCCCCCTGGAATTCCAGGTGTTCTCCCTTTCGGGCCTTGAGGCCATATTGGCGGATATCGAAGAATGCGGGCGGCGGGCGGAACGATCCATACGGCCGCACGCGCTCGTATTCACCAAAGCCGAGAACGGATCGGCGCGCGTGGATGCTTATCGGAACCTGTTCGCTTCGTTCAGGATTCCCATTTTTGAAGTCTGCAAGTCCGAGTATGTACCGCGATCGATGGAACGGGGACGGACGCTTTGGGAAGCGGCTCCCGCGAGCCTTGTGGCCAAGGATTACCGGACCATAATCGAAAAGTCGTTTCTAGGATAAACCATGGCGAAAAGAACCGGAGTAACTTCCAGCGAAATCACCGAACGCATCAAGTCCGCCGGCTCGGCCGAGCGGGGTTCTTACAATCTTTCAGCCGCCACAGCCGAGCCTCTGCGCCGCAAGTTGCGCGGCCGCTGGACGGTAGCGAGCCATGAGGTGGCCGGTGAAGCTTACCTTGGCCGCTTCATCGCCCGCTCGCTCAAGGGCCTGCTGTTGCGCCAGGGCGCATACCGCGCCGAGTACGAGTTCAAGGACCGGCTCTGCCTGAAGCGGGTGGAGATCTCCGGAATACTGGGCGAAGGCGAGGAGTCCGCCGTCTACCGTTACCGCCTCGGCGTCGCGCTTTCCTGGGACCTCGCCGGGCCCGGCCTCCTTTCCATCCGGCCGGAGCTCGGCTACCAATGCACGGAAATCGGCGGCGACGCCGCGGCCGTGAAGGAACTGGACGACGCGGGAGAGGACGTCCTGGTCGGTTTCCGCTTCGATGGCTCCGACCTCGTCCTTGAAGAGGGCGAGGATCGAAAGATCCTTGAGAGGATGCCGTGACGCCCAGGATCAAGGTGCTCATAGTCGACGATTCCGCGGTGGCGCGCGACCTCCTGGAGCGCGCCCTGTCGCGGGATCCGGATATCGAAGTGGTCGGGAAGGCTTCGGATGCCTTCGCCGCCCGGGACAAAATCGTTTTCCTGAAGCCCGACGTTATAACGCTGGATGTGGAGATGCCCCGGATGGACGGCATCGAATTCCTGAAACGCCTCATGGCGCAGTTCCCTATACCCACCGTCGTCGTTTCTGCGGTGACCGCGGAGGGTTCACGCAAGGCCTTGGACGCCCTGGACGCGGGCGCCATCGAGGTTGTCGGAAAGCCGAGCGCCATGAACCCCAACGCCCTGAGCGACATGATCGCGGAACTCGTGGAGAAGGTGAAGGCGGCGGCGGGGGCTGATCTGTCCAAAATCAAAGCCGTCGCGGCGGCGAACGCGGTGACGAAGGTCCGGCCGCGGAGTAAACTTCCCGCGGCCGCGGCCGCGGCCTCGGCCGCGCGCCGAGCCGCAGCGGGCGCCGGTGCCCGCTCGAGACGCCTGATCGCCATCGGCGCTTCCACCGGAGGCACGACCGCCATTCGTCGTATCGTGGAAGCTTTTCCCGCGGATACGCCGCCGGTCGTAATCGTCCAGCACATGCCGCCCGTGTTCACGGGCATGTTCGCTGAAGCCCTTGATAAATCGTCGGCCATGACGGTGCGGGAAGCGGAGGATGGAATGCCGCTGGTGCACGGCCTGGTCCTCGTCGCGCCGGGGGACCGGCATCTGCGTATCGCCGCCGACGGCGACGGCTGGGTCGCCAGATGTTCCGACGGACCGAAGGTCTCGGGGCATCGGCCTTCGGTGGACGTGCTATTTAATTCGGTCGCCGCGGTCGCGGGAAGCGACGCGGTCGCCGCGCTGCTGACCGGAATGGGGCGCGACGGTGCCGACGGGATGCTCGCCATACTTAATGCGGGCGGACGCTGCATCGCCCAGGACGAAGCCAGTTCCGTGGTATGGGGCATGCCGCGGGAAGCTTGGTCGGCGGGCGCCGCCGAAAAGCTCGTTCCCCTTGATTCTATCGCCCGCGAGCTGCTGATGCGGCTCGCGAAGTCTTAGGGAGGAGCGATGGCCAATCTCACAATCGGCATCGGCGAATGGGCCGTATCGAAGAATGCGGAAGATGTGCTCAAGACCTACGCGCTCGGTTCCTGCGTCGCGGTCATGATTTACGATTCCAGAACCAGGATCGCGGGCCTCATCCACGTCGCCCTCCCGGAGTCCTCCATCGATACGGAGCGCGCGAAAGTCCAGCCCGGCTATTTCGCCGATACGGGGCTGCCGCGGATGATCCAGGAAATGAAGGACCTCGGCGCCACGCGGGGCACGGTCTGGGTCAAGCTCGCCGGCGGCGCCGCGGTGATGGATGCCCGGAATTTTTTCGACATCGGTAAGCGGAACATACTCGCCGTCAAGCGCATACTTTGGAAAAGTTCCCTCGGTCCCCTGGCCGAGGATACGGGCGGAACCAACAGCCGGACCGTGTCGTTCTCCGTCGACGACGGGGCCGTGAAACTGTCCTCGGGGCCGAAGTCATGGAACATCTAAGGAGCGCGGAATGAAGGAGTACCGGAAGATACTGATAGTGGATGATTCGGCCACTTCCCGCATGATCATCCAGCGCTGTATGGAGATGGCAGGCGTGCATTCGACCGGCTTCCTGCAAGCGGAGAACGGGCTTGAGGCCATGGCCGTCCTGAAGGACGCGCCGGAGATCGACCTCGTCGTAACCGACCTCAACATGCCCAAAATGGACGGGCGGGCTTTCGCACGTCATCTGAAAGGTACTCCGCGTTGGAGCACCCTCCAGCTTATCGTCGCCTCCAGCATAGCCGACGGGGACGCCGAAGCGGAACTTCGAGCTCTCGGCGTGTCGGCGGTGCTGAAGAAACCGTTATCGCCCGCGAAGATCGCGGAAGCGTTGGGAGGGGATCTATGAACGAAGGAGAATTGGACACCGGGAAGGCCGTCCGTTGCCTCGCCGAGGCGGCGGGTTCCGTATTCGCTGAAATGGCGTTCATGGATGCGGAGCGCGCGGACAGGATGTCCGATGACGGGAAGTCCGTGGAAGGGATGCCCGCTCCCCTGCCGGCGGATGGCGATGAGCTCTCGGGTGACGATGTCGTCAGGGTGGCTCTGGATGTGCTGAAACCGCTTTCCTGCAGGTTGGAGCTGGATTGTTCGGCCCGCTTGGCCGCGGCCATCTCCGACATCCTGTACGGCGTGGCGGACGCCGAACTCCCCGACGGGGAGAATACGCCGCCGGCCATCGCCGACCGCAAGAGCGACGACTCCTTGCTGGAGATGCTCAACGTTCTCGCGGGAGGTTTCCTGAGCGCTTACTTCGGACCGGGGACGCCCTTCAAGCTGGAGCTTCCCTTCTTCGTTTTCGGCGAACCCGACGTCATCGGCCAGACGATCGCGCGGGTGGATCTGAACGTGGAAGGATTACCGGCCGCCCTCACGCTCAGTTCGATACGATACCGTTACTGAACCGGTCGAGCAGGCGGACGCCTCCTCCGCTTCCGAAGGTCAGCCCGCCTCTATGCGTATGGAGAAAGAAAGTCCGAGTCCTTCTCCGATCGCATGCTTCATGACGTTGGTGGGGGTTTCCGCAGCGATGAGTACTGTGTTGAGGGCTACCTTGACGCCGGCATGGAGGGGCGTCGAATGGAAATCAAGGGTCACGTGCAACGGGGAGAACGAGCGGACGCGGCCTTCCAGGTCGTTCAAGCCCTCCCGGTTGCCCATTGAATCGGCGCCGTCCCGCTGCATGGATATGAGGCTCAGGGTCAAGTTGGGGTTGTTCTTCCCCCGGTGGTGCAGCTCCCCCATGAGGATGCCCTTTTCCTCGAGCGCCGCGCGTGCGGCCCTGATTCGCGCGGAGGTCTCCATGCGGTCCTCCATGGCGAACGGAACGCGCTAGTCCCGTTTTTCCTGACGAGTGTCGCGTTCGCGTGCTGGACGCGTTCTTCCGCCCTGGCCTTGCGATTCGGTAACGTTCCTGGGCGATGCGCGCAAGGAGGACCACCCGTTTCCGCGGCTTGTTGATGATATCGGCGGAGATCACCAACACCGGGATGGCGGGACTGACCTTCCTGATTTCCGTCAACGTCGAAAAAGGGCCTCGGCGCCGCCAGAGGCGAAAACCTGTTCATGCTTGGCGCCGATGAGCCGGTCCATGATGAGTCGGTGCATGATGAGCCGGTCCATGATGGAGCGGGCAGTGAGGGAATCATCGACGATCAGTATGCGTGCCATTGCCAGCCAAGCAAAAAGCGGAACAACTCCGGTATCAAACTAGGCGGGCAACTTCCGCCGTAGCTAGGTCCCTGACGATCAGGGCGGCCCCTGCGGCACGGAGGGCGTCTTCGGGGAAGGTGGTGAGCAGGGCCATGCACCGCATCCCCGCCGCGACGGCCGCGGTTACGCCTCCGACCGAATCCTCCACGACCCAGCAATTTCCGGGGCGGACGCCGATGCGGCGGGCGGCTTCAAGGAAGATGTCCGGGAAGGGCTTCTTGCGCTCCACGTCCTGACCGTTGACCAGGGCGTCGAACGCGCCGTCCGCCAGGCCTATCTCCCTGAGGTTCACGAGCATCTTCACGCGGTCGGTGCTGGTCGCGAGCGCCGTCCTGAGTCCGAGCGCGCGGCAGGACCGGACGAAGGCTGAGGCGCCGGGAAGCTCCCTGAGCTTGCCGCGCGCTAGGCCTTCGTAAAGCTCGTAGGTCCGGGCCTTGTCCCGAGCGAGGTCGAAGGAGGACACTGCGTACTTCGCTGCCACGCCGCCGAGAAAACGGTCCTCGCCGTGCCCCACGAAAGGCAGGAAGTCCGCGTGGGTCACGTCGACCCCGTGGTTCTCCTTGAACATGAGCCTGCCGGCTTCAGCGATGAACCA
>Ga0209727_1000147_pt1 | contig 86811 bp, 94 predicted proteins | sample RifGroC1_FD_183995 | JGI IMG/M metagenome (GOLD analysis project Ga0209727, IMG submission 183995) | Groundwater microbial communities from Rifle, Colorado, USA - Groundwater C1 (SPAdes) (version 2) | ecosystem: Environmental > Aquatic > Deep subsurface > Groundwater | place: Rifle, Colorado... | reverse complement strand
AATATATGAAAAAAGGATTTACATTAATAGAGTTGTTAGTAACCATAGGTGTTTTGGCGGTGGTGGCGGCGGGAGTAATTGCCGCGATCGACCCGCTGGACAAAATGAAGCAAGGGAGGGACGCCAAAGTCCAGTCGGATATCAGCTCTGTAGCGACAGCCCTGAACACTTATGCAGCCAGTAACGGAACGTTCCCAGTGGCGGCCAACTGGGCAGCTTTGGGAACTGCTATGACGACCGAGCTGTCAGCCATGCCGGTTGCGAATACGGGTGCGGGTTACACATACGGCGGTGTCACATCTGCAACAGATGCGGTGGTTTACGGCAATCTGCTGTCTAAGAAATACACCGGGACTTCTACCTCTAAATGCCCGGCTGTGGCAGCGTGGTGGATGTGGACCAAAACTTCTTCCGGAGGATCAGGCGATGCTTGCGGATATTGCGCAGCTGCCGCTCCAACCTCGGCCAGTGCCTGCACCTTTACTCCATAGGGATAAGTAGAGATGAGTAGTTAGGAAAACACCCCCGTACGGGGGTGTTTTGGTTTGTCTATTGACACGGGAGTCTGAAGATGGAATTATTGAGCTGATGAGGGTTTTAGGGAGAGGATTTACACTAATCGAGTTATTGGTAACTATCGGAGTGCTGGCGGTGGTGGCGGCGGGAGTGATTGCCGCAATCGACCCTTTGGATAAAATGAGACAAGCTAGAGATGCCGGAGTCCAGTCGGATATCAGTTCGGTGGCGACAGCCCTGAACACATATGCAGCCAGTAACGGAGCATTCCCGGTGGCGGCCAACTGGGCAGCTTTGGGAACCGGTTTGGCGACGGAGTTGTCTGCGATGCCAGTTGCCGGTACGGGTTACACATACGGCGGTGTCACATCTGCAACAGATGCGGTGGTTTACGGGAATCTGCTGTCTAAAAAATATACGGGAACATCAACGTCTAAATGTCCAGCCGTGGCGGCATATTGGATGTGGACCAAAACTTCTTCTGGAGGATCAGGCGATGCTTGCGGATTTTGCGGAGCTGCTGTACCAACTTCAGCCAGTGCCTGTAGCTTTACGCCTTGAGGATGTACGCTGTTTCAACTGTTTGGATGATGCTGGGTTTGGTGATGGGGAGTGCGGGGAATGCGCTGATAGACAGATTGCCCAGAGGCGAGTCGTGGTTTAAGGGGAGATCGCACTGCGACCATTGCAGGCATGCGCTGTCTTTTAGGGACCTGATACCTGTTGTCTCCTATTTGGAACTACTCTACCTTAAATTCAAAAATCAAAATTCAAAAATCAAATCAAATTCCAAGTTGAAAAATTCAAAAGATAAGTTTTATGAAGCGGGTTGCAGGTACTGCCACTTCCCTATCCCCTTTCGGAATGTGCTGGTAGAAATATTTTTAGGATTGGCGTTTCTTTTAATTTTCAATTTAAAATTTGAAATTTTCAATCAAATTCCAATTTTTCAATTTTCAATATTACAAAGAATATTATTGGCAGGGATGGTTTGGGTGACGGTGGTGATCGCGGTGATGGATTGGGAGACCAAATTAGTTTCGGAAGCTATGATTCTGTTATGGGGGTTATTAATAATTTCGTATCAAATCGCTGGTCCTATACTCTTAAAATTTTCAATTTTCAATTTTCAAATTGGCGATTCACTTTTGGGATTAGTGATTGGAGTTTTGGTAATCGGAGGTTTGTGGGTGGCAAGTAAGGGGAGGGCGATGGGGTTCGGGGATGTGGAAATTGCGGCGGTAGCGGGTTGGTGGCTGGGGTGGCCGAAAACCGGGGTGGCGCTGTGGGTAGCGTTTGTGACCGGGGCAATTGTCGGAGTCTGGAAAATTTGGCGGGGAAAAGCCGGATTGAAAAGCGAGATTCCGTTTGGTCCTTTTCTGATAATAGGAGGGTGGACAGCTTATCTGTGGGGAGAGAAAATAATAAAATTTATCATTTAGTCGTTTTGTCATTTGACCATTCATTCAACTATTCAATTATTTTGGGTTTAGAATATGATTATGTCGGAATTTTCGATTCTGGATTGGAAAAGGAACGAGGTATTGTTTACCGCCGGTGTGATAGGTGCGATAGTGATTATTTCAGCCGGGCAGCTGGTGATCGGGAATATGAAAACCCGGGATGCACAGAGAAAAGCGGATGTGGAACTTACAGCCAGGGCACTGGTGCGGTACAGGGATGACTACGGAGTGGTACCGTCCGCTACGGACAGCGGAAAAATTGTGAGCTGCGGACGGGAAGGAACCGAGACGTGCGAATGGGGTAAAGGGGAAATAGTGGATATCGATAACATAACATATCTAAAAAAAACACCGCAGGACCCTTTGGCGGAAGAAGGCCGAAAATATATTTATGTACCGGATGAGACGAGAAGCGGATTCAGAATTTATGTCGGGCTGGAATATAAGAGGGATCCGGCGTGGAAAAAGAATTTGACAGTGCAGTGCGGTGAGAATGTAGAATGTAATTGGTATGTCCAAAACTAAACCGGCATTTTCACTGATTGAACTGCTGATTGCGATAGTCCTGTTGGGCCTGATGGCGGCGTTGGTGCTGTCGAGGATCGGTACCGGTCCGCAAAGATTTGCCCGGGATGTGGACAGAAAGGCTGATATACAGAGAATTGCTTCGGCTCTGGAAATATATCGCAATGATAACCAGGGGTATCCCAGATGCGTGTCCGGGACTACATGCACTTCAAATGAAATCAGCGGATTAGCACCGACGTATACCAGCACGATACCTACCGATACCAGCCCGAGACTTTTCCGATATACACCGGCGGGGTGCGGGGCGAGTACTTGTGCAACCTTCAGTTTGTGTATGGGATTGGAGAAACTTCCAGTTCCCGCACCAGCGGATATCAGTGTTGTCTGCGGCTGGCCGACGGCAAATCAGGGGTGCGGCGGAAGCGGTTATCCCTGTTACGAACAGGTAACCAATCCATGAAGAGAGCTTTTACACTGGTGGAAATATTAATTGTGATTGCTCTGATGGCGGTGTTTTCGATGTTTGGAATAGCAAATTTTCAAGGTTCTGGCAGAAAACAGTCGGTAATTGCGGGAGCTGAAAGACTGAGTCAGAGCTTTAAGCAAGCCAGGGTATATGCATCGGCCGCAAAAAAGGAAGACTGTCGGACTTGCCCGGCAGCACCGGCAGTCTGTACGGGACAGGGACTGGTTTGTCTGGGGGCTGATAATCTGTGCTATACACGGGATGATCTGGAGTTATCGGGATGGAGCGTGACACTGGATACGACCAACAACAGTTTTACGGTGGATGGATTTTGCGGTAGCGGGATTAATTTTTCCAACCGCAAGGCTGAGGAATTATCCAATCAGGTGTCAATGAATTTGAGTGAATCCATGCCTTCCGGAACCCGGATTTTATTCAAACCCCTGGGGCAGGGAGCGGTGATTACTCCCGACCTGCCTGCGGGATCAGACAATCTGGTCATTACCATTTCCGATACCCAGAGCGGGTTTAGCCGGGATGTCCAGGTGTTTACCACGGGGGAAGTCAGATGATTGTTAAAAACAAACCGGGACAAATGGTCGTGGAGGTGCTATTGGCACTGGCGATTTCAGCGCTGGCTCTGGTGGGGCTGGTGCATCTGTCCACCCGCTCGGTAAGTAATTCCAGCCTGTCCAGCAAACAATCCCAGGCTACAGGCCTGGCCAACCAGGCGATGGAGCTGGTGGTATCGGAAAAAAACCGTCTGGGATGGGAAAGTATGCAATCCACTTATACCGGAAACCGGTGTTATGACGGGTCGGTAATTGGCGCATCGGCGGCATGTGTAGCCAGCGGAACAAATTTCAATACAGCTATGACTTTTACTTACCAGAATGTAACTCCGGCACCGACAGGAGCGGCGGTATCGCAGCTGACGGTAACAATTGAAATCAGCTGGACAGAGGGAAGCAGGACAGCCAGAATAAGACAGAGCCGGATATTTACCCGTTACTGAGATGATGAAAAAACCCGGATTTTCCCTGGCCGAGCTGATTGTGGGATTGGGGCTGTTTGCGGTGGTGTCGGTGACGACCAATATTTTACTGTTTTCTTCACTGAGAGGTTCGAGAAAGGCGGCGGCGGTAGCGGCAGTCAGAAGCGAAGGATCGTACGCCCTGAATTCCATGGTCGGGATGATCAGGTATGCCCAGAGAATTAACGGCTGTACATCCACGTCAGTCAGCCTGGTAGCACCAGACGGATCGGACCTGGTTTATCAGCTGGATACCGAGACCAGCCCGAATACCATTGCTTCGGTCAGTTCCAGACAGTCGAATCTAACCTCGTCCCGGGTGGAGGTAAGCGTTCCGGATACTGCCCCTTGCGGAGGTAACTTATTCGACTGTCCGGGTGAGAGGCTGGTAAAAATTTGCTTTGCGGTACAAACCCCCGGAGGAGCGGATTTGGGGGTGACGGATAAAGCAGGATCCGGTGAGGGGATCATTTTCCAGTCACAGATCAGTCTGAGGAACTAGAGTTGACAGTGATAACGGCTTGTCAGCATAATGAAGATATGAAAAAAGGCCAGGCGCTGGTGATTGTGCTGTTGGTGCTGGGAGTGGTGGTAACAATAGGGTTGTCAATCGCTTCCAGGAGTGTCACCGAGGTCAGTGTTTCCACGACCCAGGAGGAGTCCGCTCGGGCGCTGGAAGCGGCAGAGGCGGGGGTGGAGCAGGTCTTCGGGGGAATAATCGCCGGCAGCGGAGGCAGTGGTAGTCTGGGAGCAGCCAACGCCTCGTACACTGTGTCAAACAGTTCCATGGGCAACGGTCCGGTGTATGAAATACCGTTCAGGATGGAGGACGGGGAGGTGGCCACGGTGTATCTGAACGGTTACACCGGCAACCAATTTAAAGTCTGTTGGGGCAAGGGGGGTAACCAGGATCCGGCAGTGGAGGTGACGTTATATTACTCCGTGTCCGGAATAACTAATGTCGGCAAGGCCGGATTTGATCCCCTTGACCAATACGGGTTTGCGGGGGCGACAAACGGAGGTTGTACCGGTCTGTCCTATGATTATTCGGCGGATATTGTGCTGACTGTATTGGGGATGCCGGCCGGTGGAACTCCGCTATTTGCGAGAGTAAGACTGTACCGTACAAACAGTCCGGTACAGATGGGAGTTGTGGCAGCGGCCGGGGCGAATTTCCCAACCCAGGCGACGGATGTGGTATCGGTCGGCCAGTCCGGCGGAACCACTCAAAAATTGCATGCCGCTCTGTTAAACTGGGATTTGCCGATAATGTTTGACGCGGCGATTTTTTCAGGCGGAAGTTTGACCAAATAAAACAATGAGTGATCTGCCCAAAATCGGACTTGACCTGGGGTCGGCTACCATCAAACTGGTGGAGCTGGCGCCGGCAGGAAAAAACCGGTGGAGACTGTTGACTGCGGCATCGGCGGGGACTCCAGCCGGAGGTATCTCGGGAGGTCAGGGGGATTTGTTGGCGGTAGCGGCTACGATTTCGAAATTAGTCAAAGAGTCGGGGGCTAAAAGCCGGAAAGTGATAGCGTCCCTGCCGGAGGAACAGGTGTCCTCGCATGTGGTGGAAATGCCGCTGATGAGTGAAGAAGAAGCGAAACAGGCATTACAGTGGCAGGTAGAACAGTACATTCCCATACCGGAGGAAAAAGCGGTGTGGAGCCATCAGATCATCAGAAAAGATACAGCCGGGGGAGGTATGGAAGTATTGCTGGTAGCCGCGGCCAAGGGGTTGGTAAACGGGATTGTGGGAGTGGTGGAAAGAGCCGGCCTGGAAGTAGTGGCTCTGGAGACCGAGTTGATGGCGACTGCCAGATCCGAAGTACCGGAAGGGTATCCGCTGTCACTGGTGGTGGATGTGGGAGCCAAAAGTTCGGATATCGGTGTGGTAAAAAACGGTCAGCTGGTGTTTTCCCGGACGGTGCCGACGGCCGGTGAGGCGTTTACCCGGGCCATTGAATCGAGTTTGGGTTTGGACAGAGCACAGGCAGAGCAATATAAAATAACGTACGGATTTGCCGCCGACAAATTGGGTGGCAAGCTGATGGCGGCGATGAAGCCGGTGCTGAGCGTGATAGGTGCAGAAGTGAAAAAAACCGGGGAATTTTATGTATCCAAACATCCGGGGGAAATTATTAAACTGGTAACTTTATCCGGGGGTATGGCAGTTCTGCCGGAAGTATCGGGGTTGTTGTCGGGAATGGTGGGAATGGAGGTAGCGGTTGGTAGTCCCCTATCGAAGCTGATTCTGGATAAAAATCAAAAAAAGATAACACCGGCGGACGGACCGTTTTACGGGGTGGCGATCGGGCTGGCCATGAGGGAAATCTGAGCTATGATCAATCTTCTGGTGACTGAAAAGCAGGTTGATAAAAAACTGATGAAGCTGAGGCGAATGGTGATGACGGTAACTTCAGGGATACTGGTGGCATATCTGGTGAGTGTCGGCGGGTTCGGAGGCTGGACGTGGTATGTAACCTCAAAACAGAACCGGATAAATAAGGAAGCGGAGAAACTACTGACACAGGTTAAAGCAGAAGCCCAGACTGAGGCGTTGATCAGGAAGTTGGCTGCCAGGGCGGAATTGGTGGAAAAAGCGGTTCGGGAAAGAGGCAGTGCGGGTGAAGCCGGCAAATTTCTGGTGGATACGGGTAACAAAGTGCAGTATTGGAACTATTCGCCTGCGGCTCAGGCAGCGGGAATTATCGGGGAATCGGCTGAAGATTTGAGTCTGCAGACCGGGAAGTTGACGGATAAATATTTACGGGTAGGGTTGAAATCTGCCATGTGGCAGAAAGACAAAGGCTGGACGGGAGAGATTAATTATGAAGGTCTGAAAGCGAATGACACAGCAGAGTAATCAAACGATATTTAAAAAATGGCTGTGGGTGGGGTATCCGGTTGTTGTAGCACTGATGATTGTCTGGACGGTGCAGTTTATGGTGACCGGCGGCAGTGATATTTGGGTAAATATGACGCAAAATGAGGAAGAAACACGAAAACAGGAAGAATTGGTGGCGATACTCAGACAGAAATTGAAAATTCTTCAGGGAGTAAACAGGGAGGAATTGGAGTCTGATTTGAGGCTGGCGGTGGAGGCCGTACCTCCTGTACAAAAAGCCTGGCAGGTGGTAACCCAGCTGCGGGTGGCGGCGTTGGAATCCGGATCGGTAATGAAAAGCTTTAAGGGGGCGGGAGGAGAGACCAAAGAAGCCAGCGAATCTGCCCGGATTGATGAAACCAAGCCTCCTCTGGGGTTCAATGCGGTATTTACGGTAAATGATCTGACCCAGGCGCAACGGGTGATAAACTCTCTGGAAGGCAAATTACCCCTGATCAGGGTGAACAGTATAAAGTACTTATTGGGGGAAATGGATATCGAGGTTACCGGGACATGGGTGGGGTGGACAAAATTACCCGAACAGGCATATAGCCTGCCGCTGCCGGAATACAGAATTGCATCCGGCAGGATGAGAACATTGCTGGCCGGACTGGTATCCGTGGGAGATGTGAGCGGAGAGTTTACAGCGTCAGGCGCAGGACAGATGGCTAATCCTTTTTAGGCAGGGGCGGGGTTTCCAGAACGAGGTTGACCGGGGGAATCTGGTGGGTGGCACAGTAGGTACGAAGCAGGGTGCGGACAGCGTTGATGACGTTTCCATGTTTACCAATAACCCGACCGGTATCCGCGTCCGCAACTTTAAGGTTTATCTGGTTATCAGAGGCGATGATGACCAGTTCCTGGGGCAGAGTCAGCAGCGGGGTGACCAAGAATTTAAGAAAATCTTCCATAACACATCTATAATTCCAGCAGTTTGCGTAAGGTCGGAGTGGGCTGGGCACCGACTTTGAGCCAGCGGGAAAGTTCGTTCCGGTCTACGGTTAGCTGTGCAGATTTAGGGATGTAGAAGCCGATAACAGCTGTTGCCCGGCCGGTCAGTTTTGAGTTTTCTTCAGCCACGGCAATGCGGTACTGACGCTGGTGTTTTTTGCCGACGGGCATAAGTTTTATTTTTAACATAGCCTGCAGGATTTTATCATAAGCTGACATCAGGAAACAGCCGGGATAAGGCATTTGAAGCAGCGGCGGTCTCCGCCCGCTGTTTGCTGGTTCCCTCGCCCGTGGCCTCGGGATGGTTGTTGATGGTGACGGAAATTACAAATTTTTTGGCGTGATCGGGTCCGGAAGCGGATACGGTGTGGTATGTGGGTGTGCCCCAGTCCCGGTCCTGGGCCAGTTCCTGAAGCAGGCTTTTGGGATCTTTGGTCTGACGGTAGGAGGTAATTTCCGAATCGGGAAAAATTTCAGACAGGAACTCACGGCAGGTTTCCAGTCCGGAATCCAGGTAAATTGCTCCCAGAACAGCCTCGAATGTATTAGCCAGTAACCCCGTGTTTTTGCGGCCGCCCGAGTCTTCCTCACCCCGGCTGAGGAGAAGTAGTTGGTCCAGCCGGAGGAGAACTGATTTCCGGGCCAGTGTCGACGTCTGAACCAGATGTGAACGCCGCAAAGTCAGATCCCCTTCAGGTAAATCGGGGAAAAGATCGAAGAGACGCCGCGATATTATGAGGGAGAGCACGGCATCGCCCAGAAATTCTAGGCGTTCATTGGATTTTTCTCCCGGATGCTCGTTGCAGTAAGAGCGGTGGGTAAGGGCGTGGTGCAGGAGGCCGGAATTTTTAAAATAATCCGCTACCGGTTTCATGATAATTCAGAAGCAGAGTCCGGATCATCCGGCTCCAGGGCGGCAAAGATATCTCCCAGAGTGGTAATGGAAGCGGCTTTATCCTCCGGCAAGATGAAGTTTAAAGAATCCTGAAGCCGTTGAAGCAGGTCGGAAATCTGGGTAGGAGAAAGGTTCAGGTCAGCGGCAAAAGCCGTGTCCTCCGACAAATTATTCGGATCAACCTGGAACTCGTCGGCTAAAAACTGAATGACAGCGGTTTTAAGGTTGGGATTCATACGTTGATATGATTTGGCCAAGGGCACCGTTGATAAATGCCGGACTGCCGGGTCCGCCGAATTCTTTGGCAAGCTCTATGGCTTCGTCAATGATAACTCTGAACGGCACTTGTTTGTCAATCGTAAGTTCATAGACTGCCAGGCGCAAAATTGCCAGGTCGATGGGATTTAATTTATCCAGAGGCCATTCGGGGGCGGCCCGGGTGATAAGCGGATCAATAGCGGGAAGGTGCGACCAGATGTACTTTACAGCAGAGTCGGGTTGGTGTTGGAAAGCCGAGGAAAAAAGATGCTGAACCAATTTGGCACGACGGCGGTGGCGGGGATCGGTGGCGGTTTTCATGAGGGATGGCTATTTTTGTTTCGTGGATTGGTCTTCGCAGCCTCTCCAGTGGGTATAGTCCGGGGCAGTAGCTCCACCGGATACATGGTCGAAACCCCGTATGACGTCGGAGACAGCATTGACACCGTCAACTATAAAACGGGTATTCTGGTTTAAATCTGCCGCTAGCCGACTTGCGTAAGGTTTATTATTTAACGCGCGTCTGTTTTGCTGGTCAACCGCCTGTTCCAACAACGATTGTTGGGAGGGAGTAAGACTTTCCAAATGATAACCTCTGAGAATCGGTGCGATATCTTTATCTTCCAGCCATCTGATGTATCTATCGGTCATGATCAGGAACGGACTTTGCGCCCGGAGTAAAAGCCGCAGTAGGGACAGATGCGGTGGGAGCGGATGGGCTGGTGGCAATTGGAACAGGCGGTCAGCTGAGGTAATTTAATCCGATGCGTCGCCCGGCGTTTGCCCTGGCGCATAGTGCTGTGACGACGTTTTTGTAAAGGAGTCATTTTAATTAGGTTGGATGAGAGTGATTTTATCGTTTTTAACCAGATCCCGCAACAGGGGGTACGAATCCAGATCCGGGAGGATGGTTGACGCCGAAGTTTTTGCGGATTCGATTAAGCCCAGATCGTCGTAGCCCGCAACTTTGAATTGGGGCAATCCATGCTGGGCGGTACCATACATTTCACCCGGGCCCCGCAGTTTTAAATCGATCTCTGCCAGCTTAATACCGGAGTGGTGAGTTTCCATGGCTTTAAGGCGGGGGGTGGGGGCTGAGGCAAACAGCAGACAATAGGATTGGATGTGACTACGTCCTACCCGGCCGCGGAGTTGGTGAAGCTGGGCCAGGCCGAATCTTTCAGCATCTTCGATGACCATGATGGTGGCGGAGGGGATGTCGATGCCGACTTCAACTACCGGGGTGGAAACCAAAATGTTGTATTCTCCTGCCCTGAACTTTGCGACAACACCGTTTTTTTCACCGGATTTTAACCGACCGTGTAACAAACCCAGTTGGTATCCGGAGAAAACATGACAGAGTTTTTCATACTCCGTGCGGGCTGCTTTGACAGATGTCAGGGACTCACTTATATCGATGAACGGACAGACGAAAAAGGCCTGCCTAACGGCAGGTGAACCTGAGATTTGGGATTTGATCCAGGAATAGGCATTGCCCCGTTTGGATTCCGGAACCACCCACGTTTTGACCGGCAAGCGATCGGATGGCAATTCGTCCAGGACGGTCAGATCCAGGTCACCATACAAGGTGAGAGCAATTGATCTGGGAATCGGTGTGGCGGTCATGGTCAGGATATGGGGAGAGCTGCCCTTACCGGCGGCCAGACTCCTTTGGGTAACCCCAAAACGATGCTGTTCATCTATTACCACCAGCCCCACTTTTTCGAATAAGATCTTTTCGGAAATGAGTGAATGAGTACCCACAATTATTTTAAGTTTTAAGGTTTCATCTTTTAATTTATCTGCTCCGGTAACCAAGCCGACTTTTACCCCGTAAGGATCAAAAAGACCGGAGAGAGTCTGATGGTGCTGCTGGGCTAATATTTGTGTCGGTGCCAGGAAGAGTGTCTGGTAACCGTTCAGATGGGCGGAAAGGGCAGCAATGGCGGCAACGACTGTTTTGCCGGCGCCGACATCACCTTCGAGGAGCCGGTTCATCGGCTTGGGACCGGATAAGTCTGTGAGAATTTCACTGACGGCTGTATTTTGGGAAACAGTTAACCGGAACGGAAGGCGGGATGTAAATTCTTTTAATCGGGTGTGATCAATGGTAAAGGTGTGGGCGAGGCGGTTTTTTTGCCATTCTTTGCGGCGGATGAGGGACACCAGCTGTAATAAGAATAATTCGTCAAAAGCCAACCGGTGACGGGCGGGGGCAATTTCCCCTAAAGATTCAGGAAAGTGGGCCAGAGTAAGGCTATGTTTCCAACCGGCCAATTTCTTACCGGATAACACATTCGGGGGGAGAATTTCCTCGATAATACCGGAGAGGATGAGAGCATGGATTTTTGCACGCAGCCATTTTGAAGATAAACCGGCAGTTTCCGGGTAAACAGGTACCAGACGCGCCATATGAATCAGTTCACGGTTGCCAGAATTTAGTTCATATTCAGGCGATATAAGAGCGGGAAGGTGCCCGAAAAAGCCGATTTTTCCCCACAGACCGAATTTATCACCCGGTTTTAAAGTCCGGGTGAGAAACGACTGGTTGAACCAGACGACGGTAATTGAACCCGACGAATCGGAAAACAAGCCTTTCTGAATAATTTTACCGCCACGGGTATATGCGTTTTTCAAAGCGGAGAGAGTTCCGATGACCGTTGAGGTTTCCCCTACCCTGAGACGGGCGACGGGGGTAATGTCCGAACGGTCTTCATACCTGAAAGGCAAATGGTAAAGGAGATCAAAAATAGTGGAAATATTCAATCGGGACAGCTTTTGGCTCATGGCCGGACCGATACCCGGAAGGGAACCGACGGGAGAAGTAAGGTTCATTTCAGAAGCTGATATAAGGCAAAACCGTACCCGCAATCAGAGCCAGTGTTGAAACGACTACTATTATAGACCAGATCCGGCGCTGTTTTTTTGAAAGCATATAAAAGTATTATATTACACGGATGGTTTGGTATGATATGGCCAGTGCATTGGTATACTATCTGGCAGGAGAAACAGATGAAGCTCAGGACCCGCAGAGTGGTAACCAGAGGCAAATTACTGGTGGTACTGGCCACGGGATTGTTTGCGGCTTGTGTCGCAGGTATTCTGGGCACTATTATTTTGTTTGCGCTGGTGGCCAAGGATCTGCCGATCCCGGATAAAGTCCTGCGGCGGGAGGGATTTGCAACAAAAATCTTTGACCGCAGCGGACAATTGCTGTACGACGTTTTTTCGGACAAGAAAAGAACTCCGGTGGAGCTGAAGGACATCCCGGAAAGTCTGCGTCAAGCCACGATTGCCATCGAGGATAAGAATTTTTACAAACACCAGGGGTTTGACCCTTTCGGAATTACGCGGGCGATTGTGAAGACGGTAATCTTCCGTAGACTGGAGGGAGGGTCAACACTTACCCAGCAGTTGGTAAAAACCACGCTGCTGGATCCCCGCCGGACGCTGATCCGGAAACTCAAAGAATTTGTACTTACTTTGCAGGTGGAGAGAAAATACTCTAAAGACGAAATTTTACAAATGTATTTGAATGAAGCACCTTACGGCGGTACGGCCTGGGGGGTGGAAGAGGCGGCGGAAACATATTTTGGCAAAGGAGTAAAGGATGTTAACCTGGTAGAATCGGCAGTTCTGGCCGGTTTGCCGCAATCACCTACGAGGTATTCACCTCTGGCCGGAGAATTGTATAAAGACAGGGCGAAGGACGTGTTGCGGAGAATGAGGGAGGACGGATATATCAGCCGTGAGGAGGAAGAGGAAACAAGAATAGCCCTGGAACAGCTGAAAATTGCTTCCGGGTCGGGGACACTTAAAGCACCCCATTTCGTATTTTATGTAAAACAAAAACTGGAGGAACGGTATGGGGAAAGGGTGGTGGAACAAGGGGGTTTGAGGGTGACAACCACTCTGGACCTGAAGATTCAGGAATCAGCCCAAAAAGCTGTTACGGAAGAGGTGGAAAAAGTGAAGCATTTAAAAATCACAAACGGTGCGGCGGTGGTACTGGATCCTAAAAACGGCCAGATATTGGCGATGGTGGGTAGTAAAAAATGGGACGACCCGGATTATGACGGAAAATATAATGTGACAACCGCACTGAGACAACCGGGGTCGGCTATCAAACCGGTGACATACCTGACGGCGCTGCGGGAGGGATATACGGCGGCGACGCTGCTTTTGGATACGAAGACGGTTTTTCCCGGAGGCGACAAACCGGAATACAGTCCGGAAAATTATGACGGGAAATTTCGGGGGCCGGTATTGGTCAGGGATGCATTGGGAAATTCGCTGAATCTACCGGCTGTGAAAATGCTGTCATTGGTGGGAGTCCGGGATATGTTGGCTATGGGATATGAGCTGGGGTTGAATTCATTTGACCCTACCCCACAAATGCTAGCCAGAGTCGGCCTGGCAGCGACATTGGGCGGAGGTGAGGTTAAATTATTGGAACTGGCGGGAGCATACAGTGCATTTGCAAACCAGGGGAAAAAGGTAGAACCACAAGGAATTTTGAAAGTAACTGACCGGGATGGCAAAACCCTAGAGGAGGTAAGTTCCACAGCAGAGTCAGATTTGAGGCAGATAACCAGTCCCGAGGAGGCGTTTATCATCTCCTCGATATTGTCCGATCCTGATGCCAGAAATATTACGTTCGGTACCAGGAGCCAACTGGTAATTCCGGACAGACTGGTAGCCGTAAAGACCGGTACTACCAATGACAAACGGGACAACTGGACTATCGGTTGGACACCGCAGGTGATAGTCGGGGTGTGGGTGGGGAATAATGATAATTCACAAATGAGGGAAGTAGCTTCGGGGGTGACGGGCGCCTCACCGATATGGAGACGGATAATATTAGAGGCACTGAAGGGGAAACCAAAAGAGGAGTTTCCCCGGCCGTCAGGAATATTGGAAATGGAAGTGGACAAAATGTCCGGGTTTCCGTCGCATGACGGCTTCGAAGCCAAGAGGGAATTTTTTATTAAAGGCACTGAACCCTCGGGTGAGGATCCAGTACACCGGAAAATCAAGGTTTGCAAGGGGGAAGGAAAGCTGGCGACACCGGCGGATGTGGGATCCGGAAACTATGAAGAAAAAGAAGCATTTTATTTTCATGAGGAAGACCCCTTCTCCTCAAATTGGAACGGTCAGAACAAATGGCAGGAAGGAATTGACGCCTGGCTTTTGCAACAGGCGGATGTAAAGTATCACCCCCCAACCGAATTTTGCGGTTCGACAAATCCATTATGGATTACGATAGTAACGCCGGCGGACAAGTCCCAGACCGGCAGCGACGTGAATGTAAAAGTTGACATTACGGACCTTTATACTATCAAGAAAGTGGAATTGTTCCTGGACGGGGCTTTGAAACAAACTTTTTCCGGCGGTGATCCCCCGTGGGAATTGACTCTGCCGGATTTGGTCAGCGGGTATCATAAAATTGATGTGCGGGCTGAGGACGAGAAAGGAAACCAGGGGACGAGATATGTGGAGTTCGGGGTGAATCAACCCTGGAATCTGTCCCCTACTCCGGCACCGTAAAGGTAGAGATAGAAAAATAATAATTGCGGGGGTTTGTTAGAATGAAGTGGATGAGTGAGAGGATGCCACGCGGATTGAGAATACATGTTCGACGTTATAAAGCAATTGCAAGAGAGCAGATGGAAGTAGAGGAATTCAGGAGAGATAAAGCGCTGGCTATGGCTGTTGTAGCAAAAATATATTTTAGTGGAGAGATTGAACCGAGATTTTTTGAAGCAATTTCAAAATGGTGGGATGTAAGAAGGGAGTATCTGGAAACTAGAGATGAGAGCGGGTTTACTGATGCGAGACGAAATTTTGGTCAGGAATTTATGAATTATGACAACACAGACCCCCGGTTGCGGGCTGCAATCGGATTTATAAGCGGAAATTTCACTGAAACTCCAGGTAGAGGGCGGTAAATTTTTCCCGTACAGATATTAAATCTGCAGATGAAAGTTGTTTGGTTTCGGAGTGGAAAGTCAGACGAAGTGTGAGTTTTTCACCGAATTTATCGATCAATTCAATCTGTTTAATTAAAGGACTGATTTTGAAAATAGATTTCTTGATTTCAGCATATGGGCGGTTGTGTGAGACGTTGATATCTTCAATAACCGGAGCATATTTGGAAATAGGATGATAAGAGCGAGTGGTGGTAGCGGAATTGATTAACGGAAGCAAATCAATTTCCCAAGAGAGAAAACCGGGATGATAATCAATTTTCGGATCTGGCATAAACGGGAGACCGAGTTCCCGGAATATAATTTCAATAAAACCCTTGAGCCGGATGTAATCCTGATTTGTGGTGGATAAGATTAGACACAGTTTTTCTTCGGGCAATCGGGATTTTTTGGGAAGGTAAACATTGGCAATTTCAAAAAAATTCATCTCCTGAGTCTTTCCCAGATTTTCGGAAATGATTTTTTGATGGGAAGGAGTGAGCGCAGTGCGAAGATAAACCCATTCGGAGGACAGAGGGTTTTTCAGTTTGAGACCGGAGTCTTTTTCGACAAGGGAATAGGTATATGTTTCTGTAAAACCGAGGTCTTTCAGAAGATATTTAATCCGACTTTCCCAAGAGAATTGCTTGTCCGGACCGCGTTTTTCCGGGAGACTGCCGGACATTAAGGAAGTAGGAAGTTTGTGGTAACCATAGATTCTGGCCACCTCCTCAATAATATCCTCGGGGATCCGGATGTCTTTTGCCCGGTATGAAGGGGGAACAACGATTAAAACTTTATTCTTTACGGAAATAGTAAAGCCCAAAGGAATGAGCATTTTTTCTATCCGGGGGGCTGATAATTTCACGCCGGTCATGGCGGTGATTTGAGAAATTGGTACACTGACAGGAAGGGTTTTAACCGGGTCGGGGTAAATATCCAGCAGGGGTTCAATCCGGGCTGTGGGGCATAAACTTTTGACCAGATTGATTATTCTTTGCATGGAATAGATACCCAGCTCAGGATCAACGTCTTTTTCCATGAGAGAGGCAGCCTGAGTGCGTATTTGATGCATCATTGAGGCGTACCTGACTTTTGCAGACAGAATATCCTCGATGAAAAACAGAGCTGTTGAAGTCCTAGCGGAGACAATACTGTTAGCTGTTCCTATAATTGAAGGCAGATCGATAATTCTGCCGGTTGAGTCGTCGATGACTACTTCGTCACCTGCCAGGGTGTAGGTTTTTTCATCCAGGGTGGTAATAGACTCACCTTTTTTAGCGGTTCTGATGACCATTTTCCCGGTTTTCAGCTTTTCGAAATCAAAAACGTGGGCGGGATGGCCAATCTCCCACATGACGTAATTGGTAATATCCACTAAATTGTTCAGCGGACGCTGACCTACGGTCAATAGTTGTTTTTGGAGCCAGTCGGGAGAAGCTTCAACCCGGACATCAGATATTTTGAGTGCCAGAATCCGGCTGCAAAGATTAGGATTATTTGCGATTGATAATTCGGAAATTGGGCCTGTGTGCGGGGCAGGGTATTTGGGAAGTTTTAGAGCGGCTTTGAAACCGAATTGAGGCAGAATGGCTGCCGCCTCCCTGGCGATACCCAAAACGGACATACAGTCCACCCGGTTGGTGGTGATTTCTATATCATAAATCCAGTCTTTGTCTGCCTGAATTAACCGCTCAACCGACGGGCCGCACAGGGACAGACATTTTTGGATGTCTTTGGGGGTAGCAGCTGTTTCCAGAAATTCTCTGAGCCAGGAATCGGGAATTAAGATGTTCATATATTTATAAATAACGCCCCCTCTCGTCCCCCTCTTAATTTAAGAGGGGGAGGGGGAATTTAAAACTGGTTTAGGAAACGGATATCGTTGCCGTAAAGTAATCGTAGATCGTCGATTTTGACGCCTGATTTCATCATGAAAGTACGTTCGACCCCCCAACCGAAGGCAAAGCCAGTAAATTCATCGGGATCGATTTTTCCGGCTTTGAGGACGTTGGGGTGAACCATACCCGCGCCACCCAATTCCAGCCAGCCTTCCTTGCAAAGCCGACAGCCTTTGCCGAGGCAGATATCACAGGTGATGTCCACCTCGAACGAAGGTTCAGTAAATTGAAAATGAAACGGCCGTAATCTAGACTTGCGGTCCGGACCAAAAAAATGATGAATAAAATAGTCAATAGTACCCCTGAGATGGGGAATTGAAATACCGGAATCTATAACCAGGCCTTCAAATTGATGAAACATGACGGTATGAGATATATCAGACTGGCGGCGATAGCATTTGGCGATGTTAATCATACGAACTGGAGGTTTCCCAACCCTTTCCATTTCGCGCACCTGACCGTTTGAGGTATGGGTAGTCAGAACCATCTGACCCAATTTTGGATGTACAGGTGCGTCGATAAAGAACGTTTCCAATGTATCCCGGGCGGGATGACCGGGGGGCATGTTCAAGGACTCGAAAACATACCAATCCCAATCTGCCTCTGGATAGCGCACACGGGAGAAACCGATTTTTTCAAATATGGAACTGATTTCTTCGATGGCTTGGGTAACAGGGTGCAGGTGGCCGACGGGCGGATGGGTACCCGGAAGAGTGGGATCCAAATCAATTTTCAATTTACAATTTTCAATTTTCAATTTGGGTTCTAGAGCTGAGGAGATGGCGAATTTGACGTCGTTGAATATTTTTCCGGCTTCGATACGATCCGAGAGCTCCAGATCTTTTAATTGTTTGGCGATTTCGTTTAGGTAGCCGGATTTACCCAAATACTGGATGCGGATGTTTTCCAATTCTTCCCGATCGGAGGTCTGCATAATCATGGCCAAAGCCTCGTTTTTTATATTCTGTAATTTTTGCCGCATATTTTTATATTTTACATCTAATTTAGGTTTACCTCACCCCTTAATCCCCTCTCCCGATTTAGGAGAGAGGAAAGGAATGTATTGATTTATCCATCGTCCAGGACCACTCGTTGATTGCCAGGACATTCTGCAACATAGTAACCGTCGTGATTTTTCGATCCTATCCAAGCGTTTTTATATTTGGGTGGAACATAGATGCGTAGTAATCCCCAACGTTTAGCTGTACTTTCCCACATATGACCGTTCTTATTTATTGCAGTTCTTATTATGCATGTTTTGCATAATTCACATTCAGTTATCGACATATTTTTCACCTTCTTTCCATAGAAAAACCCCGCTGTTGCGAGGTAAATAAGGTAAATGGTTAAAAAACGACTACCCTACCCCGCGTTAAGCGAGGTAAAAAAGAAGACATTGGCGCTTCTTAAAATAATCATTGTAGAGATGATTATATCACATTATTCGGATAACTTGAGGCCGGTGGCGGAGACGACGGATTTGAAGACTTCGGGTTGGCGAGCGGCCAGATCGGCTAATATTTTGCGGTCTACTTCAATATTTGCCTTTTTGGCTGCTGAAATAAATTGGGAATAAGTCACACCCAAGGATCGCAGACCTGCGTTAATGCGGATGATCCAGGTGCGGCGCAGGTCGCGGCGGCGTAATTTGCGGCCGGCAAAGGCATACTGACCGGCGTGGACGACAGCTTCCCGAGCCACCTTGTACAGCCGGTGTTTTGTCATCCTGTAGCCTTTGGCGAGCTTGAGGACTTTGTTGTGACGCTGACGGCGGGGAGATTTGACGCGCATATAAAAAATTAAATATTAATTATGCAATGGCCAGGAGGCGTTTGACGCGACGGGCAGTATTTCCGGTAACCAGTTTACTTTTGCGGAAACGGCGGCGATGAGCGGCAGATTTGTTTCGGCGTAAATGCCGTCCGAATGCAACGCGGCGCATGACCTTGCCCCCGGCACTGATTTTGAACCTGCGGGAAACCGACTTACGGGTTTTTTGTTTGGGCATTTGGGAGATTATATAATTTGCCGGGGGATTTTACCACTTACGGACGGCGGGATTAGTTTTTTTTGACCGGAGTAATTGTGGCTATGAACTGGCGGCCTACCCATTTTCCGGGCTGGTCAATGGTGGCGGATCCGGCCAGGGACTGAAGCGCTTTTTCCAGCATTTGCGGCCCGAATTCTCTATGACCCAGTTGACGGCCGACGAACTTAACTGTAATTCGAAGTTTGTGGCCGTCGGACAGGAACCCTCTCCCGCGGTTAATTTTTATCTGGAAGTCATTGTCCGCCATGAAGGGAGTGAGGCGGATTTCTTTGAGATCTACTTTTTTAGCTGCCGATTTGGCGGCTTGTTCTTTTTTGGACAGCTGATAGAGGAATTTCTTGTAATCTATGAGTTTGACTACCGGGGGTTTGGCCTGAGGGGCAACTTCTACCGCGTCTACACCCATATCGAGAGCCTGGGCCAGAGCTTCGGCTTTTGATACCACACCGATCTGGGTACCGTCTTCCCGCAGCAACCGAACCTGTTGGCTTTGAATTTGCTGGTTGGTGCGGTAGTAGGGTTGACTCACTTAATTACGGGAATTATATCAACTTAAACTTCTGCTGGCAATTTCCTCTTTAATGTCAGCAATAAATTTATTAGTTTTTATTTCACCGTAATTTTTTCCGGAACGTCCCCGCTCCGAAACCGTAGAATTTTTTATTTCGTTATCACCAACTACCAACATGTAGGGTATTTTTTGCAGTTGGGCGTCGCGGATGCGGGCATTCAGGGGTTCGTTTCTGGAATCCAGCTCACTGCGAATCCCCTTCCCCATGAGTTGTTCTTGAACTTTTTTGGCGTAACCGGAATGTTTATCGGAAATGGGAAGAACCACTACCTGTACGGGTGACAGCCAGACCGGAAATACCCCGGCAAAATGCTCGATAAGAATGCCGATGAATCTTTCCAATGAGCCGTAAACCACCCGGTGAATACAAATGGGAGTTTTACCCTGTCCGTCTTTGTCAATATATTCCAGCTTGAAACGCAGCGGTTGTTGGAAATCCAGTTGAACGGTGCCCATCTGCCACTCACGGCCTAAAACATCTTTCATCAAAATGTCCACTTTGGGTCCGTAAAACGCGCCATCTCCCTCCAGAACGAAATATTCCACCCCGCTTTTTTCCAGAATTTCTTTGAGCGAAGCCTCAGCTTTGTCCCAGGTGGATATTTCACCCATAAAGTTGTCGGGATTTCTGGTACCCAAGCGGAAAGAATAAGGGATATTGAATATGGAATAAAAGCGTTTTATTATTTCGAAAACCTCAAGATATTCAGAGACAATCTGGTCTTCGGTGACATAAATGTGGGCATCGTCCTGGCGGAATTCACGCACTCGCAGCAACCCGTTTAATGTTCCGGAAAGTTCGTAGCGGTGGAGAGTGTCGGTATCTGATAATCTGAGCGGCAGATCCCGGTAACTTCTGGTTTTTGAACCGAAAACTACATGGGCATTGGGGCAATTCATGGCTTTGATACCATATTCACCTTCATCGGCGGTTTTGGAAATAAACATATTTTCCCAATAATGTTCAAAATGCCCGGATGTCACATACAATTCCTTTTTATTGATCAGAGGGGAGGCAATTTCCTTGTAGCCCCGTTTGACGTGATCTTCACGCCAAAATTTAACAAGTTCGTTGTAGATAATCAGTCCGTTCGGAAGCCAATAAGGCATCCCCGGCGAAGTCTGATGGAACATAAATAACTCCAGTGCCGGTCCGATTTTGCGGTGATCGCGCTTTTTTGCCTCTTCAAGCATATTCAGATGATCTTCCAACTCTTTTTTAGTAGGAAATACGGTACCGTAGATGCGAGTCAGCATTTTGTTTTTTTCATTGCCGCGCCAATACGCTCCGGCCAGGGAGAGCAGTTTGAAATGCTTTAATTCCCTATCCGGATGTTCGACGTGTCCACCGCGGCATAAATCCCAATACTGACCTGATTTATAGAACGTCAATTTCTGACCCTCTGCGGCAAACTCGTCTATAAGCTCATATTTGTAGACATTTCCCGGATATTTTTTTTTGGCAGCGTCGGTATCAAGCTCATGACGCTCGAAATTTTTCCACCCGGGCAGTATTTCGTGCATTTTGGCTTCGATATGTGGTAAATCGCCATCGGTGATTTTGGAGTCGCCGAAGTCAAAATCAAAATAGAAGCCATTTTCGATTGAAGGACCAATGGTACGGCGAGCATGAGGCCAAAGCTCCATAACCGCCGCGGCCATCAAATGGGCACAGGAATGACGGAGGTTGGTTAATCGTTCATCGTTCATAGTTGATAGTAGTTTACCCCAAAATGTAATAAAAAAATCCACTTCTTCGTCAGAACCGGGGTTCCATCTGACTACTATGGTGGCTTAATTTGTCCGATTTAGCCCGGACAGCTTCCGGCTTTAATGTCAAGAATTTGTATGCGACTTACTTTTCAGACCTGTTGTTAATAAGATTTAATATGAATTCAGGAGTTTGAAGGATACCACTAAAAGTATAAATACTAATGGCCCATAGCATGGCGTTTGCCACCTCAGGTGACTTTTCACTAAAAACTAAAGAGAGTATCCCTATACCCGCTGCCCTCCCGAAATCCCATCCAATTGAAGTAGCATCGCTTCTGGCACTAAATCCTAATTCGCTGTTTTTTTGATCTATATATTGACTTTTTTCCGGAAAATAATATTTGCCAACCTCCACGATTGTTCCTGAAAGAGGTCTGTGGAAAAAACCGGGTAAGATTGCGGCTAACGGTGCGAATACACAACAAGCGCAACCCGCAATCTTTAAAGACTTCTGTTCCGTGGAATTCATCTGGGCAGCATTGTACTATAGGTTTATTAATAAATCAATCTGATGAAATTCAATTCGCCAGGGATTTCAGGATGTCTAGATCTGTTTTCCGTGGACCGGTGTGGTTGTCGCCCGGGACTTCCAAAATCAGAGGGGGGCAAATCTTGGTAGCCGATTTACATTTATCTATGAAATCCCTGAGATTTTCCAGGCCGATTTTGCCTTCACCCAGATTTGCATGACGGTCCCGACGGGAGGCGAAGTCTGTAGCGGAATCATTGAGATGGATGACTGATAGAAATTTAAGTCCGATCTGACGGTCGAATCTTTCCAGGGCGGTTCCCAATTGGTACCCGGAGGCAAAAGCGTGTTGGGTGTCAAGGCAAATGCCGATTTTTGACCTGTCACCTACCCTTTTTATAATTTCTGACAGTTCCTCGAATGTTACACCGACAGTTCCTCCTTGGCCTGCGGTATTTTCCAGTATGAGCTTGATGCCTTTGGGACTGCTGTCTAAAATGTAGTTTACCGAAGCGACTATCTGGTTAATGGTGGCGGTTAAACCTTGACCTTTATGACTGCCGATGTGCAGAATTGTTCCTTGGGCATTTATTGTGCCAGCCAGCCGTTGATAATAGATTACCGAAGCGATGCTGGCTTTGACATATGCGGAACTTTCCGAAGCCAGGTTGATCAGATAAGAAGCATGGAAAAAATGAGGACCGAGTTTGTATTCCGCTTTTTTGCGAAGGTAGTCCGCAATTTCTGCAGCAGAGAAATTTTTTGTTTTGAGAGTGCGCGGCGGTGAGGCAAATGTCATCAGACAATTACCTCCCAGGTTGACTATCCGGTCCAGACATTTGTCAAAACCACCGCTTATTGAGACATGAGCACCGAGGTACACAGATGAGCGCAGTTTAGCAGAAGTCGGGCTCAAGAGATAGTATAATATTCGAAATCGGGCACTTAGCTCAGGAGTAGAGCGCTTCTTTGACATAGAAGAGGTCAGGGGTGCGAAGCCCTTAGTGCCCACCATAAGGTGGGGTTGCGTGATATGTTGCGGGATATTGGCGTGATATAATTGGGTGTGTTCAGTCCTAAATACACCATAAACGACAGGATTGTCAGTCGGCTGACGGCGATTGCGGAGATCCGGGCGATGACTGAAGCTTCGAAGTTGTTGCCGGCGAGGGAGGCGTTCCTGCGACGGGTAGCGGTAGTGAAAATGGCCCATACTTCTACCTCAATTGAAGGCAATCAACTGGCCGAATATCAGGTAAAAGAGCTAGCTGAAGGCAAACAGGTCCGGGCTCAGGCGGACCAGATCAGGGAGGTGGAAAATTATCTGGTAGCGCTGCGGAAAGTGGATGAATTGTCGGAAAAAGGGGCTTTCACTCAGAAAGATGTGTTGTCGTTACACCGGACAGTGACGTCGGGATTGGTAGAATACGAAAAGTCTGGAAATTACAGGACAGGCCTGGTATATCCGGCATATACTCTCCCGCCATCTGCACAAGTACAGAAATTGGTTGAATATCTGATTAACTGGCTGGACCGGCATGGTGAGATTCATCCGATAATCAGAGCTGGACTGTTTCATTACCAGTTTGAGACGATTTACCCTTTTACCGACGGTAACGGCAGGACCGGCAGACTCCTAACTCTGCTGCATTTATATCAGTCGGGATGGGATTTCAGAAAAGTTCTGGTGCTGGAAGATTTTTATAACCGGAACAGGAAACGATATTATCAGGCGTTACAGACCGGGGATACTTTCGAGTCCAGATCGGGGGTTGACCTGACGGGGTGGTTGGAGTATTTTGTGGAAGGTTTTGCAGATGAGACGACCCGGGTAAAAGAACAGATCCTGGCATTGCAGGTTGTGGGAGAAACGGGATTGACCAGAAATGTGCTGGACCATGACGAGCTAAAAATAGTTGATTTTGTGGTGACAGTAGGACGGATAACATCCGCGGATGTGGTAGACATTCTCAGGGTCCCGAAACGCACTGCACAAGGGAAACTTAAGAGACTGGAAGATATCAGAGTTCTTACAAAACAGGGTGCGGGACCGAATACTTATTACGTGATTCCCAAAGTTTGATTAATCATTGGGTTGCGGGTTATATAGCGCGATTATGGCGTGGTGTTTGGCAGGAAGGAAGGCGGGAGTAAATCCGGGTCGGTACCGACCGACGGGATACGCAACAGCTCGAGACTTAACCGGTGGAAGTTACCATGTAGCGCTCGGAAGAGAGCATGTATTTCGCACCGGATTTACCTACCTGGCCCCAATAATAACCCCGCTTGGAAGCTCGGGTATTGGCAGCGGCCAGCCATTGACGGGACGATTCAACTTTCTGACGCAGTCCTGATATAACGCTTTTAAGGTGAATGTAAAAGTTTTTATGATAAACACCCGGCGAAGAGGGCATTTGAGAGGTGGCTTTCTGGACCTCGGAGGCAAAATCTCCGGCGGTTTTGGCAAATGCCAAAATTTCCTGCTTCAGAAGCTGAATTTGCTGGCGGATTTCAGCCTGTTTTTGGCGGGAGTAAGTTTCCTGTTGCTGGCGGAGTCCTTCCAGCTGGCGGGTGAAAGCCGCTTCAGCCTGTTGTTTACCCCGGTTTTCAGCCTGTTCAATTTGTGACAGGGAAAGAGACTCATTGGGATTTAAAGTACCTGATAAACCAAAAGACTGCGGGAGGTCGGCCGAAAAAGCCTGTTTTACCTGGGTGGTGGCGTCGGACGCGAAATCTTTGCCCAGATCGCGCAGAGCTTCCAGGAAGTTGTCGTGAACCGGACCCTGCCGGCGGGATTTATGGGGTGTATTTGAGGCCATACTATAGGGTAGCTAACGAAGCTATATTATAGCATTCCTGTCAAAAAGTCCAGTGTGGCTTTGCGATCGGCCAATTGTTGCTGTTTTTGAATGTGCTGAAGAATGAATTCCACTTCCAGATCCGCCCGGGATTGAGAGGCTAATTGGCTTTTGAGAGTTTCGGGAGATAATTTTTTTGTCTGGAGATACTGGTCGATAGTCAGTCCCAGCCGGGTGATGTTTTCCGCCAGATTACTGAGCCGGTGGTTGGCTTCCTCCTCTACCAGCATATCGGGAATTTTGACTGATGAGTTATGGCGGAGAAGTTCGAGTTTGGCGGAAACATCCTTAATATCAGGAGGAAATTTGAGCGGGAATGACAGAGTAACAGCAGGAGATTCGCAGGTGAGGGCGGTGAATTGCCAATCCTGATCCTGTACCCCCTTATCGATATGAATGTGGGGATAAAGAATGGGTTTGAGCTGATGTTCGGCGACAGTCCGGGCATATATTTGGGGTAATAATTCTCTGACAGCTTCATTTAAGAGGCGGGATTTGTCGATAAGGGGTTCGACTAATTTCTTGGGAGCCGTGCCTTTTCTGAAACCGGGGACTTGGGCTGAACCGGCTGCTTTCTTTTCCTGATCCGAGATTCCTTTGGAAATATCGACCCAGGGGAGGATAAGCGTGATCTCGATGTTGCCATTTTCTAGTCGCCGGAGCTGTGAATCCGAATCGGGCATGTTTATTTGGTGAGAATCTGGGTGGAGGTGATAGTGTCCCCGATTGAAATAGCGTTCACCACATCCATACCTGACAGTATGCGTCCAAAGTAAGTATACTCTCCATCGAGAAATTGAGCGTCTTTTTTGAGTATAAAGAATTGGGAGTCATTGGAAAAATCCCGAGGGGTGTTTTTTCGGGCGACGCCCAAGCTACCCGCGGAAAACTGCTCGGCTGAGAATTCCGTCGGCAGGTTGGTTTGCCCACCGGTGCCGTCCCCCGCGGGGTCGCAACCCTGGACTACCCAATCTTCCACCCGGTGAAATGTTTTGCCATTGCAGTAGCCGTTGGCCCATTTGGTGAGGAAATTGAGGACAGTTTTTGGTGAGATATCGGGGCGTAACTCAAGAGTGAATATACCCCGGGAGGTAGTCACTTCAACTTGAGGTTTGCCGGTAATGGGAGTGCTGGGAGCCGGACTGGGAAATGCCAGCTGTTCTGAAGTAGATAATTTACCCGGAGGAAGTATTCGGGATCCGTTGCGGCCGATGACAAATATGATAACCAACAGAATCCCCAAACCGATAAGCAGGGGACGACGATCCAGTTTCATCAACGCCGATAATACACGATATAAAGAGAAAATTCAAAGTGCTGTCATTTCAATTCCGCCGGGCGGAACTTGTAGCCGTATATTAACATTCCCCGTTCATCGCCGTCCTGTCTGAGGCGGCGGGTGACCATTTCCACCGGAGTACCTATTTCCACGGGTTCTTTGCCCAAATCAGTAAGTTGGGCCGTCACTAAAGGGCCTTCCGCAAGTTTAATTAGGGCCACCACATAGGGGGCGTTCTCCTCAAATCCGACCGGAGCATCATATACAGTGGTAAAAGAATATACTTCTCCCATACCGGAAAACCGGTACGGGGTCTCGGCTGTGTTTTTACAATAGGGACATATATCCCGGGGAGGAAAAATTTTAGTCTCACAGTGAGGGCAAATTTCACCGATCAGTTTGTACCGCTGGTTTTTCAGGCGCCAATGGCGGGGGATCTCCATCATCTGTTAGACGAAAAACCGAATATAAACCCACGGCAGGGTTGACAGATAAGACAATCAGAGTTAAGATGTGACCACACTCTTGTAACAGAGAGTGGAGATGACCCGCAAGGGAAATCTCACGAAAAGCCCGACCGCAAGGCCGGGTTTTTCAAATGTGTCGGAGAGAGGAGTCGAACCTCCATGGGTTACCCCACAGGTTCCTAAAACCTGCGCGTCTGCCATTTCGCCACTCCGACGCGGATACGCTCATATCGGAAACCTCTTTCCTTTCGCTTTCGCTCAAGGTTTCTCCGATATATCTCGCTATGCTCGCTATAAAGCGCGCGCCTGCCTGCCGGCAGGCAGGTCTGCCAGTTCCGCCATCGCCGCCCGTAATTTGAGTATATTTTACCAAAAAAAAGCCCCGGCTCCTGCCCGATGCCGAGGCTTTTTGGAAATTCCACCGTCCCGATTTTCATCGGAACCGCGGAACCTGACGGGATTGTACTATGATAGCGGATTAATGTCAACTCTATGGGATAATATAAACAGACTGGGACCAAAATAAACATGGGAAAGAAGCGGTTGGGAAAAATACTCCAGGATTAACAGCAGATGTCGGGGAAGAAATTTTTTAAGCTTTTGATAACGAAAATTGGATACGGAAAGGACGGTATCGACAAAAAACCCTGACCTTCGAAGTGATTTGATGACTGCCAGGGGATGATGATTGACAAAAGGTATAGACATCTTTTTGATGTTTTGGAGACTGCGTTTTTCAAGCGGAGTAAGCGGTATCCGGGGACCGAAAAACAAACTGCGGAAACGGGATTTGAAGTTTTGGGAGTTGGCAAATTCCAGGATGAACCGACCACCGGGCGTTAGGAGGCGGTGAATTTCGGTAAAGGTGGGTACGAGATCGGGCAAATGATGGGCAACCCGGATTAAGAGAGCCAGGTTTACCGATTGGGGATAAAGACGGATTTTCTGGGCAGAACCGGACATAATGAAAATATTTTTATTTTTTTTGAGTTTGATGCGTGCCTGACGGCGGTGGTTCGCCGACGGGTCGACCAGAATAATCCGGGTACAGAATTTTGTGAGCAGAGGTTCCAAACGGCCAAATCCTCCGCCAATATCGGCACAAACAGGAAAATTGCTGCCGGACAGTAAACGGTTTAAAGCTACGATTTCAGCCTGATGTTCGTAATCACGATTTTTCCAGTAATCGAGGTAGGAAAAATCCGGATCGTCGTAATGGTGAGTCATGGGGAAAGCGGCTATTCCAAATCAGTCAAAAATTGGTTGATAGCTTTGGCCCAGGCACCGTCTTTTTCCAGGGAGGGAGGGGTATATTTCGCCATTATTTCCTCGGGTGTATCCAGTCCCTGGTCGATATATTTACGTTTCAGGGTTTTGGCGACTGTTTCCATGGCTTCGGGGTAATTTCTGAAGCGGATAACCTGGTCGCCGTAGATGCCATATCCCCAGCAATTGTGTGACTCTTTGGGAATAATTTTACAGAGGTTGGACTCCTGTCGGGCGATGGCCACCAACAACCGATAATCAAGACGATATTTATCCGAAATGGCAATTATCTGATCGGAATACGGTTCCAGAGGTGATCCATATCGGTGAAGATACCTGCGGATTGACAAAGCCCGAGCGTCTGAATAAGTAAATGCTGCGGACAAATAGGGGGTGAATTCGGGAGATGAAATTCCCAAGACTTCCGGGGAAAAGGGTGAAGCCGGAACAATTGGCAAAGACATAAAAAGCAGCCTGACCGTGCCAAGAAACAAAAGGGGTAGCCCCAGGAAAAAAGTGCCTAGCCAAAATATACGGCGCATAATTTTGAGCGGCTAAGGGGAATCGAACCCCTGTCACCCCGCCATGGCGGGGAGTTCAGCTATTAACAAGTATTACCTAGTAACCGCTTCATGGCATTTCCGCCTTTGTAAGATTTTAGCACTTTTTCTCTTTGTTTAGCTTCGATGGGGATGGAATATTCTTCTTTATAAATTAGGATCCACTCCCCTCTCCTGCGAGTTGAAATATTTTGACCACGATTGTGTTCGGATAGACGACGGGATATATCGTTGGTACTACCTATGTAATGCCGACCTGAGTAAGTATTTCTGAGAATGTATGTATAGAACATTCTAATGAGCGGCTAAGGGGAATCGAACCCCTGTCATCTCCTTGGCAAGGAGAAGTTCTACCATTGAACCATAGCCGCAGTGTGCCGAGAGCTGGAGTCGAACCAGCATCTGACGCTCTTCAGGCGCCCGCCGTAACCACCTTGGCTATCTCGGCGAAGGAATGAAATGACTGAGCTGAGATACAGCGTAAGTCGTATCTCGGCAAGGAACGAGCTTCAGTTGGATTTTACTACATCCGGGGAGGGCTTAAACAGTATCCAGTGCGGTCTCTCCCTTTTTTTAAAAATCTAAAATCTGTATTAAATAGTTTATCAACTTGAGCCGCGGATGGTCTAATACCTGTATTTTTTTCCACCAAATCTTGAAAATTAGATATTATTTCTTCCCGAAGTTGTTCTTGGGAGGTAGCCATTTATTGATTGTATACCTGGGGTCAATAGTTGCTGACGCTGTCTGGTGGACGATGAGGGACTCGAACCCCCGACCCCCGCTGTGTAAAAGCGATGCTCTAACCAGCTGAGCTAATCGTCCTGAGATTATATTACAGCTGTGGGCAAGAGAGGACTTGAACCTCCACTCCCTTGCGGGAACAGGCTCCTGAAGCCTGCGCGTCTGCCAGTTCCGCCACTTGCCCTAGAACTGATTCATGAGCTCCGCAATTATCTCACGTCCGAAACCGGATTTGAAGAATTTCTCAAGATTCCTGGCCTGTATTCTGGTATCGCACTCTTCGACGTGAATCAATCGCAACGGCAAATGACCTCTTGTGGAGGGCGATTTACCACTTTCGTGTTGATACAGGCGTCTTTGTAAGTTGTTGGTTATCCCTTTGTAAATGAATTTATCCCCGTAACTTTGAAGGATATAAACAAAATACATGTTTGAAGCCTGCGCGCCTGCCTGCCGGCAGGCAGGTCTGCCAGTTCCGCCACTTGCCCTAGAACTGATTCATGAGCTCCGCAATTATCTCACGTCCGAAACCGGATTTGAAGAATTTCTCAAGATTCTTATGAGAAAAATGAATCAATCAAACTGCTTATATTGATGTACCCAAACCAAAATGTCATATGTCTTACGCGAAAAAAATATAAAATTGTCAATTCATTGGGTATAATTAAGAAAGTAGGAGCCGGGATGCTGAAACTGGTAGACAGGCATGCTTGAGGGGCATGTGTCAGCAATGGCGTGGAGGTTCGAGTCCTCTTCCCGGCACACTGCCGGGGTGGCGAAATGGTAGACGCAAGGGCCTTAAGAGCCCTCGGTCCAAAAGACCATGCGAGTTCGAGTCTCGCCCCCGGCACAATGAGTTTTGAGTGTGTTAATTGTCATTACCTGGTACGGGAAGGTAAAAGATATGCCGGGACGGAAAACAGAAACCATTGCACGAAATGTTTGTGGTCATTGCATGCGGATTTAAGACCTGGTGACAGAAAAGCATTGTGCGGAGGAAAAATGAATCCCGCGGGGCTTACTTTTAAGCGGGTGAAAAAAGATAAGTACGGGAAAGAAAAGGTTGGAGAATTGATGCTAGTACACCAATGCGTAAAATGCCTAGAAGTATCAATAAACAGGATTGCGGCGGATGACGACCCGGTGGAAATAATGAATCTCGTAAATTCCGGTTTTTCTGTTGAAGGAATCAGTGTGCTGGATGAGGCTGACAGGTCGGAAGTACGCAGGCAGCTATTCGGGGTGTAAAATTATAAACACGGAGAGTGGCGCAGCTGGTAGCGCGCATCGTTTGGGACGATGAGGCCCCGGGTTCGAGTCCCGGCTCTCCGACAAAGTTGAGGCGAAGTTTATTTTTAGCGTGAAATGGTTTAGGATATTGTCAGAGTATGTGGAAAAAATCGTGGGGAGTGTTTGTAGGTGCGGGACTGGTAGCCGGTTTGTTGCCGGTGATGGTCTGGGGGGTTAGTTCCGGAACCAGGACACTGTTCTCCACCCGGGCTCAGACACATGAACTGAGATTATGGTGGGAGCCGGCGGAAGCGACCCTGCGGATAGATCAGGCGATGAAATTTAAGCTGATGGCAAATGTTGAAAGTAAAAACGGAATTCCGGCACTGGAAATGGAATTGGATATCCCCAAGGGGATACTTGTAGCCCCGAAGATTGTCAGATACGGTAAACTTATCGGTACCTCAGTGGTCGGTGAAGTGGATGTAGTGGCGGTAAACCAGGGAGATTTTTTGATTGGTATCATAGAAGACAAAGTAGTTACCGGCTATCCTGATATCACCATAATAGCCTCTCCGGTAAAAATCAAAGTCAGGTAAAGTATGAAGTTCAAGCCTGCCCTGTCCCTGATCGAATTATTGCTGGTAGTATCGCTGATCGGCATTCTGTCGCTGCCGGGAGTATTGGGAATAATTAATATCAGAGCCCGCCAGTCACTGGATGTATCTACTAACAAGTTTGCCGAGATTATGCGACAAGCCCACATTTTTTCGAGGGAAAACAGAGAAAGTTTGAGTTGGGGAGTAAAAGGAACCGATAAGAATAGTTACCAACTGGTGACCCGGGATGCGACCAAGACAGTGACAGTCAGGGAAAAGCACAGACTGGAATCGCCGACAGTTTTTATAATTTATCCGTTTGAAGTGTGGTTTGACCAGGGAACGGGAAATACCGAAATCAACCGGATTTTCATGACCTATGCGTCCAAGGGCGGTACCCGAGTGGTGGGTTTGTCCCCGACCGGTTTAGTAGTTATCGGTATCCTATGAAACCCCGGGCGTTTACAATAATTGAAGTTGTACTGGCGATAACTCTTTTAATCATTTTGGTAACCAGCGTATATCCCCTGGTGGGATGGATGAGAACCAAATCGATACGTCTGCAATACGACAGCCAGGCAGCGCTGGTACTTCAGGAAGGGATGGAGGCGGCATACAGCGTTATGATGTCCGACTGGAGCGGCTTTCCTCCCGGACCGGGTTATTTTTATCCGATAATTGATGCGTCTTCGGGAACACCAGTCTGGAAGCTGACTGCCGGAATACAATCTAATTATCAGGCCAGGTTTGAAAGAAAAATACTGATATCCCAGGTATGCCGGAGGCTGGTAACCGGTCAGATGGAAAATACTCCGTGCCAGGCCGATTATCCTGCCGATCCATACAGCCGGAAAGTTACAACCACCGTAAGCTGGAGGGAATCAGGAAAAACCAAGAGTATTAACGCCCAATTATTAACGGTGAGTATAAACCGATGAAGAAGGGAATATCTCTAATAGAATTGTTAATTGCCATGGCGCTGGCGGTGTTTGTATTTTTGCTGGTGATATCGATGCTGATGACAATACTAACGGCAAATGCCAGAAGCAGCCGGCAGGAGACGTTTGAGCAGACAAAAAACGATTTGCAGAGCGAGCTGACAAACGCTGTTAAATGGGGTAAGGATATCAGCTGGTCTTCAGGACAGCTGATCGTAGACGGTGTAGCGTATTCGAGGATCAGCAATGTGATAATAAAAAACGGACAGTTGTTGACGCCACCGCAAGTCAAAATCACCAACTGGACAATAACCGAGTTGGGGCAGGGAGATCCGAACATCAGTTTGCGCATGGAAATAGCTATGGAAAACGCAGCTAACAGCAGTATTAAAGACAACATGATTTTGACAGTTACAAAAAGGCAGACGATCATTGTGAAATGAAAACCATGCGAAATACCAACGGTGTTGCTGTGATGATGCTGGTGCTGGTAGTGTCCATGATAGCGGCTTTTATGGCCATTGCCTGGCAGTCACGGATTTTATTGGGGGTATACAGGAATAAAGCCCTGTCGGACATTATTGCCGTTTCTTACCATGGGGAGTCCAAGGCCAATGACATCCTGGGCAAATTCCTGGGAGATTATCCGGGGGCATTTACTTATAATTTTGAAACTCCATGGGAAGATTTGGGAGACGGAACACAATTGAAAGTCGAGGGAAAACTGATTGATAATAAGGAAACACTAAATATTACAGCCAAGCGAACGTATGCCAGCACCCAATATCAGGTTACCAGGGAGACGGAAACTTTTTCGGCGGAAGCTTCGGATGCCGAGATAGTATTTTCGCTGGACTGCACGGGATCCATGGCAGCTGCCGCTTGTGCGGATACAAATATTTGCAATTACCAGCCTCCCGGGAGTCCGTTTTACGCGATTACCAGGATGGACAAACTGAAAGAGGCCTTGATTGTTTTTCTGGACAAGCTGGAAGCGCTTCCAGGGCATGAAAAAATAAAGATCGGACTCTCAGTGTTTACATTAAAGAGCGACTGGATGTATACCAGCTACGCTGCGGACGGAACCCCGACCGGACAGGCAATAAAACCCGATAATGCGATATCGTCAGATATTCCGGCTATTAAAAGCGCCGTCAATAACTTTCTGGGAAGAAGCGGTGAAGAGCACAGTATGGCTTGTAAAAAAATTCTGACCTTTACGAATGTAGGAGGGGGACTGATTTTCGCCCATGACTACCTGAAGACCAGAAAACCACTGGGAAAGAAACAGATAGAAATATTGGTTACCGACGGCTGGTCTAATCAGAGAACTCCACACGCGGGATGCAGCCAAAATATTTTTTGCCCCGGGGATGCGATTTATTGCAGCGGCTATGGTTATACCTGCCCGGTTCCATTACCGAACTGTCAGATGCATGGTTGGGAGTTTACAGCCTGTGCGCTGGCAAGTACCCAGCAACAATGGCAACCTATATCTTTTGCGTCCGATCCCTGGCCTGTCGGAGTACGTGACCCTGAGGTTGATATGTATACGGTGGGTGTATATTCTGATCCGCCTAATTATATAAATTCGGCATTCACCAATTTTTCAAATAAGTATTTTCAGAATGATGAGGCTTTTCAATTACCGGTTATATTGTCGGATATTTTTGATGAAATATTAGAAAGTTTTACAGTAATTAATGTTCAGCGACTGGTACCTTCGCCGATAAGATAAAATGGGTTATAATTCTTCGGGAATTGCGGGTGTAGCTCAATGGCAGACCTGCCTGTCGGCAGGCAGGGAGCCAGAACTTTGATTTTAATGAAAAGGTATTTTGTATATATCACCCGCAGTAAATCAACCGGCAGATTTTATACCGGTATGACAAACGACTTGCAAAGAAGGTTAAAACAGCATAACCGACTAACATCAAATACCCTTGCTACAAGGAAATTGACCGACTTTGAAATTGTTTACAAAGAAATGCAACAAAGCAGAGCAGAAGCAAGAAAAGTAGAGAGTTTCGTGACAAAATTGTAAAATTCGGTAGCATGCGGGTGTAGCTCAATGGCAGAGCGCCAGTTTTCCAAACTGGTGACGAGGGTCCGATTCCCTTCACCCGCTCAATAGCGAAATGGTTTTGTGTTTTCTCCAATTTTCCTCAAGAAATCGATCTTTTCCCGAGTTCTAGCCACCATTTTTAGCGTTTTATCTTTGGCCTGGAAAAAATCATACCGGTAACCGGAGTCGGACCTAATTTGTAGAAAAAATGAGTCAGTTTATACTGGAAACTCGCATCCAAATCGGATAATGGTCAGATAGATTTCCGTATTTTTCGTCAGTTATAACCTTGAATTCTTCTAGTTTTATCAGGTTGTTTCCGAAAGCATAATCTAATCTGAGTATAGGCTCATTTACGGGAAGCGGAAATAATTTTGCCGGAACTGTGTCACCTTTTCCTTTACCAAGATCAACAAAACCTGCATTTGTAAGTATTTTCGTTACTTCGCCTCGTTTCATCTCGTTAAGTGATCCCTTCATACTTTTCATAGGTCCGGGGAATTTACGACCTAATGTCTCTAATTGTTTGTCGGTTTCTGCTAAATCATCATTATCAAAGGTGTTTAAATCCCCTGTAATTATCGTTGGAGTGTTTGGGTTGACTAATTTTAATACTGCCTCGATTTGTTTAATTCTAGTATCTTCACTGACATCGTCTAAATAGACTGAAAATATATCTATTCCACCAACCTTAGTTCTAATCGCATTTCTGGTAGCAAGCCAAATAGTTTGAATTTCCGTTTCGGCGATTTGAGAGAAAACAGTAATACCATTGTCATGTCCTTTTGTTACTAATCTTTGATCTTCTAGCTTTACTGTGTGCACGTAGGGGTATCCAAATATTTGTTTTAACTCATCTGGTGTAAAAACTTCTGTCCATCTATGGGTATCAACTAAACTGACAATATCTGGGTTCAAATCTTTGATGACACTAGCTAAACCATCAATTCGTTCAGGTCTTTTTTCTGGGCTGCCATAATCTTTAAAACCACCACTTAAAATATTCCAAGACAAAATTTCTGTTGACATATGTTTTATTTCGGTCCTGCGGCTAAGATGGATCACAATTTGTGCCATCAGCTCCCTTAAAAGGTACTTTCACCGCAGAGATTATTCGGTACCCAAATATTAGCATATTTTTCGATCTTTGTGACGTTTGCCAAATACTTCTAAAAACAGAAAAGGATTCATTTTCTCAAGATAGTCTTCGAATACGTTTAGTTGTAAAATAACATCAGCTGTTACGTAATAGCGAAGAATTATTTTTACCGCTGTTGCAAATGACATATCAGAATGTTCGAGTAGATACGATTTGATATAGTCATCAAGATCAAATAGGTCCGAGCCAATTACGGTTACCCGCTCAAGATGACAAATAATATATAAGATGATATAGCTTGGGGAAGGGCGAACTGGTGAAGTTATTTGAATTCGGAGGCGATGTATAGAGAAAGCGCTCCCAGGAAAGGGGTATAGATTCTGCCGGGGTTAGTTTCGATGACTGTTTTTAACTCGCTTACTTTTATCCAATGGCAACCTTTGGTCTCATTGGTTTCACTGGCAGGAGTTCCTGTCGCAGTGCATCTGAAAATGAATCCAACAAATGGACCTTCCGGCGATTGAGTTACACAAAAGGGATGGAAAATATCTGAAGACATGTCATGTGAGCTTGTGTGTAGCGTTTCATCTTCGCCACCCACCAATGTGATCTCCAGCCCAGATTCTTCCAGCACCTCTCTTCTGACCGTCTGGTATATTGACTCACCTGCACGGAATTTACCACCAGGTATTTCAAGCGTTCCTGAAAATTTAGGGTCGGACTCCTTACTGCGAGTCTGAACGATTATTTCTTTTTCGCCTGAATCCCCGAGTCTTTCGATTATCGCCCCGACAAATGGAATTGTCAGCGCCTCTGTGCCTATGCGCGGTAATTTATCATAGGGAATGTACATGGGTGTATTTTAGTTTAAAAGTCGCAAAAATAACAGGTCTTGAGAAAGTTGTTGAATTCCGTGAGTTGGTAATAAAGCGTAATTATTTCTTCCGGGGTGATATTATTGAAAAGGTTATTTAGTTCGATTCCAGTACGGTTACCGGCTCATTAAAGATATGAGAATTGAGAAATGAGAGATGAGAAATAAAATTGTTTTATTAATAGCGTTGGTGATAATAGCGGGAGGGTTGGGGTGGGGATGGAAAATGATGAAAAAGGGAAATACCGGTAAGTGGAGAGAATACCGAAGCACTACCGGAGGATTCAGGCTGGATTATCCTGAAAAGTGGGAGGTGAAGGAATATCAAACGAATGAAAATTTTGAGCTGAGGGTGGAGTTTGTTCCGACTACCGAGTCCGACCGGATCGGTCAGGTGGGATTGATTTCCGCGACGGTGGTGGCCAGTCCAGGTGCCGGGCAGATGATGGCAACGCCGGAAGAGTTTGCGGATTGGGAAAAACAGAAGACAGCGACAACTAATTCCGGGATAGCAAAATACGGTGCCGGGAAGATCGGAGGAGAGAAAGCAGTGATTCTGTCGGACCAGCTGCGGGATTTCTGGGTCCTTACCGCATGGTTCCGTCGGCAGGACAGGAATTACTATTTGGGGGTAATGGGTAATGACAGCCGGGGAAAAGCCGATGAGGATATATATAAAAAAATTGCAAACTCCTGGAAATGGCTTTAGCGCAAACGGGATAATATGGTGGGGATCATGGATCCGGTGGCGATTTGCGGTTGACCGGCGGTAGAAATATAAACAGGTATAAAACGGGCATCGACTAATTGACGATTAAAGAATTTATATTCGCCGACTACACCCTGGCGGGTGGTTTGGGACCAATTCTGGTCGAATACAAAATTTCCGTGTGAATAAACGATAAGTTTGTCTTTGTAAATTTCCAAGGGTTGAATCCAATGGGGATGATTACCCAATACAAGATCGGCACCCGAATCAATACTTAAATGCGCCAACTCTCTTTGGCGGTCGGTAACTTTGTGAGTATATTCATTGCCCCAATGAAATTGAACGATCACCTGCCGGGCATTTTTCCGGGCAAGTAGGATTTGAGCTGTTACAGATCCGGCATCTGCAGCAGCAATACCGGTGTAAGGACCACCGATATCATTGAATCCCAAAAAGGCATAAGCCCCTCCCCTTCTCTGAGTATATACCGGTCCGGAAACGCCAGTGGTGAGAATTTTATTTCGGTTTAACAGGTCCATGGTGGTGGCTAATCCATCGGGACCGAAGTTGGTGGAATGATTATTGGCCAGGTTGGCGATATCAATACCGGATTCGGATAAAGACTTTGCGAATTCGGGACGGCCACAAAAGATGGTTCCCTGGGGCAGTACAGGGCAGGCAGGAAGCAGCGGGGATTCAAGATTGATGTATGTTATGTCTGCGGAGGCAAGCAGGTTTTTGAGGGCTCTGAAAGGATAACCGAAGTCCCCGGAGTTTACAGCTGAAATATTTACGGATCTGGCGGTCAGAATATCCCCGGTTGAGAGCAAAGTAACGGTTTGTTCCGGATCAAGAGAAGCAGACCATGAATGGTCAGAGCCCAGAATACTATCTATAGTCGGCGGGGATATGATTGTGGGAGTGGGAGACGGAATGACCGGCAAGATGACGGAGGCCGGTGGCGGGGTAGGACAAAGGATTCCCCACAAAGAACAAATGAGCAGACTGACGGCAGAAATGAATGAGCTGATAGTTAGATTTTAACTTAAAGATGCCGGGGGGTGTAAAATTTGTGTTAGAGCGACAGTCTCAAGTTAAGCCCTTGTAGCTCAACGGATAGAGTACTTGTCTTCGGAACAAGTGATGGAGGTTCGATTCCTCCCAAGGGCACCCTTCGACTTCGCTCAGAGCAAGTGCTTTTGCACTATTGGGGAAGAACGGAGGAAGAGAATTAGAAAAATAATGATAGTGAGAAGAGAAACTAAGTTGGCCAGACGGTGGATAGGGGGTTCAAGAAGGCGGAATTCCAGAAGATGCGAGCCGGAGGGAATATTTACGGCCAGCAACCCCTGATTTTGTGGTAGCCGGGGGTTCAGGAGAGGAATTTTTTGCCGGTCAAGATAAGCTGTCCAGCCGGGAAAATAGACAGTGCGGTCGATAAAAACTCCGCCTGAAGATGAAGATATAAGAAATGAGTGGTAATTGGTTTTCCAAGAGGTTTGTGTGACAACAGATGAATCAGGGGCGATAAATCGGGAAGTTACGGATGTGTCGGCAGACTGCCAGACGGGGGTATGTTCAGCATCTGGAGTGGTCGTGGAAGGAATGGAGGTTTCAGCTAGCCAGCTGCCTGGGATTTCCAGATATTGATTTACCCGCCAGTGATTGCGGTTGGCATACAACAACAGAAGCGTGAATAGAATGACAGAAAGACGGGGCAGGGGTATACGTGAGACTACCCAAGCCGCAAGAAATGAGACACTTAGGGATACCAAGCCCAAAAGCCTCCAGGGGAATTGGAGTAAGTGTAGAGGGGGAATCAGATGCCAAACCGGTAAGCTGATTTTGAGCATCAGAAATACTGACAGGCATGTCGATATCATGAAGAAAAGGGGAAGAAGAGGGATTTTTTGGCGGTGGATAATGCTGATTAGGATCAGGAACACCGTTGAAATAAATATCAGGATTTGGGGAAGGCCGATTTGAAAAGACATCTCTCCCCTACTGGCACCCACATTGGAAAATCCAAATCCCCAGGGAGAATAAATCAGTTGTTTGAGAGTGGCGAAATGTTCGGGATAATATTGCGAAAATGTCTTGTATATGGAGACATAATGCAAGTCAAAAAGGGCAGGAATCCAGAAAAATGCGGTCAGGAGAACGGCCATAATCAGGGGAAGGATTTGTTGTTTACGGATTGCCAAAATATAAATAATGATTACCGGCAGGAAGACCATCGCTGTGAGATTGTGAGCGAGAATGAGCATGGACAGAAGCAGAGTCACGGGGAATTTCCGTCCGGCAGAGTAAAGGATTGCGGGAACAAGAGTTAAAGCCAGAGCTTCACCGATATTTCCCCTGACGTAGACATTCAGAAAATGATACGGAATGTATGTATAGAATAAGCCTCCGGCTATGGCCGGTAAGCGGGAAAAATGGCGGGATAACCAGAGATAGGTAAAGTATCCGCTTAAAGGGAAAGTCAGCAAAAACAATAATTTGAAGGCGCTGCCATAATTTAAACCCAGATAAATCAGGCTGACAGCCAGGTAATAGACCCCGGGGTAATTGAAATTGAAAAAAGGGTAACCTAATCCCCAATTTAGGCGCTTTGCCCACCGGACAGGGAACTGACCATCTTTAAGCGCCTGGTGGAAATCAACCAGACGGATGATATGGCCTTCCAGATCGTGGGAGGTATAGATTCCGGGATGCAGGAGAGCCCGGTAAGCCGGGAAGGTGATGAGGAGAAAGAACAGAATAATTCCTACTTCCCTACCCCGGTTTTTGATTGATGACACCAGTAATAATCATAGCACGAGCCATACCCAACCTGTGGAATAACCATACACCTATTCCCTCAATCGGTTTCGACGCCAAAGGATTCTTTCTTCGGTATTTCTACCCTGTCAACAGTATGACTCAAATATTCTAAGAGAATATCGCTTATGATAAATAAAATGACCATAAATTCAACCTTTACTCACAAAGGGCGGGTTCTCAAGGTGAAGTATTATGATTTAGACTCTTTTTCTTCTTTGCCTTATGCCAAATGCCAGCAGGTATATGGTGTATGCTTCTACAAAGATAAAATGGTTATTGTTTCAGGGGAAGGGACCAGCGGAGGTTGGGGACTGGTCGGCGGCCACATCGAAAAGGGTGAAACCTACGACCAAACCCTGAGAAGAGAAGTCCGGGAAGAAACAAATATGCGGGTCTTAAAATCGTATCCAATAGGTGTTCAGGAGGTAACAACCCCTGACGGCAAAGTCGTTTTCCAGCTTCGATACTGTGCCATAGTCGAACCTCTGGGAAAATTTGAGAAAGATCCCGCTGGTAGTGTAACCGAGATTAAACTTATTAATTCCGAAGACTACAAAAAATATTTCGACTGGGGTGAAATCGGGGAAAGAATTATCCAAAGAGCGATAGACCTTAAATGAAAAAGAAAGACGGAGCATTTGTCACACTTTTTAAAGATGAAGGACGGGATTAGATCTTTTTAGTCTTCAGATCCGACTGGCCAATTTGGGTCCAGCCGGGAGGAGGAATTGAGCCGGGAGAAAATCATAGGTACAATTGATTCAAACGGGGAAGCGTTTCACAAGAAGTCATTCCCAGCCAGGGCTAGTCTAGAGCAACTTGGCTAAAAAAAGTTACTTTATGGGACTTGAGCTGGCTGCCGATGGAATAGAATTTGGCAGAAAAGAATTTCTTGTTTTTGTACACCCAGGGGGTAAATATTTTGTCTTTGTCAAAAATGTCGAGTGAGGAGATTTTCGGGTCGTGAACCCATTTCAGATAACCTTCCGGGGAGTCGATCAGTCTACCGGTGAATGAAGGGCTTTCGAAAACAAAGGTGTGGCAGGTTTCGAGGTATTTTTCCGGAGTTTCGATTACGAAAGTTATAATCCCCCGAAAAATTGTCTTTTTAAGTACTAGACCGGTTTCTTCCCGAACTTCCCTTGAGGCACAGTCTATCGGAGACTCTCCGGGTTCAAATTTTCCTCCCGGCACGATCCATTTACCATGCAGGGGATCGTTTGGTTTTTTGTCACGATGTAACATTAGGGTTTTTCCACTTCTCCGAATATAGCAAAGCGAGGTGTTGATGGTGATATTACTCATAGATTAATCGTTTGAGATGTTTAATCATTTCAGCGGTTCCATATACCTTTGTCAGTAGATATTGAGAAAACGGTTCGGGGTTTTTAAGGTATTTTATAACCATTTCAAAGGGATTTTGTGGAAAGGTTTGCGATTGATCCCAACCAAGTAATTATTATGACACAAGGAGTAACCAGCGAAGAGGTGAAAGAGAATGCTCAAAAAGTGGCTGAGTTGGTTAAACATAGAGGATACAGGCTACTTACCAGATTGCACGTAGACTTGTGGGGAGCTAAAAGACGGGTTTAAAGATATGAGGCTAACAGGTTCGAATCTCGTCTTGGGGTGCAATAGTTTGATATGGTTGTCTGAAGCTAAATATTTTAGGGTGGTGTACGGAATGGTTCGACGGGAGGTTAGGACATCTTTAAAGTGTTTTTCAAAATTTGTTTTAGTTGATTGTGACCGTAGCCACTTTTTAGATATATTTCTCTAGCTTCGGCATCTTGACGATTTTGAAAATATTCGTAATGAATTAATTTTAAAGGTCGGCGGGTTTTGGTGGAATCGACTTTGCCTAAATTGTGATCTTGTAGGCGACGCTTTAAATCGTTGGTGAAGCCAATATAAAGTTTTAAATCTTTTTGAGATTGAAGGACATAGACGTAGTATTTGTTTGTAAAAACGTCGGACGTTTTTGTAGGCATAAGTTCGGATGTCCCGTCAAACGGGACTATGGGTGGATGACGGGTGATGCTCCCGCTACCTCCGCATCCACAGTGCGGCGCTCTACTGATGAGCTACATCCACCGTATAATTGATATCAATATTTTACAATATAATATCCCGGTTAGCGGAGATAGAAGAAGGATCCGGTAGTGATGAATACCAGGGCTGCCAATCCCAGGATAAGTGTGGTCTGCATAGCCCCGGTTTGCGGCAAATTGCCGTCAGGAGTGGTGACAGAGACAGGAGTACGGGTAGGCGTAGGTGTTAAATCATTGCCGGTGCAGACACAATCGATATTGTAGGGACATGCCGGTGCCCGGCAATAACCCTGGAAACAATAAAGACTTGATTCGCAATTGGTGTTGTTGCCGCAGGAACCGCCACAGGAGTTGGGGTCACCAGAACCGGGGGAATCTGTAGGAGTAGCTGAGGGAGACGTCGGTGAGGTGGGTTCCGGTGTGGACGAAGGGGCGGCGGAGGGTGCAGGGGAGATAGAAGAAGAAACAAAAGTATATTCACCGGTGGAGGACGGAGTCAGCAGAACATCCTGGCCGTCAGATTTTCTGGTAACGATACTTTGCAGAGGATCGAATGTCAGGATAACGGGATTTACGACAGGAATATCACTGGACGTCAGATTGAAAGTGGCCAATGCAACTGCGGTATTTGAACTATATCCTTCAGTGGCGGTATTTAAGCAGGCTATATCGATTGTTACTATACCATTGGACGAGTTGGGGGATTTGACAGGACATACCCAGTCGTCGGAATTGCGAATGACTGAACTGGTCTGGATATTGGATACAACTACTTCAGGCGTTTCACCACTGTATTCGAATTTAATCCGGGCGGAAACACCGGAGATCGGCAGACCGGCCGGATCCAGATAGATGGTGACAACCTGGGACAAATTAACAGGAATACTGGCGGTGGCCGGAGAAAGTGAGATAGTGGCCTGACCGGCGGGAGTAGAGGCTTTTTTGGAGAACAACTGACGCTCACGGATAAGATAAACACCGGCAAAAGTTGCTAGCAGAACCACTAAAACCACGACAAGCGAAATGATGATTTTTACCGAGGCGCGCATAAAGACAGAATAACTTATTTAAGAATCAAAATCTCGGGAAAAGTTGTCAGAGAGATCTCTTCCCCGCGCTTACTGACCACTTTTGTGAGGGCGGAATCGAGGCTAAGAGAGAGGTTGGGAATGGCGGTAAGAGCAGTAATTTCAAATGTGGCCATATCGACCGGACCTTCGGGGATATAGCCTTCGGGAGTGACATTAGCTGCTGCAAAATCAATGTTCACCTGTTTGTTGACTTTATCTATCTCGACCTTGTTGATCGGAAACAACCACCCGGCATCCAAAAGAGACTTATTGGATTTGGTCTGGACACCAGTTTTTAAGGTATCGGAGTCTGCAATTTTTATGTCCGGTTCATCGCCAGTGTAGTTATATTTAATCCGTGCTGCAAGTGCGGCCAGTTTAATTCCCTTGGCGTTAAGTGTCAGACTGACAGTGAGCTTATCACCCTTTGAGTTTAGAGATCTGATGAAGGGGGTGGGTGTAGGTTTGGGAATTGAGGTAGCCTGAACAACAGCCTGACCTGAAGGGCTAGATGTAGATGGTTTGTAGGTTGATTTAAGAGCATACAAACCAACCAGCGCAGCGACAGCAAAAACAAGTACAACTATTTTCATGGATTGTCTCCGAATACTTCTAATTGAGTGTAATTGCTTAATACTATAGCAATATCCGTGATAGTAATAAAGTTGTCGGCATCTATGTCGTATATCATATTTTCGGAAAAGACTGGAACGGCTAACTCTGTGTAGTTGCTGATCATCAGACCCAGGTCAATAATGTTGAGAATGTTGTTGTCATCAAAATCACCAGCCATCATTTCCAGTGATGCCCAAGCGGCGGGGCCGACATTGAGGCCGAAGACGAATCTTAGAGTACCCAGCCTTTTTTGCAGGTATCCGGGACCTTTGGAGTAGACATCATAGTTGGTACCGAGGGAAGAAATAGGAGACTGGGCGATGTCTATGGGAGCATCGGAGTTGAAGACTCCGTTGATGGTACTGGTCATGGTGTGGGTATAGGTATAGCCGTCAAAAGCGTTTACCAGGGACGGGTTTACGCTACGGTTTACGAGAGATCTGGTAACCCCTTGCATCCTGACCGAGTAGCGGAAAGTGGAAGGAGGAGGTTCGGTGGGGTAAGGAGTGTCTGTAGGATACGGAGTTTCGGTGGGGTAAGGAGTGTCTGTAGGATACGGAGTTTCGGTGGGGTAAGGAGTCTCAGTCGGGGCCGTGACAAACGTATAGACAGGATTGGACGGAGGAATGAGAATATTACGTGTAGGACTGGCTTTGGTCATAACTTTAGTCTGAATCAGATCGTAAGTCAGGCGTACGGGGTTGGTAGGAGGTACGGTGAGCGCGTAAATATAGAACCTGACAATGGGCTGGCTGACGTTGCTGGTATAGCCCACCGTGGAGGTATTAGTGGCAGCGAAGTCGATGGTTACCCGGCCATTTGCGCGTGAAACTGAATTGACGGGGAAAGTCCAATAGGGAGAACTATCAAACGGATCAACGGTGGTAATCTGGTAAACTGGGTTACCGAATTGGTCTGTAATATCCACTTCAACATCACCCGTGGCACTATACGGGTATGAAAGCCGGAAACTAAGGGAGGAGATGGCCTGTCCTCCGGTATTGAGGCTGATGGTGATAGGAAACGCTTGGGTGGTTGGTTTGGTAGCGGTGAGCGGGTTTGTAGTTAGAGTGGCGGATCCAACGACACCAGTCGGAGTAGCTGAGGGAATGGGTGCGACGGTGGCGGTACCTCCAGGTAATGTCGGCACGACGGTGCCGGTACCCCCTGAGGGTTGTACTATAACGGAATACATACCCACAATGGTCGTGGGGTCATTGGGGCCGAGAGTGACAGTCTGACCAGCCGAAAAATCGCGTGAAAGCAGACTATATGTGGTAGGTTCACTATTAACCATATTCAGTCCGGTATCGGTATAAGCTGTGGTCCAGGACGGCCGGCCGGTAATACGATCATCGAACGCCAGATAGACAATTGCATGACTGGCAACGGTAAAAGTAGCCAGAGGGCTAGTGTTGTAGGAGCGGGAAACTTGAGCGGTGCGGATCCATTGCGAGCCTAAGACCAGAGAAGGAATAGTAGACCAAATATAGGTCCGATCTCCATATTGAGTGGAACCCACTTGAAGATTATTCTGGATGGACCAATTGACAGCATTGGCTGAATCGTAAACTACCAGATTGGAAATCAGGGATCCGGGACCCGGGGTGGGTGTGTTGGTGCCCTGAATAGTAACATCAGCGGGAGAGGTAGAAAAAACGAGGTTAGTGCTAAGGTCGTTAACCAATTGGGAGTTGGGGGCATTGATGACAATTTGGGTAGGAACCGATTGGCCTTGTTGGAGTTTAAATGCCACCGGGAAACTGGCGGCTTCGATCAGGCCGGATTGGGCAGGGGGTTTGGGATCGCATTGACCCTGAATAGGATCACATAACGCCAGGGCAAAGATAACCCTGCCTGTGGAGTTGGCATTAGCCATGGTTGTTTTGGAAATAATAGCCGGGAACAAGGAAGTGGTGGTAACATCACCGGTTAACTGGATCAGGCTCTGGTTAAAGTTTAATTCGACCAGGATAAAACCAATCATGTGGGCTTTGGCATCGACCATCACTTTTACTGTTTGATTCGGAGGAAGAGTAAAAGATGAAGCGCCGGAAGAGCTGGTAACGTAAATATGCGGATCGGTGGCGGCGGCGCGGGAAGGCAGTTTGATGCCACCGGTCTTGAGGATATAAACGGCAACAGGAAGACTGAGGGCAAGAATTACCAGGGCGGCGATTTGGAGAAACAGCGGGAGCCGGACAAACTTTCCACGTAAGCGGTCAAAAAAACTTTCTTTAGGCAAAGACGGAGTCTCTTCCGACAAGTCTTTTTTCATTGTACGTTTTCATAGTAGAACGATTTGGGAGGAGAAGTCAAGCGGTAATTATTTGATGTACAATGCTTGAAGGTATGCAAAGTTCAGTGGTGAAACTTCTGGAAAGCTTAAATAAGGACAATCCGGTTCGGACGGACCAGAGGGAAGACGATGAAGGTCCGGTGGAAAAAATAGCCCAGGCGTATGAATTGGCACGCAACGCCATGGAATACAGGGCGGAGCATCTGGTACGGAGAGCGGCAATTGAAAGAATATTGAAAAGACAATTATTGTTCGGGAAGGATGCCTCGTCCCTGGCAGGTTTGCTGCTGCGGGAATTGAAATGGGCAAAATATATAGGTCTGGAAGGTGAAAGAGCGGCGAAGAAAGAGGAAGTCAGGAAAATACTGGAGACTTATACACCCTGGCTGGACGGAAGGCAATGGGAGAGGGAATGGCTGGTGGGGCTGATTTCGGCGGCGATTGAAGAGAGGTTGAGTCAAAACCGGGATTACCACGCATTTACGGGTTTCGTATTCGGACATTTAAAATCCGTGATAGTACCAGAGTCGGTGGCAGAATTCGACCTGATACTATATGTGGCTGTAGATAAAGTTTTTTCCCAGTCCGACAATCAACAGATCTCTTACCATTTGTACAATCTGGTGGCCGAACAAGCCGGCCGGGAGGGAGTATGCGATACGGGGAAATTGTTGGAAATCACCCGGAAACAATTTCTGACCGGCGTTAACCATCCGTTGTTCAACAGGCTGTCGGTAGTGGTCAGAAAAATAACGGGGCCGCTGGTATTGGTCAGAGATATATATTTTTCCGACCCAACGGGTTTTGAGTATGTGCTGGCTGACGCGGATATTTTTAAAGACAAAGCGATGAGGGTGCTGTCGGAACAGTTGAGGTTGCTTCGGGGCAGGATGAGTACGGCCGGTTGGCGAAGCCTGATTTACGTATTTTTGACAAAAATGCTGTTTGCATTAATACTGGAAATTCCAATAGACAGGTGGTTGAGAGGTAATGTCGCCTGGATGACATTGACGGTAAATACCGTGTTTCCCGTTGGCTTGATGTGGGTATTGACGGCCAATATTCGGTTACCAGGAGGGCGGGATCAGGAGAAATTGGTGAAAAAAGCCTGGCTGGCGGTATCCGGGGAACCGGGTAAATGGCTGGAAGGAGAAGAAGTTATATTCCGCAAAGAAACAAAGGGGGTAAGGTTTAACACATTTCTTGTAGTCTATGCGATATTTTCCGCAGTAGTTTTCGGATTGATTTTAGGAGTTTTGTTTAAAGCGGGGTTCAGCGTAATCAGCGGTCTGATATTCATATTCTTCGTCACGGTAGTGAGCTTTTTTGCATACCGGATCCGGCAGACAGCCCAGATTTACTCTCAACGGACAGGCCGGGGTTTGGGTTCGTCGGTGGGAGATATGCTGATGCTGCCGATTGTGGCTGTAGGGAGCTGGCTGAGCCTGGGGGTATCGAAGCTGAATTTTCTGGTATTTGTTTTTGATTTTATTTTGGAGGCACCGTTTAAAATGATACTCCGGGTGCTGGATAACTGGTTTGATTTCCTATCCGGAAAAAGGGATGAAGTGGTAGGGTGAGTGAAACTGAAACGGTTGTGAATAAAAACCGATAACATTTCAGACGCCTGCTGTAAGAACTGGCGACGTCTGACCTGAAACTTTTTGCGGCTCCATTCAAAATACATACGGGATCCGGTTTTTTTCATCATCCAGTGATCAAAGTAAAATTTGGCTACAAAGAAGAGACTGGGATTGATTTTTTCGATTCCCCCGAGCTTTTCTACGGCCTGCAAAATACGGGGAAACGACCAGAGTTCCAGGGAATCCAGATCGTAAAGGATCCGGGCTTCGAGAGTGCGTTTGGGAAGGATCTGAAAAGAGGAGTGTTTGCGGATGGCGTATTTAATTTTTGAGGTTTGGGTCAGAGTCAGAGGAAAGCGGGCAGCATATCGGGAAAAAAGACGCATGGAACCGATACCTTCGGCGACGTTGTGGAAAATGACGGCCCTTTTCTTTGCGGGATTTTTGGTGGATTTCCAGATATCGTGCCAGCAAATTGCCGGAAGTAGGGCGTCGAAGTCGATGCGGGAAAGTTTGACTTCAGCATTTTGGTCCAAGAATTCAGAAAGCGAGTCCAGAATGGAGTAAACATGATTTTGATTGTGGAGCGGATCGAGAGTACCCCGCATCCGCCGGATGGCATGGTCACAGACTGCAACGGTGGCGGGTGAGACCAGAATGCGGTGGCGGAGCAGGAAATGATGGAGAGTCATAGTGTTTGGGGCGCCGGCGTGACAAACCGGCGGTCTACGGCGGGTAAGGTAATGGTATCCCCCGTTCCCAGATGGATATCTATTCCGGCCGGGTCCGGTTCCACAATTGCATTTACAACTTCGAATACGGAATCGGTAGGCATAACATCACCAGTGAAGTCCAGATCTTTGGTCCGGCCGAGATATTTAACAATTGAACCGCGTTGTATATATATGTAGTGCATAGTTTTCCAATAAGGTTTGACCTCGGGCAGCTTATGAATAACACCCACGTAAACTTTAGCCAGTGTGCAGCAGACCTGTCCCCGGTACAGATAACCGGGAATTAGCCTGGCTTTGATTTTATCGGCTAAATCGGGATGCAACATAAAAAAAATTACTGCTGGACAGATTGGTTGGCATAATGATAGCATTGCCGATATGGCGATAAAAAGAGTCAGTAGAGTGACAAAGAGACAAAGTGACATAGATAGAGAAGTGATGCCGGAATCGCCGGTATTTGAGGTAACGTCTCCGGCCAAGCGCAAAAACAAAAAGTACCTATGGATTGCCGGGGTAATTCTGCTTTTGGGATTGTGGTGGTATAAAACGAACACCTGGCCGGTGGTAGCGATGGTGGGTTTTACGCCCGTATTCAGGCATCAGGTAAACCAGGCCCTTTTTAAACAGGGAGGAAAGAATGTAGTAGAAGGAATTGTGACTGAGAGATTGGTAAAGGGGGAGTTGGCCAAGAAAGGAATTTCCGTATCTGATTCTCAGGCAGATGCAAAAATAGAGGAAGTCAAGAAAAGTCTGGGTGAGGGAGTGGACTTTGATGCTCTGCTGGCTGAAAAAGGGCTGACAGTGGATGAAGTTCGAAGCCAGGTTAAAATCCAGCTGGGGCTGGAGCAGATTATTGCCAGCCAGGCTACAGTCTCGGCTGAAGAAGTGGACAAATATGTCAAGGACAACGGAGCGTTTTTAAACGGAACAACCGATGCGGAAAAAAGGGCTAGCGCCGAGAAAATGCTGGCTGACCAGAAGGTGCAAACCGGCATCTCAACCTGGATCGAGGAACTGAAAACCAGGTCAAAAGTGTGGTATATAGGGATAAATCAGTAGATGTATAGTAAATAGGTTGTGATTTAGGGGTTGACATAACAGTAGGCCTGTAGTAGTATAAACGAATGCCAAATAGTGAATTTCAGCCAAGGTTGCGAGAACGCCTGATGCCGAAGAATAACGGCCCGAGGCTCCCGAAACGTCCGGGTAAAGATTTAAATATTCCTGACTACAGAGAAAGAGCAGGGGTTGAGACGATGGCCATTGGAGGCATTGTAACGGTTGAAGCCATGAGACGACTGATGGATCAGTATTTTGATGCTCAAGATGGAGTAGCAACCCAAGCACCCGTTACCACTGAGGCGCCGGTTGTAACCCAGGAACCAACCCAGGAAGCAACTGCGACTCAAGTAGCATCTTCACCCACACCGGAAGCTACTAACACGCAGGTTCCTGAACCCACTGCTACCCAACAGGGTTGTGGTAAGCAATATGATATTGACGGAATGAAGAGATACAAATTTGGAGGATTGGAGCATACTGAACAGACAATCAAAGTCGAACAGGAAAGTGATGTAACCGCAAAAATAAGATATGTACAGGATGTAGATAAATCAGGACGCGAATTTTGTGCTGAAAATGAATTGCAGACACACGAAACTGCTGTAGTTTATATCGATGGTTGTGGAAAAATTGAAATAACAGACGGCGTTAAAGGTGCAAATGAAGGTACTGATAAATTCAGTTGCGTTCTTCCGAAAGGTGAATATAAACTCCATGTACAATCGACAGCAAGTGATTACAATGACGTCGGAAGTATTAACATTGGAATAGATATAAATATGGAAGCTGTTCCGACCAAAACGCCGGCATCCCCCACTCCTATTCCTACGACCATGACACCGACTCTTGTTGCCCCGACGATTACACCTACACCTTATCCCACGGGTTTAGTAACACCTGAGAACTCACCTACACCCCCGTATTATACTGGGACTCCTACTCCTACGGGCGAGTTTCCAACTGCTACTCCTACTCGTACAAACGATAATCCCCCCGGCCGTAAGCCGACACCTACTGAAACTTATGTACCAGGTGTTCCTGCACAGCAAAGAGCGATGGTGCCAGTAACCGGAGCTGAAGTAAACGGTGAGGTGACTGGAGCGGCAATTATGGCTCTGGCCTTTATTTTAGGTAGCATAGCGTATTCAAGAAATCACAGGAGAAGATAACGAAACAGAATAAGAAATAATTTATTAGAAAAAAAGCTAGCACATTGATTAAAACCGCATACGGAATATGCGACGGGTTGAGGGCAGACAGGTGATGACTTACGAACGGATTTTTGTGCTAGAAAGTCGGTTCGCTCAAAATGTCTGCCTTCGACCGGCCGCATATGATAGAAACAGATAAGAATCAAATTATTGAACCAGGGAGCCAGTCTGACCTGGGATTTTTGAGGTCCATAAGAAAAACGGATCATCCCTGGCATGCAGTGTGGAAACAATTTACAGGAGAGAGAAAAGCTCTTGGACAAGGGAATTGGTGTGAGTTAAATGTGGCCAGGGAAATAAACGGCCTGAGAAGGGAAGTGCAATTTGCCACATTATCAGAATGGGATTTTGATTTTTCAAAAATGCCCCAGGTGAAGGAACAATCCGACCAGGTGGCGGGGAGAGTAGCCAGGGAACTGATTAAACTGTCCCGGATGGAGAATCTCAAAACGATAAACGTCAGGCAGCTGGCCAAATCGGAAATAATCGGTGATGAAGAGGATGCCTGGGAAAAATATGTGAGAGAGACAATCAATAACGGGGAAGAGAGCCGGCCCGATCAAAACGGGAAAAATGTAAAATTGGCATTCGGGCTGGCAGCCATAGCCCTGGTGGTTGCCGGCAGCTGGTGGGGCTGGAATGTAGTGCATCGGCCGGACATCAAAACGGGAAATGAGCGGCAAAACAACGAATCCACACCGGTTGCCCGTAAGATGATTTTTGTAACCTGGCCGGAGAACCCCGACCTGCCAGTGGTGCAAAAACGGGTAAATACCGGTCAACCGGCAGTGCAGAAGACCGGGGACGCTGAAGTGTTCCGTCCGCCTGTGCCATGGTACACAATAAATTGGGAAGGAAATACTATTGATTGGTCTATAGATGAACATGTAAGCATACAGGTGGCGGATGAAGATAGCAGGCAGATGAGTCTGGAATTGTCGAATTGGAGATCGCAACACGGAAAAGTATCTGAGAGATCCGGAAAAGATAAAGGAAGGGGCGGTTTGGTGGATAAATTGATGAAAAAAGTAGGGATGAAGCCGCTGGAAAGAGGCGTGTCGGGAAAATTTAAAAAGGTGGTGGATGATGTGAACGCCTGGTGGAAAAAAGAGGACAAAGCGATGCTTTTCAGGACATCTTCACCTGTCCGGATCGGGATGTTAATGCATTCAGGTAGAGTGTTTTTACTGGAACAGGATTTATTGGCGGAGTATTTCCGGAAAAGCGGACAAAATGCGCTTGGGGATATCTTGAGATTAAAAAAAGGCGATAAAGTACTGGTTCTGAAGGTGGTTTGGGTATCGGAAAGTTTTTCGCAGGATGATTTTTTCAAATCCAAACTGGGAACACCCGCGGAGCCTTGGGAACCTACCAGTCTGGATGAAAACGCCTTGGGTATACCTGACGAATACAGATCAAAACCGGGAGTAGATATTGTCTATTGTGCCGGGAAGAGCAAGATTAGCGAATCCAGACAGGCAGTAGCTACAGAATTGATCGGAATTGAAGATGCCCCGCACAGATAACGGACGAGCAGATTTGGTGTAAAATTCGATTGGGCATTTAAAAGCCCCCGTAGCTCAACGGACAGAGTAAGTCCCTTCTAAGGACGAGATGGAGGTTCGATTCCTCCCGGGGGCACTTGTGGGCCCGTAGCTCAGGGGTAGAGCAGTCGCCTCTTAAGCGAACGGTCGAAGGTTCGAATCCTTCCGGGCTCACTTAATGCGAGGTCGTCTAATGGTAGGACAGCAGACTTTGGATCTGCTTATCTTGGTCCGAATCCAAGCCTCGCAGCTTTTTTATGATAGTGTTAGTGGACGATGTAAGAACCACCTATTGAGGTGTTATCTACGAATTTATAGCCTTAATTGCTTGTAATGTAAAAAACATTCCAAATATATAACTTAAGAGATGCGGAGCTATTAATAGACCAAAACTCATAATAAGATGTTTTCGTTGAATCAAGTTTGTTTTATCAAGTTTTTGCAAGTAGATTAAGTAGTATATGTTTACAGCGATAAATGTAAACCACAAAAGACTCGGCCATAAAAATCCAAAACTATACGCTCGATTACTTATTTGCGAATAACTGTATAACCTTTCAATAGAACCCCAAAGAAAAACTACGTTTATGAGTGTACTTACAGCTATCATTATTTTTGCTACCATAATTGAAGTGTAGCATAATAAGTTCCAACATAGTCAACCAGTGCCAGCAGAAAAAATGAAAATAATTAATAAGAAAATATCTTTGAAAGAATTGGAGAAGCTGGCGGCAGGGAAATTCGGAATGCTGGTAAAGGCGGTTGTGGATATTGAACATAAAATCATGGCTGTTGATGGCGAATTGCATTCCGACGAAGAAGGATTTCTGATATCGCAAGGATCCAAACAATCAAATTTATGGGGTATAATTCTTTACCCTGAACTTAACGGCGAAGAGTTTGTGGAATTCGATTCCATGATAAATATCAGACCTTCGGCGGGGAATAACTCGAGATCAGTTGAAGATCCGAAAGTTAGAAAAATAATTATCGATATAGTGAATGATTTGGTAGAAAAATGAATACCTGGCACAAGGGATTGACTTCGGAAAGATGGGGGGAAATGTCATTAGCCGAACAGATGGCTAACGTAGCCAGCGAGGTGGGCAGGACAATCAGCTGGAGGAATAAAGGAAATACGGAGTACAGCAGACTGGCGTTTGAGAGAGCTCTTGAACTATTAACATTGACGAAAACATCTTTTAAAAAGGAGGAATCTATATTAAAGGAAATAAGCCGGGTTTATGAAGCGTTGGCGGATTATTTCCTGGGAGAAAACAAATTTGGGTCAAGCGATGAATTGTGGGAGAAGTATTTTGCGCCTTTTGAATACCTGGCAGCCCGGGAACGATTAGAGTAATATAAATATTGACTTATGATATCGGCGGAATTAGAGAATTATCTGAAGAATTGCCGGGACAGCGGAGCCAAGTTTGACGAGGTGGAAAAAGCACTTTCTATACAAGGTTATTCTTCAAACCAGATATCTGAGGCAGGACAGTGGTACAACCCGGTCGTCCCCAAAACAAAAATCCGGAAACCGCTGGCGGTGGTACTGCTGATGCTGGCGATATTTTTGTTGGCGGGAACGGGGGCGGCTGCATATCTGGTAGCCGCGGAAAAAATTAAAATAAACAACCCCGGACTGGTAGTGGGAATCCAGAAGGTGGTATACAGTATCCCCTTTGTCCCCAAAACGCCCAAGATGGTGATTTTGAAGGCAGTGGAAGCACATAAAAAGATTTCCCGGAATACCTGGGAACTATCAATCTCCGGAAGAGGAATGGGATCGGAATTGGGGGAAATTTTCGGATCCGACACCACGGACCTGCTTATTTCCGGTTATTCGGACTTTTCCGATTCGGAAAACGTCAGGTTTAAAATATCAGCAAATCTGGGGAAAGAGGTGCAGGTCGAACTGCGGAAGAAAGACAAAATACTGTATGCAAATGTATCCAAGATGCCGTTGGCTATATATGCATTTATCGGATTGGAACCGGATAAAGTAAAGCTGATATTGGCCAACTGGATAGCGATAGACGTTTCGGGACTGAATACGGAGGCCAGGAATTTATTGTCGGAAATTCCGGAAAGCAGCAGACAGTCACAGACGCAGGAAACGACACAGGAAATATTGGAGAAGTTGCTGAATGAAGAAGTCATTCCCCTGTCAAGCATGACAACCGATAAAAGCCAGGGATATGCGGTCTATAAAATTGTATTTAGGGCTTCACCGGAACAATTGGACAGAATTGAAGAGGCGGCGGGAACAGATCCGGGCAGGCTGAAATTTTCAGAATGGCTGAAGAACCCGGTGATTACTCTATTCATAGATAAGGAGAAGAATCTGGTAAGAAGGGCGGAAGCGACCTTCACTATAGATTACGACCAGCCGGAAACGTCGATTCCCCTAATAGGCAGCGGGGAGGAAAAGGCGGATGTGGCAGTGGTATTAAAATTGGACAATTTCGGGGAAGAGATGATCATTGATGTTCCGGATAAATCACTGACTCCCGATGAATTTTACCAGATGGTGATGGATGCGGAACCCGGGGGATTATTGACGATTAACCCCGATAGACAGTTAGCCCGGGTACGGGATGCCAAAAGAAGGGCGGATATTTCCGCCATACTATCCGCAACTTACCAGTTTACGGCCGATAACAGAGGGATATTACCGGTGACGATAGGGACGGAGGCGAAAAAGATATCCGAGTCCGGGGCGAATCTGTGTAAATACCTGGTACCGGAATACCTGGCTGCATTTCCCATTGATCCGAGACAGGGAGACGGTAAGAATTTTGTGAATTGCCCGAAAGGGTATGATACCGGATACACGATTTTTAAGGATAAAAACGACAGGATTACAATTTTGGCACCCATGTCCGAAGGGAATGAAATAGTTACGGTTACCCGGTGATCTACTTCCAAGCTTTTTGGAGATAGTCGCGGACGCAGCGGTGGGTATTGAAGTAAGACCCTAAAGAGATGGACTGCTTCATTTTGGCAATCCAGTCCTGACGGTGGTCATAGTACATGGGAATTATTTCGTGCTCCAATTTGCTATAGAGATCTTCGGCATCAGCGGCATCAGAGTCTGTCGGGTCAAGAGATCCTTCATCGGCACCAATGGACCAGCCGGAAGAAGGATTTTGACGCTTGGCCTCTATCCACCAGCCATCCAAAACGGAAAAATTTATGGTACCATTAAGCGCGGCTTTCATACCGGAAGTGCCGGAAGCTTCCAGGGGGCGGCGGGGGGTGTTGAGCCAGACGCTGGAGCCGGAAATGAGAATGCGGGCGATTTTAGGGGAGTAGTTTTCCAGATACGCAATCTTGATGACATCCCTGAAATTTTTTGAATGGTTGACGATTTCCCGGACTATCCCCTGGGAGATATCGTCATCGGCATGCGATTTGCCGCACTGGATGATCTGCAGTTTACCGGAACCGATACGTACAAAACGTTCCAGATCACGGTACAAAAGGAGAGGGCGTTTGTAGGCAACCGGCCGACGGGCCAGGGAGACAGTCAGGGTGTCGGTGTCGAACAACTCACTTTTTAGGGGATGTTCTTTTTCGTTAAGAGAGGAGATGGAGGTGAGATGGCGATTGACGATGCGCACCAGCTTGGTTTTAGCGTCAATGTGATGGTTCCAGAGATCGGCATCCGGTATTTTTTGGGGAGCCTGACTTAGAAGACCGGGGTCTTCCAGCCAACCGGGGAGATATTTGTCGAACAGATTTTGCATCGTGGGGGCGGTCCAATTGCGGTGATATACCCCATTGGTAACGAAATCGAATTTAAATCCAGGGAAAAGATGTTCGGATACCAGGCGATGCTTTTCGGAAACGGCAAAAGCCTTGCGTGAGAGGTTTAAAGCCAGGTGAGACATGGAGAGGCAGTCCTGCCCGGCAATTTTTTTGATGTGCCAGGGAAGATGGGGACCAGCGAAACGGTAAGCCAAACCGTAGTCGAATTTGTCGTGGCCCTCCGGGACGGGAGTGTGGGTGGTAAAAACACAAAGTTTCCTGACCGCTTCGTCCTGCCAGTTATTTTCGGCCAGAAGTCCCAGGGTGAGAAATGAACTATGACCTTCATTGAGGTGAAATGTATTGACTTTGTCGTAACCCAGCGCCCGAAGCATTTTTAAGCCACCTAAACCTAGAACCAGTTCCTGACAAATCCGGGTTTCCGGTTTGGAGCTGTAGAGATTGACAGTAATTTCCTTGGCCCAATCGGGGTTGCCCAGAAAATTGGTGTCCAGCATAAAAATCGGCACGATGAAACCGGAAGCACCGATAATGTCATAACGCCAACAGCCGATTTCAATTCGGGTGCTATCGAGTTCCAGGCTGACCCGAGTCGGCAATTTGACCAACTGATCCAGTTTCTGCCAATCGGAACGGTAGAACGATTGAGAACCATCCAGGTTAATGATCTGGCTGAAAGTGTCTCCGGAATAGACCAGGGTAATTCCTACGGCGGGAATTTTGAGATCGGCACAGGAACGAAGCAGATCACCGGCCAAGACCCCTAATCCGCCGGCGTAGGTAGGGATATCCGATTCCAACATCATTTCCAGGGAGAAATACGCAACTTTGAGGGCAGGCAAAGCCATAAATTAATTGTATACTAAAGTCAATGAAATTTTACGAACATTATAAAAGATCGCTGGTAAAGACGGTCACTTACAGGATACTGATTATCATCTCGACTTTGTTTGTGGTTTATGCGGTAACTCAAAAGACGTGGCCGACCTTGGAAATTACCGGAATTGCTAGTATATCCAGTACCCTGATATATTTTTTACATGAAAGAGTGTGGAGTGCAGTAAGGTGGGGGAAACAGAACCATGTCAAGGAAGGCCGCAGCCGGTAGCTTCGGAAAGTTTTTTTATCCCCTGCTCCCCCACCAGTTTAGTGCCGTCATCTAAAATCCAGGTGGGATAACTTTCCACCCCTTTGTCCAGACATTTTTGCGGATCAGCCGGACATTCGAAGTAGGAAACATATTTGAAGGAATCACCGAAAGCTTTTTTCTCCCGTTGGCAATGGGAACACCAGGCGGCACCGTACATAACGACATTTTTTGAAGTGAGGCATTTAGCAAAATCATCCAGGCCGGTGATAACCGGGGCAGTTGACCGGGTAGCAAGGACGATGCCTCCGCCCAGTAGAAGCAAGGAGGCGATTATGAATACAATTATTACCGATTTATTCATTCTTTACAGCAGTCGACCAACTTGTTAACGATTTCCTCATAAGACCAGGCGGAAGACTGAGGAATGGGTTTTTTTTGAACATTATTAAGATCTATCAATTTAAGCCGGACTGCCCAGAAAAGGGAGAAGACTTTGTAGGCTTCATGAAACATTTCCTCAGACTCCTTTTTCCGGCCGTCGGTCTGGAGCTTTGTGGCTACTTCCATAATGCGCATTGTGGAAGCCAGGAGATGCTTGGAGATACACCACGTCTCTCCTTGGTGTTTGTCAATCATTCGGGCCAGAAGAGATTTCCTGATTTCACGGGTTTGGGCCAGTAGTTCGAGGTATGAATTATCATGGGTTTTCTGGGAAGTGAAGAAGAAATGCTCTTCAAGGCTGATCAGGTTCATGACTGCTAAACTTAAATCCTCTTCAAGAGACAGGTCAAAATCCTTACCGGCTTTGAGCAGGTTTACTTTGTCAATAAGTTTTTGGAAATCGGAATCGGCGGACATGGTTTTTGTATATTAAAGCAAAAAAATAATTAATGCCAGAATGATCATGGCCAGTGAGCTGAAAATATCCAGGCTACGGCTGCGGCTTTTGCGCCAGTTTTGGAACCTGGTCATGACCGGCTGACTGCCGGAAATAAGCAATATCAGGACCAAAGGTGAAATAAAAATGAGGTTGTAATAAATGAGATATAAGGCGCCTGTTACAAACGTAGCGGAATCGTGGAGCAGAGTGAGAACGAACAAATATGGCCCTCCGGTGCAGGGGAACTCAAACAGACCGACCAAAACTCCCATAAAAAAAACGGCAGGAATAGTTCCCCGCTGAAGAAGCCCAGCCAGACCCGGCTTGGCCGATTGAGGAATCTGCAGTTTGACGGGAAAGTCGGGAATTAACCGGTCCAGAAGACCCAGAACTCCGGTGCATATCAGGATTAGCGCGCCGAATTTGGTGATTGCCCGGGGAATGCCGAAAAATGACAATGCCTGCAATACCCCCAAACCGATGAGGATATATGTGATAAATATACCCAGAATATAGGATCCGGCAATAACTAATACTTCACGGTGGGACTTTTCCAGGCTGATGAGAAAACCCAGGGTTAAAAGAAGAACGGAGATGGCGCAAGGGTTGATACTATCCAGGAGAGCTCCAGCGGTAATAACGGGCAACTGGTTAAGCATCGGAAAATTATATCATCCTCCCCGGCGAATTATTTACGGGAGATGTTAAAAGAGTTTGGATAGAAAAGAAACACGGCAGGGGCTTCTTCAAGGAGAAACTTCTGGAAATCGGAATAAATACCGAATCGGACTGCGTAATCCGAAGTTTTCCGGCCATCTTCCAAAAGTTTGTCTATCCGGGGATTTTTGAGGCGGGAGAGATTTGTAGTGTCCTGGGTTGAATGCCAGAGATTGTACTGGTCCGGGTCTGAGGGGATGGCTTGAGCAATCAGTATAATCTGGTACTCCGAGGGTAGTTCGGTGGACACAATTATTTTGGTATCCACGCCTATGGCAGACCAGTCTTTTTTGATGTCTTCGGCAATTTCCGAATATGCAGGAACCGTAGATAAGATAACTGATTCCGGAATCTTTTCAACCTTTTTGAGCAATTCTTTAGCCTTGGCGGGATCCAAATCGTATTTTTTTACCTCCGAATTAAAAGCCCAGGATTCGGGTGAAATCGGTCCCAGAGCCCGGTCCGACCAACGGGATTTGTCTATAGCATATGTCAGAGCCAGACGCAGGTTTTTACCGGAGGGACCGGATAGCTGGGGGTCCTGAGTGTTGAAAAAGATACCGATATATCGATCTTTCTGAGTATGAGAATTGATTTCCAGGTTTGACCAGGATGAAAGATCATTAGGTTCTGTAAGGCCGACAATTTCATGAAGAATACCCAGCTTCAGAGCGAGCCGAGCCTGATCTCCCGAGGAATAGAAATGATAGATCAGCCCAGGCAGAGCGGAGTTACTGGGGACAGGGACGAGAGTTAGAATTGAGAGCAGACTGCCGTTTTTGCGATAAGATTTTATGCGGTATGTACCCAGGCCGGAAATCTGCGGGCGGTTAAAACGTGTCAAGAGGCCAGATGTTTTTAGCACCGGCCGGGATACCACAGAAGGCAAAGGCGAAAACGGATCGGTAAGTTTTATGAGCAGATGATCTGAATCGGGATACTCGATTGAGGCATCGCGAAAGTTGTAGCGGATGTCTTGGCTCTTGACAGAGGAACCGTCATGCCAGACCAGGGAGCGGTCAATGGTAAAAATATATGTTTTTCCGCTGTCCGTTGCCTGCCAGGAGGAAGCAATTCCGGGTGAAGCGACACCGGTAGGATCTAAATTGGTGAGTCCGATGCTGACTTTTTGCATCAAAGATAGCGGCAGGTCGTTGAGAGTGTACCGGCCTATTATTCCGATGCGGCGGACATTCCCGATACGGTTACCCAAAATAAACAACCTCGGAGCGACAATTGCTGAAATAACCGCCAGTGTTAAACCCAAAAGTATCGGTAACCAATGCTTGGCAGTCAGGGCGCGAATAAAGCGGAGGTAAAATCTCAGCTTTTTATACATGAAGTGTCAGATAAACAACTGACTGACAACCGAGACAATTACAAAAAGAACAGAAAGAACGATGGTGGAACGGAAAACCAGATTTTCCACTCCCCGTTTGGAATGATATGCCTGGCTGCCGAAAGCCCGGCCCAGTCCGGTACCTTTGGCTTGAATCAGAATCAAGCCCACTACGGCCAGGGAAAGAATTATCTGAAACAGAAGCAGGACATTTTTCATAGACGCTGATATTATACCCCAAACAGGTCAATCCTGGAGAAGCCAATAGAGAAAGTGAAAGGTCAGAGTCAGCACGAGAGTGGCCACGAGAAAGGCAGCAAACGGGGAAAAGCTAAGGGGAGGAATGATAACATACTGCAGGTTTAGTCCCGGGAATACGAAGGGCTGGATGCGGAGGTTGGGAACCAACCAGGTGACCAGATACAAAGTTATAATGTTTGATATCCAGCGAAAAAGACCGAGGGTTACCAAATGGATAGGCAGCAGAAGCAGATTAACGACAGGGCGGACAAAAAGATTGACGGCGGCTATGGCCAGTGCGGCCAGCAACAGCGTCTGATAGCCTCCGACATACGTAATAACCGGAGATAAAATTTGGGCTGCCAGGAAAATACCGGCGAGGTTAATGGCAATTGATCTAAGTAAAAGTCTTAACAATAATTTTATTATTTACTTTTAGGAGAAAATTATCAAATTTCAGACAGGAATTCCCGTTTGCGGTGGAGATGGTGGAGGCGGCGGGAAAAGCGATGGGCTTCGTCCCGCAGGCGAATTAAAAGCTGTAGACCCGGATGATAACGAGGCAGGTTAATTTCGGTAAAGCCGACGGGTGAAGGAATAATCAGGGTTTCGATGCGTTTAGCGAGGGCGAGGATAGGGATTAGGTTATAGGGGTTAGGGTCCAGATTTTTCAAAATACTTAACTGGGGTTTGCCCCCATCCAGGACTATCAGGTCCGGGGCAGGCCAATCGGTCCGTTTGAGACGACGGTTAAGAATACCCAGAAGAGATGCCACATCATCGGCTGAATCGGGGGTACGAACAGTAAAATGGCGGTAATCCCGGTGAGAAATACGACCGTCTACAGCTACAGCCATGGCGGCAGTAGCTGACCCGCCTCTCAGATGCGATACATCGTACATTTCAATCCGTTTCAAGGATTTGAGATAGGGTAAGCAGGGATTCAGAATTTGAATTAGGGAGGCCAGGGCTTCAGATCGCAGGTCATGAAGTAAATTGGGGTTTTGCAGATAAAGATCCGGTGAAGACGGAGGGTGCTGTAAATAGTTAAGGGCAGTCAGACGGTCACGCAACAGGGCAGCCGATTCATAATTCTGATTTTTAGACGCTGTCGACATGGCTGTCTCCAGTTGCCGGTTAACAGAAATGAAATCACCTTTGAGCAGACGGCGCAAACGGGCTATGTTTTTTCGGTAATCGAGAATTTGTGGCGGTGACAGGACATCTCCGGGACAAGGACGACAGAGACCTAAATGGGAGTACAGACAGGGACGTTTGACCGGCCGGGGTAAGCTGCAGAAAGGCGTAACGGTACGGAACCAGCGCAGGATCCGGGAAGGTAAACGGCGGTTGAGGAAGGGACCGGCAACGGCCAGGCGGGATTGGTGATTGATCAGGGGGCGGGGAAATTTTTCGCGGGTAAGATGTATATGGTACGGTGTTTTGTCATCTTTGGACACCGAGTTGAATCCGGGTTTGAGTTTTCGGATTAAACTGGATTCCAGGAGCAAAGCTTCGACTTCGGAAATGACCTCAATATATTCCAGGGAAATGATACGGCTAACAAGAAGCGAAGTTTTAGGACCCAGGCGTACAGGAGATTGAAAATAGGATTTAACCCGGTTTTTAAGGTTTTTGGCTTTGCCGACGTAGAGGATTTTGCCTGCGGCGTCTTTGAAGAAATAGACTCCAGGTGCGGTAGGCAATGAGCGCCACAAAGATGAGCGAGACGGCCGTAAAGATGATAAACGCGACATACCAACCCAGGAGCAGCCGGGCAGGGATATTATATGTCACACCAGCGCTACCGGCGGAAACTAGAAGAGATTTTGGAGAAATATCAGGAATATATGATGAGAATAATGACAGGGGATAGGTTTGGCTGGAAAAAGGCGGCATTACACCCAGGTCAGAAGGAGGAACGGGGGAAATATTCAGATTTTCGGGTTTGAGCAACAGCCGGGGATGATTTACTGACTGACCGGAGGGGTTGGAGATCCTGAGGTCCGAAAAAAATATCGGCAGGGGAAGAATCTGGAAAGGCGGAGTCCAGGAAATTGAAAGGGAGGGAGGTAGATATTCACGGAATTTGGACAAAGTAATTTCTACATCCCGGGAACTGGAACCGGTATCGTAGAGACCGGCCGCGACAGGATAGGAAGCGTCGACACCATGAATGGTAAATGCGAAGTGATTGAAGTCAAATTTAGAAAAATAATCCAAACCCCCGGTGGTGTTTTCCCAAGTGGGATCAACACTAATCCAAGCCCCAGACTGGCTGTCCCAGTATTCAGGCCAAGCGTGAAGAATGTCTTGCTGGAGACTGAGGGGACGGAGGCGGCTGTCCGTGGTATATGCGTAACCGTTCAGCTCCCTGGCAGGGATACCGGCCGCATGGGCAAGGGTGATGAAAAGATCAGTAAAGTCCTGGCAGCGGCTTTTTGATGGGTCATCGAGGATTGCGGACGATGTACGCCGGGAGGCTGCGGGCCCGATTTCGGAATAATCGTAATCCAATAGTTTGACTACGTAATCATAAATATCGCGGGGCGTACGATGTTTTTTGACCAGATCTGCAATCCGGTCATCTGAAACAATCCAGTAATCCGAAGGCTGTGTGTAAACTGACAAATCAGTAGGCGGGTCCGAAACCGCACCGGGTTCAGCCAGCAGATGAACCTGCCCGGAAGCAGTAACTTTCAGTTCCTGACCGGCGGTCAGTAAATACTGGGCCAACCAGTTACCATCGGCATCAGCCAGGACATTTTGGGGGGCGGGATTTAACGAATCGTAAAATACTTTTTGATATGCGGTATCCGGAGGTAAAGCTATCTCGGTAAGAATCGGCTCGGAACGGGTATTGGTAAGCGGGTAAGACAGGCGGAAATCAAAAACCTGAAAATTGCCAAACGCTGCGGAAATACCTACGGAATCCGCAACTGAGGGGGAGAAGAGATAAACATTGTCAACACTTTCGCGGATTGATGACGAAGGCGGAGGGGATATATAAGCCGGATCTCCGAATGATGAAGGAACAATCAGGCGGAAATCATGAGAGATTCGGGGAAGGTTAATTTCCCAAATCTGGCCCTTTTTAACTGCGGGCTGGCCTTCGTAACGGATAGTAAAAACGCGGGTCTGGTCTTTACCCACCAGGGGTGTGGGAAATTCGATGGTAATAAGATATGTGTCCGATCCCTCGGAAACTGTAGTGGTTTTGAGCGGCCCACCGGTATCGGAGGCGGAAAAGTTTTTTGGCAGCTCGCCGGAAAACTTCAGCTGATAAGAAGGAGCGTAAATTTTGGACTGCAGGTTGGTGAGTGTTACCTGCTGGGTAACTGCAGAGATACCGGAGGAGGCGAAACGATAATCCATGGAGACGGTAGATTCGAAATTCGCTGCATGAGCGGAGGAGAGGGTGAGGGTAAGGAATTGAAAGACAAACAGAGAGAATAATCGATACCGCATACGGTAATTTTACTATTTCAGGAACCGCCCCGTAGGGGAACCGGAGACGGATGCCAGTTTATGAGGCGGTCCGGCAGCAATCAAACGCCCGCCGTCATCGCCACCTTCGGGACCGAGCTCTATAATCCAGTCGGCATTTTTTATAACATCCAAATTATGCTCGATGACCACCACGGTGTTACCCGCGGCAACCAAACGGTGAAGGACCAAAAGAAGTTTTTCCAAATCGGCAAAATGCAGTCCGGTGGTGGGTTCGTCGAGTATATAAAAAGCCCTTTTGCCCGTAGAACGCTTGGATAATTCGGTGGCTAGCTTTACCCGCTGGGCTTCACCTCCCGAAAGCGTTGGTGCAGGTTGTCCGAGGCGAATATAATCCAGGCCAACATCCTTTAAAGTCCGCAGTTTTTCCTGAGCCTGGGGAATGTTGGCAAAAAAATCCAGAGCCTCCTCGACTGTCATTTCTAACACGTCGGCGATGTTTTTATTTTTGAATGAGACTTCCAGAGTTTCGGAATTGTAGCGTGAACCCCCACAGAGTTCACATTTGACGTAAACATCGGGCAAAAACTGCATTTCTATTTTGATCTGTCCTTCCCCCTGGCAATTTTCGCAGCGGCCGCCCCTGACGTTAAATGAAAACCTACCGGGCAGATAACCGCGGATACGGGCTTGGGAGGTGAGGGCGAAAATATCGCGGACCGGCGTAAAAAGTCCGGTGTATGTAGCGGGATTTGAGCGGGGGGTGCGGCCGATGGGAGACTGATCGACCATGATGACCCGGCTAATACTGTCCATTCCTTCCAAACGATCAAACGTACCTGGTTTTTCGCGGTGTTCCCGGCTCAAGTGAGATGCCAGGGCATGATATAAAATATCTATCAAAAGAGTAGATTTACCTGAACCGGAAACACCGGCAACAACTATGAATTTTCCCAAAGGGAAACTGACGTCAATATGCTGCAAATTGTGTTCGGAAGCACCGTATACAGTCAGTTGATCAGTGGTCAGATGACTGGTGAGGGGGAGCGGCCGGAGAGTGATCTGTTTTTTACCGGACAGATATTGACCGGTAAGGGAAGCGGGATCGGAAGCGATATGGCGGGGAGTACCTCGGGAAACAATTTTGCCCCCGTGATCTCCGGCTCCTGGCCCGAAATCGATAATCCAGTCACTCTGATTCATCATATCCCGGTCGTGTTCGACTACAATTACAGAGTTTCCCAGGTCACGCAGGCGTTTGAGAGTGTCGATCAAGCGTTGATTGTCCCGCTGATGCAGACCAATCGACGGTTCATCCAGAACGTATAAAACCCCTGACAGACCGCTGCCAATCTGCGAAGCCAGGCGAATACGCTGGGCTTCTCCGCCGGCCAGGGAGTTAGCCGGGCGGTCCAGTGTCAGATAATCCAAGCCCACGGACACAAGAAAATTAAGCCGTTCGGATATTTCCTTGAGTATGGGACGGGAGACAGTCTGATCACGCGAATTCAATGAAGGAAGAGAGCCAAGAACCGACAAAGTTCCGGTTATGGACATACGGGTAATTTCAACAATGGATTTTGCGTCAATAGTTACGGAAAGGGCTTCCGGTTTGAGACGAGCTCCACGGCAGGAAGGGCAAATTTCCTTGCGCATATATTTTTCTATCTCGTTTCTTATGAAGTCGGATTGGGTTTGACGGTGGCGGCGGGAGAGATTGGGAATAATGCCTTCAAAAGAAATGATTTCATCGGTACCGAATAAAAGGATTTTCTTCTGAGACGGGGTTAATTCCTTAATCGGGATACGCAGGGGGACGATGGCGCCGATTTTTTGGGAAAACCAGGAATCGTAACTGAAAATATTGGCATAAGGAAGTATTCCCCCCTCACTGATAGTCAGATTGGGATTGAGGATGAGATTTTCGTCAATTTTGAGAAGTGTTCCCAACCCTGTGCAGGTAGTACAAGCACCATGGGGAGAATTGAAGGAAAACATCCGGGGTTCGATGGGGGGAAGAGATATATTGTCGACGGGACAGGAAAATTTTTCAGAAAATAAGTGGTCATCCAGATGTGAAGGACGATCTGGCAGATCGAAAGATTTGTCAAGAATTTCCGTGACTATGCACAGACCCTCAGACAGTTTTAGTGCCTGTTCGACCGAGTCAAACAGGCGGCTGCGCAACGAGGAAATATCGACCAACTGCGGTTTGGTGACCGAAAGACGATCTATCACCACGTCGATGGCGTGCTTGTTGTTTTTCAGAAGAAAAACGTCTTCGTCCAGTCCTACAATCTTGCCGTCGATACGAATCTGAGAATAACCTTTTTGGCGAAGACTGCCAAAAAGGTCTTTAAATTCTCCTTTTCTATCTCTGATTACGGGAGACAGCAGCAGAAAACGGAATTGCCTGTGAGCAGAAAGTTTTTCGCGGGTAAGGACAAATATTTGTTCCACGATTTGCTGGGCGGACATTTGAGATATCTCTCGGCCGCATTTCGGACAGTGGGGGTGACCGATCCGGGCGAATAAAAGACGGAGATAGTCGTAAATTTCGGTGACCGTACCGACCGTGGAACGGGGATTATGGGAAGCACTTTTCTGATCTATGGAAATGGCCGGGGAAAGACCGGTAATATTGTCTACATCGGGTTTGTCCATGACTCCCAGGAATTGACGGGCATAAGAGGATAATGATTCCACGTAACGCCGCTGGCCTTCGGCATAGATGGTATCAAATGCCATTGAGCTTTTGCCGGAACCTGATAGACCGGTAAAGACCACCAACTTATTTTTGGGAATGTCCAAATCGACATTTTTCAGGTTATGTTCACGGGCACCCCTGACTTTGATGAAATCGTTCATTTTCAAACAATTATTGTACTACGGGTTTCGGGTTTTGTTCAAGTATCAGAAGAGGTTATTTGGAAAGATGCTTACCATCCTGGGTCACATGTTTTTTTAAGCATTCCGGTTTCCTGGTTTGAGGAGCTTTTTGGGGATTTCCGGGATGATGAAGTTTTTCGGTCCGGGGCTTGGGTTTCCAACCTTTCATGAATTCCGCCGATACCATGGTATTTTTATAATTAAATGAAGCTGACTATTTGTCAATAAGAGATTTTAGAGAATCCTTTATAATATGCTATAGGTTATGATATAATAACGAATGGGAAAAAATGAAACAGAAAGCGATATTCATTGTGAGGTGATAGGCGATGTATGTAAGCATATAGGTGAAGGAAGGGGGAAATGTATGTTTTGTACGGATGCAACGAGACACTTTATTGATTTGGTAAAAAAACTGGGTATTAAAAAAGGTGAAATTAAAACCGACGGGTCTGAGGACGGTAACAGATTTACGGTGTATACAGATAATGGCTGGAGACGGAGTATAAGGAGCGGTAGGATCAGCTAAGTTCAGTTACTTATCTTTTAAACCTCGAATCTCGGCTATACGGTCGCGGATTTTGGCGGCAAGTTCGAAATCCAGGTTTTTGGCGGCCCTGATCATGTCACGGTTCATTATTTTTACCAGTTTGGTGAGGTCCGAAGGGGTAAGCTGGAAAACACGAGACATGTCCACATCGGAAGCGTCAAGTGAACGGCCTTTGAGAATCTGTGCGGGATCGAGTTTGACCGGAGAGTCTTCGGTTGCTGCCTCGACAATCCTTTCCCGGATGGGCTTGGTAATACTGGCAGGAATAATATGGTGTTTGAGGTTATATTCCAGCTGGATCTCTCTCCGGCGTTCGACCTCGGAGATAGCATGGCGCATGGAGTCAGTAATGTGATCAGCATACATAATCACCTGACCGTCTACATGACGGGCAGCTCTGCCCATGGTCTGAATCAGGGACGTTCGGGATCGCAAAAATCCTTCCTTGTCCGCATCCAAAATTGCCACCAGCGAAACTTCGGGTAAATCCAAACCTTCGCGCAATAAATTGATGCCTACTACCACATCGTAAGTTCCGGAGCGCAAATCGCTGAGCACATCCAGGCGGGTTAAGGTCTCGATATCCGCATGCAGATAATGGACTTTTATGCCGTGTTCCTGAAGGTAGGCGGACAGATCTTCAGCCATCCTTTTGGTAAGGGTGGTAACCAGAACCCGCTGACCGCGGGAGGTGCGATCTGAGATATGAGAAACGAGAGATGAAATTTGATTTTTGGTCGGTAGAACCAGGATCTGTGGGTCAACCAGGCCGGTGGGACGGATGAGCTGTTCGACTATTTGACCCGATGACAGGGATATTTCCCAGTCGTTGGGAGTAGCAGAGGTGTACATTGTCAACCCCATACGCCTCTGGAATTCGTCAAACTTGAGCGGCCGGTTGTCCAGAGCAGAAGGCAAGCGGAAACCAAAATCTATAAGTGTCTGCTTGCGGGATCTGTCTCCGTTGTACATTCCGCGGACCTGAGGGACCGTAATGTGAGACTCGTCGATAATCAATAAGTAATCCTTGGGAAAATAATCAAGAAGACTGTATGGCGGGTCACCGGGATTACGACCGTCAAAATAACGGGAGTAATTTTCGATGCCGTTGACGTATCCCAATTCGCGGATCATTTCCAAATCGTAGGTGACACGCTGATGTAGCCGATGCGCCTCCAGAATTTTTCCTGATCCGCGCAGCAACTTTTCCTGTGAGGTCAAGTCGGAAGTGATCTGAGAAAATATTTCATTCTGATTATCGCGTGAAGCGATGTAATGCTTGGCGGGATAGATCACATGATTGATGATTGGAGATTCAGGATTGATGATTTCTCCCGTAAAGGAATTAATTTTTTCAATTTTTGTGATTTTTATTCCGTCGTGACGGATGCGGACGGCCGTATCCTCATAAGCCGGATAGATATCGATTACTTCACCCCTGAGACGGTAAGTTCCCCGGCGGAAGTCAAAATCAGAGCGGGAATATTGAAGATGGTTGAGGCGCAGCGTGATCTGTTCCCGGGTAACTTTCAAACCGGGAACAAGTTCAAGTACAGATTTGCCATATTCAGCCGGTGAGCCGAGGTTGTAGATACATGAGACCGAAGCTACAACCAGAGTATCTTTGCGGGTAAGCAGGTTCGTGGTAGCTGCTAAACGAAGCTTGTCGATCTCGGCGTTGATGTCTGTTTCTTTTTCGATGTAAGTGTCGGTTGAGGGAATATATGCTTCGGGCTGGTAATAATCGTAATAGGACACAAAATATGAGACAGCGTTGTCAGGGAAATATTCTTTGAATTCCTGATAAAGCTGGGCAGCTAGAGTCTTGTTATGGGAAATTATCAGAGTGGGTTTCTGATATGCAGCAATAACGTTGGCCATGGTAAAAGTTTTGCCGCTGCCGGTAACTCCCAGAAGCACCTGATGGGACTGGCCGGACTTCAGACCAGCGATCAATTTTTCAATCGCCTGTGGCTGATCACCGGTGGCATGATATGGAGAGACTAATTTAAACATTTATTATGAGTATTGACATTTGGGTAATGTTCGGTTTATATTATAGATATGCCGGTGACACTTTACAACAGACAGAGACAAATTTTAGATTTTATCGCCCAATTTATCCAGAGGAACGGTTACTCCCCTACTCTTCAGGAAATTGCTGGAGCTTTGGGAGTATCTTCCCTGGCAACGGTTCATGAACACTTGGAAGCAATGTCTAAAAAAGGCATCATCAAAAGGTTTGAGGGCACGGTCCGGGGGATAGAAATCCTGGATAAGGAGGTGGCGGCCCGCCAGGCGGCGGGCCCAGCGGCCGTGGAACTGCCTATCTTAGGATTTATTGCCGCCGGGCAGCCGATTGAGCCGTTTACCGATCCCAACGCCACGTTCGGAGTACCGCCACTGATGGTGTCACCGAAAAAGAGATGTTTCGTCCTGCAGGTAAAAGGTGAATCCATGATTGAAGCGGGGATTTTTGACAGGGACTACGTGGTGATTGAACAAACAGAAACTGCAAAAGACGGGGAAGTGGTGGTAGCTTTGTTGGATAACGGGTTTGCTACCCTGAAGAGATTCTTTAAGGAGGCTACCAGAATCCGCCTGGAACCGGCCAATTCCAGCATGTCCCCTATTTTCGTGGCAGGTGATAAGGTCAGGATACAGGGGAAAGTAGTGGGAGTTATCAGAAGGTATAATCAGGTAAATTAGATCCATATGAACGATATTCAGTATGATCAGTTGGTTCGTATATACGGACTTGAAAGAACCGACAAGTACGTAAGTGCAGTAGATGTTGAAAAATGTAATTATTATAGAATATTGGGATTATTAGCCTAAGCAGTAGAAGAGGTTGCTGCCCCCCCTGAGAATCCAGCCGTAAAAGTCATTATCAGAGATGGTTTACGGCCTAATCATAGTCAATTACTAGGAGCGAGGAGGTTCAACCGTCGCGGAGGCAAGATTTTTATAAAGATAGGAAGAGAAGAAGATAATCCGACATAGAAATAAGTTAAGAATTAAATCGCAAGACTAACCACGGCGGAGACGGTTGGAAATGAAGTGGTAAATTATGGGAGCGACGGAGAGGAAGATGATGGCGAGGATGACCAGGGTGAAGTTGTGTTTGACGGTGGGGATATTGCCGAAGAAGTAACCGGTCAGGGTGAAAGCAAATACCCAAACCAGCCCTCCGAAGATGTTATAAGAGATAAATTTGGAATATTCCATTTTGCCTATTCCGGCCACAAAGGGGGCAAAAGTTCGCACGATAGGTACAAAACGGGCCAGAAATATGGTTTTCCCCCCATGTTTGGCAAAAAAAGCATTGGTCTGGTCGATGTGGTGCTTGTTGATCGGGATTTTCGGGTTAGCGATAATTTTTTCACCGAAAAAATGGCCTATCCAATAATTGGCGGTGTCTCCCAGAACGGCAGCAAAAAAGAGCAGGCCCAATAAAAGATAAAGGTTAAGTGAACCCATGGCGGCAAAAGCACCGGATGCGAACAAAAGACTGTCACCGGGAAGAAATGGGGTGATGACAAAGCCGGTTTCCAGAAAAATTATGAAAAACAAGATGGCATATACAAAAACACCGTAATTGGCTATCAGCTCTCCCAGATGCACGTCGATATGCAGTATAAAATCGATCACAGGTTATAATAATAATGGATATATGGGTAAGTTGTACATAGTCGCCACACCGATTGGTAATCTGGAAGACATTACCATAAGAGCGGTCAGGATTTTGCTGGAGACTGAAGTAATAGTGTGCGAGGATACAAGACGTACCGGGATCTTGATAAAACTTATTTTTGAAAAGTTCGGTACTTCAATTTTCAATTTTCAATATAAAAATTCCAAAAAAAAGAAATTTATTTCCGTCAGGGATTGGAATGAAGCGGAAATGTTACCAAAGGTGCTGGAAGAATTGGAGAAGGGGGATGTGGCTGTAGTAAGCGATGCCGGGACTCCCCTGTTATCAGACCCGGGTTTTAAGCTGGTGAGAGCCGCCAGAAAGGGTGGATTTAACGTCTCCCCTATCCCCGGTCCGTTCGCGGGAGCGGCGGCCCTGAGCGCCGCAGGATTGCCTACCAATAAATTTATGTTTTGGGGATTTTTACCCAAAAAATGGGAGCTGTTACCCGGAATGACGCATGTGATTTATGAGTCACCGATAAGACTTAGTAAGACTTTGGAGATTATTTCCGGGAGATATCCAAATGCGGAAGTTGTAGTAGCCAGGGAGATGACTAAGATACACGAGAAAATTTACAATTTTAAATTTGAAATTTTAAATCAAGAACAAAATTCAAAAACAAAGGGAGAGGCGACGATTCTGGTATATTTTCCGGAGATTTAAAGTTTTGACTTGGTAACACTATTCGGAAAGAATCTTTTCATAGTTGACCTGGACGTTCGGATTTTAACTATACTAGGTTTGACAGCTGTTGATGCCAATATTTCAAGATCCTCGGCGGTAGGATTTCTTGCTAAAAAAGCTAGTAAATATCCCCATGCTGTTACCGGACTGGGTATGGTTTGAGGTTCAACTTCTTTGAGGCGGATTGATTCATGTATTGCTTTTGCCATGACTGAATTATACTACAAGCCGAAGCATTGTCAATTTAAGTTTGGGGGAGGGTGGAGAGGAGGTTGCGGCCGGTCATATTGATGGGGATGGGAATTTTCATAAGCGACAACAGAGTGGGTGCGACATCGGCAAGTATACCCTGGGAAACCTGGGCAGAAAAACGCATGGAATTGCCGGCTACAATAAACGGCACGGGATTGGCATTGTGCTCGGTATCCACGCCTCCCGTGGCCATATTTATCATTTCTTCAGCATTACCGTGATCTGCGGTTAATACCAGCACACCGTCGCTGCCGATTACCGTGGCGGCCAAATCGGTGAGACAGCTGTCAACGGTCTGACAAGCTTTGACCGTGGCTTCAATGTTTCCGGTATGTCCGACCATATCGGGGTTGGCATAATTTATGACAATCAGGTCATGGTTGGCAGAGCGGATCATGGCAATCACCCTGTCGGTAATTTCCCTGGCTGACATTTCCGGTTTTTTGTCATATGTGGGGACATTGGGGGATGGAATAATCAGGCGGTCTTCACCAATAAACGCCTCTTCACGAAGTCCGTTAAAATAGTAAGTGACAAACCGCTCTTTTTCGGATTCACAGATACGCAGCTGACGCAGGCCATGATCAGCAACGACGCGACCCAAAGGGTTTTCCACCACTTGTGGAGGAAAAGCGACATTAACAGGAAGATTTTTTTCATATTCGGTCATGGTGACAAAAAACAGATTTTTGAGCATTTTGGGACGGGAAAAAGGCTGCTGTTTTGATACCATGGAAGCGTCTATCTCATGCTTTTTGAGGTATTTGATAGCATAAGGGTCGAACCCGACAATGTTGGCGGTTTTTTCGAAATCGGGCAGGACAAAGGATTTTGCCAGCTGCCGGGGACGGTCAATGCGAAAATTGACGAAAATTACAGCATCGTTATCTTTTATGAGAGCTGTGGGACGGTTGTCGGAATCGGTAATGATCGTAGGTTCGACAAATTCATCAGTCTGGTTGGCGGCATAGGACTGAGTGATGACCTGTTCCACGGAAGAAGCGGTTTTACCCCGACCTTCGGTGAGACAAAAATAAGCTTTCGCTGTTCGGTCCCAGCGAAAATCTCGGTCCATGGCATAATACCTGCCCATGACAGAGGCGATTTTGCCGATACCCTCGCGAGCAATAACGGTCTGTAATTGTTTGATATAAGTCATAGCGGCGGAAGGGGGTGAATCCCGCCCGTCAGTAAAAATATGCAAAAATATGTCAGGCAAAAGCTGTTCATGACAAAATCGGAGAAGGGCAAAGAAATGCGACAAATCGGAATGGACTCCTCCACCCCCCACCAAACCCAGGAGATGCAGACGGGATTTGTGGGCGGTGAGGTGCTTGGCGGCAGAGATCAGAGCGGTATTCTGAAAGAAACTGCCGTCGGCGATGGACATGTTAATCCGGGGTAAATCCTGGTAAATAATACGGCCGGCTCCCAGATTTAAGTGGCCGGTTTCGGTATTGCCGGGTTCACGTTTGGGCAGACCCACGGATTCACCGTGAGCTATCAGCTGGGTGTGGACATAAGCCGAAGACAGAGAAGAAAAAGTTGGGGTATTTGCCTGGGAAATGGCGTTTCCCTTTCCGGGAGGGGCAATGCCCCAACCATCCAGTATTGCTAAAACGACTTGTCGGATATTTTTGGCCATATCGCTATTAATTAAATATAACACTTGTGATAGCATTAACTCAAAAGCGGATGATAATTGAATTAATTGAACCCAGGAAAATAATTTCGTCGATGGGAAGCGATACGGTGGAGGTGAGGATGGTGACTGCGGCCGGGGAATATACGGCATCCGTTCCGGCAGGAATCTCCGCCGGAAAATATGAGGTATCAAAAGTGTCTCCTGAGGAAGCGATAGTCCAAATAGATGAATTTAAGAAAGAATTAACAGGGAAGGAATTTAATCAGCTGGGGTTGGACGAAATATTAAATAAATCCAATTTGGGGGGAAATGCCAAACTGGCGGTGTCGGCGGCTTTCTGGAAATCGGAAGTCAGATCAAAACTCAGAAAATATCAAAAATTTCCTAAGCTGTTCACACTAATGTTTGAAGGAGGCAAACACGGAAATCCGGAAATTACCATACAGGAAATTGCAGTGGTGGAAGATACAGTAAATACAGCTGTGATTGATTTTCAGGTGCTGAAAAAATATCTTGAAAATCAAGGGACGGAGACGACCGTGGGGGCTGAAGGGGCATTTTCTCCGAAAGACTGGGATAACGAACGAGTTTTACAAACCATAAGCGATGTGTTTGGAGAGAAAAAAATGGCTTTGGATATGGCCGGAAGTTTTATTCCCGATTCATTGAATATAAAGGAAATTATCGCAAAGTATCCGGTGTTTTCCGTGGAGGATCCGTTTGACGATGAAAGCTGGAATGAATGGAAAACATTTTATGAAGATTATAAAGACAAAATATTGATAGTAGGTGACGATTTGACAGCGACGAACCCAATCCGATTGCAGATGGCAACCAATCCCAGAGTTATTAATGCAATGGTAATTAAGCCAAACCAGAACGGGACGATCAGCGGAACCATAGAAACTGCCAAAATAGCCAGAGAAAACGGTATAGCAACTGTGGTTTCCCACCGGGGTGAAGAGACGGATGATGACTGGCTGGTAGACCTGGCTTTAGAAATAGAAGCTGATTATGTGAAGTTCGGCGGATTGGAAAGAGGAGAACGGGTGGCAAAGTATAACAGACTCAGAGAATTGGGAATGACATAATCAACGAGTGGAAGAAATTTCGGTATCGATGGAAAGGAAATGGTTGTACTTGGCTACTCTTTCTCCGCGAGCAGGCGCACCGAATTTGGCATAATCCGCTCCTACCCCGACGGCAAAGTCGGCAATAAAGGTGTCGTTGGTCTCTCCTGAACGGTGGGTAATGTTAATTTTCCATCCGGCGTCCCTGGCTTTTTTAACCGCTGCGATGGCCTCGGAAACGGTGCCGATTTGATTTGGTTTGATGATAGCCCCATTGCAGGCTTTTTCGGCGATAGCTTTGGAAATTTTGGTCAGGTTGGTAGCCAGCAAATCGTCGCCGACGATAGTGGTATTCTGGCCAAGCTCCGAAGTAATCTGAGTCCAACCTTTCCAGTCATTTTCGTGCAGAGGGTCTTCTAAAAGACGTAAATGGTATTGCTTGTTGAGATCCCGAAGATACTCTATGAATTCGGAAGTATCCATGGGAGAGCTGCGATCCTTGATGGTATATCGGCCATCCTTGTAAAAACTATCGGAAGCTACGTCCAAGCCAAGTTCCACGTCGATCTGGGGTTGTTTCTTGCACTCAATAATCGCCTCGCTTAATATTTCCAGTGCATCCAGATTGGTAAAAAGATTTGGAGCAAAACCGCCTTCGTCACCGACGCTGTGAATCGCACCCCGACGGACAAGCAGATTTTTTATCGAATGGTAAATTTCAGCGCCGGTTTGGAGCATTACTGAGAATGTGGATTTACGGCTGGGGATGATATGGAACTCCTGAAAATCCAGATTACCGGCGCCATGCTTGCCGCCGTTGATCATATTGAAAACAGGAGTGGGGATAAACAGCTGGGAGCTGTTTTCAGCCAGTGTGGCAATATAGCGATAAAGCGGAAGAGAAGCCGCCTGGGCCAGAACTTTTGTGACAGACATAGAGACTCCCAACAGGGAGTTAGCCCCGAAACGGCTCTTGCTGGGGGTACCGTCCAATTGATTTAATATGTTATCCACCTCTTTGACTGTGGAAAAATCCATGCCCACAAGCTTGGCAGCAATCTCCCGGTTTACGTGGCCCACTGCCTGCAGAACACCTTTTCCGAAATAACGATTGGGGTCGTTGTCGCGCAGTTCAGACGAGTCCGGTATACCGATTGAGGATCCCGAAGGGACTGAAGAAACACCGTATTGGCCGGTGTCAAGTATGGCTATGACTTCAACCGTAGGAGTAGCCCGTGAATCCAGGATTTCTCTGGCGTAAAGCTGTTTAAGTTTGGCCATAAGGATGATTAGTTTTTAATGAAATAAGCTTTTCCTCACAATGGTATACGATTTCCCGGGTGCGGGCAATAGCGTCAGGATTAACAGAGATGCTGGTAATACCCCAGGAAACGAGTTTTTCCACCAGATCCGGATACTGGGAGGGTGCCTGACCGCAAATACTGCAAAGAATTCCTCTTTTGACACAGGTTTTGATGGTTTTTTCTAATGCCCAGAGCACTGCAGGGTTCAGTTCACTGAACTGGGATGCGACTTCTGAGTTGTCACGGTCTATTCCCAGAATCAGCATGGTGAGGTCGTTACTGCCGATAGATACGCCGTCGATACCGACATCAATGAAGTCGTCCAGAAGGATGACGTTGGCCGGAATTTCCACCATCATGTAAAGCTTGAAAGATGAAGATCGATAGAGACCGGCGGCAGCTACCAATTTTTTTACTTCGGTCAGTTCAAATACGGTAGATACGAAAGGTATCATCAAATGCAGATTTTTCAGGTCCATTTTGTGACGGACGAGTTTAATGGCTTCCAATTCCAAATTGAATACCTCCGGGGTTTTGATATAACGGAATGCTCCCCTGAAACCGAGCATAGGATTGGATTCTTCTGGTTCGAACTTCTCCCCTCCCTTAAGAGCCCGGTATTCGTTGGTTTTGAAATCTGTTGCCCGGTAAATCACAGGGCGGGGGTGGAAGGCTTTGCAAAAGATGCCGATGTCTTGAGCCAACTTATTTATAAATTGAAGGCTTTTACCCTCGGCGATGAGTTTTTTGGGATGAATGCCGATACCGGCTATCATGAATTCAGCCCGCAGGAGACCAACACCGTCGACGTGGATGGTGGAGATTTTTTCCGCCAGATCAGGCTCGGCCAAATTGACATAAATTTTGGTTGCGGTTTTTAATAAAGAATCCGGAGGCGGTTTTTTGGGATCGGACTGAGCTACCTGTATGGAAGATCGGGGTAATGAACCTTTGAAAACTTCCCCCGTGACTCCATTTACGGTGATAATCATACCTTCTTTAAGGAATTTGGTGGCCGTGGTGGTGCCGACTACACAGGGTACACCTAATTCCCGGGAAACGATGGCAGCATGGGAGGTTAGCCCACCCCGGTTGGTAACTATTGCCGAGGCCCGTTTCATGGCCGGGACAAAGTCTGGTGTGGTCATATCGGTTACCAAAATGTCGCCTGTTTTGACTTTGTCCAAATGTTTGGTATCCGGAACCAGGCGGACTGGCCCCGAAGCTATTCCGGGGGATGCGGGGGCTCCGGTAAGTATTGATTTACCGAGATTTTTTGTCAGATCTGCGGGTACGGCGGACTGTTTTTCACCCAAAGTAGTAATGGGCCGGCTCTGGGTGATAAACAAGCGATCCTTATATAAAGCCCATTCTATGTCCTGGGGAAAAAAATAATGATGATGGACCTTTTTTCCGATTTTGGCCAGTTCAATAATATATTTATCCGATAATTTCTGGTGTTTGCGACGGGAACGGGGAACCGGCAGTTGTTTGACACCCAAGGTTTTCCTGACTTCCATCACTTCCTGATTGCTGATTTGGCGCGAACGGATTTCCAGATCTGACTTTGAGACTTCATAATGATCGGGAGTAACCACACCCTGAACAATATAATCACCCAGGCCATAAATGGCTTCTATCACCAGAAGGTTTTTGTCCTGGGTTATGGGGTCGATTGTGAACATGACTCCCGAGACTTCTGATTGAACCATCTGCTGAACAGGAACGGCAATACCGACTTTGAAATGGTCGAATTTTTTTTGGACCCGATAGAAAATGCTTCTTTCACCGAAAAGCGACAGCCAACACTCCTTAACTTTTAAAAGGACGTTGGAGTCTCCTGAAATGTTGAGATAAGATTCCTGCTGACCGGCAAACGAAGCGTCCGGCAAATCCTCGGCGGTGGCAGATGAACGGACAGCCACGGGAATATTTGACCCCAGATTCCAGTGATCAATATTGAGTTGATGGTAAGCGGAAAATATTTCTGCGGAAACTGCCGGCGGCATTTCGGCGTGATCCAACAAATGCCTGACTTTTTGTGAAGCCTGTCTGAGCTGTGCCGGGTCCAGGACGTCGACGGAAGACAACAATTGATGGATTTGAGAGCGAAGGCGGTTGTGTTCCAGAAAATTGAAGTAGGCGTCGGCAATAACCACAAATCCCGGAGGCACGGGAATTCCGGCCGAGGTTAATTCTCCGAGATTGGCTCCTTTACCACCGGCTATATCGATGTCCTCTTTTCCCAACTGGTCAAACCAGCGGATATATTTATATTTTTTTAATTTCATCCTTGTACCAGTCTACCCAAGGAATAGGTCCGGGGTCAATGTGATTTAACAGAGATAAATAATAAGCTATAAAACTACCGGTCTGTACCAAATCCATCGACTCAAAGAAACGGGACGGCCCGACAGGTTTGAGGCTTATGACGGGTAAGTGATGGCGAGTTACGGCAGAAACTGTGACAGGCAGAGTGCGGTTAATTTCCGGGTTATAAAGATCGGAGCCGATAATAACAAAAACCAGGTTTTGGGGAAGAGTTGAAGGAAAAGTCAATCCTTCCAACAAGTGGTGGTTGGCTTCGGGAACGTCAAACAGAACCGCAAATGTCTTGGCGTTTTCATTTATCTGATTTTTAAATCCATGCGCCGGCCCTTTGAGATGTTCTGAGGCAATGAGGACAGGGATGCGGCCGACCAGCTGTTTGGCCAGATTGAAATATGAGTCGGCTAATTCCTGACGTTTTTTCAGGAAATCGGGCAAATGGTTTAGGTCCTTTATGGGATGAATCAGGCGGCATCGGGAAAGCAATGTGATCAATGCCAGTATGCTGTAACCTAAACCCATACGAGGCTGGGTGGAGGGGTTTGCATCAGTTGAAAAAACATAGTGAGGCAGATTTTGGTCGAGGGCAACTTCGGCCAACTTTCCTCCACTGGTAAGAATATAAATTTGGGCTCCTCGGCTACGGGCTTCGGCCAGTGAGGTGAGAGTCTCTTCGGTATTACCGGAGTAACTGGATATGACTACCAAAGAATTATTGTCGACAAAATTCGGTAAATGGTATTCAGTCGAAACTACGATAGGGATTTTCAGCTGCTGGCGCTCCAAACCGGCGATAATCCGCCCACCCAGGGCGGATCCACCCATTCCGGAAATAACGATGTTTTTGGACAGGAAACATGATTCGGGAATATACTGCTGTACCAGATCTCTGATAACCTGGGAACATTGGTCCGGAAAGGAGGTAATCGAATCACCTACCCTGAGAGAATCCTGGGACTCAAGTTCGGACAGAGATTGATAACCTGAAGTGGTTGTATTAACGGAGGGATTGATAAGACCTTTCAGCCAGGCAAGATTTTCCTGGCCGAGTTTTTCACAGCGGGATTTATCGTTACTTTGAACGTACACTCTGAATTCGGGCGCATTACCGGATCCGCGGAATAACAGCCAATCATGATTGTTCAGTATTACTTTCAGACCGTCCGTGGCGTCAATATCATGAGAGGAATATTTTTCGCGAACCCGGTCGAGAATGTAGGCATATTTGGAAAAAGGACAGTCTGATTTTTCGCGGAAAAGATAGAATTTTGGGAGTGTGGCGACAGATCGGGAAAGACTGCCTCCCCGGTGTTTGAGGTAGTTGAGCATTTTTATAAGAGTAGAGCCTCCGTCCCGGCCGTAAAATATTTCACTGCTGATACCGCCGCCATTGGCTTCGAACCCGAATTTTGAACCATAACGTTTCATGGCTTCTATAACAAATGTGGAGCCGACTTTGGTACGGTAAACCTTTTTACCCAGGGCATCCACTACGGAGCTGGTACTGACGGGGGTAACAAAAGAAGCAGAGTCACTAACAGATGCCAATAAAGAGCAGGAGTAGTCACCGGGAATATAATTTCCCTGCTCGTCGATAAAAACAATGCGATCACCGTCAACATCAAATCCCAACCCCAGATCCGCACCTTTGGCCAATATGAGACGTGAGGCCTCTAAAAAAGAGGTGGAAATTTCCGTGTCACGGGGAACAAAATGAGGCGCCTGGATATCACATTCTTCGGTAGTGATGAAATCAAGACCCAGATCCGAAAGCAGAGCAGGCATGATTTGCGATTGGGTACCATTGGCAGTGTCCAGGACAATTTTCCAGGAGGGATAAGGCGTGTCTGCCAAATTCTTTAACATATCCAGATACAAATCCCTGGCTGCGTCGGATCTTGTCACCACCGGAATGACCTGGTTATCAGATGCAGGTGCGTCGTGTTGTGTAAATAAATTCTCGATTTCAATTTCCTGTTTTTTGTTGACTTCCTCACCGTCAAATAAAAATTTAACCCCGTTTAAATTCGCGGTAATATGGCTGCCGGTAATCATAACCGCTCCACCCAGGTAACCGGTTTGCTTTAAAAAGTAGGTGAGGCAGGGTGTGGGAATCACACCCTGGTCGGATATTTCCCAACCACATGCTGATAAACCTCTGATAACGTCAGTTTTAATGCGGGGGCTGCTGTCGCGGGGATCCATAGCAACAGCGATTTGGCCGGTTTTCCCTTTGGAAATGAGCCATGAACCGTAGGTATATCCCAGGCGAAAACAGAATTGGGGAGTGAAAAGCTGATCTGCTGGGCCACGAACACCGCTGGTACCGAAAAGTTTCATAGGCAGGACAAAATTATCCTACATTTTTTAGGACCCAAAGTTCAAGAGCAGAAGCCAAATCGAAAGGGGAAGAAGATGTTTTTTGGGCATAATCCAGAGACAACAAACGGTCATTGGCCATAATCAATCCTTCAAGAGTAAAGCGGTCAGACAGAGATTTTAGTGATGACAATTGCCAGGCCGGGAAATTTCCTGTACCGTCTTTGACCATAATGAGTTTGTGTAACTGACCGGCCAACAGGGAAAAAACCAATTCGGGAGGTGAAACCTCCAATGCTCTGTGCAATGCCGGAAGGTTTAATGTATCCAGAAAACGGAAAACATATTTGGGATACTCAAATTTTCGGATATGAGATGAAGGAAAATCCCTGATCTGGGAGGATACATCCTTCGGTTCCCAAATTGAAACGGGAGAGGAGAGATGTGAAAGGAAATATTTAATTAGTTCACTCTTTTCAGAAGAAGGGCGGCGGGAAAAGATTTCTTCGACAAATATAGCTTTTGAATCGTTAAAAAGCGAATCCGATTCAAAGGAAAATGTCAGGTCGGGAAGTGTCAGGGTATGACCTGACAGAGTAATAAGATGTTTATCTTCGGCGACAGCTGTAGATTTAAGCTTGAGGAAAAGTTCCCTGGAAGACAATTGGTTGTCGCCGTGGATGATGATTAATCCGGGAGACGGGTTACTCATATGATTTGACGGAAAGTGAGTAATAAAGCTGATCGACAAGATCGTGATAGTGGCGGAAAGTCCTGCGTCCAGCGAGCCGCGAACGGTGCGGGACTAGAGCGCCGGAAAAAGTTTTTGGTACGTGTATTAATTCGTGTATAAGAACTTTTTCCTGGTCGGAAAGAGAAAGACGGTCAAATTTTTCGGCGATCACCTCCAGGCAATAATGAGGAGGGGTGTCCAGGGCAATCTGCCAAATTCGGGGAAGACTCCAAATTCTGGCAGTCGACCGTCCCTGAGAACCTTGGCTTCTGAAGCATATAATTCTTTCAGCGCGGATATGAGTCAATCGCAGTTGACTCACCAGAAAACTTATACGACTGGCAATGTCCGGAGCCGGTTTCCACTGCATAGGATGTAATGATACAGCAGAGGTGATAATTTATCCGATTTTGACGATTTCATCCCCCGGTTTAACTGCCTGAGCGACTTTGAGTCCGATAGTGTCACCCTTTTTGGCTGAAGTGACCTGCTGGTGTTCTACCTGCATAGAGTCAACTTTTTGAGAAAATTCGGCAGAACCGGAGACTCGGATATTTTCGCCCAGAGTCAGCCCGGCCGTGAGATCTACAACGGCTACTCCGATGTGATCGTAGTAGTGGGTGACATTACCTGCTTTGATGTCTGACGTGGAAATCACCCCCTTTCTTTCAGGTGAGTATAGGATGAAGATCCTCAGAGGGCAAGAGAAACATTGTCATTGACCTTGATCCCATGGGTAGCAATGAAACCGGCGTTGACTTCCAGAACCTGGCTTACCGGGACATCAGGTAAAATAATCAGTGGCTGGCCAGAAGTAGCAGACGGCGGTAAAACGTCCGGAGTGAGTCCGACTACCCGGTCTCCGTTGATCCAGATAAAGTCCAGGGGGAAGATCATATCCTTCATCCAAAACTGATGCAGGCCGGGTTGGGGAAAATTAAAAAGCATACCGTGATCAGGCGAAAGATTTTCCCGGTTTGACAAACCGACAGATCTTTCAATTTGAGAATCCGCAATCTCGACCTTTATCAGGGTGTTACCAATAGTTAACAGAGATGCGGTACCAGTTAACTGGCGGAAAAATCGGCGCAACCGGCCGAGGATATCTTTTCCTGATATTAAGGGAACCGGGGAAACACTGACGACTGGAGCAACAGAAGGAACCGGCTGGATTGACAGGAGAGGACTTCCCGGTGTTTTGGGGAAAGAGAATATGTCACGGTAAGATGCAGTAGGCTGACCCTGTTTATCCATCAAAGAAAATCCGGCAAAATCCCCGGCAGCGGCATTTAATAGAAAGGGAGTTATAGCTACAATATTCTTTTCGGTCCATACGGAGGTAAGAGCAGTTGAAAAAAATGACGGATCGCCGGGTTTGCCGGTTTCGGTTATAAATACCGGTTTATCCGGGAAACCCAGAGATTTCAAGAAGGACAGCTCATAACGGTAGCTGGTGATGCCGTAGCGGGAAGTAGAAAATACTGAAGCGGTGTAACCGGGATTGGGATATGCATGAACCGAAAGGCCGTCTAGACTTCCGTACCAGTCAGGTTGAAAAGATGTAAGCAACCGGTAATATTTTAAGGCGTCAAGGGAAGTATGGTTTGACGGAGCGGACATATCAAGGCCGGAACTGAGAAGAAAATAATCCTCGGAACGGCTTTTGAAGATTGTATGAGCATCCAGGATAATATTTGAGTATTCCGGAGGAGATACATAACCCCCCCATTCAGCCGCATGATTAGGCTCGTTGAAGAGGATAATATAGCGGTTTTTAACCGGCCAGGAAAGGTTATTCAGAAAGTTGGCAAAATCCAACAGATCAGAAGCGGCAGGTGTAACCCACCGGCCAGAACCGGCATAAGTAGCCAGACGAATAACCGGGATTACGTGCAAAGTCCGGCACTGATTAAAGAAGAGAGACCATTTTTCCAAATCCCGGTCGTCAATACGAATGGGAATTGTGACATAGCCCCAATCTCCACCGGAACTGTTTACCAGCTTAGATGCTTCAACTATTTCAGAAGGCTCGAGAATATGAACCCCGATACGATTGTTGGGTACGGATAACGGATTATATATTGCTGCCGAAGTGACCGGCCACAAAATTAACACAGAGATATAAACCACGAGAGATAAAAAAATTAATCGCAGCATGAGGTTAATTATACCCGGCAGGGAAGATCGGTTTTGCGGATGTGACAGATGGCCAGTGCCAAGGCGTCGGCCATATCATCGAAGTGGGACTTGGTGCCCTTTTTTTCGCGGAATTTAAGCAGTTGTTTAACTTTTTTTTTCATCACTTTTTTATCAGCTTTGCCTGATCCCCCAACATAGAGTTTTACCTGCATCGGAGTGTAGTCAAATACCGGTAAGCCGTGGTGGTGAATTGCCAGCTTGATAACACCTATTGCCTGGCCGACTGAAATGGCAGTCAGGGCGTTGGTGGCAAAAAATAGCCGTTCGATGGAAACCACATCGGGAGAATGTTTGTCAATGATTTCCGAAATACCCCGGTAGATTATATCCAGTCTCTGACCGTGCGGCAATTCCTTGGAGGTGGAGACCAGACCGAAATCAAGCAGTGTATAATTTTCACCGCCCAGGTGATCTATGACTCCGAAACCAGTAGTTGCAGTGCCCGGATCAATTCCTAAAATACGCATATATCAGGTTTATATACCCATTTAGATTAATATAGTAATTATGAGAAAGCTAGTGATACTTCTGGTAATTGCGTTGGGAGTAGTGATGATTTTATGGAAAAGTGATATGTCACGGGAAACGGAATTTGTTGCAATATCCCCTACCCCTAATAAAGAGACTGAAGTAAAAGTCACTATAGATATATATGAAGCAGGTGACAAGGCAATAACTCTGGTTCCCAATTTTCAGGAAAAATTAAAAATCAGCGAACTAGTAGCAAAGCACGGTTGTGTAGCCGGCATAAATGGCGGTTTTTATGACACAGACAACCAACCGTTGGGTTGGATGGCGGCCGGAGGAAAAATAATTTCCGGGGAAAAATCCAGCAATTTATTTAACGGATTTTTATGGCAAGAAAAACAACCGGAAGTGCACATTTCGCGTGATTTACCCCTGAGGGATGTATTGTGGGGTCTCCAATCGGGTCCGCTAATAATGGAATCAGGCAGAGCGTTGACATTGTCCATGGCGAGAGATAAACCCGCCCGAAGATCCGTAGCGGCAATTAACGGACATGGGCGATTAGTAATATTAACGGTATATTATACAAATTCGATTTTTGATGGGCCAATGCTGGAAGAGTTGCCGGGAGTTTTGGAGAAAGCCAATCTGGAAAGAGGATGGGGTCTGGTAAGCGCGGTTAACCTGGATGGCGGAAGCGCATCGGCATTTTATACAACTGATTTAAAATTGGATGAGTTCTCGACTGTCGGCAGCTGGTTGTGTATCAGAGATCGGGAGTAAGCGTCTGGGTGACGTAATAACCGTTTTGCAGACGACAAGAAAAAGTCACATCATAATTTTCGTCAAACCGATTAATGGTCTGGCATTCCAGAAAAAGTTCTGAAAGATTAAACCGCTTTTTAAATGCCTGGTGGGGAAAAGAGGATACCAGGAACTACTGGGGTGATCAAGACAGCTCCGAACAATACTCAAAACTGGGCTTGGTTTGCCATCAATGGGTATTGCATGAAAGCCTATAAGAGGTTTAAATCTACACATGAATCCGAAGGAAGCTTTTAAACAAAGAAGATTTTATTTATATCAACTAGGAATTTTGTTTCTGGCAACGGGTTGCGCCTGCAGCGGCTTGTCCAATGAGCCCGGATCGGCGAATATTGATTACCAACCTGATCCGGAAGCACAACAGACGTTACCGCCGGAAGCCCTTGAAGACCCCAGAATTACATGTTTTACCGTTTATAAAGGCCAAAATGCATATACCGGACTATCAGAAAGAAATGCTTTAAATCCGAAATACTTTGATTATTGGGGAAAGCCCATGAAAAAGAATCAGTATACAGGTGAATGGAATACCATACGGTATGGTTGGCGAAATACCTGGTATGGTTTAAGAATGATACCGAAAGGTTCTACAGTCTGCATCCGGAGAATGAATTAAGGGGAACTTGTGACCCCGGAGGGAATCGAACCCTCGATTTCCTGGATGAAAGCCAGGCGTCCTAGGCCGCTAGACGACGGGGCCGTAGTATAATGATTTTAACAAGAGAATAGACAAAAATCACCATCAATAGTATACTATAGGTCTATGTTAAAGGATACTTTCATGGTCGGGATCTATACCCATTCGACCGGTAATTACATACTTAAAACGGTCAGATCAATTCTGGACTCGCAGGGTATGAGCGAATTCAAACTGATGATAGTAGCGGACGGGACTCCTCTTGACGCTGAATCCATCAGACAACTTAAAAAATGGAAAGTTATTTACAAATATAATCCGATTCCATCGAGTATTAATCTTAAGCAGAAGCAAATTATTGCCTCGTGTAAAGAAAAATATCTGATATTGACACAGGATGACGTGATATTTATGCCCGATACGATCAGGTATATTATGAGTGAATTTTTGAAGAATTCGGAGGTGACATTTATCGGAGTCAAAAATGTTCCTCTTAAGGGAAATTCGTTTTTAGCGGATTGTATAAATATCGGAACCTTTTTAACGAACCGTATAGCTGAGGCCTGGAGGAATGGGGATAACTATTTGTCCGTGATTGGCCGGCTGGAGGCTTTTCCCACTGCTTGGATCAAGAAAATGAGACTGAAAGAAGGGGCAGTGTCTTCTGATGCCAATTATTATTTTGAAAACAAGCGAATGGGCGGGAAATATCTTTGTTTGCGGAATACGGGAATATTTTTTAGAAATCCTCAGAACCTGACCGAGCAAAGGGCTAAAAGCAGCCGCTTTCTGCATTCCCGGAGAGAAATGCACCATTACAATCGTTATTTTGATTTAAAACGGGAGTACACCATACCGGTTAATATTATTTTAAATTCCGGTCTGAAAGAATTTTTAACCGACCCGATTCATTTTATTGGATATACTCTGATATTCTGTTATACAAGAATCTTCAGGTTTCCCCATAATTACAGCCTAAAAGCTGTATGGAAACCAGATATTTCGACCAAACAACTGACTTCAGATCAGGTATAATTTGGGATGTGACGGGGCGGTAGCTCAAAGGTAGAGCACCAGCCTTTTAAGCTGTGGGTTCTGGGTTCGAGTCCCAGCCGCCTCACCCAGAACCGATATTAGTAAAGCTGTGGGTTCAGGCTCGAGCTCTGTTGAGCTCGCGCTTTGCGAACGAGTCCCAGCCGCCTCACCCAGAACCGATATTAGTAAAGCTGTGGGTTCAGGCTCGAGCTCTGTTGAGCTCGCGCTTTGCGAACGAGTCCCAGCCGCCTCACATATCCAAAAAGCAGGTTGAAACTCCCGCCTTTTTTGGATATCTGGACTGAGGATGGGAACCCACTTTGGGTTCGTTCAAATATCGTAGTGAAGCGAAGATATTTGGAGGTTCGATGTACCTCGGACTGCACATCCCAGACGCCTCAAAATTATTTTGAAAATCGCTATACTTTATACCCTAGAAGATTATCGTTTACAGAAATTGATTTGTTATCTATCTCTGAAACAGTAGTTTTCAAATTAGCTTGTATTTGATTTTCTAATTCTTGGGCAAAACCCATAAGCTCTGGACGCATTTTATATTTTTCAATACGTTTATGAATATCATCCAACCTGTTCTGTAGAGTTAGTATTCCGAATGGGCCAACCCTAAGGTCTGAATATAGAGCAAGTTTTAGATACCAATCAGTGCAATTTTTTACTTCTTCAACATTCCAATATCCCATTTTGTAAATCTTTTGTTTAATTTCCTCAGAAATTCCTAATTCCTTTAGCATCGCGACTGTTGCCTCATGGTCATCATTTCCATATTTTAATATGGAATCCTTTTGACGATTCTTCCAATAGTCAACACGTATAATTTCATCACCCAAAAATTCTGGATGTTTTTCAAAATCAAACCTTACTATATTACCTATGTCGTGAAGTAAAAGCATAGATTTTAGTGTATTTGTATTTAGTACAGACTCTTTCCAATTTTTAGCAATATAAAGTGCTACCGAAGTAACTCTGAGCATATGTAGCTGCAGATTAGGAGGGATACCTTGCTAGGCATATAAATCTGAAATCAGCATTTTAGAATTATAACAGTGGTATCGATTAACTCAAAGGTTTAAAGTTTTAAGTTGAAATGCTAATATTTTTACTTCGGAGTGAAGTTGATCTAGTCTTTGCGGTTCATTTCGTAAAGGGCAACGATAAAGAGGGATTCACTCCAGCCCAGAGGGGTGTTGGCGTTATACTCAGGTGAATTTGAGAAATACAGCTCCGGAAGTCCTTCGGGAGTGTCTTCCGCAATTAAATT
>Ga0209727_1000146_pt1 | contig 86980 bp, 102 predicted proteins | sample RifGroC1_FD_183995 | JGI IMG/M metagenome (GOLD analysis project Ga0209727, IMG submission 183995) | Groundwater microbial communities from Rifle, Colorado, USA - Groundwater C1 (SPAdes) (version 2) | ecosystem: Environmental > Aquatic > Deep subsurface > Groundwater | place: Rifle, Colorado... | reverse complement strand
CCCCACACCCCCCTTCCGCCCGCCTCGCCTTGAACCGGAGCGGAAAGGATGATTTCAAGTTTTTCTTTGGCGGCAAATTCCTTATAAAAATACTAAAGGCGAATTTTGTTGTTAGGTAGTGCGCTAAAGATGATTTCAACATCTTTGCCTGCGATTTCTATTGTTTTTTCTGTTGGTCCTGGAGAAAAAATAAATTTTTGCTGATTATAGATTTCCGGGTCAATCAAAATTGTAATTTCCTTCGGATATCCAAAAGGAATAGCACAATAAGGTTCACAACCCGTCTGGCTTTTTAACTCTTCTTGAGAAGCCACCGAAATCTTTACGCCCAATTTATCTTTTATTTTTTCGAAATCTGCTCGTTTTCCTTCTACACTAACAAACATATAATATTTTCCATCTTTAGCTTTCAGAAATAAACTCTTACTCTCAGTGCCAGTAAGACCAAATTCTTTTCTTACTTTTTCCGCAGTCTCGTAACTCAAAACTGGCTCGGATGTGCACTCCTTGAATTGCACATTTAGAGATTTCAACAGTTTTATATTATTTTCGTATAAATCTTGAGTATTCATAAGTGTATTATTTGTAAATTATTTTACCAAATCTTCCATTGGAACACCTAATGCTTTGGCAATCTTGGCGACTGTCTGCACGCTTGGCTTGATAACCACATCACTCTCAATTTTGGTAAGGGTAGTGTGTTTTACGCCAGATTTTCTCACTAAATCATCTTGGGTTAAGCCAAGCTTATTTCGTGCCTTTTTGATGTTTTCGCCAATCGTTGCCATAGTTTCAATACTTTGATATCATTACTTGTGTTATACTGATTACAATACAATACCATGATAGCAAAATTATTTCTTTATTTCAATTCCGAAAAGAAAAGCCCGCTTTTGGCCTTACTGAATTCAAAACGGCTTGAAATTTCCCCGAAAAACGGCTGGCGAGCCCGCGTAGCGGGCGAGCCAATGACTTCATTTCCTAACTGGCGGAGGAGGTGGGATTCGAACCCACGTATGCTTGCGCACGCAGCATTTCCAATGCTGTGGAATGGACCACTATCCGACTCCTCCCTAAAAACTTTTCTTCTTGCAATACTCTCTCCACCTTGCGAGGTGATGGGAGTTATGAGATCCAATTTTAGCAAAATAACTATTTACTTCACCTCCTCGGTACAAATAAACATTGGTTCTATTAAATTTTGGGGTGTATTGACAACGGGCCAAAGTCGAGTGAACAAACTCAAGCAATGGTTCGGAATGGCTAGAAAAACACATTCCCATATTCAAGCATCTTACTCCATGAGTGACGTGATTGTGTAAAAATACACATCCGTCTGTGTCCATAAGCCCCCTCAGACAGGCCACACTCAATCTTTGATCATCCACTATCCACCCTGGTACCCTCACTTGATGTTTCACTTTGTTTCCTCTTCTCAACCCAATTGACTCTAGAAGTTTTACAAAATTGGCTCCAGAAACACAAATATTGACGTCCTTCTTATTGGTATGGCCTTGATGCTTCCTAGGCGTTTCCCCAAACACGCGATTAAATAAACCCGACACATATTCTGCGTAATCACCCTCCAGATCACTGTTGAGAGTAACTTTCACTTGGTAATTAGATATTCCTCCATCCCCCAGTATTATTCCGACGGCTTCAGCCAAATCCTTCGATAACTTGGGTATCACAAACTCCTTTCTCAAAATACAATTTGCGTATTTCTCAGGGTGAAGCTTCCTTACTAATTGAGACATTTTTCCACCTTTACTTCTGCCTTCAGATGTTCCAAGCGGGCCATGTAGTTCCATTCTTCTCAGTGCCCCTTTTCTGGCTCCTTTTGCTGTATACCAGTAATCCGGAACAGTTTTTGTCGTCGTTGGAACTTGAATCACAAACCTCTTAGACCATAATTTCAGAGCCTCGTCTGAAAGCGTAAACTTCTCCCTCCTCCAGTCCCTAATTGTACGTGAACTTACATTAGCTACCATCGCTAAATCCCCCACATTAACCTTGCTCACTCTCAATATCTTTTTTATAAATTCCCCTTGTTTTCCTTTAGCAAAAACTACTCTTCCCATACTCATTCCACAAATCCAACTAACACTTTTATACTAACAAAACCCGAATCTGGATGTCAAGTACTATTTCTCGAATCCCCTTCTCCGCTTAATAACGTAGTCTTGTTGCCATTGATATAATATAAGGATGGACAGATTAACAGTCGTTGCTTTGGGATTGTTAGGAACTCTTCTTTTTTCGATCGCAGAGTTAAATTGTTCTCCAATTCCCACCGATTCCTCCGTTCTGGGATATTATTCCGTTCCAAAGCAAGATTACGGCTGTATTTTAGTCAATTACAAACAAGAAGAACCTTTTGAAAAAGACTATACCCAAGTGGTAAATTTTCCTACGGATACCACTGTCGCTTCTGGCACCGCTTCTATTTCACCTTCTTCGTCACCCTCACCCTCTCCCGCCCCACCAGGGACAGCTTAATGCAAGTGTATTTACCTACAATCTAGACTGGTTTACACGTCGTCCAGGGCTCGACCCCTGTAAACCCGTTACTTATAACTAATCCCACGGGGTCAGTATAATTACAAGAACACTCAAAATGCCGAAATAAACAATACTCCACACTAAATTTTTGGAGAAGGCCGATATTAGAATACCAGCAACCCCACCCAATAACCACCAGGTCATCAAGTTTTGTTTCACAAGCAGATTATATGTATGTAATTTATTTAATTCAAACGGCACCCCTGATCCAGCCATCGACTGATTCTAGCAGTTCCCGCTCGTTTTTGTGCGTCAGAAGTTGCATTACTTCTTCTTTAGTTACCCATTTTATCTCCGCCGTTTCCTCTCCAAAACCTTCCGGTGCATCCGACTCATATTCCATTACAAAATACGTAATAAATTTCATCACCAACTCTCCCTTATCCCGAAAAAATATCTTTAGTGTCCTTAATTTCTTAATCACTTTCGCTTCCACTCCCCCCTCTTCTCGCACTTCCCGCAGCGCCGCCTCTTCCAAATTTTCTCCCTCGTCCACCCAACCCTTAGGCCAGCTCCACCCCAAGTTTCCTCTGTACTCCGGATTCGGCGTCGGCCGCCTAATTAGCCACAAATTCCCCTTACGAACCAACCCTCCAGCGCTAAACTCCCTTTTCATCTTTGGTTATTTTAACCCAAAACTCCCGGTTTCCACCTTCTCCGGTTATTTGCGACTCTACAGCCTCACTCACCCCAAACCCTAAATCAACCAATACTTGCCTTACTTTCTCTACCGTCTCAGTCAGTTTCTCCTCAGGCACAACTCCCTTCCCTATCTCATATTGGGGTTTGATCAGGGCCAGAATTACCCCGCCGAATTTTACGAATCTGCTCGTCGCCGGGACCGACAATTTCAATCTAGTCCAACTGGTATCTACGACAGCCACGTCGATTTTTTCAGGGATATTTATCTCATACAAGATATTGGCTCTCTCGTGAACTACAACCCGCGGATCTTTACGTATTTTCCAATCCAGAACCCCATATCCTGTTTCTACCGTGTACACCTTGGCCGCTCCATGTTGCAGCAGGCAATCCGTAAATCCTCCCGTGGCTGCCCCCACATCCATACACGTCTTGTTTGTTACCTCCACCCCAAAATGCTCCAACGCTCCCTTCAACTTCACCCCAGCCCTGCTTACATAGGGTTTTGCCTCATTCATCATTAAAAATTAAAAATTAAAAATTTCGTATGTGCCCTCAGCAGGAATCGAACCTGCATCAAAGGATCCGGAATCCTTCGTTCTATCCGTTGAACTATGAAGGCAGAGCGGAGAGAGTGGGATTTGAACCCACGATGAGGTTACCCCCATACAGTTTTTCGAGAACTGCGCCTTCAACCACTCGGCCATCTCTCCCTGGTGCACCCTACAGGAATCGAACCTGTATCAAATGCTCCGCAAGCATTTACTCTATCCGTTGAGCTAAGGGTGCAAGTATGCCAATTTTACCATTCTAAAGCTATTATCTCGCCTGCAGAGGAAACTTTTCCGCCAGCCACTTCCCTGCCCGGTCCATTGATGTTTCAACGGGTTTTTCCATCAACACATATTTTTCCATCACACCTTTTACTGCTTCCTCTTCTGCTCCCAGCACTAAATGCAGCCTTTTTGGCCAGCTAGTTGGAGTTTCCACGGTCAGCAGCCTGCTCCCCCACTTCTCTCCCATCCACCATCTGGTCATCTCCACCCAGGTGTATAGCCGTCCGCTCATCCGGATTCCCCGGGTGGTAATCACATACTCCACTTGTTGCGGCGACACCGTGGACCATACATAGTAAGCAAAGATTACCGCCGCCAGCACCAGTACTGCCATAAATTCCCCCGCCAGAAGCATGATCACCCCTACCAATATTGCCACCACCACCCCGGTCACAAACATCTGTCTGTCCAACGGCTTATACGGCCTCTCCGCCGCTATCCACTTCACTAGCTCACGTTCTTGCTCTATTTGAGGTTGGGCAGGATCCATTCATCAAGTATAGCATCCATCAATGATATAATTTGAAGCTGATGGAGGGTATTCCAAGCGGTTCGGAGATGGTTTGCTAAACCATGTTCGCGCAAGCGGACGGTGGGTTCGACTCCCACACCCTCCGCCACGGAGGAATTGAGCAATGGTGGCTCACCAGTCTTGAAAACTGGGGTCCGCAAGGACATGTGGGTTCGAATCCCTCTTCCTCCGCCTTCGCCTCGCTGAAGCTCGGCTACGGCGGATACTGTCCGCCAGAGCGAAAGCGGGCTTGGTGTGGTAACGTTGTTCATATGAAAATCGTCTCCTGGAACGTCAATGGAATCCGTTCTATCTTCAAAACTACTTTTCGTGATTGGCTTGCCAGCGAAAATCCGGATGTCGTCTGTTTGCAAGAAATCAAAGCCGACACCGCCTCTTTAACTGAAGAAATTACCCAAATTGATGGCTATTTTGCATATTTCAACCCGGGCCTAAAAAAGGGTCATTCGGGCGTTGCTATTTATTCAAAAGTCGAGCCGGTTTCTGTCGAAAGAAAATTGGGAATTCCCAGATTCGACGCTGAAGGTAGATGCTTAAAGCTTACTTTTAGAGATTTTGCTTTGTTGAATTTTTACATGCCTAACGGTGGCCGTTTTAAAGACGACATGCCGTACAAACTTGACGTCTATACACAACTTTTCCCAGTTCTCAAAGAATTGTCAGGGCAGGAAACCGTTCTTGCGGGTGACTTCAATATTGCTCATACAGAACTTGACCTTTATTACCCAAAACAGAATGAAGACAACACTATGTTTACCCCCAAAGAAAGAGAACAAATCAGCACTCTTATCAATTTAGGCTATGTCGACACTTTTAGATGTAAGCATCCACAGCAAAAAGCTTATACCTGGTGGTCGTACGCTTATAATTCCAGACAGAATGATATTGGTTGGAGAATCGACTATGTCTTTGTCAGTAAACCACTAGAAAAATTGATTGTCGATTCCTTTACCCAAAGAGAGATTGTAGGTTCTGATCATGGGCCATATGTAGTTGTTCTTGCAAAGAGTTTTGATACGAAAACACCGCCGGTTTACAAAAAGACACAAATACAAGATTCCCTCTTTAGTTAAGTCGTAAGAGTGTCAATAGCTTGAGAAACGCTAGTTGAATTCATAAGCTTAGCTCTTAACTCCCCCGCTCCCTCCCACCCCTTGATATACGCCTTTACAAATTTCTTCATAATCGCGAAGTTTTTAGTATTCCCCCACGTTTTCTCCCACAACTTCAAATGCTCCCGCAATAAATTAACGTTCTCTTGTGGGCTGAGCGTTGCGGGCTGCGCATTGAAAGCATTTATGTTTTCCAATATCCCCCGCCCAATCATCGCCCCATCCACGTTAGCAATTTGCAACTTGCTTTTAGCATCTAGAAAATCTTTTACATCCCCATTCCCGATTATAACCGTCTTAGACTTAGACTGATTTCTTAGACTGACGACCTTAGCAATCTCGTCCCAATGCGCCGGCACGTCAGATTTTTCCTTGGCCGTCCGCCCATGCACCGTCAGGGCGTCAATTTTTTGCTCCAGCAAAAATCCGCACCAATCCTCGGTAATAATTTTATCCAGTCCAATCCTGGTTTTAACACTCACCGGCAGTTTACCTGCCCCATCTTTGACAGCAGCAATTATTTCCGCCGCCAAACCCCGGTTGTTTATCAGAGCAATACAACAGCCGTTTTTCACCACATCTTTTTCCGGACACCCCATATTGATATTCACCCCATCAAACCTTAATCTCTTAATCAACTTAGTCGCTTCGTAAAAATTCTTGGGATCTTTCCCCCAAATCTGAGCCACGATCGGCCTCTCTGTTTCGGTAAACACTAATCGCTGTAATACAGGATGAACATAGCGTCCCTCTCTTAAATTAAGAGAGGGATCAGAGGGTGAGTTATTAATAGCGTGCACGACACCATCCACGTTTGCAAACTCTGTAAAAAATACGTCCGGGCGGGCAACTTTAGCCACAATTTGCCGAAATACGGTATCCGTTACCTCCTCCATCGGCGCCAGACACAAAAACGGCTTTTTCAGCGCGCCAAAACTAAACCCCATACTTTTGCAGCTCCATTCTGTTTAAGGATTTTACAGCATTCACTCATGGTCGCCCCCGTCGTCCACACATCATCCACGAGCAACACTGCTTTTGGCAACTGGTCTTTAGTCCTTAGCTGAAAAGCGTTTTTGATCGCCATTAACCTTTCTTCTCGCGTTCTACCAGCTTGATGGCCTGTTTCTTTCGTTCGTCTCAACAGATCGGTCATGGCCAACGACCAGCGACTAGCGACTAATTTACCAATTATATCCGCCTGATTAAACCCTCTTTCCCTATATCTTTTCTCATACAATGGAACAGGCACAACAATCGGTTTGGTGTTTAAAAATTTTTGAAAACTGAAATATTGGGGATTATTTAGATCAATTAGGTCAATTAGAAATTTCAACTTGTCAAAGTAATACTTATACTTCGCCTTTTTAATTATTGCCTTTGCCGCCCCATCATATGCCCACAAGCAAGTTAGCCCATCCAGTCCATAGGCTACATGACAATATTTATGTCTCAATCCATACCGGCTTGCCCGCTGGCAGGCGGGGCAAATCTGCTCCTCTTCCCACAATCCCACCTGGCAATTCTTGCATACATAGCTCCCCATCCTCCCGCAATTCACGCACTTCTTCGGCCATATCCAATCCAACCAGTCCATATTCCTATCTTAACCCTGAAGATATGTTGACTTTAGGACATAACTAGAATACTATCCTATCAATCTTACCTAAAATGCCAACTCCATCAGAAACAATCTACAACGCCCTCCCAAAAAATTGTCCAGAGAAAATTTTTGTAGATTTTTCGGAATTACAAGCATTCCACATTTATATACCTTACCTTGAAACCACTCAAAAAGTCGTTTGCTTAGGTATCGAAAGAAATCCAGTTTGTGTAAAATGCCCCTTAAGGAAACCATCCTATACAGTACTCGTCCAAGGAGGTCTCGCGCGTATCGAAGCTGAAAACGTAAAATTCAACCCCTAAAAATTTTGTGGAGGTGGCGGGAATTGAACCCGCGTCCGAAAAAGTTCTTTTGAAGCATCTACAAGCTTAGTCTCGCATAAAGTCGCGGACCACTTGGATTAATTGGTCTTTCTCCGATGTTGGTTAATCCTAACCTATCGGAGGCATCTCGATTTAATTACACTCCAGTCAAACTCTCGAGATAAGTTCAAAGGGAATGCCTTCATTTCGGCTTAAGCGTTATACGCTTGCGCGTACAGTCTTGCGAAACGATAGGGGGCTTCGACTTCCCCACGAAGCAGTGCTTGCGCACGCTTGGCAAAGCCATCAAAGCCTCGTGCCACTTTATTAGCACTTAGTTTTGAACCTGTTTTACGAGCCTGGTTCGAGCTCGGCTTGCAGCTTTTCAAAGTACATTTCTCGTCGAAACCTTTCACCCCCGACATCTTGTAGTATATCACATCTCCCGATCTAAATCACGCTTTTTTATTGCTTCTCTTTTCTCGTATTTCCGCTTGCCTCGAGCCAGGGCTATCTCCAGCTTAATTTTACCCTCTTTGATATACATTGCCGTAGGCACGAGCATCAAGCCTCCGGACTTCATTTTGTTCTGCAAAGTCAAGATTTCCCTCTGGTGCAGTAATAGCTTCCTGCTTCTTTTTGGATCATATCCTGTAACGTCTGCGTGCTTGTATGGGTATATATGTAGTCCCACCACCCACAGCTCGCTTTGCGCCCGGTGCCCAGAGCTTTGCACCCTAACGTGGGCATTGCTCATATCAATTTGTCCCAGTTTTACCGATTTAACCTCTGCCCCTATAAGTACAATTCCAGTTTCGACTCTCTCCCCTAATTCGTAATTAAACTTCGCCTTCTCATTAACAATTTTCATAATACTTAATACTTAATACTTAATACTCTCCCTCCGACGATCAGGTATATCTTTCCGGCCTTTTCGTCCACCACCAACCCCGTCGCCCCCTTAATTGCCTCCGCCGTATATTGACTCTCATATTCTCCGGTTTTAGCTAAAACCACCACCCGCCCCCCCGCTGCATCCAACACATATAATTTTTCCGTTTCGTCATCAGTATATATAGCACTCCCCACTAATCCCTCTATCCCCCTCATCTCAAAATTCTCTTTCACTCCTCTTGTGTACTTCAGTATTTTTCCGCCAGCCATCACCCAAAGACTTCCATCGATAGTCATATCTTTCGCATCCGCCAGAGCCACTGTATCTTCAGATTTCGCCAGCCACGCCTGCTTGGCTCCATATCCACTTTCTCCTCCCTGATGCTTCCATATTCCAGATTTCGTTAGTAAATAAATGTTTCCTCCCCACATCCCCATATCTACTATCTCTCCCCACTCACTATCTAGCTTCACTACCACTCTGGGATTCGGAAACTCGACTATCCCTTTGTCAGACAAAACTGTCGTCTTTCCTGGATAAGTAGCCAACAGTCTAACGTCTCCCAGGTCGTTTTTCCCAGCCACCACCTCCGCGCTCTTCTTTTCCGGATTTACCTCCACCAATCTGTCTCCTTGCGTATCCAGCACCTCTAATTTCCCGTCTCTAATTTCCAATTTCTCCCCCGTCATCCCCTCTCTCACTTGTCCCAGATCAATAATGATTTCCGCCTCCACCACTTTTGTCCCCATCGCTTCATTCCACACTCCCTCCCATTCCCCCGCTATTTGTATCACCCTTTTGTCCTTGCTTTGAGTTTTTGAGTTTTTAAGTTTTTGCACTTCCGGATCTATTTCTTTCAACAGCTCTCTACTTCTCGCCGAATTCAGAGTCACCACTGCTTTGGCCTCATTAAACTTTTCCCACACTGCTTCTATCCGGATATTCTGTTCACTCTGTTTGATAGATCTGTTTCTCTCGCTCCATCTCCATCCCCCCACCAAAAGTACCAGCACTACCAGAAACCCAATTCCTGCCCATATCATTTTCTTCCTGGCCGCCTCCTTGTCTCCCCGCACCACGTACACCGGCCCCCGAGTAGGCAAGAACGGTAGTTTCAGCCTCGGAAACCTTATCTCCGGCAACTTAAAGGGTGTTTTCGGTTTCTGAATTTGTATTGATTCCTGACTCCTGACTACTGGCTCCTGACTACTGATCTTCACGACGACTCCCACCGCCCCTTCCCCTTTTTCCCCTCCATGCACTACTGCCCCCAACGTTTCTACTGCCGCCTCCACGTCATTGTTTTCCACCGCCGCCTTCACCACGCCCAGCGGCAGCTCCTCCCAAAACCGGCTGTTCCCCAATACCAAAGTTTCCTGGTTTTTTGCCCAGCTGCTCAATACTTTCACCCCCGGTTCGGCGTCGGGCCGGATAATCCAGCCTTCTTTTCCCCCCACTTTCGCCCACGCCCCGCCCACATTCGCCGCCACATATAGTGCCTCCCCCACTACCGTCAGCACCACCATTTCCAGTCCTTCAAACTCCGCCTCCATCGTTTCCGCCGCCTTCTTCAGACTCGCCATGGCTTCTTCCTCCAAATTCCCGAAATACAGCTCATGCACCCGGGCCAATAGTTCCCGTCCCATCTCTACCATTTCCACTTCCGTTTTTTCGCTGCCCACGGCCAGGCTGGCTGCCACAATTAATCTGCCCTTAGTTTCATGCGTAAAATCGTGTACCTGCGCCCACCGCTTCCCGCTTATTCTGCCTACTATTTTACCTACAAATATTTCCATGTAGATTACAGTACGGCTATTGCCAAAATTACTAAAGCAATAGCCAGTAGCAAATGCACCCAGGCAAACAATGAAATTATGCCGTTCACGTCATCCTCCACGGCCTCTGTCATCACACCCACCTGTCTGACGATGACGACTGCAAAAACTGTGTACATCAGAAGCCCCACTACGCACATCCACTTCACCACCCCAAACAAGGTAAATTTAGAAATTAGGTCAATTAGATCAATTTGGTTCATTCGCCCCTCTCCCTTCTTTTTTCCAGCTCCTCCGCCAGCCGGGAAATAATATCCACTACTTTATCCGGATATGGTACGGCGTTGGCCTCGAGCGTCGGTTTTTCCGAAGCAGTAGTTACTGACACATCTCCATATTGAAACATTGACCGGAGAAATCCTCCTGTCGTTTCCTCCGGTTCCTCGATGTGGTTTAAGTTGGCATACGTAATTTGCCGGTACATCAGGTTGTCAAAATCGATATCCACTATTCTCTCGTTGGTCACTATAAACACCGAGTAATACCAAAACATAAATCTCTCCATTGCATACATCAGAGTTACCAAATACCACACCAATTTCCCCACCAGTATAAATTTCCCAGGTACGGCCGCAAATACCCCCGTTCCTAAAATTACACTCGGCAACACCAGCATCAAAATAACCAAAAGGACCCACCCAATGTTGGTAATTGGATGCGCCCGCAAAAGGAGCACAATTTCTTCGTCTTCCTGTTGCGTCATAAATTTCTGATCCGGCCGCACACAAAAAGCGCCCATCATCGCCCTTCTTGGCTCCTCGCCCACTTTCTCCAGCACCTCGTCCACCACTTTCTTCCACCAATCTTTACGGCTCACTGATTCTGCTGATTTAGCTGATCCAGTTGACGCACTGGAGCTATACACCTCCACCATGGCTAAATTGTATCACTTTCGCTCAATATTAAATAATCCACTTGTTAGGTGAATCGCCCCCGGCGCCCGCAGATTAAACGCTTTATAAAAATTGGTCCCGGAAATTGTCACTTCCCCCCGGTTGGTAGAAAATATCACCTGGTTCGTTATCCCGTCGCTCCCATGATTTACTCTCACACTACTCACGCTCATGACCTTCCCCCCGTATTTCTCGGCTTCCTGCGCCATCCGGTCTGTGCTCCACCCGGCCTGTCCCAAGCACCCGTCCGTCGGAAAAATTCCGCTGGCGTCTCCCCCATTGGCATACACAATTGCTGCGTTTATGATGTCTGCAAACTCGTTTTCGCGTAACCACGGATGACCTCGTCCACAATTCGTTCCCGACCTGGATTTATACCATCCTTTGTAAAACCAGGGAGACCCCCCAGATTTTTCCCACGCCCCATCCGCCCACCTCGTCCAATCGCTTGTGGTATCCCAAAATCCCGGCGTAGTGTGTCCCAAACTAGTATATGATTCCTGGTAACCCCCAGAGGTGCTCGCATACCACGTATTTACTATCTCATTGCTCACGTTACTCACTACTATCTTCCCCCGGGTGGCTTCCACCGCTTCCCGCCACTTGCCCGGGTTGTCCGCTTTGCTGCTTTTCCACACTTGGCAGCTTTCTGTTACGCAAATACTTCCACCCGCATTCTGATTTCCCATCCGCCAGCCCACATAAGACAGGGCATAAGATCTGGCCGCAATTGCTTGAGCTTTCAAAGCCTCCATGCCCCCCTCGTCTCCCCAACTTCCTGGCATCTCGGCAATACCTATAATGTACCGGTTCTCAAAATCCATCGTCCCCACTGTGGTTCTGATACTTAGACTCGTGTTTACGTCCTGCACTCTTACGTTCCCATAATATGCTCTAAGAATTGTTTCATAATTTTGCCCGTTCTTGGCCCGGCCAAAAGCCCCATACTGGCTCATGCCTTTAAAGTGCGGTGCCCCAAAAGAAAACAGGGCAAATGCCGGCGAAAACCCGGGGTTATAATCCGGCCTGGCCGCCGGATCATCCGCCAACGGCACATCCCCTACCGAAGTTTGATACGTCCCGGTTTTTTGCGCTAAGAGCGCCTGCTGCCTGGCTGTCAGCGACGCGATTTTTCCGGACAAATCCGCCACGTACTTATTAGCTTTTGCCACTTCCCCCGCCAACCACGTCGCCTGGTCGTCTACTCTTTTTTTCAACGCATCCAGGTTTTTTATTTGGTTTCCTAACTCCTGACTCCTAACCCCCAACTCCTTAACCTCTCCAGATATTGAAGCAATTTGTTCTCTATCGTCCCTGGCCAATTTTTCTCTGTAAGCCAAGTCCGCAAATAGCCCCTGCGCCGTATCCGCCGCAAACATCGCCACCAGCGGCGACCATTCCCTTTTCCGGATGTAGTCTTGTTTCACCCTTGCCGCCAGCAGTGTCTCCCTCACTCCAATTTTCACCTGCCTCTCAAACACATCGCTTTGCAGCTTTTGAATTTGGGAGTTTAATTGGTTTATTTGTGCTTTGAGATTTGAGATTTGAGTATTGAGATTTGCCAACTCGCGGGAGTTGGTGGCATTCGCTCTGGATATCGCATCAGCAAACCCGCTGAATTTATTAATACACGGCCCTATCTGATCTAAACTTAAGCTACTAATATTGTCGCACTCCTCCGCCCCCACCAAACCCACAGCTACTAAGTAACAAACTAACAAAGTAACCACAAACTTCCTCATATTTTTATCTTACCATCCTCTTGACAAATTTTCCTGAATAGTTAATAATTCCAATAGTTAAACTTTCCAACAAAGATATGCTTCAACCAATTTCCAGCCCCAACACTCAATGGTCCAAAATCCTTACCAAAGGCTTGATTACTCTTCCCAAACCCTGGCGGGACGACCTCGGCCTTAAAGAAGGCCAATTAGCCAAAGTCAAAAAGGTTGGCCGGTCCATCGTCATCGAACCCACCGATCAACCAGACTACGAACTTTACTCCGACGCCGAAATCCAAACAATGCTTCTTGCAGACGCCCTTCCTCCCAAATTAGCCGCTAAGGCCAAGTTCTACTGGAAAGATATCAAATGATCGGGGTTTTTATTGATTCATCGGTCTTAGTCGCCGCCAGTGGCTCCAAGACCGGGGCTTCCGCTTTGGTTTTAGGTTACTCCCGCTCCGGACAAATCACCGGGGTCGTCTCCCCGGACGTGGTCCGCGAAGCTCAAAAAAACGTCCTCAAAAAAATGGGTCCGGAAAAGACTGCCCGGCTGGACCAATACCTCCGTCTCGCCAAACTTGATCTCATCCCCACTCCTTCCCAATCAGAAATTGATAAGTGCAAACAAATAATTGTCGATAAAGACGCCCCTATTCTGGCCGCCTGTCTAGCCAGCCAAACCAACGTCCTGGTCACTTTGGATTTCAAACACATGCTCAAGCCCAAGATTGCCAAGTTTCTCAAACCCACACTGGTTCTCACTCCTCATCAACTCGTTCTTCTAATTGAAAACAGAGTTCCTATCTCACCCAAGGACTTCAAGTAGGTTATCAATCAACTGGGAGAACTTGAAGACAAAGAGGATGCTTCGTATATAATAACTCACGAAAAACGCCTCAAAAATAAGCCGAAATAAAACCCCGAGGTAGCTCCTACAAACCCTAGCCCCCACGTGCTAAACTTGAGGCAATGAAAAAGGTCCTTCTTCTCCTCTTCTACTCTTCTACTCTCCTGCTCTTACCTGTCCATATTTTCGCCCAATCCCCTGCCCCCGAAGACGTTTGCAACGACATTGTCAACGACCCCAACACTCCCGCCAATGAAAACCAGGTATGTGTTGACTGTGTTACCGGCACCACCATGGGCGGAACTCCCGGGACATACGTCTGGACCGCCATCGGCTGCCTGGAAGCCGGCAACCCCACGCATTTTATTGGCCAAATCCTCGGCTGGTCCACTATCGTCGGCGCTGGCATTGCCTTTCTCTTAATAGTTTTTGGCGGCTTTCAGATTACCACAGCTGCCGGAGACCCCAAACGCGTCAAAGCCGCCCAAGAGCTCATCACCGCCGCCATCGGGGGCCTTCTCCTTATCATCTTCTCCATCTTTCTGTTAAACTTAATCGGCATCAAAGTACTCAACCTGGGACCTGGTGGCCTCAACCTTATCAACCCATGACAAGCTCTCTAATTGCCCAACTCCAACTTCCTAGGTACGACTTTGATGTCATAACCAGAGGTGGAAGCGTGTCGGACATTTTCACAAAGCCCTTTATCCGCGACTTCGTCGATTTTTTCAATCCTTCCAGTCCTATAAGCTCATTAGGCTTCCTCATGTCCAGAATTATACCTTTTACCATCGTCATCGCCGGCCTCATTTTTTTCTTCCAACTGATCTCCGCCGGTTTTTCCTACATGACCGCTGCTGGTGACTCGGCCAAAATCCAATCAGCCACCAAAAATCTTACTAATGCCCTTATTGGTTTACTAGTTGTTATTTCTGCCTTCTTCCTGGCCCAAATTATCCAGGTCGTCTTCGGCATTACCCTGCTCTAATGAACGCTCTCGCTCAAATAAACGTCACCGAAAAGTTTTTCAACGCGGGCCTGCCCACCCAAAGTAATTGGTGGATGACTTTATGTGGAAGTGTGGCTCGTTGCGACGCTGGTCCAGGCATTTTCATCTCCACTCTCCTACCTAACATCCTCGTTCTTGCCGGTATTATTTTCTTCTTTATGATAGTCGCCGGTGGCTGGGGATACCTCTTGGGGGCAGGGGGTGAACCCAGCGCCCAGGACAAAGCCAAAGCCAAAGCCGCCCTCACCTGGGGGGTAGCCGGTTTCTTGCTTGTTGTCTCCGCCTACTTTATACTCCAAATTATCTGGGTAGTTACTGGAGTTAACTTCCTCAAACCAAACATCTAATGCTTAGCATTTTCGGCAATATCGAAAATCCCTTCGACACGCTCTCTCCCGGCTCGTCATATACTACCTCCACCGACCCAGGTGGCGGTTTATTTATCCTTCTTAACAACCTTCTCAAACTCTCCATCGTCATCGCTAGCATATATGCTTTCATCAATATCATCATCGCCGGCTACGGCTTTTTAAGCACCACCGAGCCCAAAGAAATCGGCAAAGCCTGGTCCAGAATCTGGAACGCCATGATCGGATTGTTATTCATCGCAGGGTCGTTTGTTTTAGCTGCCATTTTCGGTTACATCATTTTTGGCGACCCGTCCGCTCTGCTGGTCCCCAAAGTCTATGGCCCCTAATCATCACCTCTTGGCACTCACCTTCAACGACTATCCCCCGCTGGAAGGAATCGGGCCACTCGGTACTGCAATCTGTGACCCAGCTCTTCGAAAGTGTAATATCGCCCTCGCCCTTGACAAATTCGACACAATCCTCTCCGTCACCGTTGGAGTCATGACAGTCGTAGCTGGTATCTGGTTTATTATCCAGGTCTTCACCGCCTCCATAGAATGGCTGAGTTCCGGAGGAGAAAAGCAACACCTGCAAAACGCCCAGAAAAAATTAACCCACTCATTTATTGGGCTCTTTCTTGTCGTCGCTGCCTATGGCATCATCATCGCCCTCGGTCGGATCGTCGGACTAGATTTACTCATTAATCCCACCAAGATAATAGTTTGGCTCACGCCATAATGTGAATATGTTTATCGTCAATCCCGCCATCAATCCCAAAGTAGGAGATTTCTCCACCCTCCCTCTTGGCCCCTTGTCCACCTCTGCCATTCTCCAACTTTTCCTCACCAATTTCATCCGTCTGGGATTTGTTATCGGTGCGGTAGTTTTCTTCTTTATGCTCATTACCGGAGCAGTCGAATATATAACTGCCGGAGGAGACAAAGAGAGAACAACTTCATCTACCAAACGCCTAACTAACGCCATCATTGGCCTGGCAATTCTTTTATCCCTGTTCGTTATCCTCCGCCTGGTCAAAACCATCTTCGGCATCGACATTCTCCAGTTAGAAATTCCCGTCATTGAATAACATGGCCGTCGGACCCAACACTTTAGACATCGGCAGCTCCCTCAAGGGCACCAACTTCTCTTCCATATCCAACTACAACGTCCAATCGCTAGCCACCACTGCTGTCAATTTAATCCTTATCATTGGAACCGCCGCTTCTTTCTTTTTTCTCCTCTGGGGCGCTGTCCAGTGGATTTTCTCTGGTGGAGATAAGGAAGGACTAGAAAAGGCCCGCAAGAAAATTACCACGGCTTTAGTTGGTCTGGCTATTCTCTTTTCCACTTTTGCTTTGGGTTTCCTCATCAACGCTGTCTTCAACGTCGACATTTTCAATCTTTGCATCCCCTCCCTCACCGGCACGGCTTGTGTTGGGGGCGGAAGCGGTGGAGGCAGGGGTATCGAATGTCTCTGTGCCGGCAAGAGCTGTGGCACTCCGTGCTTCTCCAACCCAGATGGCTCCAAAAAGTTCTGTTACAACCAAGATGTCTCCGGTACCACCCAGGCAGTTTCCTGCACATCTAGTGGTTTTGTTTGCGAACCCGGGCCCTGCCCGTGATACAATAATCAAGAAAGCGAGGTGATATTTTTGCTTACCAATTTACTAGCCGAAGCTGATCGCAACATCGACCTGACTGCCATCGACAGCAAGTGGCAACCTTTGGCCAACATTTCTGCCCAAAGAATTTTGGTCTTTGCCGTCAACGCCATTCTCATCACCGCTGGACTCGTTGCCTTTTTCTTCCTTTTGTTTGGCGGCGTCCAATGGATTCTGGCCGGCGGAGACAAAGAAGGCACAGAAAAAGCCCGCAAACGTATAACGGCCGCTTTAATCGGACTGGCCATCGTCTTTTCTGCCTACGCTCTAGCATTCCTGGTCGAAGCCATTTTCAAGATCAGCATATTAACTTTCACTATTCCTACGATAGTTCCGTAAGTAGTATATGCCTCCGACCATTAGCGACCTGGAACAGGCAGGCTTTTAATAGCTCGGATTGTAGTATAATAGCTCTATGAACAAGCGTGGAGTGATACTCAACTACACCGTCATTTTCCAAGAAGAACCTGAAGGGGGATATTCCGTGTGGGTCCCCGAATTACCCGGCTGTGCTTCCCAAGGAGAAACCCTAGATGAGACCAAAAAAAATATTGAGGAGGCAATTGGCTTATATCTAGAAGATGCTCCCACAGAAGAAATCCAGGAGGCTCAACTCCCCAAGCACCGCTTCTTTGTTCCCGTATCGGTATCTCTTACATAACAAATGGGTAAACTCTCCAACATTCGCACCGCAAACGCCGTAAAAGCATTTGAAGAAGCTGGATTTGTCAAGATCTCGCAAGTCGGCAGCCACATCAAAATGCGTCGCACTACCCAAGAAAGTAAAGTTCAGACTATAATTATTCCCAACCACAAAACTCTTAAGGAAGGTACTTTGAGAAACGGTATTTTAAGACCCATTTTTATGACCACCAAGGAATTTATTGATTTATTGGAAAGATAAAGTATGTTGCCCCCAACGATTAGCGACCTGGAAACAGTTTTTTCTAGCGTAATTTCTTTGGCCCTTACTGCCGCAGGGCTAGCCGCTTTTGTGATGCTCATTGTTGGCGGTTTTCAGTTTCTTACTGCCGGTGGAGACAAAGAAACCACCCAAAAAGCTCAAAAAACCCTCACTTACGCCATCACCGGTCTAGTGGTCGCTCTTTCCGCCTGGATTCTTCTCAACTTTTTAGGCAACTTCCTCGGGTTAGATTTCTCCACCTTCTCCATCTGTCTCCCCGGCTTTGCTCCCGCTGGCCTCTCCAGCGGCTGCCTCTAAACTGCTAGAATAGTTTTGATGGTCTTATTTATTTTCCTGGCTCTCCTTTGGCCCCAACTAGCTTCGGCTCAATCCTGTCCTTCCGGTAGCACCTGCTACGTTTCCGACCAAACCACCCAAACCTGCACCCAACAAAGATGTTCGTACTCAGGCGGGGGTTACGGCAAATACTGTTGCACCTCTAAAGCCACCGCCTGCGCTCCTGGGCTAACGTGCAACCAGGGAGAAATTAACTCCTCTTGTGTTTCTCAATTTTGTTCTTATCCAAATGGAGGCACCGGTAATTGGTGTTGTCAAACCACCACAACCAACCCCTCTACACCCTCTGTTCCCACCGATGCCCAATCTCCTGCTGCCACTACTCCAGACAATAAACCAACTAACCTGCCTGCCACCCCTCCTCAAGACACTACCGAGTTCAAAGAAACTCTCAAGTATCCTTGCAGCACTACTACTCCCGACGAATTTCATCCCTTGCGCCCATATCCCGGCTCCCCCTGCGATCCCTTAATCCCCAAAAAATCTACCCTTTCTTTCCAATGCGGTCCGGATCTCACTCCTACCGAATACATAGACTTTCCCCCGGACGGCGCTGGCCTGCCCCGCTGTGCCGACGGTTCCGGCGACGTTTGCGTCAGCCAACCGGTAGACTATGATGTTGCTCTCGACCTCTCTTCGGCTTCACTTCCTATCTTAGGTAATACCGAAAACCCCAATCTTTCCGACGCTGATAAAGTTAACCAGTATCTAGCTTGGTACTTAAACGGAGTCACTCCCAATTCCGATTACTCCCCCAACCGGGACCCCGACCGCACCCTCAACTTCTCCGGCCCCCTAAAAAAACTTCTCCCCCTTGAATCTCAAAACGCCATCCGTTCCGAAGTCGTTACCGGCCCAGTTGGTAAGCAGTATCACAATTACATCGTCGGCTGCCGCGAGCAATTCGACGTCCTCAAAACTTTCACTGACGGTGTTCAAAGCGTCTTCAAGTCAGCCGCCCTTGCCTCTCAAGCTTGGCGGATTCCCAGAGTAATTAACAATCTCTACCAGGCTTACACCTCGCACCCAGACCAACTAGCCACCCTAGTGGCCACTAATGCTCAAGTTCTCCTAAGCAACGAAACTAATTTTTTGCGCATCGAATCCGTTTACCAACAAGCCGGCCTAGATCAATTTGCCGAGGACTACGCCGCAGTTGCAAGCGCCGGAAAGTCACTCTTAGAATCCCTCAATAATCTCATTAACGACTATGCTCTTCAGCACGCCATCTCCTGCACCAAAAGTAACGATATCCAGCGCCTCACCGACTTCAGAGACAATTTACCCCCCGACCCCCAAAAATACTCTTCCTTTGGCAAATATTGGCATGACTACGTCAATTGGCTGGGGAGTGCCAACCTGCCGTTTGGCCTGGGCAGTATTAACGTCCCCTGGCTCCCGGATTTCTGGGCCGAGCTTTTTCAAAATATCCCCTTCTCTTCCCTCGAAGACACTGTCGGCGAGGCCACTATTAGCCTCCCTTCCGCTTCCTCACAAGAAATCATTAATCCCAAGCTCACTATTAAAAAGGCCGACTCCCGCCTATATTTCCCTCATCTCAAATCCGTTAACGCCCTCTCTACCATTCTGGCTAATATTTTCCGCCCCCAGCCCCAGCCTGTCTCCCTCTCCCAGGAAATCGCCGAGCATCAAGGACTCGATGATTTCACCCTCGTCCAAAACAAAACCACCAAAAACACCGAGATCCGCGATAACCAGCCTGCTCCCGGCCCCCTTTATGTGTCGGGTCAATGTGACATATCAGATGTCCGTCTCCTCCCCGCCGGCGACTCACTTTACGGCCAGCAAATTACCGCCCGCCTGGCCTACACCCAGAAGTTCCGCTACACTCCCACTTCCGGCTTGCCCTCCGGCGCCCGCTGCCTGCCCTCCAACCCCAATGCCTGCCAATCTAAAAAGTGCCAGCAAACCGGCGAAGACAGCGAAAGCTACAAATGCACCGACCCCGAACCCGTCCGCCTTCCCACCACCGGCCGCGTCTCCGTCTTTACCAAAACCCCGCTCATCAAAAATATTTACTCCACCCTTATCTCTGCCCCCGATTCCCTCCTCAAGCGCTTCGTTTCCCAAGACAGTCAATCTGAAATTAAGCCCATAGAAAGCGCTGTTCCCGCCGCTTCCGGGCCGCTTTTCTTTTCCGGCATCGGCAGTCTGTTCGACCAACTCCTAGGCTCCTCGCTGGCCAATCTCAATCTCCAGCGCCTCCTGCGCCCTTTATCCACTTCAATCTCTTCCCCGCCCCTCTCCCCCACCGGCACCTGCACCGATGCCGCCAAGCCTTCCACCGCCGCTTGCCAAACTCCGGCCGGTCCCGTCCGTCTCTACAAAAGCTACTGTTTTGCCAGTACCGAAGCCCAAAAACTTATCGAGAATGCCGCCGCCTGGGCCGGCATCCCCCCCGAAATCTTGGGAGCAATTTTAAGTATCGAGGGAGTCAAATCCAGTAACGAGCTTTTCCGCTTCTCCAACGCCGATATTATTAAATACTCCCAAAACGGCAGCTACGACCCTTTTTACTGTTCCCCGAATCAGTGTGGTGCCATGGGTCCGGCCCAAATCCTCACTGATTTAGGCGTCCAACCCAGCTGTTCCCAAGCCGCCGGCAACAATGAGTGGGCCAAGTTCGGCGACGCTGTCGTTCGGGCCTGCGTCGCCCCTTCCGGCTACGCTCCCAATCCCGCTAACCTCCGCGACAACGTCTACGCCGCCGCTCTCCTCATCAAAGACAAAAGCAACACCGTGTCCGCCAACTCCCGCAACTGGAGTAAAGCCCTGGTTTACGAAACCGCCCGCCGCTACTACGGCAGTTGTGCTCCCCTGCCCCATTCTCGGCTGGCAGATCTAAAAGAAGCCAATTTCTGTCTTTCCCCCAATCTCCCTGAATATTCCGTTCCCCCCCTCGGCTACTGCGACTACGTTTGGTATTACTACTCCCGCCGAGAATACGGCTCCGTAAATCTCACCCCCGCCCCTTCTCCCTCTGACACTGCCCTCCCCAATCCCCGCCACCCAACCCCTCAATAATTTGTTTCTTGACACTCTTTACACTTTACAGTAAAGTGTAAATATGAAAAATAGTAAAGATAAAATTCTGGCCTACATTCAAACAAACCGCTCGGCAAAACCTGTGGATCTGGCGCGTCATCTGGGTTTGTCTCGGGTCAGAATACACACCCGCCTCAAAGAACTGATGGCTCAGGGAGTATTAACCAAGTCCGGCCAGTCTCCTCAAGTTCACTACTCCATAGCCAAACCCGCTAAAGACGATTCTCTAAACTCCGTCGTCAATCGCATCGTCGCCGGCTACCATCCCGAGAAAGTCATCCTTTTTGGCAGCCGGGCCCGGGGTCATGCCCATCCTGACAGCGACATTGATCTTCTAATCATCAAAGACACTCCCGACGATTATTGGACCCGGGTAAAAAAAGTTATTACTCTACACAACAGTTTCACTCCCCTCGATTTTTGGGTGGTAACTCCAACAGAATTAGACCAGGCCGTCAAAGAACGCCGGATATTCCTCACCCAAGAAATACTCGGGAAAGGCCGAGTCGTTTATGACAAACACCCCACCGTCTAAAGACATTCAAATCTGGCTTGAAAAAGTCAAGGAAGACTTGCTCTGGGCCGATTACAATCAAAAGGGTGGTTTCTGGGCCCAAGCCTGCTTTGCCAGCCAACAGGCTGTGGAAAAAATGCTTAAAACCTACCTCATCCATAAAGATCACAAGCTGTATCGCATCTACAAGCTAGGATTGCTTCTGCGGCAATGCGCCAAACACGACAAAGAGTTCTCCCGATGGAAAATTGCCGCCGAAACTATAAGCAAATACTATATCGACACCCGTTATCCGGATTTCGTTTCCCATAATTTCTCACAAAAACAAGCCGCCGACGCTTTAAAAAGGGCAAAAGAGATTGTCGCTTTCACCCAGTCCAGGCTCTCCACCAGCTAACTTGTGCTAAAGTAAATATATGAAAAAATTCCTGTCCAGATTCGTTTTGGTTCTCCTAATTTCTAGTCTCTACTTTCTACTTTCCGCCCCACCCGCCCTCGCCCAAACCGCCACATGCACACCCGACGCTACCCAAGTCAAACTCTGCACAGACGCCGGTATGGATACCCAATCCTGCGAAACCATTCAGTGCGTTCTCCAAGACGCGTTAAGCAGAAAGAACGCCCACCCGGAGGAATGGTGGAACCCCACCCTCAACGAATTCTCCAGCAAGGTCTTTGATGGAAATCCCAGTGAGATTTTTGGCGAGCGCTACACCTACGCCCAGGTCAACTGGATTATCAACTCCATCTTCACCATGTTCCTCCCCCGGGCCAACAAAATGCAGGACATTATCGGCCTTTTCCAAATTATCCAGGAACTTCAAGAAACCGGCCAGGTTCCCGCCCAACTCCAACCCATGGCAGACATTTTTAATTACCCTTTCACCCATCCTGTGGCTTCCGCCAAAGACGAAGCCGTCAGAGCCATCAGCAATTTTCAGATTGTTCCTCCAGCTTACGCCCAAGGTATCGGTTTTTCCAAACTTAACAGCGGGGCCGGCAACATCCGCACCCTTTGGACCGCCACCCGCAACATGGCCTACCTAATCTCCATCATTCTTCTTATTTCCGCCGGCTTTATGGTCATGTTTAGATCCAAAATCAATCCCCAAACCGTCGTCACCGTCCAAATGATTCTCCCTAAACTCGCCCTCTCCTTACTCTTAATCACCTTCTCCTTCGCCATCGTCGGCCTGGTTCTCGACCTAGTCTATGTCTTCCTCACGGCCTTTCTCGGTTTCCTAAGCATCACGGGGGTCTCCTCAATGGCCGACCTTTCCCAAAACATCTCAATACTCACATCGGCCAATTCCCGATTTTTTGCCAGCGCCTTCCTCGGAGCTTATACCTGGATCGTTATCGCCATTGCCATTTTCATGGTTATTTTTCAGCTCTGGGATTTCTTTGGACTCGCAGGGCTTGTATATTTAATTCTCGCCGTGCTACTCGGACTACTCGTCTGGGCAGTTATATCCGGTGTAAGAATTCTCGTTACCCTTTTTCTTGCCTATCTCAACCTAGTGATATTAACAATCATCGGCCCTCTGCAAATCATGACGGACGTTTTCCCCTCTCAAAAAAACATTGGTTTTGTCCCCTGGATAAAGTGCGTCATCGGCAACGCATCTGTACTCGTTATAGCTGGAATACTGGCCATCGTCGCCGTCATTTTTTTCAACATCTCAAACTCCTCTGGCTTAAGATTTACTGGTATAACCGGGGGTCTGAACCCCGGATTTTCACTTCCTTTTGTGGGTGGAGGTGGGTACCTCTTTGGCCACATAAACGTTTCCCTTGGAGACATCACTCAAATTGGCTCAGGGGCAGGATGGTTGATGACCTATCTATTTTTACCCATGGTTTTCTTTCAGGCTGCACCCGACCTCATGAACTCCATAAAAAATGCGCTCTGTAAAGGCCCCGACCCATCCCAACAAATCGCAGACTCCATCAACAACGTCGTCAAACAATTAACGGGTGGCAAACCAGCCTCCAAAGCAGCCAAAACCGGACTGTTGCCCCCAGGATAACTCTCTCTAACCTAAGTAGTTATAGCCCCAGCATCAGGAACAGCATAATAAATGTCACTCAAAGAAAACGAGTTCGTTGTCCTATCAACAAATTTGTCAACATAAAACACCTCTGTCGGTTCAATTCCGCTTCCTCGCAAAAATCCCTCTATGTTGCTAAAAGTCTGCCCTCCATACAATCCCCTAATAACCAACGACGCTGGCCCACTCGCACCCTGCCTTATTGGTACTTCTCTGTCGTCTAGAGCGTCCAAGTACTTAAATCCTTTCACCGAGGGAAAATCTTTTTTTGCAAATATCTCTACGGCCCCGTCCCTCCTGATTTCCCAACGCAACTGCCTGTTACACAGACCGATCACAACCCAAGCCGCCTCATTGACCCCCAACAAATTGATAAATCTAAAAAATACTTCCCGATCCTCCTGTCTTAGCGCCCCCCCATCCTCTCTCTTGAGTGCTTTCAGTCTATCATTCTCTAAATAACCATATCTTAGAAAACCATATGCTGCTCTCAAGTTTTTTAACAAACCGTCCCTCTTTTTTAATCTCGAAGTACCCTCTCCAAATTTCATCCAATCCTTAGTATTCACAGCCGCATCTCGAACAAACTTTTCATATTTCGGCCTTCCCCTACCCAAACCCCACCTCCCATGCCCCCACCCACCCTCCGGAGTCTGATCAAAATAGGTCAATCCAAACACAGCATCCAAAAATCTCAATCCCAAATCCCTCTTCCCAACCGGATCAAACCGTCCAAGTTCATTCAAATCTCTTCTCAACTCAACCATAAATCGTTCCTTGTTAAAAAAAAGCCTTTCCTTTAACAAAATCAGATTCTTTCGCACCTCATAGTATCCCATTCCCAACGGTGAAAAAATGTCACTCAAAAACCCAGCCGCCCCTAAAGACACCTTGACCTTCGTTGTTATTACACCATCGGACAAGGCATGCACTCTATCAGAAGCGGTTACTGTTCCTAAATCATATCTATCACTTCGTAATACCCCCTGCAGACGTTGAGCAATTCCTCTCGCAATCCTCCCCAACCCCGGTAAAAAATTTGCCCCCATGTCCGCCGAGTACTCCAAAACTGTCTGGCCATCCGGACCCACCTTCTGACTCATCCCCTCCGGAAGTTTGAATTCGTCCTTCTCTTTCCTTACTTTTGCAACTACTTCTCTCGCATGACTTAGCCCTTGTCTCTCATGACCCATAATAGCAGTAGTAGTCACCACCCCAAATTCCGGCTTTGGCATTACCGTCACCGCCGATCTTTTAAACTCCGGCGCCTTAGTTACCGTCTGTCCCAGTTCTTTTCCCACATCGTCAGGCATTGACTTCATTATATCAAACTGGGTAAACTCACCTCAACATGGCCGACGAAACAAACCCCTTGTCACACTTAGACGAACTTGCAAAAAAATTCTCGCCCACGGCCGAAAAAATTGCCGCCTCTCTCCCCTGGGCCGGCAATATCATAGGAGGTATCGACTCACTTATGGGAGTCAAATCCACCCTGGCTACTCACCAAAAAAAAATTGAGAGGGCACTTACAAAAGAGGGCGTCGATTCCCAAAGAGCTCACGAACTAGCCCAAGCCTATCGTGAACTTGAACTGGGGAAAGCCCACCTCCGCGAGGACGCCCAGCGTTATTTACTTTCTACAGGAAGAGGTATCCTAGAGGGCCTCTTCTCCCGCAAGGGAACCACTACCACCGCTGCTGATTTTGTCCCGGTTATCCCTCTCGGACCAATTGTTTACACCCTTGGGGATATAGTCGGCGCCGCAAGGGCCATCCGCGAAATAAACGAGGCTAAAGCTGGTCAACACAGCATCCAAGAAGGAACCCTCAAGCTGCTTGCGGCCCTTATTCCCTACGTCCCCACCGGTCTGGCTCAACAAACCCTCGAAAGGGTTTTTGAAGCCATGTATGTCTCACACGTATTAGATACCAATCCAAAAGATGAATAGCCAAGATTTCAAACGACTCGTCTCCCGACTCACATATCTTAACGAAACTGAAAAGCTGTCAGTTCTTAAAACCTACGAAATAGCTCAGCCAGAAGTCAGAAATCAAATGTTCGACTTCTTTATGAAACAAAAGAGCGAACTCGACCAGTTATATAAAAAGTTCAACGACCAAGTTTCCAAGATCGTCTCCTCCTAAAAACACCCGCACAACTTTCCCAAAATCTGCGGTCAGGACTTCATTTCGTAATAACCCGCCACACCCCGGGCAAAAGTGTCAAAATCCTTCAATCTGCCTAGTTTCTCCACCACCTTGCCGTAATCGATGTCTAGATACATGTGCACCAGAATGTTCCTGAACCCCGCTATTTTGGAAAACCCTTCCGCGAACTTTCCATCCAAAATCCCTGCGCCTCCCAGCGCCAGCACGTAGCCTCTGGAATCCTCCGGTATTGGTAACCTCTGGTCCGACACTATTAACCTGGCAATATCCAAAACGCACTCGCTCGCTAGTTCGAAAGTTCTATCCACCTCTCTCGCCTTGCTTTTATCCGATTCTAACTCTCTCTGTGTCACACCTTGAAACTTCTCTAAATCCGCCACGAATTCCGCCAGTTTTGCCAGCCTCAGCTTCAACTTGTCAACGTTATCCAGCTCCGTCATAATTTTACAAAATCCCTACGCTTGCTACCTGGCTTAAGTAATCGCGGGTTGCCTGTTTTAAATGATACGCTTCATCCAGATAACCCGTTAACACCCGATACTCAAAGTCTTTTACCACCGCAGAATTTTTCTCATAAATCAGTTTTCTTGGTTTTATCGCTTCATATTGGAATCTAATCGGGCTCGAATTCAAATCCAAAACGTCTACATTATCTGTTTTAAACATTCCGGTCAGCAAACCCATCATTTCCAGTCTCAACTCAAATCTTTCGGAAGATCCGACACTGTCTTCAAACAACACCCCAAAATCGTAGTCCGAATCGGGCCTGGCGTCATTTGTAGCCTGCGAACCAAATAAATACACCGCCTCCACCGGCCGGTCATTCATATATTCACAAATTTTCCTTATTTGTTCGTCTGTCAACATACCCAAATTTTACTCCTTTTCCAAAATTTCCACCACTTCTGCACAAAACCTTTTCAAATCTCGCACGTCATCTTTATAGTCCCCGTAAACCCGTTTAATATCAAACTTAACATCATCATACTCGTGCACCGCAATATTTCTAAAGCCTACAGCTTTAATCATCGCTTCAGCCGTCTCACCAGTTAATATTTTTCCTTCACCCAAAACTTCAAATAGACCCTTCAAGTTTTCTGGCCTGGGTAATTTTTTAGCAGAGATTATATGGGTGGCAATATCTATTGCCGCTTCTGTTGCCTGTTCCAGACGGAACACAAGTAAATCCTGTATGTCTAGATCCTCGCCAAACTCTTCTTCCGTGAAATCCATGTTTTCAATTCGGTCCATCATGTTCCTGATTTTGACCAATTTTTCTTGAACGACTTGTTTTTTAATTGGCATAAGCTGCGGATTTAATATCCTGAAATAAGTAATTAGCGTAAACCTCCCGCAGATACTCAGTGTCGTAATAAGCTCTTAACGCTCCCTCCTCAAAACCCAGCTTTACCTGATCGTCTTTCTGATAAATTACCTCCCCGCTCGAAATAATTTCAAACAAAAACAAGGGTGATGAATTCAGATCCACCACTCTCACGTCAGGATTTTTTACCCTCAAAACATCCTCGATTTCGTTTGCCACTTTGTAGCTTAGAAAGCCCCCGCGTTTTTGTTTCTCCCTGTTCTCCACTACTACTGCTATATCCGTATCCGAATCAGGCGCCGCGTATCCTTTTACTCTCGACCCATGCACATACACGGCCGTCACGCCGTATTTCCGACAAACCTCACTCAATTTTTCCTGATCGAATTTTAGTCCCACCATACCCAAATTATACTACAAACACCCGCACAGTTTACCCAAAATCTGCACCAGTCCCCACACCAATGCTATCGATCCCGAAACCGCCCCCGCCAGCACCCATCCCGTCCAATCCCTCCACCCTTTCTTATTTACTTCCATAACCGAATGGTATCATAAGACAAACAGCTATGACCGATACTCTTTCTCCAGAATTTCCCGTTCCAACAACAGAAAGGTTTATGTCAGCCAAATTCCCCGCTCCCCAAGAAACCAGACTCCAACCAGTACCAGCCGGCGGTCGAGCGGACCAACTATCTAGTGTCCGTCGATTCATCAGGAACTCTCATCGCCCTTCCCCTACTCCACCTCCAGATAAACCTAACGTCCCATCCGGACTCCATGTCAATTTCTCGTTTCCTTATTCGGATAAGGTTGAGGTTCAAACACATGTTATAAAAAATGCTATAAAAATCGCAGGGTTAGACAATTTGAAAATTGTTCCCTCCCTCGCTCCGTTACGTTCAGAAAAGCGTTATAAAATTTCTGGTCATTCGACAGACAATTCGCTTGCTATCACCGTAGACATTTTTCGCCTTCGCCAAGATATCACAAATCCAAACCATGCGGCTGAAGCGATCAATCATTTATTAAAAGACGCAACTAGAGAATGTATATTTCAAACAACTTTTTCCCGCTTAATCCCCAACTGGGAGTATGTCTCCGAAGCCGATCGCTCTCGTCACCGGTTCTCCCAAGAATTCTTCGGTGACTCGCCACTTCTTCATAAGACTCTCGAAGTAGCTCTTGCATACGGCATGACCTTTGTCTTTTACGTTGCCCCAATATATGCGTTCGGATCCGAGCTTGCCACAGGAATCCTCACCCCCCTCAGAGGAGCCGGTCTTCTTCTTTTTCCCCTCATAGTTCCAGAGCTAATGGGGCGCCTCACCAGATCGGCAAATCTAGATGTTCTTACCCCTCCGCCGATCCTCCGGGGCTTACTTGCTCTTGCTTATACGTATCTTCCAACAAGCCATTTCGCCAAACCTCGGAGTTTGTGAAAAAGGATGTAGCTTGTACAAAAGAACATTGTATTCCCTGAAATTAGAACTTGACAAGTTCAAAAAACAGGGCATAATTATCACCATGTTGCCACGAACCATCTCATCCAGCCTCAAACAAGCTATTCAAACCTTTCCCGCCCTTATTCTTACCGGCCCCCGTCAATCAGGCAAGACTACTCTATTAAAGGGCTTGTTTGGCACCACTCACAGCTATGTGAGCCTGGAAGATCCAGATCAGCAAGATTACGCCAAAACCGATCCCCGGGGGTTTCTTGGGCGGTTAAAAATGCCGGTTATTCTCGACGAAATTCAATACGTTCCCGAATTGCTGTCATATATCAAATCAGCTATCGACAACCGCCGCAATCCGGGGCAATGGCTAATTACTGGATCACAAAATTTTGCTCTCATGCAGGGAGTGGGGGAATCTCTGGCCGGCCGGGCCGCCATCTTTTCCCTACTCCCCCTCTCTGTGGCCGAGATTGCCAATCAAGGATCCACTAGTTTATCTCTTAGTCCATGGTTGAAAAGCTTTGGTGAATTCAATCGTCAAAATACCACAACCTTAGACCTATCCAAACTATTATTGCGGGGAACTTACCCGGAACCTTCCATCCAACTTGCCGTCGATCGCAATTTTTGGTGCGGCTCTTATATAGCCACTTATTTAGAACGGGATGTGCGCAATCTCAAACAAGTCGGCGATCTGGGTCAATTTCAAACCTTCTTGCGAATTTGTGCCACCCGCACCGGTCAAATACTGGATCTCACTGGATTGGCAGCGGATGTGGGTGTCAGCCATACTACTACCAAGCGCTGGTTATCACTTCTGGAAGCCAGTCATCAAATCTACCTGCTTTATCCCTATTACAAAAATATAGGCAAGAGATTGGTAAAAAGACCCAAACTCTATTTTGTCGATACCGGATTGGCCACTTATCTCATGGGGGTGCACAACCCTGAAGTTTTACTATCTAGTCCATATTTTGGACCATTGTTCGAAACTTTTGTAGTGATTGACACTCTCAAGCGGTTTTATAATCACGGTCTATTACCAGCTTTATATTATCTACGCACTCCAGACAAATTAGAGGTCGATCTGGTTATTGAATTAGATGGCATTCTGCATTTAATCGAGATCAAAGGGGTACAAACTATTTTTAGTAAATATGGTAGTAATTTACTACGTCTCAAAAAAGAGTTAAGGGGGGGAATAAAAACTATTGCTCTCATCTCTAACACAGAGCACTCTTCTCCCCAGCCCCATGAAACAATCAACCGCTCTTGGAGAGATACTTTAGTTTTGTGAAAAAGGATGTAGCTTGCACAATCTGCTTCACGCAGTAACATAAAACTACAAACTGCCCATGGACCAACACCCTGTACCTCAAAACATTTCTTCGTATGAGTTTCGGCTTGTCGGCGATATGACCCTCAAGCAGTTTTTTCAGCTGGCTGGCGGAGTCCTGGCTGCCGTCATTATTTACCGCCTCCCCCTCCCTGGGCTTATCAAATGGCCTTTCATGGGCTTGGGTGTTTTAACCGGTGTCATGCTGGCCTTCGTCCCCGTCTCCGGCCGCCCTTTTTCTCAATGGATTATGGCTTTTATTCAGGCTATTTATTCCCCGACGGAGTTCCACTGGTCCGAAAGTCCTCAACCCTCAGCCCCCAGCTCTCAATCTACTTCTACTCTCCCGCTCTCCCGCCCTTCTCCTCTTGACCTCATTGAAGAGCAGCTCTTTTCTCGCTTCTCTCAAATCTTCCAGCACCCCAATCTCGCCTTCTCCGCCATCAATCCCCTTATTAAATCTCCCCCCTCCCCACCCCCACTCCCTGTCCCACTACCCACTACTCACGACACAACCCCATCCATGCCCCCTCCCGACCACCCCAACCTCCTCTCCGGCTCCGTCACCACCCCTTCCGGCCAATCCATCGAGGGAGTCATTCTGGAATTGGTAGATGCTTCCGGCCTACCCGTCCGGGCTCTCCGCACCAACAAGCTGGGGCAGTTCATGACCGCCACTCCTCTCCCCGCCGGCGCCTACACTCTCACTGCCGAAAAAGAGGGCCTGCAGTTTGCCCCCCTCACTCTCAACCTCGCCAACCAGGTTATCGCTCCCTTAATTATCAAAGCTCATGGATAAAAAAATCATCAAATCCACCACCCAAGACCATTTAGATATTGCCGATATCGCCCAAGATTTGGTCGTCCTTAAAGACGGCTCCGCCTGTTTAATTCTCGAGGTCTCGGCTCTTAATTTCGGTCTTTTGTCCGAAAAAGAACAGGACGCCACCATTTATGCTTACGCCCAGCTTCTCAATTCTCTCACTTTCTCCATTCAAATCGTTGTCTCTTCCAAACAAAAGGATATTTCTGATTACCTGGCGCTTCTTGATTCCCGTTTGATCCATATGACTTCTCCCCTCATCAAAAACCAGTTGGCCAAATATCGGGATTTTATTAAAACTGTTGTCCGCCAAGGAAATGTCCTGGACAAAAAGTTTTACGTAGCCATCCCATTCTCATCACTCGAATTGGGGGTGGCCGCCGGGGTTTCAGTTTTAACCAAAAAGAAAGGGCTGCCCAAACCAGTTTCCGAAATTCTCGAGCGGGCCCTTCTCTCCCTCTCCCCCAAGCGCGACCATCTTGTTCGGCTCTTTACCCGCATCGGCCTGCGCGCCCGCCAGCTCTCCACCCCCGAGCTCGTGCAATTTTTCTTTAATTCTTACAACCGTTCCCAGATGGAAACCCGGGTCTCCTCCATATCCGCCATCGCCCCCAAATCCATTAACGTCGACTTCAACACTCTCAAAATTGACGACTGGTATTATCGCACTCTCTTTGTGGCCGGTTACCCGCGTTTTGTCACCGCCAACTGGCTGGCTCCCCTCATCAATTTCGATCATTCCTTAAACGTCTCCATGTTTGTCTACCCCGTAGAAAGTAAATCTACCCTTGACGACTTACGCCGCAAGATTGCCGAAATGGAGGCCGAAATTTCGACCGACCTTCAGCGCGGCCGGGTGGTCGACCCCTCTACCCAAGCCAAACTCGAAGACGCCTTATCTCTCCAAGACCAATTAGTTAAAGGCGCCGAACGTTTCTTCCAGTTTGCTTTATACATCACCATTCCCGCCAAATCCGAATCCGAACTCAACCAAGTCACCAAGCAGGTTTCCAGTACTCTGGGGTCTTTGCTTATTACCACCGCCCCCGCCCTTCTCCAGCAAGCAGATGGGTTCAAAACCACTCTACCTACCTGCCTGGACCATCTCCTGGTCACCCGCAACATGGACACCACTTCCCTGGCCACCACTTTTCCTTTCACTTCTTCGGAACTGACATCCAATGAAGGTGTTTTGTATGGCCTCAACGAGCACAACGGAAGTTTGGTAATTTTTGACAGGTTCAGTTTAGAGAACGCGAACTCGGTCGTCTTCGCAAAGGCGGGATCCGGAAAGTCGATTTTTGGCCCCGATAAGGCGCTTTTTGACGATGGGTCCGGCCCAAAACTTTCTCCAATCGGGCCTCTTATAGAAAACCTTATAACTAAATGTGGCGCCCAAAAAATAGACAAAGAAATCGAGGGGGTAGTCTCTCCTGATTTAAAAGTCTGGACCTTTAATAAAGATCTTGAGGGGCAGTGGTCAAAAGTAACCATCGCCGCCCGTAAAAAATTCTCTCCCAGAAGCAAACTTTACACTGTCACCACCAAATCCGGCCGGCAAATTACTATCACAGCCGACCACAACCTAGTCGTTATACGTCAAGGAAAAATTCGGGTCATGCGCAGTGAAGCCATTAAAGTAGGTGAAGCCGTTCCCCTGCCACGCAGCTATTCTATTCAACCCACACGAAGCCTGAAAAGTGAATTACTCACTCTTCTGGGACTCATCACCAGTGAGGGCCATGCAACCAGGGATCGAATTGAAATCTATAATATTGATTCTTTTGTCTTGAATGTCATTAAGGATTGCGCTGAAAAATTGGGTTATCGTGTGTCTCCCCGATACAACTACCCCCAAAGATCCATCCGCGGGTATTCTATCCAACCCAATTCTTTCGCAAAGATTTGTTACGAATTAGGGGTGTGTGGTAGATCTGGAGAAAAGAGAGTTCCGTCAATCCTTTTTTCTTGTTCCAACAAACAAGTTGCTTGTTATCTTAAGGCATATTATGAAGGCGACGGTGGTGTTGAACGACACGAAATAACAGCCACCACTAAATCCAAAGATTTGGCCTCCGATCTGGCCTATCTCCTCTTTCGTTTTAGCATTATTGCCAGAATCAAAGCTAAACAAAAAGCCGCCACCAACACCATCAAAAAAACCATGAGTACTTACTATCGAGTCAGTATTTCTGGTCGAGATCAAATTCAAAAGTTCGCCGACCAAATTGGTTTTCTGACAGAAACTAAGATTTCTCAGCTTAGAAAGCTTTTAGAGTCTATCCCCAATGGAAACACTAATACAGACACCGTTCCAACTCTTGGCCCAATTTTTAAATACCTTTGTAACACCCTTTATCCGTCCACTGAAATTAAAACTCCTCAAATACTCATCGATATCAAAAACGGGGAATATAATCCTTCTCGAGAGCAGCTTCTCGTAACTATCAAGCTCTGCGAAGATCGAATTTTCGAGCTTCGTAGCCTTAACTCTCACATCCAAATTCTCCGTAGCCTTCCTCCCATTTCCAAATTAATCGAGATTGGCAAAAAAAGCCGGAGGCTCAATCATCTCCTTTGGGAACAACTAGGGCAATCCTGGCGAGTTATGAAAAAATATCTTCATCCTCCCTTGGCCCAAAATGCTCTGGTTGTATACAACACTATCAGTGGGCAGCAAACAACCGTTTCTCAAGTCTCCAATGCCCTCTACACCTCTTTCAAAGAGCAGGGAATGTCTTTAATGCACCATGACAGTTCCTTGTGGAATTCTATTGTAAACAGAAACGGTAATTCTAAATATACAAGTCTTACCAAGGCCGCTAAATTTATCACCAAACAATATCGTTCGACTCAACTCAAAATTCGTCACGCCAAAGAAAAGCTTTCTGAATTAAAACTACTTGCAAATTCAGACCTGTTTTGGGACCCAATTGTGAGCATCGAACGAATTAAACACAAAGAAAAATATGTCTACGACCTGCAAGTAGACAATGGCGTTTTCTTGGCTGGCGAAGGGGGAATGTTTGTTCACAATTCCTATTTAGTCAAGCTGGAAGTCCTCCGCTCTCTCATGTTTGGCACCGAAATGATCATTATCGATCCTGAAAACGAATACAAAACTTTATGCGATGCCGTCGGCGGCGAATATATCAATTTTTCTTTCAATTCTCCTTGCCGCCTTAATCCTTTTGACCTCTCGGCCCTGACCGACACCTCCGACGAAAACGAACTAAATTTAAAAATTCTCTCCCTGCATTCGCTGTTTAAGGTCATCATGGGCACTCTTACTCCCGCCGAAGAGGCCATTCTCGACCGGGCTCTGGTGGCCACCTACAAGATGAAGGGTATTACTCCCGACCCTGTAACCCAGAAACTTCCTCCACCCCTCATGGAGGACCTTTACAAAGCTCTAGTTGGCATGGAAGAACCCCAGTCCAAATCTTTAGCCGACCGCATTGAAAAATTTGTTAAGGGAAGTTTTAGGGGCATCATCGACCAACCCTCCAATGTCTCCCTGAAAAACCCTTTCACTGTTTTTTCTGTTCGCGATCTGGAAGATTCTCTCAAACCCATCGCCATTTTTATTATTCTGGATTATATTTGGACCAAAATGCGCCGCGACCTCAAAAAGAGATTGTTAATTGTGGACGAAGCCTGGTACCTGATGCGCTCCCCCGATTCGGCCGCCTTTTTATATGGCATCGCCAAACGCGCCCGCAAATATTTTCTAGGGTTGACCACCATCACCCAAGACGTCGAGGATTTTCTCTCCACCGATTATGGCAAAGCCATCGTCACCAATTCCAGTATTCAAATTCTCATGAAGCAATCCCCCGCCGCCATCGACAAAGTGGCTCAAGTCTTTTACTTATCAGAGGGAGAAAAGCACCTGTTATTAAGTAGCGAGGTGGGAGAAGGGTTATTCTTTGCCGGCAACAATCACGTAGCCGTCAGAGTCGTCGCTTCCCCTGATGAACACAAACTCATCACCACCAAACCCTCCGAAATTTTAGCTCAACAAAAAGCCCGCCTGGTCCCTGAAACCGCATGAACGATCTCGCCGCCCAACGCCTCAAAATTCTCAACCGCATCCGCGGTTTACTTTGGAAATATGAACAGCATCGCAAACATCCCGCCAATCTCTGGACAGACGAAGACGCCACTGAACTCCAGGGGCTTTTAGACTTCGTAGAAACCCTCGTTCCTCCCGACGAGTTTGAAAAAGGCGCCTCCCCTCGGGACTTTGACCTTGTTGAGTTTGACGAACAGGATTGGAAAAATCTCAAAGAAAAAATCGACAAGTTCACCGACAAAATTTCCGCCTGGATCAAAAATCACGGCGCGTCCAACATGCCGGATAAGGACGTCTTGGCCGCCGCCGAAAAAGCTGCGGTAGCTGCTCGTGATGAGACTCCGGCCACACCCGAAAGAACAGCTCTCGCCACCCGCCTCTCCACCAGATTCAAACTCCCCGCCATTGACGCTCAAGGTCTGGCTGCCACCATGACCACTCCCCAAATTGCCTACGACACTGCCGAAATTCTCTCCCCCGTTTCAGACCCGCTCGCTTCCGCCTCCCTCGTCTCTGTTCTTGACCCGGTATTCCAAACTTCCACGGAGTACGTTGCCCTCACTAATTATTTCTCCTCAACTACCCAGCTCCCCCCGGATCACCCTGTCGTCACCGCAACCGCCATCGCCGCTCTCTCTCAACCCCATCTCACTGTCGCTTCCACTCCTGCAATCGAAGCCGTTCTCACCCCTACCGCCTCCTCCTGGCTCTCCGGCCACCTTCCCCAACTCAACGCCTCCATCTCTGCCGCCCAAAATCGCTTAACGGATTCCTCTCTTCTGAATACAGCCATCGCCACCGACCTGTCTCTAGGCGCCTCAAAATCTCAATCCACCATCAACCAGGCTCAATTTATTCTTAAACAGGCCTATCCTATCCTTCTTCCATATCACCAGCAAGCCGAAAAAATCATCACCAATCCTGAAAAAGTTAAAGAGTTTCAATTGTTTCTAAAACGTTTCGCTATCGCCTTGGCCAAAAGCCAGGGTCAGGACGTGCCCCCCGAGGTCATCAAAGCCATCGAAGAGTCTTCCCTCACCAATTATTTTCAGCTGAAAAAAATCGAGGCCGTAGCTCAACCAGAAGAGCTAGCTCTGACTGAAGATCTAGCTGAAGAAGAGCCTGTTTCCACCCAAACTGCAACCCCATCTCCCAAAGACTCCTCTTCCCCCCGCCTCCAACGTTTAAACGACAAAATCGAATTCATCAAAAAAACCGCCGACACAATTGAAAAAATTGAGGGTCTGTTGGGGGCCGAAGTTTTTGGTATGACCGTCGGAGAACTGGCAGGTATTTTAGGCACCAGTACTTTTTTAGCCGGCAGCCTCATGGTCGCCCTGACCGGTGCCTATGTTGGCACTACCGGCCTGGCTGAAGAGGCTGGCTTGCTTAACCAGTGGGCCACTCTTCTCAATCAAGGTCATCTCACCTGGTCTTTCGCCCGCGGAATCGACCAGGTTTTTTCCACTCTCCCCCATTGGGTTTCCCGTCTGCCCTACGGATTCCAGCCCGCAGTCAAAGCTTTTGGTCTCATCATGCGTAGTTTTGCCCACTTTGCCGATGGTATATTTCGTATTTTCACTCCCCCCCAGCCAGTCTCTATTACCCAAAGCCTCGGACGGCTAGGCGTCCGGGCCAACGTCGCCCTCTCTTCCATTGGTACCGCTGCCGTTGCTTCTGTCACTTCGTTCCTCACTATTACCGCTGTCGTTTTTCTCTCCCTTCCCATCGTCGTTGCCTTGATTTTGTTCATCATCAACTCCTCCGCCTTCGTTGTTCCCCCGAGTGGTTCATCAGGCAATGTGGGGTATCTTCCCGGATGCCCGGCAGAAATGTGGCCAGTAACCATCCAAGAAAAATATGTGGTTACCCAAGGACCAGGCGGCCCTGGTTCCCACGGCCCCCCTGGGGCTAAGGTGTACGAAGAAGCGATCGATATCTTTCCCATTCCTGTTTATAATCCCAGTCTCAATCTGATTGTGGCTACCCACCCCGGAATTGTAACGGCTTCAAAGAAAGACGGCTGGGGAGGAAATTATATCTATCTTAAAGACACTTGCGGGGGAAATTTTAAAACCAGCTATGTTCACCAACTGGTTAACTACGTTACGGTGGGACAGGTCGTAAATACTGGAGATATCATTGGCGTCATGGGATATACTGGTCATGTCTCCTCAAGATCTCCATCCGGAGCCCATCTGCACTATGCATTTCTCAACACAGACGGTACTTGGAAAAACAGAAAAGAGTCCCCACCCTTTATGATTACTCCCTACATTCCAAAGACAGTCCCTCAATTATGCAACTCAGTTTCAGAATGCAAAACCTCACTCCCATAATACAAGTATGATAAATATAAAAAGTCGAAAATTTCTACTAATATCCGGGCTTGCAGTTCTAAGCGTCATCTCGGTGGTTTATCTTTTATCTGTCACCAAAAAGAGTAGTCCGTCGCCTACTTCTAATATCCCCATACCAAAAATCACCAGCCCAGTAGAAAGAGAAGTTGTAATAAAGTCTGAGTTAAAAGAAAGCGACGTATCAATTCCTTCGTCGGTTCCTATCTACCGTCTTTCTTCCGATCCCTTGTCCCCAACTCAAATCGCCCTTGTTGCAGCCAGGCTTGGATTTAACACTCAACCAACGGTGCTTACTGATGCAAACTATGGAGATGTTTATTTTTGGTACAGCTCAGAGATGTCTCTAAGAATAATCCCGACCGATTATTTATTTGACTACGGTGTAAATCTAGATCCCTTACCTGCTAATTCATACCCCTCAGACGAATCTCTCGTCGATGCTGCCCGTCAATTCCTAGAGAAAAATATTCTCCCCGCAGATACTTCTGTTCAACTTTCATCGCTAACTTTCATTAACCCAACTACTGAAGGATTTGAAACCGCTCCTAAAGACGATAGTTCTTTAGCTGATATCAAGTTCCTAGAAAAGGTTAACAACCTCACTGTTGTAAACGACACAGTGGAAATCGGAACAATAAACGTCAGGATAGCCAGAAATCTGACCGTTATTTCTGTTTACGCTGATATCGTACCTTCTCTGGACAAACAACAAGATGTCCCTCTTAAGATGTTTGTTAATCTCGTTGATAGCGTCTCCTCTGCAAAGCTGCAGAGCCTGAATGAAGGAAACGTAGATATTTTCACCACACCCTCTTCAAATATAGAAAAGATTGTCGTAAATGAAGCGTCATTAGCCTATTACAAAGTGAGTTCTAAACAATCTAATCTTCTTCAACCAATCTTCGTACTCAAAGGACAAGCGTACCTTAAAAACGGACAGGTAGTATCGGCGTTGTTACATCTTCCAGCGGCTAAAGAATAGTCTTACACTCTCACCGGCATGATTAAGTGAATCAGGCTTTTGTCTTTTTCTCCCATCCACACCCCCGGTGACAAACTGTCGTTTATTTTGAGCTTTATCCTTTCTTCAGTCACGCTTCCCAAAAAGTCCTGCACGAATTTGTAGTTGAAAGCAATTTCTCCATCGTCTCCATCTTTTTCTATCTCGATTTCGCTCTCATTCTCCCCCGTCTGCGCAGCACTTGCCAAAATCGTGAATCGTAAATCCCGAATCTTAAATCGAACTATATTACTATTCTCCCTCGCAAATATCCCCGCCACTCGCATCGCCCCTGCCAGTTCTTCCCGGTCTACTGTGACTTCCGTTTTAAAGCTTTGAGGAATTATTTTATCTACATCCGGGAAATTCCCTTCCAACACCCGAGACACGAGTTGGACATCACCACTGGCAAATATTACCTGGTTGTTCTCTTTTACCATCTCCATTGTGACTTCCTCCCCCTCTGCCACCCTGGCCAGCTCTTGTATTGTTCTCGCCGGCAGTATTACATCTGGGATTTGGGATTTGGGATTTGGGATTTGTTTCCGACTTAGTCGGAAACCATCCGTTGCCACTATCGTCAAACTGTCTCCTGACTCCTGAATCCTAACTCCTGTTAAAACCGGTCTACTTTCATCTACCGCCGCCGCATACGCCACCTGCCCAGCAATCTCCAAAAGAATACTCTTGTCAATTTTTACTCCCGCTCTTTTACTCTCCTGCTCTCCTGCTCTAGGAATTGGGGGAAACTCACTGGCCGAAATTCCCGTCAACACCCCGGTAGAATTACCAGACTTGATTCTCAGTTTCTCTCCTTCGGTCACCAGATCCAAACTTTCACCCGCCAGAGATCCCACTAGCTCACCCAGATTTTTCCCCGGAATCGTAATAGCTCCCAGCTCTTTTACTTTCCCCCCCACCGTTACCCGTAGTCCAATCTCCAGATTTGTTGCAGCTAGAGTGATTCCTTCTTTATTTGCCTCAATCAATATATTGGCCAGAACAGGCAACTGTCCTCTGGTAGCCACTACTCTTCCCACTATCCCCAACCCCCTGTTCAAATCTGATTGTAAAACGGTTGCGTGCATTTTTCTTTCTTTAACTAGTAGTATTCGTAGTAGTCTTTGTGGATAAGTTGATAACACCCATCAGCCAGCCAGGGGATAATTTTGTGTATAAACTTGTGGATAATTTCATTTTTTAGTTAATAAGTGGACAAGCGACTCCAGTTGTATACAATCGTCACTGGCTTGTCAACATTTTCTTTCTGATATCCCCAATTTGGTTGTGGATACTTTGGTCAGATTGCATCATGGCAATCACTTTTTTGTCCGCGTGCATTACTGTGGTGTGATCTCTTCCCCCAATTAGCCTCCCCACTTCCTCCAGAGGCAACTCCAGGTCCGTTCGCAGCAAATGCATCAGTATTTGTCTCGGCCAGGCAATGGTTTTCGTTCTCTTTTCCCCTTTCAGTTGCTGCACTCCCACTCCGAAATACCCCGATATTAAATTGATCACCTCGTTTGGCGTCACAATTCTGGTTACCCCATCAGCCAGTTTAGAAATTTTCAACAGTCTTTCCGCCATCTCTACCGTGATGGGTTCGTTTTTGATTTCGCTTTCCGTTGTCAGCCGCATTAGCACCCCCTCCAGCTCTCTTACTCCTTCCACATGGCTTGCCACGGCCTGGGCTACGTTCATGTCCAACTCCCGGCCCCGCTGCTTGGCCTTGATCAAAAGAATCGCGGTTCGTAGCTCAAAATCGGCTGGCCCCACATCCACAATCATCCCCGCCCCAAACCGGCTTCTCAACCTTTCTTCTAGTTTGGCAATTTCCGCCGGCGACTTGTCCGAAGTCATCACAATTTGTCCTCCTTCTCGCACGATCGAGTTAAAAGTATGGAAAAATTCTTCCTGAACGGAAGCTTTTCCGGCGATAAACTGCACGTCATCAATCAATAACGCTTTTACTTTCCGGTATTTGGCCCGTACCCTATCAGTATCTTTGTTTCTAATTCCCATTACCAAGTCATTAGTAAATTCTTCTCCCGTACAAAACAGCACCGGCCCTTCCCCTCTTTCCAAGAGAGAGCGTCCCACCGCCTGCATCAAATGGGTTTTCCCCACCCCCACCCCGCCATATATGAATAGTGGATTGTACGCTGTTCCAGGTTTTTTAGCCACAGCCATGGCCGCCGCGTGGGCCATTTGATTCGATCCCGAAACGGCGTAATTATCAAAAGTAAAATCTAATCTCAATCTGGCCCGTCTTACTTCCTCGCTGTTATCCACTTCCGTAAACAACGGCAAGTCACTTTTGCTCTCCTGCTCTCCTGCTCTCCTGCTCTGGACCACAAACCTGATTTCGCATTCTTTTTCCGTTACTCTTTTCAGTTCCTCCGCCAATTGTCCATAGAAACGTTGCTCAAGCAACGTTTTGGTCATTCCTGAAGAGCAGCCCACCTCGCATATGAACTTGCCTCCACTTTCGGAAAGGGCAACCAGCTCCGTTTGCCGGATCAGCGCATTAAACGTTCCGGAAGACACGGCCACCTTCATTCCTTCCAACACCGCTTTCCAAATCCTTGTCACATCTCTGTCCATGCACCTGATTTATACTAGATATCCACAATTTTTCAAGTACATCTTTGTGATATAATTTTGATCATGGCTACAAAACGTACCTGGCAACCCAAAAAATTGAAAAGAGTTAGAAAACACGGTTTCCGTTCCCGCATGTCCACCCGCACCGGCCGCAACGTTCTCAAGCGCCGCCGCGCCGTCGGCCGCCGCCGCCTCAATGTTTCCTAAATCTCTTCGCCTCTCCCGCCGCGATTTTTTATCCGTTAAATCTTCTGGCAAGTCTTTGTCATTCACTCACTTTTCTGTTATCTACGTTTCCCGTTCTCCCGGTCGGGTAGCCATCGTTACTTCCGCCAAACTTTCCAAATCCGCCGTAGTTAGAAATCAACTGAGGCGTCGTGTTTATTCCGTTTTTCCCCAAATTCCTTACGACGTCATTCTTTTCCCAAAAGCCTCGATGCTAAAATTGGGTCATGCAAAAATTAACTCTGAGCTTGATTCACTGGTATCAAAGATTTCCCACTAGTATGCATTCGGCGTGTCGCTTCACTCCTCGGTGTAGCGAGTACATGTATCAGGCGATCTCAAAATATGGTATCCTTAGGGGCGGCATTCTGGGCACAAAGCGGATTCTCAAGTGTCATCCTCTTCATCCCGGCGGCTACGACCCCATAGTTGCGAACTTTGGAATCTATTGCTATTTCATCCTCTATTAAACGCTTTAATCGGCTTAGCCCGAATTACTGGCGACCTGGGTTGGTCCATCATTCTTCTGACTATTGGTTTACGTGTAGTTATGACCCCCTTGATTATTCCTTCACTCAAGGCCAGTAAAAAAATGCAGGATCTAGCTCCCGACTTGGCAGAACTCAAAACCAAATTCAAGGGCGACAAACAGGGATTGGTAACGGCTCAAGCCGAGCTGTACAAAAAGCACGGACTCAACCCCGCCGCCGGTTGTTTACCCCAAATCGTGCAAATCTTGGTCCTCATCGCCCTGTTTAATGCTTTTAATACAGTTCTTAAACCCAACGGCCAATCTCTGGTCGAACACTTAAACCCCATTCTCTACGCTGTCAACAAACTTCCCTCCGATTTTAATCTTTCAACCTTGTTTTATGGAATGGAACTTACCAAACCGGACTTGATCCACATTCCCGGCCTCCCCATTCCCCTTCCCGGCCTGTTTGTTCTCGCTTCCGCTCTCATCCAATTTGCCAGCTCCAAAATGATGATGCCCGAAGCCAAAACGGCGATTAAGGTTGCTGGAACTACTCCCGGCGACTCCGACGACGTTATGGCTGCCACCCAGACCCAGATGCTCTACATGTTTCCTCTGATGACTATTTTCTTTGGTTATCAATTTCAATTTGGCCTAGTTCTTTACTGGCTAATTTTTTCCGCCGTTTCCATGGTCCAGCAATATATGGCTTCAGGTTGGGGCGGGTTAACTCCCTGGATAAACAAGCTATATGCAAGAAAAAATTAAAGATCTCCTGGCCCAGTTTCTCTCCCAATTAGGTTACACCTCTCCCTACGAGGTCGCCGTTTCCCTCGACGAGGCCAACAAAATTTACCAGGTCAGCATCACCACGTCCGACCCCGCTATTCTTATTGGATATCACGGAGACACCATTTCCGCTCTCCAATTACTTCTGGCCCAGCACTTGCACTCCCAAACTGGCGAATGGTCAAGCATTTCCATTAACGTAAACGATTACCGCGAGCGCCGCGAGCAGGCCCTCCAGGCCATGGCCGATACCGTTGTCGCCCGGGTCATTGCCACCGCCCACCCCGAGGCTCTCCCCCCGCTTCCCGCCAACGAACGCCGCATCATTCATATGTATCTGACCGACCATCCTCAAGTCGTAACCGAGTCACAAGGCGAGGGCCGTTTTAGATCCGTTTCCATCTCGCCCAAGGCGTGATTTTTTTACTACTATTACTACTTCCTTCCCAGCTTGCCCTGCACTTTTGGCCCTCGTGGAGCTTGATTAATGGTATCCGCATCGACTATCTCTCCCCCACCCTTTATTTTACCGATCTAATCATCATCGGATTATTTTTAATTTCCCGCCTTCGTGTTCGTGTTCCTCTCCCGGTAATTATTTTCGTCGTTCTTAATATCTTAGTCTCTTCGTCCCCCTTAGTATCTCTATACAAATGGTTCCGCGTCCTTGAGTTTTTTTGGCTATTTAAATATTTATCGTTAAATATTAATTTTTCGCGAAGCGCGAGCAGCAGCTCGATGTTTCAAATTTCAAATTTAAAATTCGCTATCCTCTGGACAGCAGTGCTCGCCTGGTGGCAATTCTTCCTCCAGCACTCCGTCGGCGGACTTTGGACCTGGCTGGGTGAACGACCGCTGTCAGTCGCTACTCCCCTGATAGCCAAAGTCTCTTTCCTGGGCCAACAATTAATGCGCCCCTATGCCACCTTCCCCCACCCCAACGCCCTGGCGGGATTTCTTCTCGTGACCGCTCTTCTTCTCTATCGCCGTATTCCCTGGGCCGCCGCTCTCGCCCTTCTCACCATCCCCATCACTTTTTCCAGAACAGCGATTGTTTTAGAAGTTATTTTTCTCCTTATCTATCTTCGCCCAGCCATTCTCAAAGTGGCGCTTCTAGTATCTAGTATCTATTATCTAGTATCAGTCTCCGGCTCAGTCGCCTCTCTTCCCGATCGTCTTTCCTTAATTCATAATTCATTATTCATAATTCAAAAGTCACCACTCTTGGGTGTTGGTCTCGGCAACTTTCTCCCCACCACCGGTCTTTATCAACCGGTTCACAACCTTTATTTCCTGCTTGCCTCCGAACTCGGCCTCCCGGCATTTTTGGCCATTTGCTATTTTGTATTTAGAAATTGTTTAGGATTTAGAAATTCGAAATTAGTAATTCCAGTCCTGGTGATTCTCATCACAGGACTGGCCGATCATTATTGGCTCACTCTCCACCAAAACACCCTATTATTAGTTATACTTATAGCCTATGCGTATTCACACCGATGGGGGAGCCAGAGGTAATCCCGGTCCAGCCGCTTGCGCCTTCGTTGCCACGGATGACCGCGGCCACCTGATTCACCAGCAGGGCTTTTATCTCGGTATAGCCACCAACAACCAGGCTGAATACCAGGCCGTCATCGCAGCCCTCAAATGGGTCTCAACTCTCGACCCTCAACCCCCAGCCCTCAATTTCTATCTAGACTCCCAATTGGTGGTCAACCAACTTCAGGGAAATTTTAAGATCAAAAACCAGAGTTTAAAAATTAAAAAATTAAAAATTTTAGAATTGATTAAAAATTACAAATTAAAAATTAAAAATTTCGTGTACATTCCTCGCTCTCAAAACGCCGCCGCGGATCTTTTGGTCAACCAAACTCTTGATAATCATTCATAATCTCCCTTCCTCACTACAGGCCCTGTTTAGGATTTAGAAATTAGAAATTAGAAATTCGTTGTATGCGGCAGTTTCACGTTTTTTGTGTTCATACGAAAACATCAAATTCATATGCCTAGAAAAAACGAGAAACACGCACGTGAATAACCGTACATACTACTCATGTTTATTTCCCAAATCATGTTACAGGATTTCCGCAACGTCTTGTTATAATTATTACAATGCCTTATCGTTTAATTGCCGAAGAACTTCCCGAACCCCGCCCTACCCCATTCGCCAAGCGCACTCCAAAGTATCTTATTCTCTTACTTCCTGTATTCCTATTTCTCATTTCATATCCCCTCTCCCTGTATTTTTCTCTTCGATGCGCATCCTCACAATTTTTGCGTGGAAATTTTTCCACGTCCCAAACTTGCGCCAGCTTTTCCCTTGCCCTTTCTCGCCCTCTCCCAACAATTTCGCCATATGTCGTCGTCTACCGTCAACTCGCCCAATCCCTATTTTTGGCTAACCAGTTTGCTTCTTCCGCCCTTCCGTATTTGCAATCCTTTTTGGGCCGTGGTCCAGCTAGCTCGGCGGATATTACCAATGTCACCTTTTCTCTTTCTCGCTTATCCGATTCACTTGCCTTTTTGCAAGCCAGCCTTCAGCCACTTCCTCGTCTGGCCCCACTCCTTACCCGGGTAAACACTGCCCGCACTCTAGCCCAAAAAATATCTCCCCTAGTAAACTCTCTTCCCGACCTGCTATCCCTGCACGGCAAAAGCACCATTCTGCTTCTCCTGCAAGATCCCACCGAACTCCGCCCCACCGGCGGCTTCCTAAGTCACATCGCCTTGCTAACCCTAGATTCCGGACGCTTGACCAATGTCCAGATTTACGACACTGCGGCCACCGACAGCCAGCTTAGGGGTCAGATCTCTCCCCCCTCCGACCTGGCCCGCGTAATAGGGGAGTCAAATTGGTATTTGCGCGATGCCAATTGGGATCCGGATTTTCCCTCGTCTGCCGACCGGGCTCTCTGGTTTGTTACCAAAGAACTCTCTCTTACCCCGGACCGGGTGGTTGGCGTCCACCTTGCCACTCTGGCGGAATTGCTTTCTATCACCGGCTCCATCCGCTTGTCGGAGTTAAACCTTACTCTTACCCGGGCCAATTTCCTTTCCCAATATCTGGCCCACCCGGATTTTCTCTCGGCATTTTACCAGCGCTTTTTTGATGAGTTAAGAGAGTTAAACACTAGCCAACTGTCTCAAGCCGCAGGCCAAATTATCTCTGCTCTGGAATCACGTCAGATATTTATTTCATCCACTATTTGGAGTGGGGGAGTCGCGCCCCCAAATTGCCGCTCCACCCTCCCTTGTCTCAGCCATTACTTCTATCCTGTGGCCAGCAATGTAGGCGTCAACAAAGCCAACGTTTCTACCCAAGCCACCGCCCAACTTAGTGTTCAGCTCAACCCCGCCCGGGCAGATTTTGCATATCAGTTGGATCTGTCAAATACCTCCAGTCAAACCAACTGGCCTGCCGGCCATTACAAAAATTATCTCCGGCTATATTTGCCCCCCCAATCTCTACCTGACGCCGTTTTACTTAACGGCCAACCCGCCTCGGCCTACTATGTTACTGCGGAACATGGCCTGGTAGTTTTGGGGGTTTTGGTAGATGTGGCGCCGGTCTCCACCGTTAAAGTCAACGTTCGCTGGCACCAACCACTAGTTCTTTCGTCCCGTTTTCACTATCAGCTGGACATTCCCAATCAGCCCGGCCAGTCATCGTATCCTGTTACAGTGACACTTATATATCCCAAAACGTGGTTTGCTTCCACCGCCACCACTCCGACCCTTGCCTCACAAGGAACGCTCCAGTATAATCAAACCCTGTCGCGCCAATTGCGCTTCGATATAGACTTTGCCACCAATGTCAACTAAACATACTCTTAAATCCGAACCTCGGAAGATTACCGGTCGCAAAATCAAGTCTTTGCGGGCCCAGGGGTTAATTCCCGCCAACGTTTTCGGCAAAGACGTCAAATCCCAAGCACTGCAAATCAAATCCACCGACTTCGCCAAGCTATATAAGGAAGCAGGGGAGTCGACCCTGATTTATTTAGACGACCGCCCGGTAATGATTCATGAAGTAGCCGTTCACCCCGTCACCGACAAAATTCTGCACGTCGATTTTCACCAGGTAAATCTTAAAGAAAAAACCACCGCCAATGTAGCCATCAAGCTTGTAGGCGTTGCCCCGGCTGAAAAAGAGAAGCAGGGGATTCTTGTCCAGCAGCTCCACGAGTTAGAAATTGAAGCTCTGCCCGCAGACATGCCCGAAGCCGTCGAAGTTTCCGTTGCCTCATTGACTGCAGAAGGGGACACCATTCTTGTAAAAGACCTCAAACTATCAGACAAATTGACTGTCAAAATAGACCCCGAAGCCATTGTCGTCAAAATTGAACCTCTAGCCAAAGAAGAGCCCAAAGAAGTTCCAGTAGTCCCCGTCGTACCCGAAGGCGAAGCCGCCGCTACCGAGGCCACGCCTGCCCAATCAGCTGCCCCGGAAACCCCAGCTCCCGCCACACCGCCTCCGTCACAAACGGCATAAAGGGGTGCAGTAGTTTCAAAAATACTTCCAGTCCGTGCCGTAATTCATCTTTGCTCACCTTACCCGTTTTGGCCTTCTCGATCACCACATCGCAGTACCAGTGCCAGAACTTGTCATATACCAGTTCCGCGGCCATCCCCAACTGCATTTTATCCATCTTCTTCGTCACATCGCTTATCGTCTTATCCAGCTCCTCTTGAATCTTAAATCCTGACTCTTGACTCCTGACTCCTGACTCCTGAACGAAACGAGAAGCATTCCAAATTTTGTTAGCAAAGTTCCTGTACCCTCTGATTCTTTCTTCCATCTGTTGTTTGGAGATTAATAAATCGTTGCCATTGTCCCGCCCAGCCACCAGCGCCATTCTCACCGCGTCCGCCCCGTATTTGGCAATCGCTTCGTTGGGATTTACCCCATTGCCCTTGGACTTGCTCATCTTGGCCCCATTCTCGTCTCTCAACACGCCATTGATGAGAGCAATTTCAAACGGTACTTTGCCGGTTAAGTACAACCCAAACATAATCATTCGCGCTACCCACAAAAATAAAATCTCATACGCCGTGTTCATGACAGTCGTTGGGTAATACTTATCAAAATCTCCAGGCTGGCCTGCCCTAAGCGTAGTGAAGGGCCACTGCCCGGAAGAAAACCAGGTGTCAAAAGTATCTGGGTCTTGTATCCAATCGTCACCCGGCTTTTCTATTGATACGGTAGGTAATTCCAGTTTTACGTCACTCTTTTTGTACCAGGCTGGCAACTGGTGACCCCACCAGATCTGCCGCGAGATTGGCCAGTCGCGAATGTTTTCCATCCAATTGAAATACATCTTCTCGTACTTCTTGGGCACAATCTTCACTCTGCCCTCCCTCACCGCCTTAATCGCTGGGGCTGCTAGCTCTTTGGTTTTTACAAACCATTGCCTAGATATTAAAGGTTCAATAATAGTTTCGCACCGTTCACACGTCTTTACGCTATGCACTAGCGGTTCAGTTTTCAGAAGCTTGTCTCTCAAAAACTCCACCGTCTTTTCTCGTGCAGCGGCCAATTTCAGCCCCCGAATTTCTTCAGGCACTTCCCCAATCATTTTGCCGTCAAAATCAATCACCGTCAGGGTTGGCAGATTGTGTCTCTGCCCGATTTCATAATCCGTCGCGTCGTGCCCCGGGGTTATCTTTAGAGCCCCCGTTCCAAACTCCTTTTCCACAGCAGTGTCTCCTATAATCGGCACCTCCCGGTTAACCAGTGGCACCGTCGCTGTCTTACCGATTAAGTTTTTGTACTTTCCTTTGGGATGTACCGCCACCGCCACATCCGCATAAATAGTTTCCGGCCGGGTGGTGGCAATCGTCACCGTCCCATAATCTAGATAGTACAGTTTATCTGTCAGTTCTTTTTCTTCTGTTTCCAGATCGGATAGCGTGCTCCGACAACGCACGCACCAATTCACAATTCTGTATCCCCGGTACACCAGGCTTTCTTTGTGCATTTTTACAAAGGTTTCCAAAACCAGCTTCGATATCTCCGGGTCTAACGTAAACTTTTCTCGGCTCCAATCACAGCTGGATCCCAGTGCCCGCATCTGGTCTTCCATCAAGTGCTTGTTCTCCAAGCAAAATGCGTAGCACTGTTTGTAAAATTCCTCCCGTCCTAAATCATGTCTAGACTTGCCTTCCTTTTGCAACTTTTTCTCAAACGTTACCTGGGTTAAGATTCCGGCATGGTCCACTCCGGGGAGCCACAAGGTAGGGGAGCCCTTCATCCGGTGATACCGAATCAAGGCGTCGGAAACCACTACAAAAGTAGCGTGACCCAAGTGCAACTCACCATTGGCATTCGGCGGCGGCATGATGATCGTAAAAGGCCGTAGGCCCCGAGCGGAGTCGAGGGGCTCAAAAGATCCACTCGTTTCCCACTTCTTATAAATCTCTTTCTCATATTTCTGATGCTCGTAAACCTTATTCATAGTTGAAATTATACCTCTCGACCCGGGTCAATATTGGGATTGTCTCTTCCTGTTTCTGGTCCGGGTGGAGGGAATCTGGCGATAATAACTGGACCAGGGGTCACAATTATTCCCAAATAACTAGACAGCGTTTCTTTTCCCGCGATCATTTTTCCGGCTTTCCGCAACAAATCCTCTATAATCGCCGGTAGTACCTGACCGTCTCCGGCCGCACCAAAAACCCACTTACCCTCATAATTAAAAGCATCAATTTCTGCCATGGAAACAAAAACACGCTAATAACAGCGTGTTGCGGACCAGCACCATCTTTTATCAAAAGTGGTGCAGGTAGGTACCACCTCAACCAGTACTTAATTTGAGTAGGCTCCCCGGTAACAAGTCGGATCATCGCCAACTATTCAAATTATACCTTCAACTTGACAACTACACAACTGGGTGTAACATGGCGCCAATGGCAGCCAAAGATGTAGACCCAGTCACAGCAGTAGAGAAAAAAATTGCTGAAGCGGCTTCCCGACTAACAAAAACACCCGAAGAAGCTATGCTAGCGACCAGGCTCCCAATGATCTTTCTCGGTTTCTTTCAGCTCTTATTCCAAAAAGGTATTGCGTCGGGTTTACAGCTAGCAAAGGGAGAACGGCCTCAGGACCCCCTGGAAGCCATTCGCGAAACGATTGACTCCTACCTTCCTGACGCGTAGTTTATTCATCAATTCGCCACCGGGGGAGCCGGTCGATTTTTTCCGGGTCGGAAAATTCTCCCCGTTCGGCTTTAAATCCCGCCGCGATTCCAATCATGCCCGCATTGTCCCCATACATTCCTTTCTGTGGAAAATACACATTAATCCCAACCTCCTCACTTAGTTTCTTAATCTCTTCTCTCAACTTGGTATTTGCTGCCACCCCACCCCCAACCAATAAATCGTGAATCATAAATCCTGAATCTTGAATCACTCTTCTTGTCATCCGGATCAGATGCTCAAACGCCCGCTTTTGAAAGCTTGCAGCCAAATCATTAGTATCCTTAGCACTTAGCACTTGGCCCTTAGCACTAATTAATCGGTAAAAAGCCGTCTTCAGTCCCGAGTAGCTGAAAGCCAGCTCCTTACTCCGAGCCATGGGCAAAGGTAGGGGATATATCTTCGGATTTCCCAATGCGGCTCGTTTTTCAAGCTCCGCTCCTCCCGGATACCCTAGCCCCAGCATTCTGGCCGCTTTATCCAGCGCTTCTCCCAGGGCATCATCCATCGTCCTGGCCACAATCTTGTATTGGCCAATTTTTTCCACCCAAATAAGTTCTGTATGTCCGCCGGAAACCACCAAGGCCATCGCCGGAAATTTCACCTCCGGCGTCAACCCACTCACCACATGTCCTTCGATGTGGTTAACCGCGATTAATGGCTTGTTCCACTTTTTTGCTAACTCCTTGGCATACCGAATTCCTACTTCCAAAGCAATCGCCAGTCCCGGCCCCGCCGTCACCGCCACCGCGTCTAACTCCTGACTCCTAACTCCTAACTCCTGAATCGCCTTATTTATAATCAACTCTATCCGTTCCTCATGCGCACGCTTGGCGATACTCGGAACCACCCCCCCAAATTCTTTATGCAAATCAATTTGCGAATACACTACATTCGACAAAATATTTGTGCCTTCCGTCACCGCCGCGCACGTCTCATCGCAAGAGGTTTCTATAGCCAGTATCTTCATGTCCGCTATTTTATCCCAATCTATTCCAAGTAACTCACCCTCTTTGTCTCCCTCTCTTAATCTAAGAGAGGGAGAAATATATACTTAAGCCGATGAGGTCTCTTTTTTAGATTTAATCTACAACCGCTAAAACAAAGAAGGAGAAAATTGAGAGCTAGTTCAACAGAAGCAGAAATGATTTTTTGGGATGCTGTCAGAAACAAGAAACTCGGAGTGAGATTTGTCAGGCAGTTTAGCATCGATGGTTATGTGATAGATTTTTATTGTCCGAAGTTCAGGTTAGCGATTGAATTAGAAGGAAAAATTCACAAATTTCAGAAGAAACACGATGAACATAGGGAAAAATATTTAAAGGCGTTTGGCATAAAAATAATAAAGTTCAAAAACGAGGAAATTCTTCAAAACCTCAACACAGTGCTTTCGACTGTTTCCCCTCTCTTGCATCAAGAGAGGGGTTAGGGGTGAGTTACAGTGATCCTCCTTTCGTCTTCATTATCGGAGTATTCTAATTTCACCCAAACTACCTTAGTACCTTCATCACTTAATCTCTTAATCTCTTGTCCAAATTTATCTGCCCATTCGATAATAACCAAGTGTTTGTTAGCCAGCATTTCGGATAGTCCCAATCTCTCTATCTCTCCAAATTCTTCCACTCGCCACGCATCAATATGATCCAGCCCCGGATATTCCCGGTGCAAAATAAAAGTGGGGGACACTATCACATCTTTTATTCCCAGTTCTCGCGCAATCGCCTTAGTCAGTGTCGTCTTTCCCGCCCCCAACGGCCCCTCCATGGCAATTATGTTCGGGCTCAAAGCCAATATTTTTTTTGCCAACTGTTTTAATTCAGATAGTTTTGATATTTGGATTTTGGTCATTGGTGCTTATTTAGGGTTTAGAAATTAGAAATTAGAATTTATCGCGCGGTTCCGCGCAAATACACTGCTTGCCATGGGCGATATACCGAATAAAAAGTTCTTTGCTGTAACACTTCACTACCCCTGGTCACTTTCCAATCAAAGGCGGCTTTTGCTCCCCACGCCGCCCAGTCTACCTGCCGGACTTGTCCAGAGCGTAGCGAAGGATCGTCTTGATACAGTGCCGGAGGCGGGGGAGTCACGTCCCACACTCGAGCTTTGGAAATTTCCACTTTTCTTCCGTCACTTGTTCCATAGAGCTCGAATACCAACTTAGACTTAGACTCGTCCACTATGGTCTGGATCAGGATATATGCCGGCGTGTCGTTTTTGAATTTCAGATCTACGTCTGGGGTAAAGATGGTAGCGTCAAACCCCGGCTGGCTATCTTCTTCATAGAAATGTACTCGGTAAGCATGCGCCGTCCGCTCTTCTATAGGTAGTCCGGCGGCCAGGATCGCTCGGAACAAAGTCGTCGATACCTGGCATATTCCACCCCCGTCTCCCAACACAGTTCTGCCTTCTTTAATTACATACGCTTGTCGGTATCCTCCTGCCGCTGAAATATCCCCCACATATTTGTTAAAAGAAAACGTTTCTCCCGGAGCCACCAGTATCCCGTTCATGTTTCCGGCCGCCTTTTTAAGGTTAAAGATGCGGTTAGCAATCGACCCCGCAAAGTTCGATTGACCCCGGCCAATCAGCTCCTTAATTCCCAGCGTGTTCACCTGGCCGGTTTTAATCGCTGGCTCCGCCGCAATTGTGGGAATCTCTACCACAATTTCTTTTTGTTCGTCTTTCTCCAAACTAACCAAGTAACCAACCAGCAAACTAACCAGTTCTCCTTGTTTTACCACCACGCCGTTTTTGGCCGGGGCAAACTCTTCTACCCGGCCGTTTACGTATCGAAAGTGGGCATTTTGAGGCAGCCGGTCAATGCCGGCGGCCAAAGTGGCTACCCACGGCTCTATTTCCAGTCTTTTCCACCCTCCCACTTCCAGCCAGATCACAATTTGATCCGAGTCAATTTTCCAGCTGTCCCCATCGCTTTTAACCACTACAGATTTTCCAGTTAATTTTTCCGCCCGTTGCCGTAGCAGTTCTGCCTGTTCGGGTGTGATTTTTGGCAGCAGCTGCCTTACCGGAATTTCAATTTCCTCGCCTACCGTCTTCACTAGACTCTGTCTGATTTTTTGCATCAGTCCTCTTTCGTCCACTTCCTGGCCGTTTTCTCCCAAAGATATCCCAACTTTACCGGACTTGATGCTTACCTCCGGCTCCCGGGCGGGGATATCAATTTGCGCCGAAATACTGGCAATTTTTTCCGTCAGCCTGTTTTCGTCCAATGCTAACGTTGCCCGTCTGTCATATTCCACCCCAACATCAGATGTTTTTATTTGCCATCTGCTGGTTCCCCATACCAAATCTATCGTTTGTCTGGCTCTTAGCGCTTGCAGTTTCTGCTCCAGTTTCCTTTTTTCCGCCTTGGCATATACCCCGCCGCCAAGCCCCAATACTATTAATGTCCAAATGGCCAAATGTTTAAATCGCATATTTGTATTATACTGGACTTATGGATTTACCTCCTCAGCCCCTTGCCCCCAACGTAGCTCCGCAGAGCGCAGTGGGGCCACCACCACCACCACCTCCTCCTAAGAAGTTTCCCCTCACCGGAATAATTATCGCCGTGGTTGTTCTTATTATTCTTGCTGTTGGAGTTTTTGCCGCCAAATCTATTCTTTCCTTAAACAAAAAGAACCAACCCGTCGAGCTTACATATTGGGGCCTGTGGGAATCCGAATCCGTAATCTCCCCCGTCATCGCCGAATACCAAGCCGCCCACCCCAACGTCAAAGTCAATTATATTTTTCAATCTCCCCGCGAATACCGTGAGCGCTTGCAGACGGCTCTGGCCGGCGGCCGCGGCCCGGATATTTTTCGCCTGCATTCTTCTTGGGTTCCCATGTTCAAAAACGATCTCTCGCCCATTCCCCCCACTGTTTATTCGGCCTCTGAATTTGAGTCCACTTTCTATCCGACCGTTAAGTCCGACCTCCGACTTTCCGGAAATTACGTCGCCGTTCCTTTAGAGATCGACGGCCTGGCCATGTTTGTCAACGACGATCTTCTCGCGGCCTCCGGCCAATCCGTCCCTGCCACCTGGGAAGATCTGCGCTCCGTAGCCAAAGCGGTTTCCGTGTGTGATTCTGAAGACGGTACGTGTTCTTCCGGCGATCGCATTCTTGTTTCTGGAACGGCCTTGGGCACAGCAGACAATATCGATCATTGGCAGGATATTTTGGCCACCCTCATGCTGCAAAATAACGTCAATCTTAACGCGCCCGCCGGCCAATCCGCCGAAGATGTCTTGTCCTACTTCACCGTGTTTTCCCGTACTGATCATATTTGGGATTCCACCCTACCCCCTTCCACTCAAGCTTTTGCCGAAGGTAAACTGGCAATTTATTTTGCCCCGTCTTGGCGCATCTTTGACTTGCAAGCCATTAATCCCAAACTTAAATTTTCTGTTCACCCCGTCCCTCAATTGCCGCTTGATCCCGCCCGGGGCGAAAAACCCGTTACCTGGGCTAGTTACTGGGTAGAAGGTGTCAACAAAAAAAGCCCCAATGCCCCCGCCGCTTGGGAATTCCTCAAGTTTTTAAGCTCCGCCGACTCTCTGCGTAAACTCTATGCCTCATCAGGCCGTATTTTCGGCGAACCCTACAGCCGTCGTGATATGACAGACACGTCGGAATTTGTGGGCCCGTATTTATCCCAGGCTCAATATGCCCGTTCCTGGTATATCGGAAGCTTTACTTTTGACGGTCCCACTGGCATCAACACCCGTCTCTCCGCTCACTTTGCCGACGCCGTAAACAGCGTCAACCAAGGCCGTTCTCCCGCCGAAGCCGTCAAAACTTTGAGCTCCGGGATAAATCAGGTATTATCCCAGTATGGCCTCGCTTCCCCCATCGCTCCGTGACACCCTGGCCTATTTTGCCAAATACAATTATCCCTTAACCGCAGAGGAGCTCTGGTTCTGGCAGCACGGCACAACTTTTTCAAAGTTAGAAATCAGAAATTTTTTAGGTAAATTAGGTCAATTAGAAATTAGAAATTGGCAGCTGCGTCGTCAGCGCGAGCAATTCAGCAAGAAGAAGTGGTTGATTGCCAGGCAAGTGAGGGAATCTCTCAAACGTTTTCCTTCGATCGCAGCTGTATATGTCACCGGTGCCCTAGCCATGAACAATTGCCCGGAAAACGACGATATTGATATTATGATCATCACTTCCCCCAACACTCTTTGGCCTACCCGCTTTTTCGTCAATTTGCTTTTAAATTCCCTCCGCCGTCACCCCGGCGACGCAACGGCTCCCGACAAAATCTGCCCCAATCTCTGGCTTGATTCAAACCACCTGCAAATCACCCCTCACGACATCTACCGCGCTCACGAAATCCTCCAGGCCAAGATCTTATGGGATCGCGCCCACATCCATTCGCAATTCCTACTTGCCAACTCCTGGGTCAAAAAATTCCTCCCCGTCGCCTACTCTCAATCTTTAGGTCAATTAGAAATTAGGTCAATTAGGTCAATTAATCCTATTCTTTATATTCTTAATATCCTATTCTTCTTGCCACAATACTTGTATATGCTCCCCAAAATGACTTCAGAAAGGGTCTCCCTCCACTCCGCCTTCTTCCACCCCCAAAAATAAGTGCTACAATCGACCCCCATGAGAGACGAACAAGACCCCGCAAGGGTATTTGGAAATTCAGGAGGGAAAGATGGGAATATCTTATCTGGGCAAACACCCAAACCGATATTTGAAATTGGAATATTGCATGTCGCTCTAGGCGACGCTGCAATCGAACTTGCAAAAATAAGATCACTTTCAGCAAGGCTCGCCTTTGTATGCGAACAAGGAATAGTGGCACTTAAAAGTGGTTTGAAGCCACCATGCCAAGATAAAGAAATGGTCAATCACACACTTAGGCTTATATTGATTTTGCAGGAGCAGTTATGGCCACTGAGAGGCAAAAAACACTCCGAAGTTTGCAAACCATATCAAGAACTAGGAGCCCCAGTTCTGAATGGCGAAAGAGTCATCCCCAGAGACAAATCATTAAATTACATTTTTAACTCGTTAGATACCGCTTTTGGGACAACATTTTCCCAAATTTATGAAGCAGAAACAACAATTGCTGTCACACCATCAATATATATTGCCGATCCCAAAGTCAGACATTTGATTGACGCGGCGCTTGCCTTATCAACAGAGTATTGCCACCCGGAACAAATTGAGTGGGGAAAGCTAGTTCCCAGCTTTGTTATTTACGGCCCAGATCGCAAATCGATAACTCAGCTCGACGGAATAATTGTTCCGAGGTCAGGCAAACCAATCGATCTAAACCGCCTTTTCACTTCTAACATCCGTTGGTCAGTATTTGAAGTAAAAACTCCGTTTAGGACCAGATTCACTACCAGCCCGGGAGGACCCACTAAGCCGTTGGACGCATATGTTAGAGAGTTTAAACACAAGCTAGGCAGGATCGCCCTTTCCAAGGTCGGTTTAACAAGGGAGTTTAATTTTCCGGAAAGACTTGTTCTTTACCATCCAAAGGGTCCATACCCCAGCGTAACACGTGCTCTTGATCTAGACCCCAAATTTTATAAAGGATGGAAAGCTGATTTAGAAAAAATGATTCAAACGTGGGATTCTGGAGACCAAAGGACCAAAGAAACTAGAGTATTGATCAAAATTCTAAAAAACCACACCCTGTGATACAATGCGTGCGATGACTTCAGAGCAAGGGTTATTAATCTATGCCTCCATTCATCGGGAAAAAATGGGGAGGCTTCTTCAAGAAATCGCCGAACAATCTTGTCTATATAACGCCATCGTTTACATCACCAACTATCAAGAATTTAATTACCACTTCCTTACCGGCTTAGCAGGAATAACCAAAATAGCCGCAGTATATGACGCTACTGGAACTGCCATCTCAATTATGAATGCCGTCGACTGGATATATTCGGAAAATAAGGCGATTATCGGAGTCTCCAATCCCACACTTTGCGACGCCATAAGAACAGGACTGGTTCCCCGTGGAGTGTTGGTTTTTGGCAAAGGAAGTGGTTACAAGGGAGGAATCACCCCCAGGGCTTTCGTCGCCGGAAAAATCTCCTAAGTACACGACAGTTTTTGGGTTATTATTTTTAGACATTCATAATAGGCATGAGGACTTTTATCAAAAGCACTCCCAATAACAAATTCTATCGGTCTATACCCATCAGCCCCGTATCCTAAACGATGCAAAACAACCCTTTTTTCCAAAGCATCCATCCTTGAAACCGCGCGTTTGATTTCGCTCAATGGTAGGCTTCTTACTGCCTCATTAAACTCAGCCACAATCAGGTTACTTCTCTCTGGTTCGGTTGCCAGACTTAACACCTGTGTGGCATAAGTCTCCAACCACCATTCGTTATACTCCAATTCGCCCTCATCGTTCCTCCTGGCTTCTCCGACCATTAAATTTCCTCTAACATCTAACCCTCCGGAAAACTCGTGTGCCAGTGGTCTATTCAATCCCTCGCCCGGGCAAACGATCCTTCCCTGCAAATCCCCAAGCTCTTTCCATACCGGGTCAGGGAAATTCTCGTCAAAAATATCACCTTCTCGATCTCGTCTGCTTAGTGTATCCGTTTCCCAAACTCGCCAGCGGCTCGGCTGGGCCCACTTCAAAGATGACCACAAAAGTTTGGTCAAGCCGCTTGGCGTTACCCTTTTATCTATTAGTGCCAATTTTCTTCTTAATTCTTTGTGGTCGACATATCCAGAAATTGGCCCCATTACTCTTCTCACATCCTCGTGATCGACCTTTTCTCCTGCCTCTTCCAACTCCTTTAAAGTAGAAACCCCATGAACCCGATACATCCACGCCCTTTTTCTTTCTATCGCCGCGGCTTTAAAGAACCTCTTTTTCGTGGCAGCTGATGCTTTTTTTAGATTATCCCAGTCCCACCCTACTGAAGAATAACCAAATCTAAACCACACCACATCAATTAAAGTATCAAACGGCTCTGGCCCCACCTTGTTCCAAGGTAGCTGCAGCACCGCTTGTAAATATTCTTTTTCTATCAAAAACAGCATGTCAACAGTCTTCACTAATTGTTTTTTCGTCAATTTACCCGGTCTCCTTTGAAGCCCGGCTTCCCATTTCATATCTTGAACACATTCTTCAACCGCCCCCTCGTTCTCTTCCCATTTTCCCGCCCTTAATTCTGCCAAGAATTTCCTTACATATTCTCGTCCCTTTCTTTTTAGCCATTCTTCGCAGCGACTCCGTGGCGACATTCAGCTCCTTTGAATGGTCCAAAAGTAACAAAAAAGTGTTCTTGTCCGCCCCCATCATTGCCCCCCAAAACTTATCAGTGATCTCTGGTCGTTTTTTTTGTCCCTTATCTTTGGCCTCATTTGGTTTTTGAAAATCATCTTCTCCCCATGACGTCAAATCCATTCTCCAACTTTCCCTACTCACTTTCGGCGGTCTATACCTCTTGGTGGGGGATTCTTGAAGAAAATCAGCCGTACTGTACAGCTCTCTGTCAAAAGATTCGTCAACACAAATTATATGTATGGAATGTTTCTCGGCTGGGTGAGAAAGAAAAACAATCTTTTGACCCGCCCGAAATTCATGACCAAAGAAGAATCTGCTTAACTGGTCATATGTAAGGCCGGGGACTATTTTCTCAGGAGCTAGTCTTTTGCTTAAATCCCACGGAGGATTATCTGTTACTGAGGGCTTCGATTTTATGGCCCCCCTTACGTCTCTCAGATACCTATCCCGCGCTTTTTTATCCAATTGGGCCAAAACGGCCTCTGGAGTATTTAAGTAATCTGGGACATCAGAGAGAGGAATACTTCCTATTGGCATCTCATCCCTTAAGGCCCCTCTAGGATAAAAGTCCACAACATCATATACTTGCATCGTTACACCGAACAACAAACTAGCTATCTCTGTTTGTGTTTCAACTTCAGGCGTGGCCATTTCAGTTTCAAGATTATACATCTTCCCTCTTGACAACGTTTAGCTTCGTTTGGTATATATGGTTGGCAGACTATGATAAGGAGTGATAAAAAGAGTATCTTAGATCAGATTCAGCCCACAGCTGGGTATCTCTTGATTGAGCCTGACGAACAGGCTAAGCAGACTTCTTCCGGCATCTATCTTCCCGATTCAGCCACAGGCGACAAACCCCAAACTGGCACCGTTCTAGCCGCCGGCCCGGATGAAGTTACCGACAAAGGCGTGACCAAGAAATCTCCCGCCCAGGCAGGGGATAAGGTTATTTACAAAAAATGGGGCGGCAACGAAGTCAAGTTTGAAGGCAAAGAATATTTATTTGTTAAATCCGAGGACATCCTAGCCGTTTTGTCATGAGCGCCAAGCAACTTAAATTTTCCGATGATGCCCGCCAGGCGTTAGTCCGTGGGGTCAATCTTCTGGCCAAAGCTGTCATCATCACCCTCGGTCCCAAAGGCCGCAACGTGGCTTTGGACAAGAAATGGGGCGCTCCGGCCGTAGTTCACGACGGAGTTTCCGTAGCTAAAGAAATTGACCTCCAAGATCCTTTTGAAAATATGGGCGCCCAGCTAGTTAAACAAGCTGCCGAAAAAACCAACGACGCCGCCGGTGACGGAACTACCACCTCCACGGCTCTGGCCGCCGCCATCGTCAATCAAGGCATGAAGAACATCACTGCTGGAGGAAACCCCATGGCTATCAAGCGCGGTATCGATCAAGGGGTGGAGGCTTTAGTAGGGGAGATCAAAAAAATCAGCAAGCCCATCAAAGGTCACGACGAGATCTCCCAAGTCGCCACCATTTCCGCCGGTGACGCCGAAATTGGGGCCAAGATTGCTGAAGCTCTGGATAAGGTCGGCCGCGACGGAGTAGTCACCGTTGAGGAAGGTAAAGGTCTGACCATTGATATCGAATACAAAGACGGCATGGAATTTGATAAGGGCTATGCTTCACCATATTTCGTGACTGACCTCGCCAAAATGGAGGCTGCCATCGAAGATCCGTATATCTTAATTACCGACAAGAAAATCACTTCCATCCAAGATCTGTTGCCCTTCTTGGAAAACTTTATCAAAGTTTCTAAATCTCTGGTTATCATCGCCGACGATCTCGAGGGCGAAGCTCTAGCCACCCTGGTCGTCAACAAACTTCGTGGTTCTTTCAATATTCTGGCCGTCAAAGCCCCCGGTTTTGGTGACCGCAGAAAATCTCTGCTTGAAGACATCGCCACTCTCACTGGTGGCACCGTTATCTCCGAAGATACCGGCCGCACTTTTGAGGGCGTCAAAATCGAGGATTTGGGCCGGGCAGACAAAGTTTGGGCAGACAAAGACAACTGCCGGATTATCGGTGGCAAAGGCGCCAAATCTGCTATCTCCGGCCGCATCGCCCAAATCAAAGAAGAACTGGCCAAAACCACCTCCGACTATGATCGCGAAAAGCTGGAAGAGCGGCTGGCCAAGTTGGCTGGAGGAGTGGCCGTCATCAACGTTGGCGCCGCCACCGAAGTGGAAATGAATGACCGCAAAGAGCGGGTCAAAGACGCCGTCGGTGCTACCAAAGCTGCCGTCGAGGAGGGGATTGTCCCCGGTGGGGAAGTCACCCTTATCAGAGCCGCCAAAGCCCTGGATGTCCTTAAATTAACAGGCGACGAAAAAGTTGGCCTAGATATTCTCCGCCACGCTCTAGAACAGCCTTTCCGCTGGCTGGTCAAAAACTCCGGTCTGGACGATGGCTATTTCTTAAAACTAGTCGTCGAATCTAAAGAAGCCGATTTTGGTGTCAATGTGGCCAACGGTGGCCAAACCGGCTCCATGACCAAATTTGGTATCATCGATCCGGCCAAAGTCGTCCGTTCTGCTCTCCAAAACGCCGCTTCCGTAGCCACCATGATTCTCACCACCGAAGCCCTAGTTACCGAGCTACCCGAAAAGAAAGAAACCCCCATATCTCCCAATCCCAGCGGCATGGGCGAAGATTATTAATTGGCAAACTTAGGTGTAACGTCAAAATCCCGCCTCGGAAGATCAAAACACACCCTGAAAGAGTCGAAAAATCCCACTTGGCCCAACAAGCCGAACGCTATGTCTAGATCATAGGAGAACCCCACCACTGACTCGACTTCCTGACCATATAAACTAATTATTACGTTGTGATAGAAAACATCTCCTTGTTTAGACATAATTCCTCTCATTGGAGACTTCTTCCCTGACCTCACGTCTAATCCCAGCATTTCGCCAATCGCTCCATGAAATAAGCATTTATCAGCGCCAGAATCAATTAACACTCTGTATTTAAGGCTACTTTTATTTCGGTCAGACGTAAACAGGTCCACATCAACTAAGGGAATATACACATACGGCTTTCCAGAAGAAGTCAAGTGCGGATTAGCTCGAAGTTTTGTGTACCAAAACTTCATGGATAGATATTTGCATAGTTTCCTGCCGCAATCATAAGACTCGGGTTCTTATAGCCCTTTTTTATGGCTTGTGACAAAGCCCCTTTGGGATGTTTCCCTACACCTACAATTTTTTTATTGTCTACTATAGCCACCCATTTACCAAAATGCTTCCTTGTAAATAGTTTAGTCAAATCTATTCCTGTCATGCAAACTGATTATAGCACCCCAGTTCACCGTGCTAAAATCGCCTCATGTATAAAACCGTTATTTTTGATCTTAATGGCGTTTTTCTTCAAAGCGAGCCTTTGAGTAAAAGATTTGAGGAAAAGTTTGGTGTAACCAAAGACCAGTTCCTTCCCGCCCTCAAAGAAATTATGGCCGTGGTCAGAAAACCAAATGCCCCAGCAGCGTTTACCCTCTGGAAACCATATTTAGATCAATGGCAAGTTTCTCTGTCCGAGCAGCAATTTTTTGATTTCTGGTTCTCCGGCGAATATTTAGTTCCTGAACTAGTCGAATACGCACAGGAGCTCAAAAATGGGGGAGTCAAAGTTTTTCTTCTCTCCAACAATTTTAAAGAAAGAACAGAGTTTTATAGGAAGAATTTCCCCCAAATTTTCCAATGCGTGGACAAAGCTTATTTCTCCTGGGAAAGCGGTTTTGTCAAACCATCTGTAGAATCACTGCAATTGGTTTTATCCGAAAATAGCCTCAGGTCGGAGGAGTGCATATATTTCGATGATTCAGACGACAACATTAAAGTCGCTCAAAGTCTGGGAATAACAGCTGAAAAGTGGACAAACTTAGTCGAAGCCAAAAAGCGGTGTTAAAATAACTTCATGCCTAAAGCCGGGAATATTCGAATCTCTCTGCACAAACCTTACTCGACAGATGGTATCGAACTAGACAGCCTTCTTTTCGAGCCATCTCGCCCCACCCGAAAAATTGTCATCCACATTCACGGCAAAGAAGGCCACTTTATCCAGAATCATTTTGTCACCACGCTGGGTAACGTTTACTCCCGGCATGGCTATGCATTTCTCACTTTTAACAATCGCGGCCACGACTATATGGCCGATTTGATAAAAAAAACCTCCACCGGATTCATCTGGCAGCAAGGCGGCTCGATGTATGACATTCTCGAAGACTCCACCCTCGACATTCAGGGTATTATCAACTATGTCACCGACTTAGGTTACACGGACATCACCCTCCAGGGCCACAGTCTGGGGCCGCACAAAATCTGTTACTACCTGACGGCCAACCCCGCCCATCCGGTCCGCCGCGTCATATTGTTAACCACAGCCGACGTTTTGTATCTATTTGACTCTAGCGTTCCCAACTGGGAAAAATTTTCGCTTCTCGCAAAAAAGATGGTGGACGAAGGAAAGGGCAAAGACCTCATGCCCATTAAACTCTGGAGCAACTGTCCCGTCTCCGCCGCCACTTTTTACAATTACACCTGCCCCGACACTAACTGTTTTGTGTTCAACGGCACTCACCCGGAGCGGGACTATAAAAATTTCAACAAGCTTACCCTGCCCACATTAGTTGTAAACCCTGAAAATGACTTTGCCACTGGAGTCAAAGCTGAGGCGGCCATGTACCTTCTCCACAAAAAAACCGTCTCCAAACAATTCACAGGTTATGTCATGAAAAACGCCGTGCACAATTTTCTCGGCCAGGAAGATGACCTCTCTCAAATTATTACCAAGTGGTTAGCCAGGCAAAAATGAACACAGTCAAAGTTCTCATCGAAGGCTATGCCAAGATCAACCCCGACGGCACCTGGGACGCCACCTCCACAACGACCTTAATTGATACAGGCCAGCACAAAATAATCATGGACCCCGGCTGTCACCGGCAAATGCTTCTAGCCGCTCTGGCCAAAGAGAACTTGAAAACAGGGGATATCGATATAGTTTTTGTCTCCCACTACCACCCAGACCACTGCACTCTCATGGGCATTTTTGAGAGTGCTACCGTTTATGATTCCATCCAATATCAAAAAGGCCCCATTGGTGGAGAAGTAAAAGAATTTCTTCCCGATACAGATGTCCAGATAATCAAAACCCCCGGTCATTCTCCCGAACATGCCTCGCTTCTGGTTCCCACAGCCAAGGGCAAGGTTTTAGTGGCTGCCGATGTTTTCTGGTGGGGAGCAGGGGAGGAACAAAAAATAGACATCGACAAACATGATGATTTCGCTTCAGATATGGCCACTCTTAAACTCTCTCGTTCTCACGCTCTCAAAATCGCCGATTACATCATCCCCGGTCACGGAAAGATGTTCAAAACAAAGTAATACCACTTGACAAGCGGTAATACCAGTTATAAAGTGGTAATACCATGTTCGGAATTTCTACCCTTACTTCCAAAGGCCAAGCCACCATTCCCGAGCCCCTTCGATCTTATCTCGGTCTCATTGCTGGTGACAAAGTCCATTTTGAGGTCGATGCCAAAGAACGGGTAGTCAAACTGAAAAAGGCCCAGAAAACAGACGTGGCAAACCAAACTTACGGTTCCCTCAAGTCCCCAATTAAACAAACCAACTACGCAGCTGCCCGTGAAGCGGCAGGTTTTATGCTCGGCGCCAAATATTAATCTGAATGAAGAAAACTCTTTTCATAGACGCCAATATCATAGTCCATCACCTTCTTGGTGACCATCCTGTTCTTTCTCCCCAGGCCAAAAAATTGTTTGTTCAAGCCCAGTCGGGAAAGATGTTGATGTACTTTGACGAAGTCATAATAGCCGAAGTTGTCTGGGTGCTTAAGTCCTTTTATAAACTCCCCAAAGAGGACATTGTCAAACAGTTGGTGGATATTATTTCCCAATCTTGGGTCATAAATCCCAGAAAGAAGCTCCTCGTTGCCTCTTTGGGGCAATTTGTGGCCACCAATTTTAGCTATGCTGACTGCTGGGCCCTAGCAGTGTCTAAATACAAAAAGATAAAACTGGAGACCTTTGACAAAGATCTGCAAAAACTTACTTAACATCCAGCACAGACTTGGGGTTGACGGTCCGGTTGCCTTCTCGTATTTCCAAATGCAAATGCGGCCCGGTAGACCGGCCGGTTGAGCCAATCTCACCCAAAACCGTCTCCGTATCCACCTCTTGGCCCTCGGCCACGTTGATTTTGGACAAATGAGCGTATAGCGTCTGGTATTCTCCGTGATCTACCACCACATGCTGGCCGTAGTTCCAGCGGTCTTTTTGCACCAAAATTACCTTGCCTTTAGCCATAGGCTTAACCGGCTCGCCAATTTTGGCCGCCAAATCCATGCCGGGGTGGTAGAAGCGGTAACCTTGGGACACTTTGTAGTTTTCCACTGGCACTTGAGCCGTTTCCTGGGTTACTATCTCGATTCCCCCTTCAGGCAGCACCGCCAGGCCCACTGGGCCGCCCACATCCGAGGCTAGAGAGGGGATTGGCCCCCACACGGCCGTAGCCACGGCCAGAACGGCCATCACTAGCCCCACCGTCCGCTTCAGGCCTTTATGGGCCACCCACGGCCTGACCAATCGACTCATCTTTGTCAGATATTTCCACATAAAAAAAATTCTCCCTCATATACTGGGGAGAACTGCTTTGCAGTATAGCCTATAGTACCCCAAAAGTCAACTTTGAGGCCGGGAGGGGAATCGAACCCCTGCATCGCGGTTTTGCAGACCGCTTCGTTACCACTTCGACACCCGGCCGATGAAGCCAATTATACAGCCAAATGTGGTAAGATTTGCTCGTGGGAAAGAAAATTGTGGCCATAATTTTGATCTTGGCCGGCGCCGGAGCCATCGGTTTTGGCGTTTTCAGTTACTTTCAAGGAAAGAAGCCCAACGCTGGATTACGCATTGAATCTACTCCCACCTCCTTGGTATATGTGGACAATGTTCAGCTTGGCCAATCCCCCCTGGAAAAAATTTTCAAATCCGGCGAGGTTACCGTCAAGCTCATTCCTACTTCTACTTCTTTGGCTCTGACATCGTACCAGACCAAAGTTCGCCTGACGTCTAATACTTATACTGTGGTCAAGCGGGATTTTGGCGATTCCGACCTGGCCTCTTCGGGTGAAGTGGTCAACTTAGAACCCCAATCAGGTAAAATCGCCTCTTTAGCCGTCGTTACTTCCAGCCCGGATTCTGCCTCCGTGACTCTCGACGGTCAACCCCAAGGCTTTTCTCCCTTGCTCATTCCTTCGGTTCCAGCGGGTGACCACCAAATTGGCATTTCCGCCCCCGGTTTTTCTCCCCGCACCGTTTTTGCCAAAGCCGTCCTGGGTTACAAGCTCAATGTCAACGCCAAACTGGCTACACTTCCCGCTCCCTCGCCTTCTCCCACGCCCACCGCTACTGCCTCCGCTACCCTGGACAAACCCTACGTAGAAATCAAGGATACCCCCACCGGTTTTCTCCGGGTTCGCCAGACCGCGTCTACTGGAGCCAAAGAAGTTGGCCGGGTTGACCCCGGAGAAAAATATCCCCTGTTAGACAAAGCTTCCGGTTGGTACCTCATTAAAATTGATCTGGACGCCACCTCTTCCGGCTGGATCTCTGCCCAATATGCCGACATCTTTAAATAAATCCTAAACCCTAAATCCTAAACTCTAAACAAAGTTCAAATTTCAAATCTTAGATTTTTCAACAATCGCCCCAAAAATTTTCATTAGTTCTAAAGATTCATCAATTAGCCATCTTTTCTCACTCTCAAATTCAGGTGATGGTTCAGTTAGGGTAATCCAGTATCTAGATTCCTTGATTTCTTTCTTGGAAATTTTTACCCTCATTACAAAGTCCTTCTTGCTTAATGATTCATTTGCCTCAATATAATTTGCTCCCACGGAGCCAGCAGACCTGACTAACTGCTTACCGTTTTCAAAATTAGTAATTGTTTTGGGTAGCGATCGCACATATCGGTTCACTCGTTCAGCAAACTTAAGGGTTCTTTCTTCCAAATCGAATTTTGGAGAATTGTTCATTAAAGATTGTTTAGTATTTAGAATTTAGAGCTTAGAATTTTATTTAACTCGGTCCCAAGTACAACACAGATACCACAATCGCTCCCCACATTGCCACCGCCAGAAGCAGCGGCAGATCTGACAAGATGACTTTCTCCGGAGTTTCCGCCCGTGCCCCATCGTAGATGATGCGGATGTACCGCATGATCCCAAAAATCACCACCGGAATGGTAGCCATCAGCCACTTGTTAATCGTCAGAGTTCTGGATAACAGTATCAAAGATGATGGCACCAAGGATGGCGCTTGTTCATAAAAATTAAACGTATACAGCGCCCACGACAGATACGATGACGTAGCAAACATGCCCACATACCGGTCCAAGATATCAGTCGTGTATTTCCCCATCACTTTCCGGTGCGCCGCAGCCCCTTTTTCAGTCAAAATTGCCAACTCTGCCCGGCGTTTGCCTGCCGCCAAAAACAGCGATACGGAAATCACGCACAACAAAAACCAGATGGATAAATGCGCATCAATTACAATCGCCCCTGCCAGCACCCGCAAAAAGAATCCTAATGCGATAATAAACACGTCCGCTACCTCCACGTTTTTTAGATATATAGAGTAGAGAATCTGCAGCGACCAATATCCCAACACGGTCAGGAAAAACAACGGGGACAAACTCTTCGCCCACCCCAACCCCACGGCGCCCGCTACCAGAAACACGGCCGTCGCCATGGTTTTGGATATTCTCCCCATAGCCACTGGCCGGAATTTCTTAAACGGATGCGCCTGGTCGCCCTTAATATCCACCAGATCGTTTAAGAAATATATCGAGACAGCCACCAGCGTAAAAGCTGCCACCGCCTCGGTTACCGTCCAGAAGTTTACCCACCACAGCGCGTCAGAAAGTACATTTCCCGTGAATATCAGCCCGGCGTATAGCGTCAGGTTCTTTACCCACTGTCTGGGTCGGGCCGTTTTGAGAAAGTCAATAAACCTTGCAACCATAGTATAACTGTGCCGATTACTAGAACTGCTGTGGCCATTGTAAAGTACTTCCACCTACTATTCAATTGCACGGCAGCCACAGCCATCACTGCCGCCACGCCCCAGTAAAACAAAGCGATTCTTCTTTTCCCCCAGCCCCTTTTTAGCAAGTAATGATGCAGGTGTTCCGGCCCACCCCACACCGGGCTGCGCCCCTCTCGTAAACGCTTAATAACCACCAACGCACCGTCAATGAATGGAATTCCCAAGACCAGCATCATTGCCCCCACCTTGGCTCCAGACATAATGGCCAACACTCCCAACAAGAATCCCGCCAAACTTTTCCCTCCGTACCCCGGCATGATTTTTTGTGGATACCAGTTCCAAGGCAAAAATCCAGCGTACGCTCCGGCCACCACCGCCGCCAGCGTAATTACCGGCCACTGGCCGAAATCCGCATTAAATTTCCACCCCAAAACCGCAATGGTAACTGCCGCAATTACCACAAACCCCGGCAATTGTCCGTCCACTCCACTGCTCCAACCCACGATGTTTTGCATTGCCACCAGCCACACCAAGGCAAACAAGTCAGACAAAACCCACACACAGTGTGTTCCCAGGCACCACCTCGGCCACGACAGATCAATTACTCCCCCCAAGGGATTGGTGATGTACGCGATACCGATTCCTGATCCGATTACCAAAAGCGCCGCCAGGATGTTTATTCCCAACCGCCAGTATGGCGAGATTCTCTCTTCATATCTGTCATCCAGAAATCCTATTATCGTCAACACTGCCGCTCCCGCGACTACCCCCCAGATTTGCTTACTCCCGTCCGAAAACGCCAACACCGTCAGAAGCGCGGCAAATATGGGAATACCGCCTCCCCGGGGTACAGGGTGCTCATGCACCACCTTAGGATGCCTATGTTTCTTCGGATCATCGATAATTCCCAAAGACTTGCCTTTCTTTACTACCCACCAGGTCACTATCCAGGATACTGCTGCAGCTGTTAAAAAAGCCATCATACTACCAGCAGCACAATCCTGATTAACCCCAAAATAGTTACCACCTGCACCACCATACTGGAAACCAGAATGATAATCGGCAGTAGCTTTTCCTCCACCGATTGATTAGCCAGCCACCCCAACAGCCCGCCCACCACTACTGCAAATATGGGCGGGACAATCAAAAAAATCGGACTCACCAGCTGGTCTTGTCCCCAGGGGCGGCTGTACAGAAGCGGCACTTCCGGCGGCAGACTTTTCCAATAAATTGCCAAAAGCCCAGCCCCCACCACTGCTCCCGCAGTCATCACCCGCCAATTCCACAGTAGCAATTTTTGCATCATAATCGGTGATCAAACAGCCGGTACACTTCGGCCTCTCCCACTCTGGCTTCCGGCATATATTCCCGTCTTACCAGATTCGTAAGCCCCGGCAGGTCTTCTCCATTGCCCCACACGACGATATATCTGGGCAGCGTTTCCGCCAATTTTTCTATTGTTTCGGCTTGGGCCGCAAATTCTTTTACGTGGTATTTTACCGTGTATTTACTTGCCGGCAGTCTTCGGGACAGGGCATAAATCATCGGTTCGTCGCCCCACACGAAAATCCTCTCACCTTCCCCGCTTCCGGCCTTAATTATCCTGGCTATCTCATAATTATTTTTTACCTGGGGGTTAAACCACTGCATATATGCTTCATGACTTTTCCTTCCTCCTACCCAAGCTAGAAAGTTTTGGTAGTACGCCCAATCGTGATATCCATAGAATTTAAAACTTACTATCACAATCGTCAATATTGCCCCTACTCCTGCAAGCCAGATCCACGATTGTGTAACCAGTAGAACCATAGCCGGGGCGGTTTGCAGTAGGTAGTGCGGATACGGTCGTCCTGAAAGAAGCGCTGCAAACAACGCCACTCCCCACCACACCGCCGCAGCGACCGTTATCTTAGACAATTTTCCTTTCAATTGAAACATCAACCCTACCCACCCCAGAAGCAACATAATTCTGCCAAACAAGGTCCCCAGAATTGGTACGTCTACTCTCCAGGTTGACAAGTAGGGGATTAATTTCACTCCTGTAGCAGTTAAAAACTCCGGCAGTGTCCCCCGACCTAAGAAATATACAGCCATCAGCCCCACCGGTAAAACCGTCCCTATTCCTAGCCAGAAACTTTTTTTCCACCAATCTTTGTCTTTATAAATTAGCCATACTAATGGCCATACCCCCGCTTCCAATCCCGCCGGCGCTTTAAACAACGTTGCCATTCCATACAAAATCCCTGCCAGGAAACAGGTTTTTAGCTCGTTTTTTTTCCACAACATTCCCCAAGCCCCTATTGTTAGCACCAGGAAAAACAATTCTGCATTAGCGATAGTCCCTTCTAACAATGGTAACGTCGTAAGTAGAGCAAAAATGGCCGTCGGCCAGACCCGATACCGTGAGATATTCCAAAACACCGCCACTGTCGCCACGCTCCACAACATTAGTATAAATTTAAACCAAAACTGCTTCCCGTCGGCTACCGCCGCCAGCGTGTATATCAAAGGGGGCTTATTATCATGAATCCCTTTATACAATTCCACCCCATTTCGCATCGCCCGTCCAATCGTCAAATATATTCCCTCATCACCGTACCAATACGGTTCAAACAGGGAGGGTACGCGCAAAAAGACTACCCCGGCCAGGATTATCAATATCGCCTCATGAAGGAGAATCCACGCCTTAATTTTGGAGACCATTATTTGATTGTATGCTTCAGAAATTAGGTTGTAAATAAATTTGCGCACCCTGCACTTCTTGGGCAAGCGAATAATGGGATTTGACCCAGGGGACAAATCCCAAATAGTCACCCTCTGATGCAAATATTACGATTGTCTTAGGAAGAGTCGCTTGAATTTGAGAGAAAGTCTCTCCAGTCTTGTCAAAGTCTCGGATGTGGTAACTGGTTACATATTTACCCACCGGTAGTCGGTTGGCCGAGACATAAATGGTTGGTTCTGTCCCCCACACAAAAATCCGCTCCCCCGGCTGGGTGTGTTGCCTTACATAACCTGAGATAGCCTTATTTCTAGACACTCCCTGAAAGAAGTTATCGTACTCTGGTTTAGATATTTTCCCCGTCGCGTATTGTAAAAAATTAAAATAATAAGGCCAGGAACGGTAGTACCAGAAGTTGACCGTTTTTATCTGCCATGCGGCAAATGCTGTCGTTATAGCGACAACAAACCAGGCTAGGGCTCTTCGGGTTAGAGTAACAGCTCCTATTAATAGAGTAAATGAAGCTGTGATTTGCAGCAAATAATGGGGATATGGCCGCGAGGACAATAATGCCCCCAACAAAGACATTAATAACCATACGGTCAAGAATATAAAAGAGCGGTTGAGTTTATTGCGCATCAGAAAGACTAAACCTATCAGTGTAAAAACCAGACCCGCCCGCTCCAAAAGACCACTACTGGACCCGCCCGTCCAAGAAGACAAGTAACCAATGTTTTGCAGTAGTGCCGAGCGGACGTAAATTTCTCCGGCCCCCCACAAATATGCCAGTCCAATTGAAACAACGATCGGCAATCCAAACCCCAATATAAGTCCCCAGACCCTTTTATCTACTAGAGATTTAGAAATCGGTTGGTAGAACAACAGAAAAATTCCTACCGCTCCAGCCTCAAATACAGCGGTAACTTTGAATAAAAAACCGAAAGCCAACAACCCCCCCACCTCTAAAAAGGATTTAAAAGAACCAGACAGTTGGTTCTTCCAGAATAGCCACATCGCTGCGGTGACCGGCATGATCATAAAAATTTCTCCATTGGCGATATTGCCCTCCAACAAGGGTAAAGTAGACAACATTACAAATAAAAAACCAGCTACAGCCACTCGCCGGTTATTCCTCATGATTAATTTGGCCAGCTGGTAAAAAATTGCCACATGTATCAGATTCCAGAGCAGCAAAATAAATCTAAAACGGGGTACATTCTGAGCCACTGCCGCGGTAAGGTAAATTAGGGGAGGTTTATTATCGTGGATGTCACGATACAAGATCCGGCCCTCCCGCAAAGCCATGCCAATAGTCAAATATATATCCTCATCAGCATACCGGTTGGGTTCAACAAGAGAAGGCAAACGCAGCAAAACCACCATTAGCAATAAGAAAGTCAAAACTCTGTTCATTGCCACCAACCAACAGACAACTCACCAAAACGCCGGACTTCGGTGAGCCGGTACCCGGGTAAAGAGATTTGTTCCACTGGTTCGCTGGAGATTACCCCCAATCTGCCGGAAATCCAGGCGGGCAAGCTACTGATAGTATCCTGGGGAGTCATTTGAGCCGTTCCTACATAGAGAGGCAATGGTTCCCCTGGAACGTAAATAGGGGCCGGGATACCGTAATATTTACTTTCCCACAAATGATGGGCCCGGCCATTGTAATTTATCAGGTAATCGCCCGATCGTTGTTCAGATTTAACATATGCGGCTAATTGCTTAAACGGCCGTTTGGAGGGATGGATAAATTGATTCCAGCTGAAGTAGCCATAAATCAAACCGAGCCCCAACAACATAGGCACTAACTGCCGCCTGGTGCCGAGGGCCAAAAGAAGACTCACACCAACTACTACGGATAATAAATACCGATCATAAAAAATAGGAGTGAGTAAGTAAGAAACCACTAGAGACAGGACCACGGGAGAGAAAAATACCACAAAGAGCTTGACCCACGATTTGCCTACCAATCTCCAATTCTTACTCACCAGAAGAAGTCCTAAACCCACCATGATCCATCTCCACTTCTCGGGAATTCCAGCTGATACAAAGTTAAAAATTTCCTTAGGTAACTGGGACACAGGTGGGACAGATAACCAAAAGCCGCTCCCCTTGACCCTGGTAATCTGTAAATACATAGGATAAATCCAGGGTAAATAACCCAAACCTACCAATATATAAGGTCTTAATTGTTTCAAATAAGTGGTTGGTTTACTCCATTGGAATTCAAATATCAGATGCCATAATGCCTGCCCAGCCACAGTAAACAAGGCAAAATGATGAGTATACAGCGCAGCCAAAGTAAAGATTACATAGCCCATCCACTTCTTTTGCATCCAAAAATAAATTGATCCGGTTACCGTAAATGCGAGTATTGCATACATCCTCCACTCAAAAGCAAATCTTTCCAAGAAAGGGTTAAGCAATACCAACAACCCAGCCAAAATCGCAACAGGCTTACTCTTTTGGATTTTGTAAACAATTAGACTTACGAAAATACTGGTTCCTATCATTAGCAATAGTGTCAGGCTTCGTAAAGAAACTTCAGAAAATCCAAACAATCTTCCCCATATCCAACCAACAACATAAAACAAAGGCGGGGCGGTATCACGCATAACAACACCCAGCATTTGGCCAAATGGGCGCTGAACAGCTATCGCTGAAAATCCCTCATCTCCCCACAGGCTTTCAGTCCACTGCGTCATATCTCTTATGATATCAAACACTAAGCTATTTTTTCTGTGACCCGGTATTCAAGATATCTCCCCAACATTAATCTAGTATGCGCGTCAAGTCCGGGGAGTGCTCCAAAGAAAAATCCTACCACCGGCATCCAAATCAGTTCCAAAGGAGCCAACAGCATTTTTATAAATTTTCTTTCAGAGGGTTTAGGTCTTTGCCTGAATTCAAAAATCAGCAAAAATAGCAAGAAAATCGTTGTCACGGACAAAATAGTAGACGAGAATTTCGGCAGCATGTATCCAATTGTCGTCCGGCTGAAATTGGGATTAACTAGCGTCGAAATTGTTACCCCCATAGTAATAAAGAACCAATATACTGGCCACATAATGTGGTCCTCCAGAAGCCGGAAAATTCGGATGGATTTATTAAAGAAAGACACTCGTGGTTCTTTTAAATACCATTTAATAAATAAAGGGATATCCGACACGCCCCATGCCCACCGTTTCTTCTGCTCGTAATCGTTGACAAATGTTCTCCAGGTGCTAGTTGACTCTGCCGCATCCGCCGATGATGGCAAAAATATAGGTTCCACCTCCACCCGGCCGTCCAACTTAAAGAAAGCTTTAAAAAATATTCTATAGTCCTCTGGAATCACATCCGTATCCCAATATCCGACCTGGTCTATCATAAACAACGACGCCGTGTAGTTAGAAAAATTCACCAGCCTGTCTTTGCGCATCAACAGACTTACCTGCCAGATATTAGAAAATGTATTTACCACTCTGTTAGGGGCGGGGATTCTCCAAATGTTGTTATAAAAAACAATTGCCGGCTGCCAGAACTTCATATATCTATTAGGATCATCCAAAAACTTGAACGTCAGGTAAGCAAAATACTGCCGGTGCAAAATTGCGTCCGCATCGTTTGAGGTAACCGTCATATACTTAATATCGTATCCTTTTTCATCCACCAGAAATCTTTTGGCCTCCTTAGCCGCCCAAGCTTCGTTGGAGGACTTACCTTTAATTTCGCCCACAATATTGGCCGGGTGCACCGAAACAATGTAATCACCAAATTTTTTTCCCAAAGTCTTTCTCAATTTCTCACACTCCGCTGCTCCATCAGGAAATCTTCCTTCGGTAGCCATCACCACCGCTAACTGTTTTAAGGGAAATGTCTGTTGAGCTAATGCCTCCAAAGTTTTTTTGTATACGTCTGCCGGTTCGTTGGCCACCATCAAAAGTATCACGTGTCTCACTTTCTTGAAGTCACCAAACTCTTTTACCTCGCCCATCCAATCCAGCCTCTCTGCTGCCTGAATTCTTAAATAAGACATTCCAGCAGCCACCACCAGCGATATTCCTTTGTATACCCAAAATACCTCAAACGCCAATATGGCATAAGCCGTGACCTCCGGGAAAAAGTATCCACCCCAAAAAAGAAACAGAATAATGTTCCAGCTTACAAAACCGGGTAAAATTTCCCAAAGCCTTTTTTTGTTCATGATAGCCCAAATAATCGCCGCGCGTTCTGGGTGGTTATCTCTTCAATTTGATTAATTGAAGTACCCCTGACCTCGGAGATTTTGGCTGCCACGATTTTAACATTTTGAGGCGTATTTCGCGAACCTCGCACCGGTTCAGGTGCCAGATACGGCGCATCGGTTTCAATGAGCAATCTGTCTTCTGGAATCTCTTTAGCCACTTCCCGCAGTTCGTGACTGCTTTTGAAAGTTACAATCCCCCCCAAACCTATATACCATCCTCGTCTTACACACTCCTGCATTTGTTCCATGTTTCCCGTAAAACAATGCATTTGCACCCGGTCTAAATCTAGCGCCTCAAACACCTTTTCAAACTGGTTTCTGCAATGCACCACCAGTGGCAAGCCGGTTTCCTTAGCCAGTTCAATATTAAACTTAAACAAGTCTACTTCTTCATCACTACCAGTATCCAGCCCGCATTCTCCCACCGCCACAACCTTAGGCATTTTTAAAAGTTTTCGCAGCTCTTTCTCATCTCTGTCATTAATATCTTCAGGGTGGACGCCCACGGTTGCAAACACCTCTTTGTATTTAGAAGCCAGTTCGACTGCTTTTTGGCTGCTTTTTACCCCAGAGCCGCAGCAAATTACGGCCTCAAGTCCGGAAATTACCTCACTCGGATTCTCAAACTCCTGCAAATGACAATGCGCATCTATCATCAATCCATTATACTTGGCTTATGCGCCTGTTTTTTAACCTCTGTTGCCAGCCGCGTCATCCACCTTCTTCCTCAATTGGCAAATATCACCCCATCTCAAACCCCGGTATCATTTATCCCCAACGCCGCAGACAACTCATCCAACCCATGGTGGATCAAAGAGGACAGAGACAAATTAATCCAACTGGGATTTCCTGTTCAAGACACAGACCTTCGGCAACTTACCGGCCCCGCCCTGCTAAACCGGCTCTCGTTATCAAAGTTAATCTTTGTAGCTGGAGGGAACACCTTCTATCTCTTACAAAAATTTCACGACTCCGGATTGTTTGAAAATATATCTACTCTTCTAGATCGGGGGATCATCTACATCGGGTCCAGCGCCGGCTCTGTTCTTGCCGGGCCGGATATCTCTCCGGCCAGAACCCAAGATGATCCCTCTCAAGCCCCCAACCTTAAATCATATTCGGGGCTAAATCTCGTAAACTTCTCCGTCATTCCTCATTTTGGCACCCCAGAAGATAAGCCAGAATATATGAAAACCTTTGCAGACATTTACGAAATGCCATACCCATTTATCACTCTCACCAATAGCCAGGCCGTTTGGGTGGAAGACGGCAAATTTCAACTATTTGATACGGGGAAATAGAGGAGCCTCACTCTTAATCTTCGGTCCCTCAAACTGCTTCAAAATTTTCTCACTTGTCTCTGGCAAAAACGGTTGTAATGCTATTGCAATTTTTACTATTTTTTCCACATACCCCACCAAAACTTTTTCTAAGTCCTGGTTATCCAATTTCCAAGGCTGATCTTTTTCTATTTGTTGATCTAGTTTCGAAATCCATGTCCATATCTCTTTCAGTGCTTCATCAAATCTGAAAGCTTCGACGAGATTGTTTTTGCTGTATTGAGCGTTGTGCGCTGAGGGTTGAGCGCTGCTACGCTCGCAAAGTTTGGCTACACGAGCAACAAGATTCCCCAAGCCATTCGCTAGATCAGCATTGTAAGCCTCAATAAATTTTTCTTCTGAGAAATCACCATCTGTAAACGGTGGTGTTTTGGCCAGGCAATAGTACCGCAGCGGGTCGGCTCCGTACTTTTCCAACAGGGGAACAGGATCGTATACGTTTCCGATGGTTTTGGACATTTTATATCCGTTCACCGTGTAGTATCCATGCACAAATATTTTCTTGGGTAATTTAAGGCCAGCTGACAGCAGAAACGCTGGCCAATATACGGCGTGGAAGCGGATAATTCCTTTGCCAATCACGTGTACATCTGCCGGCCACCACTTATTATATTTTTTTTCATCCCACCCAAATCCTATGCCGGATTGATAGATATTTAGCGCATCAAACCAAACATAAATTTTTTGTTTGTCGTCTCCTGGCACCGGTACCCCCCAGTTTTTTGCTCTTTCATTGGATCTGGAAATACTGATGTCTTGTAAGCCGCCCTTCAAAAATGCCAGCACCTCATTTTTTCTTTCATCTGGCACGATTTCTAGCTCGTCAGATTCTATAAGTTTTAATAATTGATCCTGGTATTTTGACAGTTTGAAAAAATAGTTTTCTTCTTCCACCTCATCCAACTTTTTTCCTGGATGCTCGAGACATTCTCCATTCTCATTTAATTCTTCTTTCTCGGAAAAAGTTTCACAACCAACACAATATAAACCTTTGTATTTTTTCTTATAAATATCTTTCTCACACAACTTCCACAACTTCTGGCTAGAAGGAAAATGAGTCTTTTGATCACCACCCTTCTGCCACACATCAAATTGGCACCCTAATTTTTTTGTCAGCTCTAAAAACTTTTGCGTATTCTCATCGACAAACCGCTGTATAGGTACTCCCGCTTTCTCTGCCGCCTGCCAAAAGCTTATGGTGTCTGGCAATTACATCAGCCTGGACAAACTCCAGAACATGACCCACATGGGGTAAAGAATTTACATATGGGATCGCAGCGGTAATATAAAACTTTTTGTTCATAAGGGTATTTTAAACTAAAAAACCCCGCTTTTGGCGGGGTAGTGAGCAACGTCGAACCACTCCGCCTATACGGAAGTCATCATCATGGTAACTTTTGAGTTCATTACTTGAGGATTATACAACTTTGCGAATTTTTCTTCCAGATAGTCAATATAGTGCTGGGGATTCAGGCGTTCTCCGGTTACCCTTTTTAACAATTCGGAAGATGAGTAAACCTTGCCGTATTGGTGAATATTCACCCTCAACCATTCCCGCAACGCTTTCAAGTTCGTTACATCAATCTGCTTTTGAGCAGTTGCAAAAATCTGGGCCGCCATCATTGTCCCCAGTAAATAAGTTGGAAAGTAACCAAACAATCCGTGGGACCAGTGCACATCTTGTAATACTCCCTCGCGGTCATTTTTGGGTGTTACCCCCAAAAGCTCCTTGTATTTCTGATTCCAGATTTTTGGTAAATCCTTAATTTTTATTTTCCCTCTCACCAGATCTTTCTCGATCTCAAACCTGATAATAATGTGTAATCCATAAGTCACTTCATCCGCCTCTACCCGGATCAAAGACGGCCGCACCACATTTATAGCCTTTACGAACTCCTGCCTGCTCACTGCCTGTAGTGCCTGGAATGCCTGTTGTGCTTGCGGATAGTATTTTTTCCAGAACCATTCGCTTCTTCCTACCATGTTTTCCCACATCCTAGATTGAGACTCGTGCATTGCTAACCCCGTTCCTCCTCCCAGAATCGCTCTTTCCAATCGCGGATCAATTCCCTGCTCATACAATGCATGTCCGGTTTCGTGAATCGTGGCAAACAAAGCCGGTCGCAAGTCTGACTCATTTTTCCAGGTGGTGATCCTTACATCTCCCGTTCCAAACCCGGTCGTAAATGGGTGGGCCGATGTATCTTGCCTTCCAGCTTCCAGATCATATCCCATATCTTTAATAATCCGCATTCCCAAACCCCACTGTTTTTCCCACTTATAGCCCTTGTTAGCTATTTTACTGTCCGCCCCCGCAGTTATTTTACTTAACTTCTTCGCCAGGGCCGTCAGTTTAGGCTGGACTTCCCTAAACACTCTTTCCGCCTCTTTCTCCGTTAGCCCGTGTTCATAATCGTCCAGCATGGCATCATATACAGTTTGCCCCTTTTCTCTCAATAGCTTGGCTGCGGTTATATTTAATCTCACAACCCTCGCCAAGTCCTTCTCAAATAATGCGAAATTACTCTCCTTTTTTGCCTTTTGCCACACGTCAAAGGCCCGACTTGTGACCTCGCTTAACTCCTCCACCAATTTCTTGGGCAATCTGTTTTCTTTCCGATACACCCTCCCTATCTCCCTCAATAGGGCAGCACTGTAAATATTTAACTTCTTTAACTTCTTAACTTGATTGATTAACTGTTTAACTGTCAAACTGGTCAACTTCTCATGATATATCCCCGCCAGGGTTGCTAATTGCTTCGCTCGCGCCTCCGCCCCCTTTACCGGCATATATGTTTCCTGGTCCCACGACAACAATCCGGCGGCGTTACCAATATCAGCCAGCTCTCCTGAAATCCTCACCAATTCCTGAACGTGTTCATTTTTTGAAAACACGCTTGATTTTTTGTTCCCAGACATTTGCCCATTCATCAGCTGTAATTTTTTGCATTGCTAATTTCCACCCCGGTTTCTTTAAGTTTCTTTGCACTTCAGCCACCGTTGCGGAAGACACTTTCAGATTTTGTTTAATATTCTCGTAACTCCTCTTTTTAGATAGCCAGTAGGCAACAGCCAGCCTTTTAGCCACCGTTGTCAATTCGGTTTTAGACAACAGATCACTCCACACCAATTCCACCTCTTTAGGATTTTTCAAATCCGTTATCAATTGCCACAGCATAAAGAACAGCTGTTTCTCCAGTGTCGCGTTCATTTTCTTCTTCGATACTTGCATGGCCGGATTCTACTTCAATTAACCAAAGAGATCAACCCCACTACTACCAACCACAATCCCACCGTCGTCCAGTCTAAGATTCTAAACCTCTGCATTAGAAGTAGTCCCACAATGGCCAATGCCAGCATCACCCCCAGTTTTCTTTTTCCAATTCCCCAGGCCACCGTCAAAACTAAAGCCAGTGACAAAAGGCCAATGACCAACATCTCGCTCCACCATACTGGTGGTAGTTTCCACACTGTCAACCCCACCCCCATCCAGGCCAGAAGTGCTATGATTAGACTCGATATGGGTCTTTTTTTCCTTGTCATTGCAGTCATTATAGCCGGTTTTGGCATCACTCTTTTTTTACTGCGCCAATGGTTGAACCAAAGACCGACCCAAGACCCCATTCTTACCGACTGGCTCAAATCTACCTCCTCCCAGCTCAACGACAGATTAGATAACGCGGCCCGGGTCATCTCTGATGTCCAGAAAAATCTGGGGGAAATGTCCGAAGTCGGCCGGGGTATCAAATCTCTCCAGGAATTTCTTCAGTCCCCCAAACTTCGGGGTGGCATCGGCGAAGAAGTTCTTAAGGAAATGATCGGTCAGACCTTTCCCAAAAACGCTTTCCATCTCCAATATCGCTTCAAAACGGGCGGCATTGTGGACGCCGTTCTCAAAACCGACGCAGGGCTTCTCTGTATCGATTCCAAATTCCCCATGGAGAACTTCAACCGCATGGTCAAAGGCGAAGAGGGCGCCAAAAAGGACTTCATCGCCGACGTCAAAAAGCACATCACCGATATTTCCAAGAAATATATTCTTCCTGATGAGGGCACCATGGATTTTGCTCTCATGTATATTCCTTCCGAATCCGTCTACTACGAAGTCGTCAATATCCGTGAGCTAACCGTCACCACCCGCAATGCCCGCGTCTATCCCGTGTCTCCAAACACTTTATATGCTCATCTCCAGGTCTTATTGCAGTCTTTCCAGGGCAAAGAACTGGAAACCAAATCCCGTCAAGTATTCCAACTTCTTCGCGCCATTCAAAAAGACTATTCCAAAGTGGAAGAAAACCTGGGCGTCCTCGGCCGCCACGTCACCAATTCCTACAACACCATGAGCTCTGTCAACCAGTCCTTCACCGTCATGGGCCAAAAACTCTCTCAAACTCAAACCCTCAAGGAACCAAAAGAGTCGGATCAGCTCACTTCTTAGTTACTACGCCCACATTAGCGTCTACTACCACCATGTCACCAGTTTTCAAGATTTTCGTGGCATTTTCTGTTCCTACAATGCAGGGTATCTCAAATTCTCGAGAAATGATGGCTGCGTGCGAAGTAATCCCTCCAATATCAGTCACGATCGCCGCTGCCTTCACCATATAAGGCACATACTTCGGCTGAGTTTTCTCGGCTATTAGCACTTCTCCTTTCACAAACATCTCAAGATCTTTCTGTGTTCTAATCACTCTAGCCTTACCTTCCACAAACCCTTTACACGCGACACTTCCTGAGATTTTATTGCTCGACACGCCGGTCGGAACCAAGCGCACCACATTGTCGAAGTCTTTTTGATCCGAAAAATAATGGAACTCTAACCCGTCGTTTTCCTGCCAAACGGCTCTCCAGTTATTTACCCTTGAGTAAAATCTAGAATTGACTAAACCAGGGTTATCCAAAACCTGTAATATCTCCTCGAAGGTTAAATTCTCCAGAATTTTTTCAACATATCTCTCTTTTAAGTTAGCAGCCAAGAATTTTTGGAACAGAAAATCCAATTCTACCTGCTTATCAGCAGCATCATTATCATTGATATTTATTTGAATAATTGAACTGAGCAATTCCTTGGACGATCGGTCTTTGATGTCAATTCTTCGCTCAGCAGTGATTTGTTTTGCGGGAATATTTATCAAAGGTTTCAATTGAGATAAAAATTCTTTTGCGGTCCATTCATCTGACCCCTTTTCACCAGTATTTATCCAGCCGAACCTCTTTGAGTGCTGCTCCATGGCCCGTCTTACATTAGATGGTAACTTGTCTAACTCAAAGCCAGCACTTTCAAAAACATCTTGGCTTCGATGATACAAAGAAAGTAGCTGTTGATTACTATTACCCAGCGCTGTATGGGAAGATTGGTCCACTACATATCCAAAAAGACTGTCCTTGTTAACACCGTCTTTCAAAGAAACCTTTTCAATTTCTGAATTAATTAATGGGTCAAAGAGAACCGTTACTGATGACATGAGTTGGGATAGCCACAACTGAATTTTTTTATATTCTTTCAATTCAAACTTCCCCTTTTTCATTCCTTTTATCAGGCTATCAGCTCTATTTAAGATTGTATTTTGGTTGATAATTAGTTTCTTTACAGCTGATGAATTACTGAAGAAATTTAAATGGTCTGCTACCACATTTTTCCAACCAGTTGGGTCCAGGTACTCATCTCCCAAAACAGCTTGCTCATACCCCAAATAAAAAGGATAGTTGCCAAAAGCCGCGATTTCGGCAAAAAATACGTCGAGATACCAGTCAAGTTCCCAAATACTTCCTCTCACCCAATGCTTTTTCTTAAGTTGGTCTTTAAAGTATGCCAATCCCACATTCTGATTATACGCCGCAGTGTTAGAATTGAAGCCATGACCAGCCTTACTCAAACAATTAAATCAGCCCTAGAATCCAAGAAGAGTTTGAAAATTGCTTTCATTGGTGACTCAATTACTTCAGCCGAGTGGGTTCATCCCAACTGGCGGGAGATTCTTGAGTATGTCTTTCAGCTTGAACTAACAAAACTTCTCGATGACTGGAAACTACCCTCTTGGGGCATCCGCTGTTTTAATTACGAATTTGATGGTTCCACAACCACAGACATAAGAAAATTTGTCGAAAATGGTACGATTCCCACTGATTTTGACCTCGTTATCTACCAACTAGGAGATAACGACAGATTTACAAAACTTACCCCAGCAGAATATCTTGAAAACATAAAAAGAACACTAACCAAATTTACCGGACAAATAATCCTTTGTTCTAACCCTGCAGCCAGCAACAATCTAGCTAATACTAACTATCAAAAGACATACTATCCTTGTTTCACCCAACTTTCTCCTGACTCCAAAATAATCAGTGCGGACCTATTCACAGAATTTCAAAAGCTAGATTTAACTAAACTTTATACGCTCATAAATATAAACGGCAACGACGTAGCGGGAATAAAGCCCGGGGGAATAGATTTCCTTCACCCCAACCAACTCGGCAACGCCTTCATAGCCAAAATTATCCTCGAGAAAGCTTTTCAGATTCCTTTCAACCCCGAGAAATATCTTGAAGATGCCAAAAATGACATAATGTTTCCCACGTATTAAAAAGTCTTGACAATCTGTACATATTGTACTAATATAAAAACATGACTCAAACAGTTTCAATAAGTGATTTTAGAAATGATCTATCCTATTATATTGGACTGGCTTCGCATGGAGATACCATTATTATTAAAGATTCCAAAAAGGGCGAGGAGATCGTACAAATAACCAGGACTCAAAGGTGGGATCCTGTAGCGTATAAAGCGATGTTAAAACGCGTAGCTGGTACTTTTACTGCCAGAAATCATCCTGAATGGGCAACCCGTGCAAAGGTAGAGAAATGGTTAAGACAATCAAGAATGGCTGACGAAAGGAAATTTGATGTATATCCTGGATAGTGATATTGCCATTTGGATACTCAGAAAGCACAAACTTTTAGTTTCCGCTATAGAGAGACTTTCTTCCCAAAATTTCACCTCTATATCTGCTATCACTGTCGCCGAAGTTTATAAAAATGCATTTCCTACAGAACTATCAGGTGTAGAAGATTTTTTTAAAAACCAGTGGGTAATTCCAGTTTCATTAGAAATAGCTAGAGAGGCAGGTTTGTATTGGAATCAATTTCATAAGAAATTGGTCAACATAAGCACTTTAGATTGTATGATTGCCGCGACGGCCAGATTGAATGGGTTGACTGTCGTAACTTTAAACACCCGCCACTTTCCTATGCCAGACATCAAAGTTCTCAACCCGCTGAAATAAAAGTATGAAAGCAATTCTTTACATAGCAATTACCGCAAACAGCATGATAGCCAAGAAAGACGGTAATTCTGATTGGCCATCATCGGAAGATCTTAAAAGCTTCAACGATATTTGTCGTAAAGCTGGTGTTGTAATTATGGGTCGAAAGACTTTTGACGCCTTCAATAAGATGGAAATTCCCGAATGGCCAAATGCTGATGGTTTACACATTATCTTAACTCATCAAAACCGCCTCGATACCAAACACCCAAATATAAAACTTGCTAAATCTCCCAAAGAAGCTCTAGAAATAGCCAGCCATGACGGTAAAGACGAGGTAGTTGTTTGTGGAGGTAGCCAGACGTTTGGAACTTTTATGAAAGAAAACTTAGTGGACAAAATATATCTGGATATCGAACCTCTGTTGTTTGGAGAAGGCATGCCCATGTTTACCGCAGGCGAATTTGAATACCCCCTAGAATTTATTGAATCAAAAATGCTTTCTCCCCAAACAATCCAACTTCACTATAAGGTAATAAAATGAAAGCCTGATGCAAAAAATTACTCTCAACGACCTTCTCTCTCGTGTAAACATCAAAACATCTTTATTTCAGATAGCAGAAGAGGTGGTCATGTCTTACCAACTGGGAGAGGTAAAAACAATAGACCCCATGTATGTAGGCTACGAAGAACTTAATAATCTGTTAACAACCTCGCAAGGAAAATTTGTTATAAAGATCTTCTCTAAGCACAAGGATAAGCCAGCGATAGACGGCAATGTCGCTTCCATCTTCAGTTTTTATGAAGGAGGTATCCCGGTTCCCAAGCTTTATAAAAGTCAGCGGGGAGATTTTCTATACGAATTGGAAACCTCTCCGGGAACATACTTGATAGTTATGGACTATTTCGATGGCCAAAAATTCACTGATGTGCCACCCACTTCGCTTGACCTTCAAAACATGACTAAGATTCTTGCCCAGATTCACACTCTACACTTCTCCACCCACGCCAATTACGATATGTGGCTAACACTCCACCTGCTGCGAGAATACGCAAACAAACAAAAGTACTTGAATCCCCAGGATTTATCTTTAACACAGAAAGTTACAAGAGACTTGTCTCTAATTGACCTTTCTCGTCTCTCTAAATCAATAGTTCACTTCGATCTTCACCGAGAAAATGCCATGAAGAACTCAAAAGGAGAGTACTGCATACTTGATCTGGCCAGTTGTGATTATAGCCACACAATTTTTGACCTGGGTACGTTTATTGCTTTGTTTTGTTTTGACCCAATTAACAACCCATCCGCATCGGTGACGATTTATAAAAGCGTTGTCGAGGTCTATCTTAAACATCGTTCACTTTCAGATTACGAACTCTCCGTTCTTTCAACTATTATTAAAGCCACTTATGTTTCCAATCTTCTCATCCCAACATTTCTCCAAAAAGCAAACCAAGACGAAAATCCGGAGCAGACAAGTTATTACCAATCACTTGGCCGAAATGGTCTTCAAATGCTAGAATCAATACCGTTGGGCACATGAAACTTAAATCAATCAATCCTCATGACCAGTCAGTAATTGACGAACTAGAGATTACAAGCCAGGTTCAAGTATTAGATGCGGTCTCCAAGGCCAAATCTGCTTTTAAGACTTGGAGATTCAGCCCGGTTTCTGAAAGAGTTGACTATCTTAAAAAATATCGTCAGAAAATTGCAGACCACAAAGAGGACATAGCCAAACTTGTCTCGCAAGAAATGGGTAAGCCTCTTCGCCAATCGCAAGAGGACATAATTTTCGAATTAGAATTTGTCGACTACTATATTAACGAAGGCCCCAAAGCCCTTGAGGACAAGAAAGTATTGGATAAAGGTAAAGAGCAATATAGAACTGTCTATGAACCATACGGTGTTTGTGCAGTAATTGCTCCCTGGAACTTTCCTGTATCCATGTTTAATTCCGGAGTTCTTCCTGCTCTACTAGCTGGCAACACAGTAGTTTTTAAGCCGTCCGAATACAGCACTCTTTCCCAAAAGATGTGTGCCGACTTACTCATGGAAAGTGGATTTCCTGACGGAGTATTCAATCTCATCATTGGTAGTAAAGACGTAGGTCGAATGTTGATCGACGCCCCCATAGACCTGGTATGGTTTACGGGCAGCACTAAGGCCGGATTAGAAATTTACAAGAAATGTGGAGAAAAATTTGTTAAGGCTATATGTGAAATGGGCGGGAGCAGTGCGGGTATAGTTTTTGTCGATGCCGATCTGGAGGTGACTATGGAGAATCTCTATTGGGCCAGATTCTTAAATTGCGGCCAAGTTTGTAGCGCAGTCAAAAGACTATTTATCGAGAAGCCGGTATATGACCAAGTTCTACAGAAGTTCGTAGACAGATTAAAACAAGTCAAAATCGGCAACCCCTTAGAAGAAGTAGATTTTGGTCCCCTAGTCTTTCCCAAACAAGTAACCAAACTAGAAGAGGTGGTAGCAGATGCAGTATCCAATGGAGCCAAGGTAGTTGTTGGGGGTAAAAGACCCGCGGGAAAAGAATATGCCAAGGGCAACTATTTTGAGCCCACTATCCTCACCAACGTCAACTTTAAAATGCGGGTCATGAGCGAAGAGGTCTTTGGTCCGGTTCTCCCAGTAGTTTCTTTTGAAACAGAAGATCAAGTCGTCGAAATGGCCAATAACACAGAATACGGTCTAACTTCGGAGATCTATACAACCGACCTCAAAAAGGGAGAACGAATAGCCAAAAGACTAAACAGCGGGGTTGTAGCCATAAACACCGATAACTACTTCAAATCATCCTGTCCTTTCGGAGGTTATAAAAAGAGCGGTATGGGCCGAGAATATGGAGAAATTGGTATTCAGGAATTCGCCCAAGTCAAACTAATCGCTGTCAATCAACCTTAATTTTTTCAATATCTCCTGTACGCAACCATGCCGCGACGGAGCCGAAGCCGAATTTATTGATTTTAAATGACCTAATCTTTTTCGGATTCTTGAGCCACATCAACACACAATAGTTTTTTCCCTTAGTCCAAGCATCAGGGACACTAAATAACTCTCTGGCTTTATCAAAATCCTTTTTCTCAAACTGTCTTACTTTTTCTATTTCTGCCACGGCAATTACCGGCCCGCCTGAGTCCTTAAAATAAATCCTGTCACCACGCTTGACTCGGTTCCATGGCGCAATTTTATTTTTGCTCCACCTGGACTCAATTTTCTTCTCTCCACTCAAAATCTTGGCAATCAAATCGCCAAATTTCTTGTTCATAATTGCGACGTGATCCATGGGTGATACCTCTCCCCTAACCCCTCTCCTATTATAGGAGAGGGGAACGAAAGGGGTGAGGTATAAGTGCCGTTCTCACAAATTTACTTCTGTGATATTTAGTTATCCCATGTTCCCGAATGGCGGCGATGTGATATTTGGTGCCATAGCCTTTATTCGATTGCCATCCGTAAATCGGGTGCTCATCATGCAGTCTAATCATGTGCTTATCTCGCCACACCTTAGCGATAATTGATGCTGCCATGACCTCTGGAATTTTAGTGTCAGCTTTGACGACGCTAGTAATGCCGGCAATTTTTAAATTTCCGTCAGCCATGTATTTATCTGCCGGAATTTTATTTTTTAGTCTCCGGAATATTTCTTTATTTGCCCACCCCATCCCCTTGGTGTTTATCTGTCTAGCCGAAATCTCCTCCACCGCAATCACCGCCCCAGATTTCTTAATCTTCTCGTAAATCTTGAATCGTAAATCATGAATCAGTTTTTTGCTGTCGTTTAATTTGAGCGTTGAGCGTTGCGGGCTGAGCACTGTGGCTGCAGCCACCAGTGGTCCAGCGAGCGCCCCTCTTCCCACTTCATCCATGCCACACATGATCATAGGTCGGTATTGTATCACCCTCTCCCTTCGGGTTTCCCCCTTTTAAATTAAGAGGGGGAACGAAAGGGGGTGATACCGGTGGTAGAATTGACCTCATGGTCGATGACAAGAAACTGAACAATCAACAAATAGAAGCAATTCAGCACAAAACTGGCCCACTTCTGATCATCGCCGGCGCTGGCACAGGTAAGACCACCGTCGTTACCGAACGGGTCAAGCGGCTCATTGCTGAAAGTCTAGCCCAGCCCAGCGAAATTCTCGCTCTCACTTTTACCGAAAAAGCCGCCAAAGAAATGCAGGAACGCATTGATGTAGCCATGCCCTACGGCTACACCCAAATGTGGGTCATGACCTTTCACAGCTTTTGTGACCGTATTTTACGTGACGAAGGACTATCAATAGGTTTGGACACTGGTTACAAGCTCATGACCGAGGCCGATTCGGTAGACCTTCTTCGTCGCCATCTCTTTGACTTAGACTTAGACTTATACAGACCGCTAGGTAATCCCCATAAATTTGTCTCCGCTCTCTTGCAGCATTTCAGCCGTCTCCAAGACGAAGACGTTACACCTGACGATTACTTAAAGCACACCAAAAACGAACTTTCTCAAGGATAC
>Ga0209727_1000144_pt1 | contig 87651 bp, 76 predicted proteins | sample RifGroC1_FD_183995 | JGI IMG/M metagenome (GOLD analysis project Ga0209727, IMG submission 183995) | Groundwater microbial communities from Rifle, Colorado, USA - Groundwater C1 (SPAdes) (version 2) | ecosystem: Environmental > Aquatic > Deep subsurface > Groundwater | place: Rifle, Colorado... | reverse complement strand
GGTCGCGGGGGCAAAAACCAAAAATTTTCCTTACCTTTCTTATTTTCCTCGGCGGGGGGTGTGGGGGGAGCCGACAAAAAATGGAAAGGAAATTTTTGGTTTTGCTTCGCCGCTAGCACACTTGAATTATAGTACAAGATTGTTTGAAAGTGCAATATCTCGTATGCTATTATTATGTTGATAAGTAAAAAGCTTGGGGATAACATTAAGAAAATACGGACTAGAAAGGGAATGTCGCAAGGCGACATTTGCCGAGCGCTTGATATGGACAGAGGTTATATGAGTGCGATTGAGAATGGGAAGAAAAATATTACGATTCAGCAGTTGGAAAGATTGGCTCAAGCGCTTGGTGTTTCGGTTGATAAATTACTAAAATAGCACTATGAAAAAGAACATCTATCTTTGGGCACTGTACGATTTTGCAAACTCTATTATCATGATCGTTTTCTTATTCTACTTTTCGCAATGGCTCGTGGTAGACAGTCATAAACCCGATTGGTGGTTCAACGCGATGCTTGTTGTTTCATCCATTCTCTTTATTCTAACCGCGCCAGTTATTGGACAACGACTTGATACTAGTCATAGAAAACTATCTGGGGTGCGGACTACAACGATTCTCACTTTTCTTTTTTTCCTCGCGACTTCACTCACTGTTTTGTTCGCCCCTTCACACGCCGTTATAGCTGTTACACTTTTCACATTAGCACTCTATTTCTATCTAGTTAGTTTTGTTTTTTACACACCAATGATCAATGACATTTCTGACGAAACTAACAGGGGTTATGTTTCCGGTTTGGGACAAGGATTTAATTATGCCGGACAAGTAATTGGACTTCTCATTACTCTACCATTCGCTACTGGAGCCATTTATCTTTTCGGAACGCTTGGTCGCCCGCAAACATTTCTACCAGCCGTAGTTCTTTTTGGCCTTTTTGCTTTGCCGATGATGTTATGGTTTAGAGAAAAAGAAATCTTGCCACCTTTGGAAAAAATAAAAATTCGTGATGAATACGCAAAAATCTTTCAAACCGTCAAGTCAATTTTATTGAATAGAAATTTAGTTTTTCTTCTGTTAGGATATTTTCTGTTTAGCGATGCCTTGCTAACTTTTTCAAATAACTTTCCGCTATTTTTGGAAAAAGTACATGGCGCGTCAGATACAATAAAGACATATCTTACTGCCGGGATACTCACTTTGTCTGCGGTAGGTTCGATCATTATTGGAAAAATTTCTGACAAAAAAGGAAGTAAGCGAACTCTTATTTGGCTTATTATTTGTTGGTCACTCTTGTTCCCGATAATAGCATTTGCCCCCTCTTTTAAACTTGTAATTATCGCCTGTCTCATCGCTGGATTTTTTTATGGTCCAATGTGGGGGACCAGTAGAATGATGGTTGCGGAAGTGACTCATCGTTCGGTTGAAGCAAGTTCATTTAGCTTTTATATACTCGCTGAACGTTTCGCCACGCTCATTGGCCCGATTGTATGGAGCGTTGTTCTCGTAAACACTTCTTCTTTTGGAAAAATCAGTTATTCGTATGCCATTCTCTCAATGGGCATTATTACTTTTGTTAGTCTCTTTTTTGTAAGAAAAATAAAGCTCGAATTAAAGAAAGATAGCGATTAAAAGGGAGCAATCCTCGCCGTTTTATAATTTCTCCTAAAAACGGCGAGGATTTGTGCGCGAACGGGAGGGTGGGTCAAGCACATACAGATTTGTTTGTGCCTAGCACAATCCATATTGTTTGAGTTACCACTGTCCGTTATCGAAGCCACAAAGATTTAGAGCCACCACCAAACGCCGAGAGGAAGCGCCTCGTCTCGCCGCAAGGACGGAGAAATGAACAACTCCAAAGAACCACAAATGATATAATGAAAATGTTCATTTCGTAGTCTGTAGCGGCGAAGCAAAACCAAAAATTTCCTTTCCATTTTTTGTCGGCTCCCCCCACACCCCCCGCCGAGGAAAATAAGAAAGGTAAGGAAAATTTTTGGTTTTTGCCCCCGCGACCGAAGGGAGCGGACGAGGCGTGCAGATTAGAGCGTACGATTCAGTTTCAAGCCACCACGCGCTCCGCGCGTGAGATTAGTAGCTTTCGTCAGGGTTCAGCTCGAAATGCAGTCGAACTTTGTTCAATACACACCGCAAAATTTCAGAATGGGTTTCGGGAGCGAAAACGGGGTCGCGCCGAAGGCGCGACACTAATGCATTCCCCCCGCCGAATCCAGAATCCAAAAGGGTTTTCCACGCTCCGCGTGGCTCGTCGTTGCCAATACAATTCTATGAATAATCAAACCAAAAAGTTTTTCATATATACTCGCAAGTCTACGGACGACAAAGACAGACAAGTCCGCAGTATTTCTGACCAGTTAGCTGAATTGAAAGAGTTAGCGTTGAAAGAACAACTGGAAGTGGTAGATGTCTTTGTCGAGAAGCAGACCGCCAAAATACCAGGTCGCCCCGTGTTTAACGAAATGATGGAACGAATGGAAAAAGGCGAAGCGTCTGGTATTTTGGCGTGGCATCCCGATAGACTTGCTCGCAACTCGGTAGATGGAGGAAAAATAATCTACCTCGTAGATACTGGAGTAATTTCAGAAATGAAATTTCCAACTTTTTGGTTTGATCCGACACCGCAAGGAAAATTCATGCTCTCAATCGCTTTTTCGCAGTCCAAGTATTATGTGGACAATTTAAGCGAGAATATCAAGCGCGGACATCGGAACAAAGTGAAGGAAGGAATATGGCCTCAAATGTCTCCGATTGGATATGTGAACGAGAAAGGAAAAGGTATCGTGCCACATCCCGATTTAGCACCGCTTGTTAAAAAGACATTTGAGGCATATGCAACCGGCAAATTCACTTTGCGGGAAGTCCGCGACAAGTTTAACGCGCTTGGATTGAAGCGAAAAAGCGGTAGAGAGCTTGCGGTGTCGAATTATCAAAAACTTCTCAAAAATCCTATTTACACTGGTCTAATGCGGTATAACGGAGAGATTTTTGAGGGAAAGCACGAACCAATTATTTCAAAGAAACTTTTTGATTCCGTTCAAGAAGTGATGAGCCGAAAATCTAAACCTCATAGCAAGGGTTTGAAACCATATATCTATCGCGGATTTTTCCGTTGCGGAGAATGTGGATGTTTCATTACCACTGAACAACAGAAAGGTCATCACTACCTTCGTTGTACCAAACGGAAAAATCCTTGTTCACAAAAATATACTCGTGAGGAAATCATCACTTCTCAAATTCAAGAGGAAATCAAAAAAGTTTCTTTGCCTCTCGATTGGACGGAATGGATGGTTGCCGAAAATGCAAAAGATCGGCAATCGGAAGTCCAATCGAGCACGCTTTTTGCGGATTCCATAAAAGCCGATATTTCTCTTTTGGATTCCAAGATAGAGAAGCTGATGAGTGCCTATCTCGAAAGTGCATTGTCGCTTGAAGAATATCGCGAAGCTAAAAACAAGTTGGTTAATCAAAATCAGCTTCTCAAAGAGAAATTATCGGCTTTTGAGCAAAAAGCGAATAATCGGTTCGAACTTACCGAAAAGTTTTTGAAATACAATATGGAATTGGCAAACGACCGAACAAATGAGGAAAATGCTCATTTGTTCAAAAAAGTCGGTTCGAACTTTCAAATTAAGGATCGAACCGTACTTTTTGAGCCACGCGGAGCGTGGAAAACCCTTTTGGATTCTGGATTCGGCGGGGGGAATGCATTAGTGTCGCGCCTTCGGCGCGACCCCGTTTTCGCTCCCGAAACCCATTCTGAAATTTTGCGGAAGAGGTGGGATTTGAACCCACGAGACCCTTGCGAGCCTGCCGGTTTTCGAAACCGGTGCCTTCGACCTCTCAGCCACTCTTCCAAAGCAAAACTATACCATTTTAGGCTAAAAATGCTAAGATAATTTGGTTCTAAGAGGCCCCATCGTCTATCGGTTAGGACACAAGCTTTTCAAGCTTGGAAGCCGGGTTCGACTCCCGGTGGGGTCATAAATCGCAGAAAGCAGGTAAACTGCTTTACCTGCGAGCGATTTATGAAGCCGCAGGCATATCCCGCAAGCTTGCGGGAAGCCGAGGCGGGTGAGAAGCGAATACTTGGAGCTTCGCAAGACCTTGAGCATCGCAGATGCGAAAGGTGTACAGATCCTGTAAGGATCGGCAAGTACTTACATTTTTTACGAATTCATGAGATAAAAAATTTAGTAACTTGTGACCATGTAGATTTGCATGCGAAGCATACAATACTTTTTTTCGCGGTGATCCCCCTTCGCTAAAGCTTCGGCGAGACACGGTGAGACTTTTTTGAATGGAATGAGCGGAAAGGGCGAGGCCGGTGCATTTTTATAGTAACCTATTTTGGGTTATCCTGCAACAGGTTATAGACTGTATATACATATGACGAAGTCAATTTATTCAAATGAATATAGAAACGTTCTAAAAAAGCTTAAAAAAGCCCGTGGCGAGACTGGTTTTACACAGGTTGAAGTTTCAAGGAAACTGAAAAAACCTCAATCTTACATCTCCAAAATTGAAAGAGGAGAAAGGCGTGTTGATGTCGCTGAACTTTCAATTTTGGCAAAAATTTATAAAAAACCATTAAATTTTTTCGTAACATGAGTAAATCAAAAAAGAAATTTGTTTTTGCAAAGAATAACATAGTGGCTCCTGAGGAGATCATGGTTGAGAAAGGCGATGTTGGTGTCGTAAAATCAGAAAACAAAAATCATACATCTATATTTTTTATTCGTATTTGGAAACAAGTTGAACTCAATAAAAGTGACTTTGAAATTATAGATGTCAGAAAAACGGGTGATGGGTTTTCTAGAAAAATTTGCAATGTTTGTCATAAATTGAAAAAGACAACCGATTTTGCTAAAAATCAAAATGCCAAAAATAACAGGTCAGTCAGACGTCCGTCTTGTAAAGACTGCCGCGTAAAAATGGAAGGAATTGGAGTGTCTCGAATTAATAGAGTTAAATGGCTAAAAAAGAAACCCCACAATAAACCTTTTGAATGTCCGATTTGTAAGAAAAGAACGATTGCAGGTGTAACTAGTAAGGTTGTTCTTGAACATGATCACCGAACTGGTAAACCTGGCGGGTGGATTTGTGATAGTTGCAATACTGGTTTAGGACGTTTCAAAGATGATGTAGAATTGTTAAAAAGTGCGATGAAGTTTCTTAAAAAGAACTACTGAAGAGCATTTTTTAGTCTCTTTTTTGCTAACTCAACATATTCTTGAGATATGTCACACCCAAGATAATGTCGCTTATTGAAAGCTGCCATTTTACAAGTTGTGCCGGAACCACACATTGGATCAAACACGACGTCTCCTACTTTCGTCCATGAAAGAATATGATCTTCTGCTAATCTCTCAGGGAAAATTGCAGGGTGTTCGAATGCCAACCTATCACTTGTAGAACCCCCATAGCCAACAGCGTATTCCCAAATATTAGTCATTGTTTTTTCAGGCTTTAGTTCACCTAAAATTTTCTTATTAACTCCATCTGCCCCTTTATTAAATGGCAACATTTCTTTACCTTGTCTTACAGTTTTGACCTTTAGTGGAATAAATGTTTTAGGTGAGTCTTTACTAAAAACAAACATAAATTCAAAACAATTAGTGTAAGCATTTGACCTCATAAAGGGCGTGTTCTTTTTCCTGTAAATCATTACATCATGGACATTAAAACCAATTTGCTGGAAAAAAAGGGATTGTTTAAAGCTTGTAAGAGTTTTGTTTCCTTTTTTAATTTTATCCCCAACAACCCAAACAACAACACCTCCTTTTTTTGTAACCCTAAATAACTGCTTAGCTATGCTCTCAAAATCAAAACTGTAACCCTTGTAATCTCTCAATTCATCGTATGGGGGTGAAGTCACAGTCAAATCCACAGAATTTTCATCCATTGATTTCATAAACTCGACGCAGTCCGATCGATAAATATTATCTAACTTTGTTTTCCCTTCTTTATTATTCTGTTCCTCAATATTCCTAAAAGTGGAAATGACTTTTCCCTGAATTATTACTTCTTTTACATATAAAGGTTTTAGTTTTGGATTTGCGGGTTCTAGTCTAATTCTATTTTTTTCTTTATAAATTTTTTTAAGTGTTACTTCATTATTATTTATCAAAGCAACCGCAGTTTCTCCATCCTCAACAGAACTTTGCTTTCGGACTATAACTGTGTCGCCGTCAAATATACCTTCATCTATCATGCTGTCTCCCTTAACACCAAGAGCAAAGAGATTCCCAGTAGATACAAAACTGCTTGGTACTGCAATCGTTTCATATTCTTCAACTACCTCTATTGGCTGCCCAGCAGCAATATAACCTTTGAATGGAATATTTACTAAGTGTTTCTTTTTTCCTATTTCAACAGATCGTGCAGTATTTTTCTCACGACTAATATAGTCCTTATCCTGAAGAATTTTCATATAGTGATTGACTGTGGAAACGGAGGAGAGCTTAAGATGTTTTCTCATTTCATCATGGGAAGGACTGAATCCATGCTTTTGAGTGTAGAATTCTATGTAGTCTAAGACTCTTTTTTGCTTTTTTGTGAGCATGGGTTGATTGATAACTTATTTTCTAATTTATATACTTCTAGTATACTAGAACAAAACTAGAAAGTCCAAAACTAGTTATCCACACTTTAAAAACATTGATTATCTCAAAAATAGTTTAACTTCAAAAATTATTATTGATAACAAGCATTAAATATGATAAGATGCCGACATGCCAAAAATGGATTTGATAAAAAAAATTGAAGGGAAAAGAGGTTCAAAGGTCATCACCTATATCACAAGTGACAGACAGGGGCCCGTAAATGCTAGAGTGGCTATGGATATTATCCCAATTATCAGCGAACAGCTTCGCAAAATTGGAAAAGTGAGTAAAATTGATCTTTTCTTGTATACAGCTGGGGGTGATACCATGGTTCCATGGCGTTTAGTTTCAATGATTCGCGAATATTGCGACACTTTTTCTGTGCTTGTACCATACAAAGCGCACAGTGCCGGAACCATGATTGCTTTAGGTGCTGATGAAATAGTCATGTCGGATCTTTCAGAGATTTCCCCGATTGACCCTTCAACGGCAAATATCTTTAATCCATCTGATCCAACTAATCCGCAAAATAAAATTCCAATTTCAGTAGAAGATGTTATTGCGTATTTTGATTTGGCGAAAAATAAATTCGGTATAAAGAGCGATGAAGATTTAACAAAAATCTTCAATAAATTCGTAGAAGCCAATCCGCAAATTCACCCTCTTGCTTTGGGAAATGTGAATCGTACTCACAATCTTATTCGTCTTATAGCAAAAAGACTTCTCAAAAGTCACAAAGAACCGATAAAGGAAGATCAAATTGAAAAAATCGTTGAATTTTTCACTGAGAAACTCTACTCACACACTTACTTTATCGGCAGAAAAGAAGCCAAAGAAGAACTCGGCGTAAAGTCGGTGGTAGAGGCAGATTTGGACCTTTCAAATTTAATGTCCGATTTATACGCAGAATATGCAACAGAAATGGAACTTCAAAAAACTGTTTGGAATCCGCAAGATGAACTGGGAGCTAATGCAAGTCAAAATGTTAAAGATTATAAAGTTGCGTTTGTGGAAAGTAATGCACTTTCAAAGGCATTTAACTTAAAAATAGAATTCCGCCGTCAGCAAGTTATGGTTCCACAACAAAATGGTGTTCAAATTCCGCAAGATCAAGTCGCGATGCGGGTGGTAGCACAAGGGTGGAAATAGAAATATGGAATTCAACCTTTTTAAAATTGAAAATTCATTTAATAAAAAAGATAGCTCAATTACAGAGTTAAAAGATTTTTCTTCTACAAAAGGTCAAAATATTCAAAATCCTGTCACTATTAATTCGCAAACCGCAATGTCAACTACCGGTAGTCAAATACAAAATGATAATTTTCTAAATAAAAAATCCACGAAAAAGTCATTATTGAGAGAAATTTTTATCGGTGTAATTGTGGCGATTATTACTTATCTTATTTTAGGGATTAAATAAAAATATGGCAAAAATTATAAATCATCAAACTACGCAGGTAAATTTTACTTTAATACCCAAAAAACCAATAAACGATGTGGATACCACTAAGTTAAAAACCAAACTATCCGACATTTTTGAAAACAGCAAAGTAATTATGACTCAATTTCCAGAAATAACTATTCTATTTGATCCTAATAATCAAATAAGTGTTAATATTCTTAAAGATCAGAATAGGATTATTATTGCTAATAATACAGTGACCCCATATTCAGGGAGACCTCTTGAGAATTTTTTTAAATTTATTAAAGAATCTGTTGATATAATCAATAACAACGAAATTAAAGATTACGGTTTTAATATTTTATCGAACCTTGATTTAGAGAATGGAACAATAGACAGTGGAGACTTTATTAAGGAAAATTATATAAAAAAAGAAAAATTTGATTCACTAGGAATGCTAAAGAGTGCGGGATTAAAAGTGGTGTATGAAAAGGGTGCCGTGAGATGTGAACTAAGAATTGAACCGAGAATAGATTCGAGTTTAAATCCAACAAAATCTATTTTTCTAAATTTGAATAGTCATTACGCCGGACAATCGTTGCCTGATTTAACCACTTTACAATCACAATGTCAGGAAATTTATAATGGCTTACCTGGCGATATTGAAAAGATATTTTCAGTCTAAATATTTATGAATGAAGATTTAAACATCATCCAAAGTATCAATCAAGGGGCTGACATAAGTATAAATTCAAAACCAACCTTGGATATTGTTGGTAGTTTTGATGGTGGACAAAATGATTGGCAATCAATTCCCGATTCATCGTTTGGTAGCTCCGATCAAGTAAAATTTGATAATGCTTTATATAATAATTTAGATTTAATTTCGAATAATAAGTTATTTGAACGATTAAAAAATTATGAACAAAGATTTGGGTTTTCAAGTGAGGAATTTTACAAGAACTGGATAGGTGGTGGACTTGAACCAAGACAAGAATTTTATGATTGGGCTTCTGTTTATAAAAACTTATTGATCCATTCATAAGTTATGTCAAATGTAGATGCAAAAATTAAGATAACATTTAGAGAATTTAAAGATATTTTTGAAAATTGGGATAAGAATTATCCGCCTAGTAAGAAAAGTGGTGATGGACGAGTTGTATATATTCCTGATGAAAATGTTGAAATCCATAATAATTTATTAAATGGCCTAAAACTAAAAAATGAAGTTGGTTTTATCACTATACAACAAACGATAGACAAAAATGGTGAACCAGTCTCTTATATTTATAGATTTGTTTCATCCGAATATGAATATCTGATATGCAAAAGAAATGTAAACAATTGCGACAATCAAGGAAATTTTTATTTCCACTTTGACAAATGCGAAGATGACAGACCACACAAACCACATATTTCCGTAATGAGTCCACCATTTCGCTATATTTCTAATCATATAGAGCTTAAAGAGTTTCTAGAGTTTATTAGAGATAATTTTTACTCACCACGAGGTAATGTTCTTATAAAGAAAGAAAATATACTAGCCAACAGATTATAATCTATGCCCGACGACGAAAACACGCCCAAAAACCCAACTCCCGAAGAAAACTCTATTCCAGTAAGTCCTCCATCCTTCGACCATACTCAGGACCTGCCGGAAAGCCCCACACTCGAAGCACCTATTCCTTCCAGGCACTTCTGGTCAGTCCCAATGCCACCTGAGACTCCAGAAAGCCCCACGGAAGCCGAAAGTGCCATTCCAGTCAATAATGATAATGACAAAATAAGGCCTGTAGAACCTGAAAATCCTGTCTTGGAGCAAACCCCGAAGTAGCAACTTCAACTTACTTTCTGCTAATATCTGATAATGCGTATTTTGGCTATAGAAACTTCCTGTGACGAGACGGCGGTGACACTGCTTGATATAAATGGGCCGCTAGTAAAGCCGGATATTAAGGTACTGGGCAACACCCTCTTATCTCAAATAGCACTCCACGAAAAGTATGGCGGTGTTTATCCCAATTTGGCAAAACGAGAACATGAGAAGAACTTGCCTATTTTGCTTGCCGAAACTTTAAAAGAAGCAGGCCACCCTTCGACGGATTCGACAAACTCACCGCAAGCAAGCTCAGGGCAAGTAGACTACATTGCTGTCACAGCCGGGCCAGGATTAGAGCCCGCACTCTGGACTGGTATCACTTTTGCTAAGAATCTGGGCGAACGTTGGAATAAGCCAGTCGTGCCCGTTAATCATATGGAGGGGCACATATACTCTGTCCTGTACCAGGACAAATTTTCAATTTCCAATTCTCAATTTCCAAAATTAGAACTGCCTGCCCTCGCGCTCTTGGTGTCGGGAGGGCATACCGAGTTGGTGCATGTGAAGGATTTTGGCAATTACGAAATTATCGGCCAGACGCGCGATGATGCCGTCGGTGAAGCATTTGATAAGGCAGCGCGTATGCTCGGACTTCCCTACCCTGGCGGACCTCAAATATCTCGGCTAGCCGAGAATTCAAGAAAAAGATCCACTGAAGACAGGATTAAACTCCCGAGACCGATGATTCACTCGAAGAATCTCGACTTTTCTTTTTCAGGCCTCAAGACTGCAGTGCTCTATAGGCTCAAATTGGAGAATGGGTTGGATAACGAATTCAAAGAAGATATGGCCAGAGCATTTGAGGATGCGGCAGTTGAGGTGCTAGTGGAGAAGACCCATAGAGCCTTACTTCTACTGGGAGACAAGATAAAAACTCTTATTGTTGCCGGTGGTGTTTCAGCAAATCTCCATCTCTCTTCTGAACTCAATAAGCTTGTAGACGAATTTACCGGTATCACCCTAAGGATTCCAGCTAGGTTACTGACCACGGACAATGCCATAATGATTGGCATTGCAGCATTTATAAAATTATCTAGAGAACCCGAAATTTCCAGAAATCAGATTACGATAAGAGCAGAGGGTAACTTATCTATTGATAGTGAGCGGAGTCGAACTATTTCTTCGGCCCAATAATTATCACATCCTTGGGGGTCTCCTTTTCCTTTTTCAGTAGTGACTTTGCCCTTAGAGAACCAACCAAGTACCATGATTTGGCGTAAGCTTTTATAGAATTGTGTTCAGGATACAATAACATCCAAACTAGACAAATAGTGAGAGCTATAATAAGCGGCAGGACAAGACACCACCAGCCAAATATATAGGCTAATATGGTAGCGGCAACTATACCAAGATTTATAGCAAACCATTTGGTTAGAAATCTTTTTCGACTGTTCTCAGGAACATCTTTATAAAGGACATCCTTTAGGACATTTCCTATGATATAAAGGACAATTAGTATCAGCAGGAGCCCATAAAGACATTTCATTATATCCCCCAGGGTATCCGGTTGCGCGAATATCACGGCCGCTAGATTACGAAGATTTTGTCCTTGAGGAGGTCCAGCCTCGCCGACTATGGGCACTATTATGGGTGGAGTCGAAGTACCCACCTCTTCCACTTCTAGCTCTGAAGGCGGGAGCTCCACATCGATCCCTTGTGCTCTCAAGCTCTCAAGGAGTGCTCTGAAAGCGACTATTTCGTTAATTTGAGCCTGATTGAGAGGATATATACGCTGGCAATATATCTCATTTATCTTCTTAAGAGTCAGGATGTAGACGTATCCGGTAGGACCAGTATGGCCCCACGGCTCCAGAATATCGTCGAAGTATTTCATTTGAAAGACGGACACAGCGTCAAATGTGGCTTGGTCAAAGACACCAGTTAGAGAAACATTTTTATGTCCTTCAAAATTTATTAGAAATGCCTGGAGCTTTAAAACCTCTATCGGGTCATTATCGAAATCTCTCCGCATATAGTCACGCAGATAGAAACATTCGGTAGACGTCGTTGGTAGCGGAGCGCTTGAGCCTCCACCACTTCCTCCTCCTCCGCCTCCACCGCCCCCTCCACCACCTCCTCCTCCGCCACCGCTGGAAGTAACGGTAATAACCAGAGTTTCACTATCAGTACCACAATCGTTTTTAGCGGATATCGCGATGTTGAATGTGCCCGTTTCTGTAGGAGTACCCGAGATAGTAGCTGTAGATGTCGAGTAACTAAGTCCGTCTGGTAAGCTTGAAGTGGCTACTGTAAAGCTTGTGGTGGTAGAAACAACGCCCGTTGTAGTGGCTGTTAAAGTGTACGAGAAGGGCTGATTAGCCGTAACCGTTGCGGACAACCCGCTAGTAATTTCCGGCAAAGAACAAGACGGTCCTGGAGAGACTGGGTTCACCACAATAATTAGAACTTTAGAATCCGTTCCACAATCATTACTTCCCGATATAACTATATTAAAAGTACCAGTTTGCGTCGGAATCCCAGAAATTATTCCAGTGGTAGTGGAGAAAGATAAACCTTGGGGGAGACTTGAAGTAGCTACACTAAATGTCGTTGTTGTGGCGTTAGCGCCAGTAGTAGTAGCCGTGAGGGTGTATGAAAATGGCTGATTAATGATAATGGTTGATGAAAGTCCACTGGTAATTTGCGGAAAAGGACATATTGCCACCGGCGCAGTATCATTATTGGTAAGAGTACAGATTTTGTTCTGGCCGGCTGCAATCGTCACCTGGCCACTGGCATTGCAATCACCTGAAAAAGTAGCAACGTAGCCTGGCTGATTAGTTTCCGAGACAGTGTATGTGCCAGGACTGAAAGTGTTAACCGCTCCGCTTGTCACAGAGGTGGTGTTGACGAAGAGCGGGAAGTTGGCGATCACTTTGGTGCCGCCATCGTCGTTCGTGACGATCTTGTTCACCCTGATGGTGGCTGGCAAAGGCGCAGCATTCACCGACAAACTACATTGCCCGGTTTGACCAGCGCTTGTGACAGTAATGATTTTGTCACCAGAGGTTGAACAGCTTCCAGTAACACTATTGGCTGTGGCAGAAGTTACGGTGCATCCAGCTGGCGCTGCCCCAAAGACATATGCCCCATTGCCGCCTGATGCGGTAACAGTTGTAGATTGATTGATATCCACCGGGTTCGGAGAGGCGGAACAGGAAGGAGGAGGCGGTGGAGCGCAATTCGGGGTAGTGAAAGAGCCTGTATACGAATGAGCAAGACCGCCGTCTGGTACACATCCAAATTCCATAGCCGAACATGACCAGTCTCTAACTGTGTAATTGTAAAAAGTACTATTTGCCGCCCCGTTCCAAACAAAGCTTCCGGATGGCACGGGCAGACCGTCGGCTATAGGCGCGAAAACATCATTGATATTAATACTAACCTTATAACCACCCCGACCAGTAAAATCGTAGTTAAAAGTGACGGTTGGTGTATCACCTACACATATCACTATAGGAGGCAGGGGTACCCCATCACCACCGCCGCCGTCGCCGCCACCACCATCACCTCCGCCGTCGCCACCACCATCACCTCCGCCGTCGCCGCCACCATCACCCCCGCCGTCGCCGCCATCGCCGCCACCATCACCTTCGGCATAGACATGGATAATGTCAAACAGGGCACTTCCGTGATACTGAAAAACAAGTCCACGCGAAGATGCGAGAAGAATAAAAAGCGATATTAGTATGATGGTATAAATTTTACGCATGCGGTTGTGTTGTGGTTCCTATTTCCGAAACACCTCTTTGAGAGATGTGCCAGAAAAGAGAACCGTTGGGAGTGCGCGGAGAGCGCACTCCCAACAGCCCCGCGGAACGTGCTACGGTACGATGCCGTGGATGTTCATCGAGCAGTGCTTGCCCTCCTCCCAGTCCTCCGGAGGAACCCAGAGGCGGTTCTTGCCACCCGAGCGAATTGGAGAAATGAAGTTATCCGGCCACACCGCCTCTACGATCCAGTTACCCGCGTATTCGGGTAACCGAATACTGCCGATGCCCGCCTCGACGGGCAGAATCCCAAGGTTATACACGACCTTGGCCGTTCCCCTGGGGTCTCTGTAGAAAATCTCAAGGTCTAGATTGATAGGGGCCCGTACCCCAAACTTCCTCAAAAGCGCCCCCACCGTGCGGGAAACAGAGTCTCCACGGTAGGCAATCGGATTGGTCGCGCCCCGAGTGTCGCGGCTTGTGGCCATAGCCATCATCTTCGCCACTTCCTTCTGGATTGGAGCCGGAAGCGACTTGAACGACCAGAGGTTGGCGACAAGCCAATGACCATCTGGACATGCTGACGCTCGCCAAGCTGGCGGAGCAGTAGCAGTACTGCATGCCGACAACACAAGGGCACAGATGACCAGGACCAACGGAACTAACTTTTTCATGGCTCTTATCCCCTTTTTTCCTTCTGTGTGAGAGAGCACTCTAGTCTAGTATCACACACTACACCTCTATTCAAAAAAATCAATAATCCGATAAAATCATTAATGGTAGAAAAAATGGTTTATTTATTATGTTTTTTAACTATTTGTCTTTTATATGAATAATGTCTTTTATCAAGAATTATAAATTTGCTATAAAATGATTTAATAAAGGACATAATTGAAGTTCTTTAAGATTACCTCAAATATCCAAATAATTGATGCAGATTTTGTCCTTTAATACGCTAATACTAGGTTCTTAAGGCATGTTATTATTAGAGGTCACATGAACGAAAAATTTCTGACACCATATAATCCTGGGGAGACAGAAGACCGTATATACAAACTTTGGGAAAAAAGTGGTTTTTTTAACCCCGACAACCTGCCTGAGAGACATCAAAAACCCTTTTCTATAATTTTGCCTCCCCCCAATGCTACTGGAACACTCCATGTGGGTGGCAGTTTGATGACAGTCATTCAAGATATCATTATCCGCTATAAACGAATGGCTGGATTTAAGACTCTTTGGTTACCAGGAACAGATCACGCTGCGATAGCCTCTAACTCAAAAGTAGAAAAAATTCTTTATAAGGAAGAAGGCAAGAGCCGTCACAATATCGGCCGTGAAGCTTTCGTAGCAAAAGTAGAAAAGTTTGTGAATGAGAATCGCGGAGCTTTGAAACACCAGATCAGTAAGATGGGAGCATCTTTAGATTGGAGCCGCGAAGCTTTTACCTTTGATGAAAAAAGAAACTTGGCTGTTAGAACAGCCTTCAAGAAAATGTATGATGCTGGTTTGATCTACAGGGGCACAAGAATTATCAATTGGGACCCGAAAGGTCAGACAACTATTTCTGATGATGAAATCGTGTATAAGGAAGAACCATCCGTATTCTATTACCTCAAGTACGGACCCTTTACCATAGCGACTGCCCGACCAGAAACTAAGTTTGGCGATAAATATGTGGTAATGCATCCGGCTGATGAGAGATACAAGGATTACCAACATGGCCAGAAGATAGAGTTGGAATGGATCAATACTCCCATTACTGCGACCATTATTAAGGATGAGGCTATCGACATGACATTTGGTACTGGCGTGATGACTATCACTCCTTGGCATGATCAAACTGACTTCGAAATCGCGGAGAGACACAAACTTGAGAAAGAACAGATCATAGATTTATATGGAAAACTGAAACCAATAGCCGGAGAATTCACCGGTATGAAAATAGCTGAAGTTAGAGAAAAAATAATAGAAAAACTGGAGGCCAAAGGTCTCCTCGTCAAAAAAGAACCTTATATGCATAATGTCGCGACTGCTGAACGAACAGGAGGACATATCGAACCGCAGATAATGAATCAGTGGTTTGTCAACGTGAATAAGACGATAGCCGAGCGAGACAATAAAACTCTGAAAAACTTAATGCATGACGCAGTTTCGAGTGGGCAGATAAAGATTCTGCCAGAGCATTTCGAAAAGACTTATTTCCATTGGGTCAATAACCTTCATGATTGGAACATCTCGAGGCAAATATGGTACGGGCACAGAATCCCAGCATGGTATAAAAATGACGAGGTATATGTAGGAGTGGATGCTCCTACTGGCCCCGATTGGGAGCAGGACCCAGACACTCTCGACACCTGGTTTTCGTCCGGTCTCTGGACATTTTCCGCTTTAGGCTGGCCGGAGAAAACGAAAGATTTGGGAACTTATCATCCCACGGACATACTAGAAACTGGTTATGATATCCTCTTTTTCTGGGTAGCTCGAATGATTTTAATGTCGGAGTTCCTTTTGGGAGAGATTCCGTTTAAAACAGTCTACTTGCATGGTTTAGTCAGAAACCAGAAGGGAGAAAAGCTTAGCAAGTCTCTGGGCGACAATGCTGACCCTCTCTCGATTACCAGCCAATACGGTACGGATGCCTTGCGTATGGCTCTCATTGTAGGCGTCGGCCCCGGGTCTGACAGCAAGCTTTCTAACGACAAGCTTAAGGCGTACAAAAACTTCGCCAACAAGATTTGGAATATCGCGCGTTTCGTACTCTCACAAGAAAGAGACGGCGAGCTTGATAAAGAATTAGTTGATGAATTTGATGCGCTAGCCAAAGATATCACCGACGATATGGAAAATTACCACTTCTACATTGCCGCCGAGAAAATTTATGCGTATGTCTGGCACCGCTTTGCTGACGAAATCATCGAGGAAGCGAAAAAACAACCTGGGCGCGGGGAGACTTTATACTATATCCTTGAGAACTCGCTTAAACTCCTCCATCCCTTCATGCCTTTCATTACCGAAGAAATCTGGTCCGAATTAAAAGGAAGCTTATTGATGATTGAACCATGGCCAGTCAAATAATTTACGCGCTTCTGGGTGGTATTTTACCAGCACTTGTCTGGCTTGCCTTTTGGCTCCGTGAGGATTATAAGCATCCTGAACCACGCGGTCTTATTCTAAGAACATTTCTTCTCGGTATGGGTGCGGTAATTCTCGTCCTGCCATTAGAGAAAGCAGTAGATACATTGTTTCCAGGCATGACGTTGGTTGCCATCCTCCTGTGGGTCATCTTAGAGGAAATCTTCAAATTTACTGCGGCCTTCTTTGGCGGTCTTCACTCTGTTGAGGATAATGAGCCGATTGATCCGATTATTTATATGATTACGGCGGCGCTCGGCTTCGTAGCGCTAGAAAATACCCTCTTTATTTTGGGACCGATTATCGGAGAAGACGTCACGACAAGTGTTGTCACCGGTAATTTGCGCTTCATCGGAGCGGGTCTCTTGCATGTAGTCTCCTCCGGCGTAGTTGGAGTAGCACTCGCATTCTCATTCTATAAGCCCAGAAAGAAGCGTGTCACTTTCACTATTCTTGCCTTAATTTTAGCCGTCTTCTTCCACACCATTTTCAATTTAACACTCATTTATTGGGACAACTCCGGCGCTATCTTGACCTTCGGACTAGTTTGGATAGGCGCTATCCTCCTTCTCTTAGCATTTGAGAAAGCAAAGACGATTGCGCGATAGAAAGTATGAGATATAATTAAACCATCATGCAAAATAAAAGATCTTTTTTTGAAAGACTCACGGGCGCAGTCCGACTCGATGAGGAAAAAGAACGGCCAGAAGAAGAGCCCAGTCGAGGACCCGACACCAAGCCAAATATATTTGAAGAAAGCGAAGAGGAGGCCCAGCTTACGGTGGATGTCTACCACACACCTTCCGAGATTATCATCAAGACCATGGTCGCAGGGGTTAAACCAGATGATCTAGATGTATCAATTACTAGAGACTCCGTCACCATTCGCGGTAAGCGTAGCGAAGATAGGACTGTGTCGAACGACGAATATTTCCACCGTGAACTGTATTGGGGTCCATTTGCCCGCGCTATCACTCTGCCGGAAGAAATCGAAGTGGATGGAGCGGAGGCGATCGAGAAGTACGGTATGCTCGTCCTCCATCTGCCCAAACTTGATAAAAATCGCCAAGCCAAACTTAGGGTCAAAGGAAACTAGGGTACCGGATTACGAAGGGCTTCTAGAAATTGTTGCCAGAACAGTTTATCTTGAGCAGTTTTGAGATAACTCGGGCCGAACCAAATGATATACGATGCCTGCTCTATGGTAACAACTTGAATCATCTCCCGGAGCTCTTCTTTGGTCGGCCAGGGAGCGTCGTCAGTAGAAGTGTTTAACCATGAAGGTCCGAGATTTCTATACGAGAATGCTTGGAGCGCAATGAAATACGGCTTTCCGTCGCTGTTTTCCTTCAGCCAGCGAAGATAATCGGCAATCGCAATCCGGTAATCGGGTGTCTCCTTTAGCCGGTAAGGAGTGACTGTTTGGGCGATTCTTTGTGGAATTGGATACACATCAAATCCTAGGATATCAGCATATTTGGTATAGCGGCGGATTTCAGAGAAATAGAAGGAAGCTTCATTGGTGGTTATCGGGCGCGATGTGTTGTCTTCGATGATCACTGCCGGGAGCGGCGCGTGTACGAGAAACACCGGAATGGTCGGGTCAACTTCTTTCACGCGTCGATAGAGTTTCTCCGTTTGTTCTGGTGTGATCCCACGGAAAAACGGCTCATCGTAACTCGTGACGCCGAGAATCGTATCGCGGCCAGCACAATCAATAAGACGTTTGAGCGGATCTTCCAAAAGCGGAGGAAAATTGTCTGAAGCGTAGAGAATTTCTCCTGGCACGAGATACTTGACGTTGTGCGCTCTCATGACCGTGAACGCCGGAGTGCCCGAGTGGCAAGGCAGAAGAAAATCCAGTTCATTTCCGGTTGTCTTTGGCACCGGCACCTCCTCATAGAGGAAAAGCGGGAAGAATCCATCCACCCCTGCTCTTTTGAGTTCTCGGAAAATCGCATCGTAGTCTTTTGTTTCTGCAAAATCTTTCGGGACACCCGCCACTACCATTATTGGTTTAGATAAATGGGGAAATTTTTCACTGCCGTCAAAATTGTACAAGAAAACAACGCCCAAAAAACCTATAAAAAAGAGGGTGGAAAAAATTAGTGTTTTTTTCATTTTGTGCCCCCAGCAGGAATTGGACCTACATTTCTCCCTTAGGACGGGAGTGCTCTATCCGTTGAGCTATGGGGGCAAGCACGTTGAAAATATAACACACTTCGACAAGCTCAGTACAGGCGGAATTTGAAAAAAACCGATATTTTGCTATAATTCCTATCCATGAATCCCGAAGAAAAAGTGCTTCTGGAACGCACCTTGAAGCTTTCGGAAGAAAATAATCAGATTCTCCACAAGATAGAAAGACGGGCTCGATGGGCTGCCCTTTGGGGATTCATAAAAGTGGCCGTTATAATCGTGCCTCTAGTAATTGGTTACTTCTATCTTCAGCCATTTCTTGACCAAGCATTAGAGAACTTTAACAGCGTGAAAGAACTTATTAACTCTTCGACTTAACGCACATTGCCGAGATAGCTCAGTTGGTAGAGCACTTCCCTGAAGAGGAAGGGGTCGGCGGTTCGAGCCCGCCTCTCGGCACCACATAGGAAATTGCAGACTAGAGAGCCGTCCCACTAGAAATATTGATTTTTTGTTTTCGTTGGCGATGACCCTTGACTTTTACTTAGTTTCGTGTATTCTGGTAACCGGCGCCCAAGAAAACGGGTGGCCAGAAAGAGAGGATTGCTATGGACCATAGCAACCTTACAGACCAGAAGTGCTCCCACAACCAGTGCCATCACGGCATGTGCCTCGGCCACGGGCCGGAGTGGGAGAACATCGGCGAAAAGAGGTGGGAGCCTAATCCAGGGATATTCGGCTTGAAGACCTACTGGAGAAGCCACCACTGCGGACAGCCGATGGCGCGGTTCAAAGAGGTGCGGACACGGCAGTGTCAGAAGTGCAGGCGCACGGAAGATCACATCGTGATCTCTGGGCTCGCTCTCTGTCTCTGTTGCGGCTACCACTTCGACAAAACCCGTCACCACGGGGGCATGTAGTCCGGGTGTTCTAACCGGGGTTGCAAGAGAGATCTCGCAACCACTTTTCTTTTCTCTTTTTATAAATTTTAATAGATTGAATTCATGCTTGAATTGCCGCCTCTCGACACCTCAATCACGCCGGAACACCGAGCAGTTTAGCCAAGGCATCGCGGTCAAAGCCGACGATTATATCCTTGTCGTCAATTACTATTACCGGTACGCCCATCTGCCCGCTTTTTTCGATCATTTCCGCCCTTTTAGTCGTATCGACGCCGACATTGTAGTCGGTGAAAGGAATATTATTGGCGGCAAAAAATTCTTTGGCCATGCGGCAGAAGTGGCAACTCTCGGTCGAGTAAATTTCTACTTTTTTCATTTCTCCTGATTATAACAGATCAATGTCTCCTGCACCATAAATACGCTCTTCGCCCGCTATCTCACCTTTCAAACTTGAAAACAGTAAGAGAGTGCTTTTTGAATGTGTAGGTGAAACTCTCTGATGCAGGGATTACTGATTCTCGCACTTTCACAGTATCTGGAGCATCTTCGTTTGTAGCATTGAGTGACTGACCATCAAGCGTGTAGACGGTTCCAACCCCCATCGGAATAAGCCCTTTGATATCTATTGTCGTTTCAATATTCTGATTAGTTGCACGATTGAGAACAAACAAAGACAAAGAGTCTCCAGATATGGAGGCAATCGCTTTGATACTAGGAATCTGCTCTCGTGGAAATACAAGATGTACTGTTTCGGTATTGGTAAGCTCATATGTATCGGAGGAAACTTTTGTCTCAACCATCTGATCTCCGAAATACTTATTAAAAAGCTCTAGCGTATAAAATGCGGGACGCACAAAATAGTGAGGATACAAATCATCAGGGACTTGGATAAGTCCGAATCGAGTGAACGGTTCAAACATTCCGCTATTCCAATAGCCGCCATATCCATCATAGTTTTTCTCAAGTAGGTGCATAATATGATCCGCAGCAAAAAGAGCTCCTCCTAAGCTGGCAAGTGGCCCCGAATACTCATCGCTTATCACTTCGACATTGGGATTATATTTCTTGGCGATCTCAAGCCTACGCTCATACCCTTTGTTTTTTTCGTAAAAATAGGTCTGTGCCATCACGAGCTTCCATTCACTCGGAGTCAATGAGGTAGGATCACGTCCCTCTCCGTCGGTTCCCACATCAGCGTAAATGTGGTACGTCACAAAATCAAAATATCCTTTGATCCGAGAAAGAATCTGATCATTAAAATCAATCCCTTTTTTTGTTCGTTCGAGTTTCCAGAAACTAGGCTTGTAAAACTCATACGGCAATGAATCGTCACTAAGATTAAAGCCTATTTTGATTGTTGGATCAGCTACTTTCATCGCTTTGGCAAACGCAATATGCTGGGAAGTAACCTGTTCATAGCTCAATCCTTGGTCCAAGATACTATTCCACATTTCATTTCCTAAAACGAAATACTTCACATTGTATGATGCGGGATGACCATTTTGGGCACGCAATTTACCGAGTTGGGTTGTCACAGGATCATTCAGATAATGCACCAGGTCAGATCCAGTTTGGGGATCGAGATTTAACTTCCCTTTTGATTCTCCTCCGAATAACGTAAAGATCGTCGGTATACGAAAAGCAATCCCCGGTTTTACCTTGAGTGACTCAAAGTACTGAAGAGTATCATCAATGTTATAGTCGGGTGGCTTTTGAAACGCCGGATCTGTTTTTATTTTTTCATAAAAAATCTTCCCTTCGGGATCTGAAGTAAAATGCATGCGATCAAGAATTTGCTCATGTGTCATTCGTTTCTCGTACAAACCGGTTCCTTCTGGGAAAAAAGGGATACCGCCAGAAGTATTTGAAATATTTATAAATCGCGGCTCGAGTTCGTTTAAGAGTCGCGTGAGTTCTGGGTTAGAAAAATCATCTCTTTTCCTGCTTACACTCCTTGGTTCGGACATTGTTGTCCCAAATATGCTGCGGTTTACTTTTCCAATGACTCGACGGGCATCAATTGTAATCGTTGCTTTTCCGTTTGGGAGATCTGCCTCATTTTGACTATTTTGGAAAAAACTGAAGAAAATAAACACACCAAAAACAATGAGAACTAAGAGCCCAGAGTAGAAGAGAATTCGCTTTCTCATCCCACTAACGGGATTCATTTATCCCCCATTATAGCAAGCCAGAGTTTTTTGTACCATGGCAATGTGGAGCTATCAGTCGAACTAGACGCTCCACGGTCATCAATAATAACAGCAACAAGCTCGCCTTCTTCGGTTACGCTAAACTTTTCTCTTATCTCATCTTTTATCCCCTCTTCGGTTTCTAGACGACGGACGCCTTCCCTAAGTTCTTGTTCTCGGAGAACCAATGCGGCCGCTTTCTCTTCCAGATCCTTCGAGAGCTCCGAGCTTGTTCGCTCTTTATTCATCACCCCCAGAGCCCCTTTGGTAAGTATCAAAGCGATAATCGATAGGATTATAAGCGAGGGAATGGAGTAAACAATGCGCCTGATTCCCTGTTTTCTTTGCAACTCCTTCATATCTTAGTATTATATTACATATGTTATTCGATAGGAGACACAAGAAGAAAATTAGGGTAGCTTGGACAGTCCTTTCCATCCTCATGATTTTAAGCATGATTCTTCTCTACTCGCCTTTCTTTTAAAGACCAGCGCTCAACCGCGGCGAATCATCTTGAGAAAGACATCTTGAGGAATATTGACCTTCCCACGCTCTTTCATTTTCTTTTTGCCTTTCTTCTGTTTTTCGCGGAGCTTCATTTTACGGGTAATGTCCCCACCATACATGTGTTGAGTGACGTCTTTCTTCATGCCACTTAAAGTGCGGCTGGCAATGATGCGGCCGAGAGCTTTTGCTTGAATCTTGAGAGTAAACATTTGCCTAGGCAAAACAGTGGCTAGTTTTTCCACATCTGATTCGGACTCTGTTTCTACTTGTCTGCGAGAAATTACTTTAGCAAAAGCTGGCACTACCTCATCGGCTATCAAGATATCCAGGCGAGTGACGTCCGCCAACCTTTCCTCGGTCATAGAGTAAGAGATGGAGCCAAAACCAGACGTCGCGCCCTTGAGCTTGTCGAAGAAACCTCTCATAAGTTCTCGGAGTGGCATTTCGAAGGTGAGCGATGTTCGCGCTCCGCCGACTTCGTCAGGCCTTAGGCCGACTGCGTCGTGCCGACGGCCGAAGTCTTCTGTCTCTCCCAGCTCTGCCTCAAATTCATAGAGAAGTTGGATAATAGGACTGATAAATTCGGGTGGGATAATGACAGTAGCCTTCACCCACGGTTCCCAGACCGAATCTACGAGATAGTCTTCGGGAAAAAATGATGGGGTATATATATTACCTTCACTTCCGTCTTTGTATACAATTCTATAGGTGATACTCGGCAGAGTTATCACTAAAGGTAAATTAAACTCACGTTTCAGTCTTTCGGTAATAATCTCAAGATGAAGCATGCCAAGGAAACCGGCGCGGAAACCTCTACCAAGGACGTTGGAAGATTCTTCTTCGAAAGAGAAAGCGGAGTCTGATAGGCGCAATTTCAAAAGAGCCTGGCGCAAGAGTGTGAAGTCATCTGTGCTCTCCGGATAGATAGACGCCCAGACGACTGGACGGGCTTTTTCGTACCCAGCCAAAGCAGGACTGGTATCGGAAGAAGAAGCGACAGTATCTCCAACAGACGCTATGTTAGGTTCCTTGATACCGGTGACAATATAACCTATCTCTCCCGCTCTAAGTTCTTTTACTTGCTTCTCCTCTGGGGTAAAGATGCCAACCTCAAGAGACTGGAACTTTTTGTCAGCCACCTTGAACTGCAATTTATCACCTTGTTTAACAGACCCGCTAAAGACACGCACGAAAACAATTACTCCCCGATGATTGGAATATTTGAAATCGAAGACAAGAGATCGGAAGGCTGTGCCGGCGGTCGCGAATTTCCCTCCTTGACCGTGAGCAGGCGCCGGCACACGCCTGACGATCTCACCCAGAAGTTCTTCAACTCCTTCGCCGGTCTTACCAGACACTAGTAGGATATTTTCCTTCTTTACCTTCAAAAGTCCGACAATCTCATCGCGAACCTCCTCTATGCGAGCCAGAGGAGAATCTATTTTCGAGATTACGGGGATAATCTTGAGCCCGGCTAATTCGGCCATTTCGAGAGTGGTCAATGTTTGGGCCTGTACCCCCTGCGTAGCGTCTACCAGAAGTATCGAACCCTCTACCGCGCCAAGCGCGCGCGACACTTCATAAGAAAAATCGATATGCCCCGGCGTATCTATCAAATTCAGAATATATCCCCCATATTTCATCCGCACCGGTTGCATCTTGATAGTAATACCGCGTTCACGCTCAAGTTCCATGGAGTCGAGCACTTGCTCACGCATGTCTCGCTTCTCTATTGTGCTGGTCAACTCAAGCATCCTGTCCGCCAAAGTAGACTTGCCATGATCGACATGACTAATTATGCAAAAATTTCTTATATTAAGCATAAATTTTACTTCTTTTATTTATGTTTAATAAAGATTCTTTTGCTTGTAACAGTCTATTCTGATGCCTTAATAAGGGCATGATCTTAACCAGGAAGATTTGTAATGCATTCATATCATTTATATTCAGTCTCCACAAATCTTTTGGAAATGGATTTTGAGTGGGAACTTTTTCCCCTTTCTTATATATAATTCTTAATTTATTATGTATTCCTTTGTGCTTAAGGAACCAAGATATCCATTTAAGTATAGATGCGTCATAAGAATCAATTTTAAACCTCGCTCTTTTTTGGTTTAGTATAAAATTACCCTCTGCGTCTGTATATCCGGCAATAAAATTAAAAATGACTTTATCATCTGTATTTTTTATCCATCCCCACGAAGAAGTGTCTTTTTTAATTAAGAAAGAAAAAGACTTATTCATAAAACAGTTAACATGAAAGTGACCTTTATTAAACGATACCGTCACTCGACCAAATTTATCAAATAAAGACTTTATTACATCTACTTGTTGTTCCTGTGTAGTATGACAACGAACAACAATAGTGTAGGAATCAGGGCTTTTTTTATATACATTCAAGTCTCCTATTCTAAACCCTATCATGTAAGCTTTTTCAGAAAATGTGCCGTTAAAATCTTTTTTGTCATAAGTCATTCTGGCATAAGCTGGATCCTTAAATAAGATATTATGTTCTTTTAATCTGTTTCTTATGGTCTTAAAACTGCATCCGATTTTTTCTCCAATTTGAAATGGTGTGAGATTATCCTGAATATATAATTTTTGAAGTAACTCTTTTGAAACCAATATTTTTGGTACACCCATGCATAGATATTATCATGATACTATGCTATGAGCAATCATAGAAAAATTCCGAATATTTTGCATAAAGTTCTAAATCCTAAGCACTAAATTCTAAATAAGTACCAAATTCGAATTTTGAAAATTATGATTTATTTAGGATTTAGAAATTAGATATTAGGATTTCACCTTACACTATCTCCGGGTCAGTAGCAATTACTTTCGCCTTCCAGAACTTGCCATGAACTACGCCCCAGATTATGGAGAGTTCCCTGCTCTTGAGGAGAAATAAGATAACAATGCCTGCCAAGATAGCCACGAGTCCCGCACCAAAACCTTGTAAGAAAATACCGACGAGAGAAGTTGTGTCGAGTAAGGGGGCAAAGAGACTTAGTCCAATATAGGCAGTTGCACCCATGATGACAGCGGTCCCTAAGCCATCAAAAAATGTTCTAACAACCCCGCGCGAGAAACCTCGAAATTCCCTCTCAAATGCGGCCCAGTAGATTAAACCATTGATGATCGTGGCAATAGAAAAGCCTAAGGGCAGCATCAAAACGGCTGAGCTGGATAAATCTTCCACCTTAAGAAGTGCGCTCATGAAGTAGCGGAACCCTTCGGAAAGGTAGAAAATTTTAACCAATCCCCAAGTACCTACCACCATGATAGTGGTCGAGACAAGATTGATGAAGAAAGGTTTCCTAGTAAAGCCGGCGGAATAAAACCCTCTCATAAATAAGAGCACGAGGCATTGAAACATTGACGAGAGAACAAAGAGCGCTAGGCTCGCTGCGGTTAGGCGGGTATCATCCCAATCAAAGAGTCCGGAACCAAGGATGACTCTGACAATTTGCGCGCGCAGGACAATAAAAAGCGTTGTCGTGGGTAGTGACCAGAAGATGATGAACCTCGCAGCAGTCGCCATCTGCTGTCTAAAAGCTTCTAGATTATTCTCTCTAAAACGCCTGGAAAGGGTCGGGAAAGCAGCCAGAGAATATGAGATGCCGATGATGGAGAGCGGCACGGACTGGAGATTAAAGGAAAACAAGAGGACGGAGATAGAACCAGATGCCATCAAGGATGCCAAAGAAACCAGGAAAATCATGGCAATAGAGCTCATGGATAAGGTTAGTGTTCGAGGCAGAGAAACCTTCATCACCCCGACAATGAGAGCGAGATTAAATTTAGGAGAAAAACGCGGGAAAAGGCCCGCCTTCAGCACAAACGGCACTTGCACTAGAACATGTAAACTTGCCCCTATAACGACACCGACAGCGACACCCATAATGCCCAAGCGTGTAGCAAGGAAAATTATGCCGACAATAATACCGGCATTATATAAAAGCGGGGCTAGAGCATAGATAGTGAAGCGATTGTAAGCTTGAGTCAGAGAACCGAATAAATTCGAGAATCCCAAAAGTATGGGGGAGAGTAAAAGAATCCGGGAAATAAAAACGACTTCGGCGAGCGCCGAGGGCGAGAAACCTTTGAACAGAATGCTCGAAATAGTAGGCATGAGAAAGAACGCCACAGTAGAGACGACGATAATCAAGACCGAAAAGAAAGAGAAAATGCTGCTGACAAAATCCCGAAGCGCCTCCAAACCATTAGTTTCCTTCTCGATAATAAATGGTATCAAGACTGAGAGGGAGACGACCGAGGCCACCGTGACAAAGAGAAAATCCGGAATGCGGAAAGCGGCGTAGTAGATATCGAGTTCTGTTGAGGCGCCAAAGATATGTGCGAGAAGCCTGTCCCGCAAGAAGGCCAGGACTTGAGACAAGAAAGCAAACAGTCCCAACAAGAGAGCCGCTTGATTGAGAGTGTCTGTTTCCTTATAGAGGAAGCCGAAAATCTTACGAACCATTTAGTTCTCTGAGAACTGCTTTTACCTCTTCGCTGTCAGGATTACTGATAAGAAGTTCTTCAAACTGTCCCCGAGCCTCGTCCAACCGCCCGAGTTGAGCAAGAACTATGCCGAGATAATACTTGGCATTGGCATAATCAGGCGTAGAGAGAAGTGCTGAGTTAAAGGCCTCCACCGCGCCGAGATAATCTTTACTAGAATATTTCAGTAAGCCCAATTCAAGGTAGATGCCGGAGTTATTGGGCATCAAGAGAACCAGCCGCTCGGTGGATCTAATGGCACCCGCCGTGTTCCCTTCCAGAATTTCCAGTTGAGCAAGCATCAGATAAGCATCGGCATAATTCTCCTTGAGAGCGACGGAGGTTCTGATGAATGAACGCGCGGCTTCCTTATTGCCACGATTAAGTTCAAGTCTGGCTAGCAAAAGTGGTGTTTCCGGATTCAGAGGATTTCTCTTGCTTGCCTCGGAGTAAGCGAACTGGGCATTTTCGTAAGCTCCCTCCACAGAGAGTGGCGATGGCACAAGAGCGCTGTAAATCATTCCAAGAGAAACCCAGTTATCGTAGCTTGCCGGATTTACACTGACAGCAATTCTCGCCGCTTCAATACTTTTCCTCAGAGACTCTTCGAAAATGGCCCGATTTTCTTCCGGGGCGCCTATGGTGGCAGATGCAGCTACTTGAGCCTTGGCAAAGTTAACGCGCGAGAGCGCCACATAGTGTCTGTCTTCAGGAGCAAATTTCACCGCCTTGTTAAGTTCTCCTTCCACCTCGGCAAGAGAGACACCGACAGTATTAGAAAGGTCAACAGCTTTCTTAAAATAGAAAGCCGAGACCGTCTTATTAAACCCCGCCCAGCCAAGGAAAACAGCTCCGAGCGCGACCGCCACTATGAGGATAGTCGAGATTAAGCGACTTTGTGGAGATTCTTTTAAGTTAAAGAGTCGATAAGAAACAATGCCAGGCTCCCGACATAGAGAGACAAAGAGCCCGGAAAAAATAAAGGCAAATATAAGCATAGTTGCCGATGGGGCATAGAGGAAGCTTGCGGTCCAAAGGAAAAAAGTGATTAAGAAAGCGGCAACGAGCGTAAAGCGTTCGGCTCTCGATTCTGAAACGCGGTTTAAGACCTTAACCCCCAAGAGAACAAGAAAGACGAAAAAAATTAACCACAAAGCTGTGCCAAGCATGCCAGTAGAAGCTACCTGCGTTGGTATAAAACCTACGCCAAATGGAAAGGCTACAGCCCAGAAGGGAGTGACGTTTACATCGGCTGGCTTGTAGATGAGCCAGTCACGCCCGAAAGTATTGGGACCCGAACCGAGTAGTCCTCCTTGGGAAAGTACCGCTTTCGAGATACCTAAAGTGGCAGAAAATGAAGGGCGGACATCGATATTCTCGATCTTGAAGGCGCCCGAGACCGCATCACCGAGCGTGCCTTGAGTCCCGGGGATAGTCGGATTTACGAGAAAGACGAGAGAAATTATACCGAGAGCAATCGGCAGAAGGGTTGGTCCGGAAAATTTCCCTCTTTTTACCGTTTCCCCTATTTCTCCCGTTTCTCCCGTTATATGCAGAAAATGTTTTTCTATTTTCGAGAAATAGAAGAAAAGAAAGATGGAAGCTCCCAAAGTCAGGACAAAGGCGGTGTAGAAATTGATGATAACAAGTAGCGCCGTCGAAAGCGCGAAGATGCTATAGACGAGAACCCGGACGGAGAGCTTCATCGGAATCATACCGAGTGAGAGAGCCGCGAAAACCGACAAGAGTCCGAAGGAAACGGCCAAGTCGGTCCAGTTACCTAGGGGATTGCCCATGTTGCCGAAGAAGTTTCCCCAAACCAAGATATCACCACCAAAGAGAACCTTGATGGTCACAAAGAGAGCTACAACCGAAATAGAGATGAAAAAAGCCACCAGAGCTTGGAGAGGACGCGTAGTATCGGAAAAAATTGTGGCTGTAAGTATTAAGATGAGAGAGCCGAGAAGCATAAAGCCGAAGGTTCCGACCTCGAAGTTGTAGCCAAGAAGCGAGAGAGATGATGGCGTCGCTAAAAATGCGGAGAGCAAATAAACCAGAGGTAGAAGAGCGACTGTAAAAATAAACGGATGCCAAGGGAAATTCAGTCTCCCTTCTCGCCAAACCTCGAAGAGGAAAACTAGGACTGCAGTAATGATGCCGAGTGAGAAGAGAGTTGACTTGGCAACAGCCAGGTTGAGGGCCCCGCCGGGAATGAAGAAAAGGGGCAAAAGAAAGAGTAATGAGAGAGTAATGAGAAAACTGATTTTGCGATTTTGTAGCATGGGAATATTGATAAATTAAACTTGTTAATATCTCTATTTTAGCATATAATCGGGAAGGTGTCGGATAGTTGCTCCAACGCAAGTTGGGGAGGAAAGTCCGAACATTCAATTCTCTGTGTATGCATATGCGTGCAGAGAATAAAGGTAGTGGGTAATACCCATCGGGAGTAATCCTAGAGGTGCGAGCAGAAACGACCCGGTTAAGTCCGGCTGAAACGGCAAAATCCTTACCTGAATGCAAGGCCGTGTCCCGCGGAGCTTTATGTGAAGTGGGAAGTGCCGCTTGATCCCGACGGTAACGTCGGGACTAGATAAATAACTATCGTTAGTCGCCTATGCCAAAGCTAGGGCGTACTGATACAGAATTCGGCTTATAGACATCCAAAACTACTCCGTCTTTGACGGAGTAGTTTTGTGCTAAGTAGTGCCAGACCCTAATTTTTGCTTATTCTATAATAATCTCGGGGCCAAGCTCTGTTCTAGCAAGAACTTCTAGCAAGAACGGTTCTTGCTAAAGTTCGCTAAGTCTTATATTTCAATAAAATAATTCTCTATAAAATCTTGGAATGATTGGGAATTTTGAAAATAATCTGGAAAGTTTTTTGGGTTGATTATATTCTTCTCTATCCTATCTTCGCCGATATAATCAAGATAACTAGAATATTGATATGATTCAAGAAATTTTTTCATATTTATATTAACTGAAGACTTATTAATTTTATCTTTCCACTCGGGAAATTCTATCTCCAGAGGATTAATGTGAATATATCCAAATAATTGCCTCATATAATTATCGTCGACTCCAATCAATTTCGATTTAAATAACCCACCAAAAAGGGCCCCTTTTCTTTGATATTTGATGTTAAAAAACATCGAGTATCCTACACCTAACTTTCTCATAAATTTAGTAACTCCACCATCAACTTCTTGCCTGATTAGCAGGTGGAAATGATTTGTCATCAGACACCAAGCGCCAATTGAAACAAGAGGTTCGTCTTTATCCAACACTAAAACCTCACTAAATGTTTTATATTGCTTATTTAAGATATTATCAAGTCGAAAAGAATCATCCGAGTTCGCAAGATATAAAAGCATTATAAACCGCTCATAATCTTTCTTTGATTTAAAGATTATTCGTTTATCTATGCCACGATTATAAATGTGATAATACTCACCAGTAATAAACGGGTCCTTGCGCAACATTCTTAGAGTATACTCAAAGTCACAACTTCTAGCAAGAACCGTTCTTGCTAGAGTCGGCTAGCGGCCCATGTTGTAAAGGCGTTTGATTTCATCCGCCGACAGCGCGCGGTTGTAGACGCGGACTTCGTCAATTTTGGCATTCGCCAAATCTACGAGCGTACACGCATTGGGTTTTTGAACTCCGATAGTACTGTTGTCTCCCACCCTGAGTGTACTACCAGTATTTGTCGTCTGTCTCGAAACTCCATCCGTATACAAAGTAATAGTTTGCGCCGAATTATCATATACGCCGACGAGATGTACCCATGTCCCCGTGGTCGGGGTCGGGGATGTACCCAAGGCACTATAGCTAACCGCTCCACCACTTGTTGTTACTACTGCAGCAGCCCAAGTTGATGGCGTACCGTAATAAACTACCATCCCCCACCCAGCACCAACACCACAATCACTATTTTTCTCAAAAAATACGTCATAGTTTCCTGGCGCTCCAATATCATTAAGGTTGGCCCATAACGAAATAGTATGCGAACCAGTCCCGTTCAAAGATGCCGGGGAACCCAAATCCACATAATCATTCACCCCATCAAAATTAAGCGCTTGGCCGATTTTGCCTTCGGTGCGGACGGGGCCACCGGTGAGAGTGCCTTTGTTATTTTGGCCTGATTTGTCGAAGGCAGTATCGACGGCCATGTCGGGACCGTCGAAGGTCCAGTAGCCCATGAGACCGTCGGTTAGAGTATCTTTTCGCGGGACATTGATTTTGGTCGTGGCTCCCATTTTATAGAGCCGCTTGATTTCGTCAGTGGAGAGCGCGCGGTTGTAGACGCGGACTTCGTCAAGGGAGCCGTCAAATTCGCGGGTATTTCCAGAGTTATTTCCGATGACGAAAGAATTAGAACCAGTCGTTGGTAAACTGCCCATAATAAAGCCGTTGGTAGTGGTCGCTTTAGCGCCATCCACGTAGGGAATACAGTTCTTGGAAGAATCGAGTGTTACAGCAACCTGTTGCCATCTATTAAGAACAATGCTGTTGCTACTAGCAAAGCAATTAAGGTTCCCGCCGGATGCATTTATAAATAGGGCAAACGTATCATTAGGCACACCAGCTGTATTAGGGTCATATAACGAAAGAGAATATCCACTTATAAAATCGTTTTCTTTATCCACGATCCTTCCTCGGAAAGAACTGGCAGAACTGCCGAACGTCCTTGGATAAATCCACGCACTAATAGTCAAAGCCCCCGTGATATTCAAAGACGCCGGAGTGCCTACGCTCACAAGGTCATCATTTGCGTCAAAATTTAATCCCTGGCCAACTTTACCGATTTGGCGGGTGGGACCACCGGTGAGAGTGCCCTTGTTGTTCTGACCTGATTTGTCAAAGGCGGTATCAACGGCCATGTCGGGACCGTCGAAAGTCCAGTAGCCCATGAGACCCTCTTTCAGAGTGTCTTTGCGCGGGACATTGATTTTAGTTGTTGCTCCAATTTTGTATAACCGTTTTATTTCGTCAGTGGAAAGCGCGCGGTTGTACACGCGGACTTCGTCGATGAGGCCGTTGAAAGTTAAAGTGTGAGATCCAGTTGTCCCAATATAAACATTCTGACTCGCATCAGAGTTTTTGGTATCTACGCCATTAGTTGTTGTCTGATAGCTGGTCTCCACTCCGTTTACGTAGATATGCACATTGGTGGCAATCTCCGAACCATCCCATGTTACTACAACATATTGCCATGTATTGAGTACATAACTATTATTGCTTGTCTTACGAGCGAGAATGGTCGTGGAAAAATCCTTAGCAAAAACCAAAGTCGTGCCATTTAGGTTAAAACTCCAAAATCCAGCATTATTAACATTGTTATCTTTTGAAACAATTCTTCCTAGATTACCCTCCCCTTGACTCTTTGGATAAATCCAGGCAGTAATCGTCATTGGGCCAAGATCGTCTAAAGAGCTACCGGAACCCACATTCACATCATCATCACTTCCGTCAAAATTGAGGGCCTGGCCGATTTTGCCTTCGGTGCGCGTCGGGCCATTGGTGAGAGTACCGTTATTCCCCTGTCCCGAACGATCGAAGGCAGTGTCCACTGCCATGTCGGGACCGTCGAAGGTCCAAGAGCCGACTAAGCCATTGGTTAAACCTATATACAATGGTCTTTGGATTATAAAACCAGCTTCCACAGTTTTCGGCAACCATAAGGCGAGCAGCAAAATTGCAAAGCCGAAAACCGTAATTTTCAATTTCCAATTTTCAATTTTCATTGAATTTTTAAGCATAATAATTTTCAAACTCTGTTTCGCGCCGACGAAGCGATTTTTTGGAATATCAGGGTCAATTCTTGGCATTCTTGCCATAATTTTCTAATTTTATCTTTTGCATCCGGTACGCAACCGGCCAGCATACGCAACCAGTGTTTTGTTTCTTGCGCTTCCTTCTTACAAATAAAAATTTTGTTGATAAAATCCTTTCTGGAGCTTGCGCCGTTTGCTTCCATGTAGTTCGCACCGATGCTTGTAGCAGATCTGATTAACTGACTGATGATTGGTTTGGTAATTGTGTCTTGTTTAATACCCCTGCAAAGCAGAATAATCCCCTCGCCAAACTTTGCGGTTCGTTCCTCCAGGTCGTATTTATTGTTTGATAATTGTGTCATTGTAAATTGATTGAAAATTGAGAATTGTAAATTGAAAATTTTACTCAAACCTCCACGTCTCCATCATCTTCGCCAAGGTCTCGTCCATTTCCGCCGACGCCGTCACCTGATACAAATATGCCCCTTGGACCCCTCGACTTCGCTCGGGGTAAATAAACCACACTTCTCTGGTCCTGCCCGCGGAGCCGCCTTCCGACCAGAACAAAAGCGCAGGAACTTGAGCAGAGCCGATGAGCACATTCTGGGGCTCATCTATCACCATCTCGGGCACGTCTCTTTGTATCCGCTCGACTGTTAAGGGTCCGGACTCATCAAACGCGCGAATGACAATTTGCACTTCTTTCTCTGGCTCCTTACCTTTCAGCAAAACGATTTCGGCCTCGCCATCGGCAAAAGTGGAGAGCGTCAAATCTTTCGGGTAAGCGAAGGCGAAGGGCAATTCGGGATGCGCGTAGCCCTCCCAGTCGGAAAGTGTTTCGCTGTCGCTAAGCAAGAACGGTTCTTGCTCATCATGCTCATCAGAAGAACTTTTTCGTAAAGTCGGCCAGAGGGCAACAAGGCCCGCCAAAATGCCGAGAACGACAAAGATTGTGATGATGCGTTTTCGTTTATTATTGTTGAGCATAAGTTTCTAATTATCCACACTCTTATTGACTTCTATATTGTGGTTTGGTACCATGGTCGTGTATCTCTAGGGAAAAGCACTGCTTAAGGTTCTGTCCTTAAGCGGTGTTTTTCTTTTTTGTACTCTAATTTATCACGCAATTCATTCATAAACCATATCTTTTCTTTCACGGTCTGTTTGAGTAAATTGGAACAATTTTCAATATCTGGACTTAATACTACTTCTAACTTGTTGCTCTCATACAGATACTGTACGAGTGAGTAAAAATCTCCATCGCTCGAGACAATAACCGCTTTGTCGTACTCATTTAATTCAAGCACTACTCGAAGAACAAGGTCTGCGTCAATATTTCCTTTAATTTTTCCATTAGCATCTGGTATCGTAGGCTTGAACTTCAGAATAAATCCTGCTTCTTGTAGATTGTCATAAAGCGACTGATTTAATGCGACAAAACCGATAAACAGATGCGCCTTCGTAACACCATATTTTTCTGCCAAATAAATTCTAAATTTTCTGTAATCTAATTTCCAACCGAGCTTTTGTATCCCAAGATTCAAGTTCTGACTATCTATAAATGCGTAGTTGTTTGCGACTTTTTTCATATACTCTTTACCTCCCCATATTATAGAGCTGATAAATCTCGGCCGTCGACAGAGCTCTGTTGTACACGCGGACTTCGTCGATGAGGCCGTTATATTGTATTCCATCCCCCCTCTTACCAATTTTTACTGTTTGAGTTCCGTTTCTCATCCCTGTAAAACTGTTAGCAATAGACGATCCTGTGTGGTCAACTCCGTTTATATAAACCTTTTTCGTTGGTGTGCTTGTGTTTGCACTAGAAAATTCTACTACTATATGTTTCCAACTCCCCCCATTAATCGGAATATTACCAAAAATTGATGAATTAGTGCTACAATCAGTAGCGCTACACAAGACCGCTTCAATCGTATTACCGTCTGCTGCTGTTGACGTCAGAATAAACCACTGATGATCGCCTGTATTTGATTTAGTAACCAATCCTTTTCTTTGATCGACTTGGGAAGTATTCATCCAAAAGGCAGCTGAAAAACTACCACCTGAAAAATCAAAATTAGATTCATTCACGACATCCACATAATCATTCACCCCGTTAAAATTGAGGGCTTGGCCGATTTTGCCGATTACCTTTTTTGGGCCGTTGGTGAGGGTGCCGTTGTTACCGTTCCCCGACACATCAGTAGCGGTGGCGTTTGTCATATCCGGGCCGTTGAAGCTCCACATTCCCACAAGGCCGTTGGTGAGTTTATCATTTTGCGGGGCGTTGATTTTGGTAATAGCTGTTTGCACAATCTTCGCGGCGCCGGATTTATAGAGCGCCTGCATTTCCGTCGCCGACAACGCGCGGTTGTAGACGCGGACTTCGTCGAGGGAGCCGTCAAATTCGCGGGTATTTCCAGAGTTATTTCCGATGACGAAAGAATTAGAACCACTCGTTGGTAAACTACCCATAATGAAGCCAGCCGTGGTTGTTGCTTTAGCGCCGTTTACATACGGAATACAGTTCTTCGAAGAATCGAGCGTTACAGCGACATGTTGCCATTTCCGAAGAACAATGCTGCCATTACTAGCAAAACAATTAAGATTTCCGCCGGAAGCATTTATGAACAGAGCAAACGTGTCATTAGGCACACCAGCTGTATTAGGATCATATAACGAAAAAGAATATCCACTTACAAAATCGTTTTCTTTATCCACGATCCTTCCTCGGAAAGAACTGGCAGAACTGCCAAAAGTTCTTGGATAAATCCATGCGCTGATTGTCAGAGCCCCCGTGATATTCAAAGACGCCGGAGTACCCGCAGTCACAAGATCATCATTCGCGTCAAAACTTAACGCTTTCCCCCGTTTTCCTTCCCCCCATGTGGGGCCACCGGTGAGAATTCCTCGGTTTCTATTTCCGCTAAAATCACTGGCGACTGTGCCGGTGTTTTCGTTCATGGGCCAGTAACCGACGAGGCCTAGGTTAGTGGGGGGCTTTGTGAGCACAGCGGCGGGAGCGGCGACAGGAAAAAGTGCGCATATAAGCATTATCGCCGCAATTTTCAATTTATAATTTTCTATTTTCATGGTGTTGCTTGCGGTGAGTCAATCGAAGCCGTTGTCTCTACGTCGCCGGAAGGTACGGCTTGCCCCGCCGGAGCCTCTGGCGCAGGCGGGGGCTCCGGGGCTGGAGCGGGTTCAGCCCCAACGTCTTCCGGAGTCGGGGTCCCGACCCCTTCGGGCGTCGGGAGAGTTGGTTCTGGGGTTGGAGCGGGTTCGGGAGTTGGGGTTGGTGTTGGGGTTGGTGTTGGGGTTGGTTCTGGTTCTGGGGTAGGAGTTGGTGTCGGTTCCGGGATTGGTTCGGGGATTGGTTCGGGTATTGGTTCAGGAGTTGGGGTTGGAGTCCCACCCCCACTCGAGATTACGCCACCGAGCAAAGCATCCAGTTGGGCTTTAGTAATACATGTTTCCGCTCCCGACTCGTCGCTGACGCAAAGTTCTTTGGTACGCACTCGACTGGCGAAAAAGTCACCGATGCCGTTGGCCGCATCGGCGAACCACGCTGTGATACGAGCGAAGAGATTTAAATTAAGCTCCTGAATTGATTTCACAATCAACGGCAGAAATTCTCCTAGACGCAAGGCATCTGGCAGTCCCTCTTGATTAAGCTGGACCAGTCTGGGGTCAATTTCATAAACTTCTTCGGCAATAAAACCAATATGCTCTTCGCCGCTAATATCGTCATTGAAGTAAAACGTGACAGGACGCAACGCCATTAGCTCATCGAGTCCAGTGGTAGAATCAGTAATAGTATTTTTATAACGCTGGCTTGAAGGCTCGCAAGTGGTAGCGCTACCGCCACTATAGAGAAGCTTCGTAGTGTTATTGATACATACCGTGAGATTACCACTTGCCGCAGCAGTAAGGCCGTTGAAAGCAACTCCGCCAACAACGGAAAGAGTTTGCCACGGAGTTGTTGTACCAATCCCCACATTACCAGCGGTACCACTACCGCCATTACCAATGATAGTGAGAGCAGAGGTCGAAGTGGTCGCCGTGCCTAAGACGGTGGTGGTGGCAAGGTAGAGATTGCCTCCAGCGTTTCTGAAGGTCCATTGGGCGATGCCTGCTCCGTTAGAGAGAGCCATTTGGGGAGTGGAGGTTGAGAAAACGCTCAAGACGTATAGCGGGGTGGTCGTTGCGATACCAATTCGGCTATTTTGGATACCGCCCTCCCCGTCCGATTCGGCGTACACGGTGAGAAGCGGGTTGCCGTCGAGTTGAGCGGTATAGCTCTCTACCGTTCCTACTGCTGAAGCAGAGGTAACCGGCATATCCGCCCACGAGACTATACCCGCGTCGGTGTCAAACGACATCGCTCCGATGTTGAGATTGTCCACGGAGAGAACGCCGGGCGTAAAGTCGTATTCAACGGCTCCTGAATCAAGGACAAAACCTCCCTCTATGGTAGTGGTAGCTTTCTTACCCGTAGTGGTATCAATTCTAAAGATAGGAGTTGCCGATGAGGAGGTAGCGATAGTCCAAGAGAATTGAGTATTATCTTTGATTGTTGTGGTGGCAGATACCCCATAATTAAACACAGCCCCCAGACCATTTGCAGGAGTGATTGAGAATAGAGTAGCAGTGGAAGAACCTACTGCAAATGCCGGAACACCAGAAGCCAGTACATTTGGATTGATGGAGAATAGACCCCAAGGAGTAGATGATGCTATGCCGACATTCCCACTTGAGCCAATAATAGTAAGCGCGGAAGTGGAAGTGGTGGCAAAGGTTGAAGCAGAAGAGGTGGCGAAGTAGAGGTTGCCTCCGGCGTTCCTTTGAGTCCAGATGCTGGAAGTCAAGGAAGCGTCAGTGAGAGCAATCTGCGGTCCGGTGGAAGAAGAGACTGTGAGCGCCCAGACTGGGGTCGAGGTGCCAAGGCCGAGGTTAACGAGAGTGCTAGTGTTGGGGGTAATGCCAAGATAAGCTCCGGTAGAAGTGGCGAATTTTGAGTTGCCACCACCCGCTCCACCGGTAGCATCCGTGCCGCAGTAGATAGAACCATTGGTCAGAGCCTTCACGTCACAGTCTGCGGCGGTGAGGTTGGTGATGGCAAGGGCGGTGGTGGTGGCGTTCGTAGTCGTCGAGTTCCCACTCGCTATGAAGTCTCCGTTTTGATTGATAACGAACTTAGTGGTTGAGGCCACTTTGAGGTCTAGAAGATTGCCGGAGAAACCGGTGATTGAATCCACTGCTATCACCGTACCGCTCGTGCCACCGACCACGGAAAGCTTAGCGTAGGGTGTGGTAGTGCTGATACCAAGAAGTCCGCCTGCTACTGGACCTGAAGAAACAGACGAGCCATTATATATCCCCGTCCCATAGACAAGATTCCCGATGTTTAACTGCTGGTTTCCCGTAACTGTGGGGACTTCAACGTTCTGGCCAATCACAATGTTATACGCTCCTGTGGTAATGCCGTATCCTGCCTGATACCCGAGAAGGGTGTTGTAGTCAGAACCCGTGCCTGCGGAGTATCCTGCTTGATACCCGAGATATGTGCCTCCTTGGTTCGAATATGCGGCGGTGCCGAAAGCGGCAGAAGACCCCACAGCTACTGTGTTGGCTGCTGAACTATTATAGTAAAGCGCAGCGTAGCCAAGAGCGGTGCTTTCGGAACCAGTGGTCTTATTGAGGAGCACATAGGAGCCAACAGCGGTGTTGTAGGAGCCAGTGCTGTTGTAGAGCGCAGCGGAGCCGAAAGCGGAGTTGCTGGCGCCGGTGATGTTGAAGATGAGCGCAGAGGAGCCGAAAGCGGAGTTTCGGATGCCGGCGGTGTTGGCGGTGAGCGCAGAGGAGCCGAAAGCGGAGTTGTCCTCGCCTTCAAAATAGCCGCCTTGATTGGAGGAGAGCGCTTTGTAGCCAAGAGCGGAGTTTCGGGTGCCGATGGTGTTGGCAGTGAGTGCTTGATAGCCAACGGCGGTATTGTTAATGCCAGAATTATCTGTTGAGGCGCCTGCATTCATGCGTAATGCTTGATACCCAACAGCGGTGTTGTAATCGGTTGATGTAGCATATCTCAATGCTTCGTACCCAAGCGCGGTGTTGTAAAGGCCGGAGGTGTCGGAGGTTGAAGTTGAGACGATGTTTGCTCCGGCGTAGAAGCCAGCGAGAGTGTTGAATGTGGTGGTGGTGGCAGAGAGCACCGTGAGGCCGTTGAGTTGGTATGTAGAGAAATGGTCGAGGTCTATGTTACCAGCGAAGTAACTGTTGCCAGTAACATTGAGACGGTTTGTCAGAGTGGTGGTACCGATACCGACGTTACCGGCATAAAGATTAGTTGAGCTTGCAGTAGTTGAGAAGAAGTTAGTGGTGGTAGCTTGAGTTCCAGTAGCATTCACGAAAGTAAAGTTCTGGAGAGTGGTGGAAGAAGTAACCAAGAGTGTGGAGTCTATAGTCGAAGAGGCGGTGGAGAGGAAGCCGTTCAAGAAGCCGAGGATGGTGGAAGTGGAGTTACCGTAAGTGGTCTGGGTCCACGGGAAGGCGAAGAAGCTCGAACCACTGATGTAGTCCGTACCGGCGATGGCCGCGATGAGAGAACCCGCGGCATTGGTTTTGAGGAGAGAAGAGGCGATGGAAGAGACGGCGAAGTTAGTGGTCGTAGCGTTGGTTGTAGTAGAGTTTCCGCTCGCGATGAAGTCTCCATTTTGATTGATAACGAACTTAGTGGTGGAAGCGACTTTGAGGTCAAGAAGGTTACCGGAGAAACCAGTGATTGAATCTGCCGCTATCACCGTGCCGCTCGTGCCACCGACCACGGAAAGCTTAGCGTAGGGTGTGGTAGTGCTGATACCAAGAAGTCCACCTGCTACTGGACCTGAAGAAACAGTGGAGCCATTGTATATCCCCGTTCCATAGACAAGATTCCCGATGTTTAACTGCTGGTTGGAGGTTACAGTGGGCGCCTCTACGTTCTGGCCAATCACGATGTTATACGCTCCTGTGGTAATGCCGTATCCTGCCTGATACCCGAGAAGGGTGTTGTAGTCAGAACCCGTGCCTGCGGAAAATCCTGATTGATACCCAAGGTATGTGCCTCCTTGGTTATTGTATGCGGCGGTGCCTTGAGCGGCTAAATAACCTATGGCTACTGTGTTAGTCGCTGAACCGTTGAAGTAGAGCGCATTGGTCCCAAGTGCAGAGTTGTAAGAGCCGGTGGTGTTGGTAAGGAGCGCAGCGAGACCCAGAGCTGAGTTGTTGGAACCGGTGGTGTTATCACGAAGCGCAATATAGCCAAAGGCGGAGTTAGAGCCAGCAGTGGTGTTGGCGTTGAGCGCCTGATAGCCAAAAGCGGAATTGCTACCGCCAGTGGTGTTGGAGGAGAGTGCGTACATACCAAGAGCGGAGTTGAAGGATCCAGTGGTGTTGGAGGAGAGTGCGGAAGTGCCAAGAGCGGAGTTTCGCTCGCCGGTGGTGTTGGAGGAGAGTGCGCCGAGACCAAGAGCGGAGTTGTAAGAGCCCGTTGTGTTGGCAGTGAGTGCCTGATAGCCGAGTGCGGAGTTGTAAAAGCCCGAATTATCCGCCGTTCCGCTTGAACTCATTCTTAACGCTTGATACCCAACCGCAGTGTTCTGGTCGGTAGAGGTAGCGTATCTCAATGCCTCATACCCAAGCGCGGTGTTGTAAAGGCCCGAGGTGTTGGAGGTGGAAGTGGAAACAATGTTGGCTCCGGCGTAGAAGCCCGCCAGAGTGTTGAAGGTGGTAGTAGTGGCAGAGAGTACCGTGAGGCCGTTGAGCTGGTATGTTGAGAACTGGTCAAGATTAACGTTTCCGGCGAAGTAACTATTGCCAGTAACATTGAGACGTTCTGTGAGAGTAGTGGTACCGATACCGACGTTACCGGCATAAAGATTAGTGCTTGATGCTGTGGTTGAGAAGAAGTTGGTTGTAGTCGCACTCGTTCCCGTGGCATTGACGAAAGTAAAGTTCTGGAGAGTGGTGGAAGAAGTAACCAAGAGTGTGGAGTCTATAGTGGAAGAGGCGGTGGAGAGGAAGCCGTTGAGAAAACCGAGCGTAGTTGAAGTGGAGTTGCCGTAAGTGGTCTGGGTCCACGGGAAAGCGAAGAAGCTTGAGCCGGCAACGTAGTCTGTGCCGGCGATGGCCGCGATGAGAGAACCCGCGGCGTTGGTTTTGAGGAGAGAAGAGGCGATAGATGAAATAGCAAGTGCTGTAGTGGTGGCATTGGTGGTAGTGGAGTTACCGGTGATTAGTAAGTTACCCGCAATGGTGGAAGAAGCAGCCGTGTTGAGAAAACCGCCAGAGAGGGTCAGTAAGGAAGTGGTGGCCGAACCGCCGTAAGCTGGATGAGTCCAAGCATCGTAGGTGGAGAGTTTGTTGTTGAAAGTGGTCCAGTCCGCGGAAGCGAGACAACCGAAGACTGAACTCGAAGCAGTATCGCAAGCGAGGTCATCGTCGGTGAGAGTTAGTCCCAGACCACCGGTGAGATTGGTCTCTGTTGAGATATCAATGGCAGTGCCCAAGTCCACGTTAAATTGATTACCCGAATAGGTTAGACCAGTACCGGCAGTGGTGGTCGCTCCTGAATAGACTAACCCTGTGGCATCCACTCCCAATCCCCCGGAAGAAAGGGTTGGTAGTTTGAAAGAAGAGTTGATAGTGGAAGAGGCGGTGGAGAGGAAGCCGTTCAAGAAGCCGAGCGTGGTGGAGGTGGAGTTGCCGTAAGTTGTTTGAGTCCACGGGAAGGCAAAGAAGCTTGAACCACTAACATAGTCCGTGCCGGCGATGGCCGCGATGAGAGAACCCGCGGCGTTGGTTTTGAGGAGAGAAGAGGCGATGGAAGAGACGGCGAAGTTAGTGGTCGTGGCGTTGGTAGTGGTAGAGTTCCCGCTCGCAATAAAGTCTCCATTTTGATTGATAACGAACTTGGTGGTGGAAGCCACTTTCAAGTCCAGCAAGTTGCCAGAGAACCCGGTGATAGCATCAGCCACTATCACCGTACCACTCGTTCCGCCTACCACCGAAAGTTTCGCATAAGGAGAAGTAGTGCCGATGCCGACATTTCCTCCGGCTCTCCATACATTCGTTCCATCCGATGCCCAAGTTCCGGTTGTCGAACCGCCGACGACACTTCCAGCCCAATAAAGATCTCCTCCAGCGTTATAAAGACGGTTAGAGGTAACTGATGGGACAGAAACGGAAGCAAAATACATCGCTCCGTTTAAAGCCAGAGCGTCAGAGGGAGAGGTGGTGCCGATGCCGACGTTGCCTGTTGACTGCTGCACAACGAATTGATTAGTGCCGACGGCGAACCCACCGGTTGAAATTGTTGAAGTGGCTGAAGTTGATGTCGCGGAAAAATTGGTGAATGTAAGAGAGCCCGCATTCGCCAGACTGAATCCAGCGCCATCGATATTTGACGTCCATGGAGTTTGCGCGCCATCGCCGCAGCCGGTACACGTTCCGGTCACAGTGATATTTTCAAATATCCCATTGGTCGTAAGGTTAGAAATAATACTTGAGAGCCGACCAGAATCACTGTCACTCTGTCTAGTAACTATATTGTATGTGATAGGAATAACTTCATTAACTCTAAATGATTCGAAATCGGTTGCCGCGACACTGGGGGAAGAAGTGTAAACCACCAATGGGCGGAGAGCGCCAATTTCAGCACGCACGTAACTTTCCAATTCCGTCTTGAGTTCAGATTTCAGAGACTCCAGATTGATTGAAGAAGCGGAAGTAGTTAGAGCCCGCGATGGTGGAGATGGCGTAACGGGAGCAGTGTAGGTTAATTGTGGCGGAGTGACAGAGAAGAAGAAGTTATCTAAAGCAATTTGTTTCAGATATTGAAAACTACTGACAACGCTATCGAATAATTTTCCAACGCCGTCAAAGAAAGAGACGGTGGCAAGTTCAGAGTGAGCGAAAGTGTCCAAAGCTCGGCTTTGGACAAGAGCACTCAGAAACTCTTTCGGAATATTAGTGAGAGTTTCTGTTTTTTCTCTAACCTCCATTGCCACTCTCTGATTAGTATGCTCAAGAGTAGCAAAACCGGTGCCTATGGCAATGAGAAGCACGAGAGAGAGTGCGACAGCTCGTCCGACAAGAGTAGAAGTCCAGGTAGGTTCGATATAACAGCTTTTTTTAGAGAGCTCGGGTAGCCGAGGTCTATCATCATTTTCATAAGTAAATACAGGGTTATCTAAAGATCTCGCCTCGCCCGCCGTAGTCTCTGACGAAGGCTGGGACAAAATAATTGGGAGCGATTTTTCCAAATTCTCCAAGGTCAGACCTTTCTGAATTCCTAAGGTCTGACCTTTAGGTCCAGAGACTAAAGATTTTTTTGTTTTTCCAAGTTGCCGATTTTTCTTGTATTCAACGAGAGAAGCAAAATCAACGTACCAACTTTTACCAATCAGCTGTCCCGGAATTTTTTTTGCTCTACAAAGTTGGCTAATGTAATCACTTGCGTAACCAATTTTTTCTGCTGCTCGGACAGCCGAGATATATTCTTTCCCATCCGAGAAAATAGGATTTACCATCAACATAAATTATAAATCTCGGCTGTGGAAAACCCTATGGATAAAGTGTGAAGAACTGGGGATAATAAAACTAGCTTCTAGGTACTAGGGACTAGGTGCTAGTTTGCATACACAAAAATTTAGAATTTAAAGCTAGTCCCTAGAACCTAGTCCCTAGAACCTAACTAATTCTTATCCCCAATAGACCTTGCTAGATAATATAAGTTAATGTAATAATAATTATGAGTAATTAGTAATGTTTATATAAGTATATATGACAAAAGAAATTTATTTCTCTATTAAGGAAGCTGCCGATATACTAGGTGTTTCTCCTCTCACCCTTCGTAATTGGGACAAATCTGGCAAATTTCCCGCTCAAAGGCACCCTATGAACAATTACCGGGTTTATAAGCTTTCAGCATTGGAACACATTATTGAAGATATAGAAGGGGGTACTAATAAGTCAAACGCCGAGAAACAGATTAAGAAACTCCTCATCAAACATCTGGAAGATTAAAGGAAGTAGCGGGATTAAAGAGACTCAGGAGAAACTTTTTTCTTTTTCTCCTCTTTCACCTTTTACTCCCATTATTCCCTTTGCTTTTTTGTTCTTCAAGCCAATGATCAAAATCTTTTTCAGTTTGCTCTCTTAATCTCAATCTTTCTGAAGTTGGCAAAGTATTTTCCGTACTCATTTTTTCTACTAAGGACTTTTGTAACCTCTCTATTAAAAAGTTTAGTTCTTTAGCTCGAAGTTTTAATTGAACCACCGGAGGTAACTCTGGGTCTAAAGGGTAAAAAGGGATGGACTCAAGGGGTGGAAATTTTTCTCCCATTTTTCCCATTACTCCCCTTTCACCCATTACTCCCTTTATTCCCATTAACTCTGGATAGTACCCCTTCCAGATGTCAGTGAAATCTTCCTCTAATTCCGCATTTGATGCCACGGCGTATCCAAGAAACTCATAATACTCTTTCGTTGAATTCCTCTTCCATCCTTCAGTAATGTTCTGCTTAGTAGACCGTGCCGAACGATTCATCTGATCAGCCAGAGCAATGGCTGTTTTAGATCGAGGGAATAACAAAGTTAGATCGGCACAGAGACTCTGAAGTTCATCCGATTTTCTATAGACTAATAAATCTCTGTAGCCGTATGGATTGCGAGTTGGCTTGATCATGCTTCCCCATTATTCCCATTACCTCCCTTTCTCCCTTTTAAAATTTCTTGCAAAACGACTGGGTTTGCCCTACCTCCCGATTTCTTTATAGCCTGACCAACTAGAAAAGAGATTGGGGCTTCTGGATTCTCTTTCAACACTTCTTTAGCAATTTTTTCCAAAACTTCCCTGTCACTCTCCTGAATCAAATTTTTATCATTCGCTATAGCTCTTGGTTCACCCCCTTTCTCTTGAATAATCTTCAAAATATCTTTCGCTCCGCGCGAAGAAATTTCTCCAGCAGATATCATCTTCACAACCTCGGCCAGACTTCTGGCAGGTACCAGAGTTTTCAGGTCACTAGTGACATAATTAGAAGCAAGTTGAACAAGCTCCGCGTCTTTAAGAATTTCCGCAACACTTTCGATAAGTCTTCCCCACTCTGGTTCTCGAATATAAATTTCTATATCGCCCTCCTTCAATCCAAAATCTCTTTTATACCTCTCTCTCTTTTGCCAAGGCAGTTCTGGCAGAGACGTTCTCAATTTCCTCTCATCAAACTCCGGAATAGCTTTTATAAAAAGCCTCGGCAAATCAGGGTCCGGGAAATAGCGATAGTCATGGGCCGACTCCTTCAATCTTTGCGAAAAAGTAATTTCCTTGTTTTCATCCCATCCTCTCGTTTCCTGCACCACCTCTTCCCCTTTCTCGAGCATTTCAATCTGGCGTTCCATTTCGAATTTAATTGCTTTCTCGACGACTTTAAAAGAATTGAGGTTTTTTACTTCGACTTTGGTACCCAATTTTCCTACCCCCACTCCGCCAAGGCTTCGCGGGGCAAGAGAGATATTGGCCTCGACTCGCATCTCCCCTTTCTCCATATTGGCTCCGCTCACATCCAAATACTTTAGTAGAAGTTGCAATTCGCGAGCAAAGTTGGATGCCTCTGTTGCAGTTTTTATTACCGGCTCCGTCACAAGCTCCATAAGTGGCACCCCTGCCCTATTGAAATCCAACAAGGAATACTCAACATTACTTGCCCCGAGCATAGTCGAGGGGTGAATTGATTTTGCTGTATCCTCCTCCAAGTGGATGCGAGTCAATTTCACCCCCATCAGTTCTCCTCCGCTCACCAACGGATTTTTGTATTGGCTGATTTGATAACCTTTCGGGATATCCGGATAAAAATAGTTTTTGCGATCAAATTCTGTATAATCGGCAATTTCCCCATCGAGAGCAACCCCAAGACGTAAGACTTTCCCCACTGCATCTTGATTTATTACTGGTAAGGTCCCGGGATATCCCATACATACCGGGCAAATGTTTACGTTCGGACGTTTCTCATTCGAATCATTCTTGGAATTACAGAACATCTTTGTCCTTGTCGCGAGCTCCACGTGAATTTCCAACCCTACTGTCAAAATATATTCACTCATAACTTAAATTTTTTGCGAGAGCATTGCCAAACTCTTTGACCAACTTGTCGTCTAGTATGGAAATTGGAAATACGTGCTCGGTAATTTTTTTCAAAATCCTAAGCTTCCTTTCCTGTTCTTCTTCGGTAAGGATATCTACTTTCGTCAAGACAATGACTTCCGACTTTCCCATTATGCCCGCCCGCTTCGACTCGCGAAGCGAGTCGGGCAGGTCTTTATTATAGAGCTCAAGTTCGTTTCGAACCACTCTGTAGGCCTTGACTGGGTCATCGATTTCAGAGGAGATGCAATGGACAAGCGCCTTGGTGCGCTCAATGTGGCGTAGGAATTTGTGACCAAGACCTTTACCTTTGGCCGCTCCTTCTATTAGCCCAGGAATATCAGCAAGGATAAGCCCATAAAAGTTTCCTAAAGCCGGCTCAAGTGTAGTAAAGGGGAAGTCGCCTACTCTAGATTGAGCGCTGGTGAGAGCATTTAATAGGCTTGATTTGCCAGCATTTGGTAGACCGATAATGCCGACATCGACGACTAAGAGAAGCTCGATATGGAAATCTGCTTCTTCTCCGGGAACGCCAGGGGTGGACTCTTTCGGGCGGATATTAGTTGAACCCTTAAAATGTTCATTTCCTAATCCCCCCCTGCCACCTCGAAGAAGCATCACTCTTTCAGCGTCTTTTAGAAGATCGATGGAATACCCGGTGGAGAGATTGGTCAGACGCGAGCCGACAGGTAGCTTTATTAAAACATCTTTTCCAACTCCACCTTGTCTGTTATCTTTGGCGCCATCTTCGCCACGCCGAGCTTCAAAACCTCCTACATTGCGATAGGCAGAGAGAATACCAATATCCCGCACGCTAAGTGCATAGACATCTCCGCCTTTGCCACCGTTACCGCCCGAAGGACCACCATGGTCTTTACCTTTCTCATGTCGCCAACGCACCACACCATCACCGCCACGACCTGCCTTAAGGTGAAGAGTTAATTCATCTATAAACATCAGTATAAATTCTAATATCTAATTTCTAAATCCTAAATAAGCTACAATTTTCCAACTTTAGTCTTTGCATTTTTCCACTATCGCCCCGAAGATTTTTCTTAGTTCTATAGCCTCTTGAATAAGTGACTGCCTGTCTAATATATATGATTCCTAAGGTTCTGCAAGAGATAGCCAATACTCACTTTCTTTTGCTTCTTTTCTAGAGATTTTGATTCTCATCACAAAATCTTTCTTACTTAGAGATTCGTTAGCCTCAATATAATTTGCACCAACCGAACCAGACGAACGTATGAGCTGTTTGCCATATTCTATATTTGATATGTTCCTTGGTAACTTATTTACATAGTCTCTGACTTTCATTGCAAATGTTCTAGACCTGTCTTCCAAATCGTAGACTCTCTTTGGTATTTCAGTCATTGAGATTTATTTAGAGTTTAGTGTTTAGGATTTAGGATTTTACTATTTATGTGTTTAGAGCAATTTCTGCAAGCGCCATTGCTCCTTCTTTAGTTCCAGCTACCGCCGTAAAGAGCGCCCTGTGACAAAATATTGCGTCCGGAACTCCCGTAATCTCCTGTAGGTCTTTATCGATTTTCCCCGCCCAGGCGACAGGCAGAGGTCGGCGTGAAATGTAACCAGTATCTTGAACCGCCCGGAGACCCCATCGACCGTCATTCCTAGGATAAACCACAAACATTACTTCCGGTTTATCTGACAAAACGCGCTTCCACGGCAGCTCTTCTAACAAAATAAGAATTCTTTTATCAGGACTCGTCTCTAACGCCTCTCTAACCTTGGCCTCACCGATAATAAGACTTTTTACTTTAGCAATTTCGCGCGTCAAAAGTTCCTTGGCAATTATGACTAGTTCCATAAAAATTCTGTAAAGGTCTTCTTCGCTCTCATGAAGACTAGGCAAGAATGAGTAAAGGAAATCGATGATGCTGTATGCTCTGACATTTGCAAAACGGTAATCAGCGATAGCTACGCCATTGTCATGGGCGTCCAGAGGCTGCATCAGGATAGTGTCTATTAGTTCCATTTCTTCTTTACCTCCGGTAAGTGTTTCTCCGAACTTTTTCCAGACTAGTCCGCAAGAAGCATATGGGATACCATTTGGTCTTTCGCCGGCGCCTCCAGGCTGGTGGTGATCGAAGCGATTTTTTGCCGGATCATAGACCATCCCAACATCAACAACGTAGTCGGCCGTGACAATTTGATCTTTCTCACGAGTACGAACCACTTTGGCCTCGCCAATAACGAGAACTAAAATTGCTACAGCAAAGATATCGTCGGCTTGAAAAGAGCCGCTATGAGTGAGAATGGTTTTTGCCATAAATTTTATTGGCCCAAGCGAGAAGCAAGATATAGAGAGAAACTGTCAGGGACATTGTGGGGATGGTGATATAGCCAAATGCCATTACATAAATTTTGGAGCATGCGCCCTCTCCGTCGGTGCAAGCTAGAAGAGAAGAGCCGCCAAAATCAACTTGGGCTTGATACGCCGCGATGATTCCACCCAAAATGATGAGGGGCAGAACGTAGGAAAAGACTGACCTGTCCTTGCGCCATAAGGCCACGGCAAAGATAAAGACGGTCGGATAAAGGAAAACTCTCTGCCACCAACATAAGACGCATGGTTCAAAGCCTACAATCTCGGAGTAGAAGAGACTACCAATTATCGCGGTAAGCGCCACCAGAAAAGCCAGAATGAGAGCGTGCCTTCCAAGCCAATATGTAATCTCCCTTCCCCAAAAATTCCTAAAGACCAAAGATAAAAGCAAAATGACAAAAACAATATGAGAAACCAGCGCTAAATACGGCAGTAGTAAAGTGATATTTTCAATCATTGCTTTCCGGCAATGGGCAGCTCGTCGCTGCGCTCAAGCGTTCCAAAGAAAGAGTGCCGGTCTCTCTGGTACCGTCGGAAAATTGCCATGTCGGGTATCCCGTAATAGAGGCGTCCTTACAGACTTGAAGCTGTCCTCTACCGTCGGGTGTCGAACATTCGACACGCGGCAAAAGACTGGCGGAACGACCAAACAGAGCCTCCTGATTCTTGCAGTTAGGACACCAGAACGCGCCGTAATAAGTCGCCCCGCTCTCTTTAATACAGGAAGCAAATGCGTCTAGTTTACCCGATCTCCCAGGCGCTTTAACAAGCCAGAGAATGCCGCCAACTATCAACACTAGTATTAGAAGCCATATTAATTTATTTTTTCCCATATTGAGTATTATAGATGAAAAATTTTCATGTTGCTATGAGACTCACAAGCCCTTGTATGTGTTGCTGTTTCTCCTGTCAATTTTAATTATTTCAATTTTTCTTTCATCCATATAAAATATGATTCTTATTCTTGCTTGTCTTAATCTGTACAGCTTATCAAATCCCTTTAGCTTCTTGAAATCTAGACTTCCAAACTCTCTAGATTTCACCAAGCCCAAACATTTTTCCACGATAACTCTATCTTTTACAGACAATTTACTTAGAAACTTATCTATTCTGTTCATTGAGTCTTTTTAGAGACTTAAGAACACTCGCAATCGGTACACCACCTGGCTTTATAGAAGTAAAATCAACTACTGTTTCCCAGAGAGAGTCGTCATCTTCGTCAAATGGAACCACTTTAAATACCGGCTTAGATCTTTTAACTACTGTAAAAGACTCCCCCTTGCCTAAGCGGCTAATGTATTTAGAAGTGTTCAGTCTCAAATCCTTGAGACCGATTATCTGGTTCTTTGCCTTAGTAGCCATGCATGAAGTTTATCTTTAAGTAAACTTTAAGTCAATCCTCACGCCCCATGACACTTTTTATCCCAGTAGTAGAAGCTTCGCTTCACTACGGGACTGCGAAATGTCACTTGCCGTGACATTTCTTGTATTTTTTACCGCTACCATCCTCCTTCGCTAAAGCTACGGCGGGACTCCGCTCTATTTTTTATGATATGGTGCATCTATAAGCCCACATTGTTTGTACTTATATATCTTACCAGTAGTAGGATTAACCGCTCCGCAGGGGCATGGGTCGTTACGGCCGACTTCTGGCTTGCTGGAAACTGGCTTTACTTCCACTCCCCCGCCTGCTTCGACAAGCGAAACAGGTCGGGCAGGAATTGGCGCAGCTCTAAATGAAGCAAGAGCTTCCAAATCTAGAGCGATGACAAACTCGGCAATTTGCCTGGCGATGGACACTTCCATGTCTCTGAAGAATCTTAAGCCATCTTTCTTGTACTCGACTAGCGGTTCGCGCTGACCGTAGGCACGCAAATTCACGCTTCCTCGCAGATATTCCATCATCTCCAAATGGTCAACCCAGAACAAGTCCATGGTTTGAAGAATAATCCTTCGCAATACTTCCAGTATCTCTGGAGTATCAAGGGCTACCCTTGATATTTTTTCATTCATCTTGTCTTTCGCTCCCTGTTCCAAGTGCTCTGTCACCTCGGCTAAATATTCTCTGATTTCAGATTGACCACCGACTAAAATTTTGCGACGGTGGCCATAGATTATCGCTCGTTGGAAATTTAAGACATCGTCGAACTCGAGAACGTGTTTGCGAGCATCGAAGTTGAAGCCCTCTATCTTCTCCTGCGCTTTTTCCAAAGAATTAGTGATAAGCTTGTTCTCTATCGGCTCGTCTTCCGGAATATTGAAACGGCCCATCATCTTCTTGATGGTATCCACGGCAAAAATACGCATCAAAGAATCCTCCAGAGAGACGAGAAACTGTGTTTCGCCGGGATCTCCCTGCCTACCGGAACGCCCACGCAACTGATTGTCTATGCGCCGAGCATCATGCCGCTCGGTACCAAGGACAAAAAGACCACCGAGACTCTTTACCATATCGTAATCTCTCGGGTTGGCAGGATTACCGCCAAGCCTAATGTCGACTCCTCGGCCCGCCATGTTGGTGGCAATGGTGACTGCTCCAATTCTACCGGCCTGAGCAATAATCTCACCCTCCCGCTCATGATTCTTGGCATTTAGAATTTCATGCTTAATACCTTCATTTTTAAGATAGGCCGAAAGAAGTTCGTTATGTTCAATGGAAACCGTACCGATGAGAACCGGTTGACCTCTTTTACTCAACTCTCCAACTTTTTTAGCCACCGCCTTCATCTTGCCAGCGTGCGTTTGGAAAATTAGGTCACCGTGGTCTCTACGAGCTACCGGTCTATGGGTTGGAATAACGAAAGTCTCTAGACCATAGACTTTATAAAACTCTTCCTTAGAAGTGGCAGCTGTACCGGTCATACCGGAGAGTTTCCGGTACATGCGAAAATAATTCTGAAAAGTGATGGAGGCGAATGTGCGACTTTCCTCCTTAATACCAACGCCCTCCTTGGCCTCTATGGCTTGGTGCAGCCCCTCCGACCAACGCCGACCCGGCTGAAGCCGACCGGTAAATGCGTCCACGATTATCGCCTCATTATCTTTAACTACATATTCTTTATCTCTGTGGTATAGAGCTTTGGCTTTGACAGCTGTTTCGAGATGGTGTACGTATTTGACACCACCTTCTGCATAAATATTTTCGATACCCAGAGATTTCTCGGCCTTATTAATGCCATCATCCGTCAAAGAAATAGCGTGCAACTTCTCGTCTACGGTGAAATCCTTCCCTGCTTCAAGTTGTCGGGCAATTTGCGCAAACTTCTCGTAGAGTCCACCGGCAGCGCCGGTATTACCAGATATGATGAGAGGCGTTCGCGCTTCGTCAATAAGGATAGAATCAATCTCGTCGACAATAGCGTAATAGTAGTCCCGTTGAGAAAGATCTCTTTCGGAGTATAGGAGATTGTCGCGCAGGTAGTCGAAACCAAATTCGTTATTGGTGCCATAAGTAATATCCGCCCGATAAGCCTCTTTTTTACTCGCCGGCCTCAAAAATTCGTGAACAACATGGAAAGAGCCGAGCTCATCGCGTTCTTTGTCGCTTGTTGTGTGTGCTTTGTCGTATATAAAAGATTCGGAATGGTTGAGTACTCCGACAGATAATCCGAGATAAGAATAAATTTGTCCCATCCACACAGTGTCGCGACGGGAGAGATAGTCGTTAACCGTCACCACGTGCACCCCTTTATCCGAGAGAGCAACGAGATAGGCCGGTAGTGTCGCCACGAGCGTTTTACCTTCTCCTGTCTTCATCTCCGCAATACCACCCTTGTAGAGAGCGATACCTCCGAGAATTTGCACGTCAAAGTGTCTTTGACCAAGGGTGCGTTTCGCCGCCTCCCGAACTGTGGCGTATGCTTCCGGCAAAATATCATCGAGAGTTTCCCCCTTTTCAAGACGTTCTTTAAATTCAGTAGTTTTACCACTTAGCTCTTCTTGCGAAAGATGCTCTAACGAAGACTCGAGCGCATTCGTGCGCTCGACGATAGGTTTCCAAGACTTAAGTAACTTCTCCTCGGGGGTTCCGAAGAGACTCTTTAAAAAGGCCATAGGACGCCTATTTTAACACGTTTTAGACCAAGAAAAAACACCCTTGTGGGGTGTCTTTTCTAATCTTATCTTCTCTTTGAAGATTTTCGCTTCTTGGAAGCAGCCTTTTTTTTCTTTGCCATTGTGTTGTGTCTCGCCCCGCCCCGCCTGAACTAGGCGGGGCAAGGCGGAAATTATTATTAACGTCTGCCCGCCCGAACGTACTGAATAATGTTCGGTACGGGCGGGTCGCAGAAAATTTTTCTGCGCTTGTGTTAATTATCTACTAAAGCTCAGCATATACAATAGATAAAAAGAAAATATGTGGATAACTTTTAGAATATTATTTCGATTTAAAAAATATTTCCGTCCGAGCGCGGAGAGCGGGGCTAGCTCCAAACGAATATCTTTGTGAGTGCGGCCGCTCTCCACGCACGAAAAGAAACTATATAAATAGTAAACAGTAATCAGTAAATAGTAAATAGTCATAAAAACGCAAATCCCGCCAAAGGCGGGACTTACGCAGATATTCGTTCGTTTGGTGCCAGTTTCAAGCACCCACCCCTCAATCCTAGCATAGCACTCCTCCAAATGCAAGCGTCTCCGGCCGATTTCACATGTCCTGTATCTGTCTCGTGTATTCTTCCATTTGTTCTTTGTGGTCCGGAGAGATTTCTCCCACATATTTCAGGACGTCAATCGCTTTCTCTTTTTCTCCCTTGTTCAGGAAAGCATTGGCTATCTCGAGATAAATCATTTGTTTGCCTGGCATCAATCGACTTGCACGTTCTAGATATATCAGAGCATCATCAAGAGAGCCCACAGTCGAGAGAAACGAACCGGTAATAAACTGGTAACGAGCATCTTCTGATAAATCTTCGGCTTGCTTAAGCACGGCGTCTTTCGCGAAACTAAAGTATGCATTCTTCTCTTCCATAGATATATCGCTCGTCAAGACAGTAACAGTATTAGCAGCTAGATGTTCTACGATCTCCGGTCGTCCGAGACGCGTAGTATTGTAAGCTTTTTTGAAATATTGTATCGCCTTGAGAGTCTCTCCTGGTGTCTGTAGAGACTTAAGGGCTTCAATTAGAAAGACATTAGCAGTTATCGGTTTAATATTGACGAAATACAGAGAGAGCGCAAGTAAGATGGAGACAGCCGGCAAAGCAATGTTTCTCACTTGAACTTTAGTTATCACGCCCTTAGAAGTAAGTTCACTACCATTTCTATAATGCAGGTAAGAGAGGAGGGAGAAAAATAAAATATAGCTTATCAGATGGTCAAAGACGAAGAAATTGTGGAAGAAGTATGCCGCTATCAAACCAGTAAGGATAGATTTCTCCGTATGAGTCAAATTCGTACTTCTCCTCCAAATTGAATATAGAAGTGCGACATAGAGGAGAAGATAAGATAGGAGACCCAAAATACCGCCAGCGACCGCCCAGTCAAGGAAAATATTGTGAGCGCGATCAAACCACGGCTCCAAGCGGTACATCTCCGGACGGTAATGTTCGTTAAAGATATAATTGAAATTCTCCTGCCCCCAGCCAAGGAACGGCCGTTCCTTGACTCCTTCAAGCGCGATAGGCCAGACAAAATACCTGCCCTGCGTCTTCAACTCTTCTGTAGTCAGAGAAGAGAAACGAGAAAGTACCGGACTATTTTGGATAAACTCCGCGTCTTTAATCGCCACAAAACCTCCCACTAAAGTTATTAGTCCGACCAAGGTGGCGATACTCCCCTTTCTGACAAAGGCGGATTCCTTGTTTCTCACATTCAGAACAGCTACGGCAAGAAGTCCACCCAGGAGACCGAGGATAGCTCCGCGCGTGGCGGTGTGGTAGAGGATAAATGCTTGCGCGAGAATAAGCAGTCCGTAGACCCATCTCAAAGCGACGTTTTTCCACTCACGCCACATAAAGAGAAAGGCGATAAAAATATGGAAGAGCATATAGACGGCCAAATAAATAGCGTTGCCAAGCGTGCCATCCACCCGCACTCCACCTTGGTTTATCGTTTTCAGTCCGATGATCTGAAGAACAGAATATAAAACCATCAAGAATGAAGCCAGAAGCGAGACATTCCACCACCTCTTCCAATCAACCTCTTTAAAGACCGAGGAGATAACTATGAAAAACATTCCCAAATGAAGCAAAGTAATAAAACCCTCCATGCGCTCAAAGTTGGACCAGAAGCTCTTGAGAGGAGCAACGCCTAAGAGATCCGCCAAACCAATTATTCCGAGGAATATAAATAGAGAATAAAGAATAAGGGATCTTTTCGGACGGTAAGACGCGTCAAGCAAAACGAGTAACACCCAAGCGGCAAAAACAATTTCTATAATAATCCTCCAAGTGAAAGCTTTGGTAGTGATGAACGGAAAGAAAAAATCACTGAAAACGAGAAACGGGATGAGAGGGATGGCAAAAAGGCCGACAAATACAACTCGCCTCAACGTTTGAGAAAACATGGATACTATCCTATCATGATACCAATATATGCAAAGTCTAAGGAATAAGGCCTACCGGGCCTTGCGTTGGAGCGAACAATACACCAAGACAGATATGTTGTATCTGGCCCAAGGCGGCGGATGGCTCTTATCCGGCCAAATCATCGCCTCTCTCTCTTCTTTCCTGCTCGTTATCGCTTTCGCCAATTTAATTCCCAAAGAAACATTTGGCACTTATAAATACATACTTTCTCTTACTAGTATTCTGTTAATCCCATCGCTCCCGGGAATGAACACAGCTGTAAACATGGCTTCTACTCGCAATCTTGACGGAACGTTACTGCTTGCGCTAAAAACAAAAATGAGATGGGGGCTACTAAGCAGTTTGGCTAGTTTGTTACTATCTGGATATTATTTCCTAAATGGAAACTCGAGTTTGGCGATTTCTTTCTTGATTATTTCCGCCTTTTTACCGTTCATAGACGCATTTGGCATTTACGGCCCATTCCTACACGGCAAAAAGAAATTCCAAATATCAACTAAGTACGAGGCTCTTGTACAAATCATTTCTACTGGCTTCCTAATTGCGGTCATTTTATTGACAAAAAATCTTTTTCTAATTGTATTATCTTATTTTCTTTCCTGGACACTATTACGATTTATCTTCTTTAGGATAACTATAAAAAGATTTGTTGTGTCAAAGGATGAAGACCCCAAAGCAATTCCATACGGCAAACATTTAAGCCTGATGAAGGTTATAAATACTATAGCCAGCTATATAGATCGCCTCTTTGTCTTCCACTTTTTGGGAGCAGTTCCCTTGGCTGTTTATGCCTTCGCCATTGCCATGCCTGAACAAATAAAAGGCGCGTTTAGTCTATTAGATACCCTTGCCTTCCCCAAGTTTATAGGACGAAATAGCGAAGAGATAAAAGCTTCTTTTAAAAAGAAAGCCTTAAGATTATTTTTGTTGGGAGGGGTCGTTATCGGTGCTTATATCTTAGCTGCTCCTTTTATTTTTAAAACTTTCTTCCCTCGATACGAGGAGGCCGTCTTCTATTCACAGCTTTTTGCCTTATCAATGCTCAATCTAGCGCTATTCCCAGCAACAACAGCATTGAGAGCCAAGAAAAATGTAAAAGGATTATACATCAGTAACTTCGTCACCCCCATTTTCCAAATTATTACCATGCTTGTTTTCATTCTCTGGCAAGGGTTGTTAGGGCTGATTATAGCCAGGATCATTTCTAGATTTTTTGGTAGCTTTTTGGACACTTATTTATTCTTCAGATCTCCTCCTGATAATATTGAAGAACCTTTCTTACCTGCCCCTCCAAAGTAAATTCTGCCGCGACCACATCATAACCAGCTTTTCCAAACCTTTCTGCTTTTAGACGGTCATCGAGTAATTCCTTAATTCTCTTCTCTACCTCCTCTATATTAAATGGATTAATCAAAAAGCCAGTTACTTTGTCTTTAACTATTTCTTTTGTTCCCCCAAAACAAGTTCCTATAACAGGCTTACCACATGCCATTGCCTCCAAATTAACCGTGGGGAATGGGTCAAGATAAAGAGATGGTGTTACCACCACATCGCTTGCATGATATCCGGCAATTAGTTCACCCCCTGAGATCCATCCGGTAAGAACGACGTTTTTGCCAATCCCTATCTCTTTGGCCAATTTGATCATTTTTTTTGAATAATCATTAGGTCGGCCTAAAACTAATAACACTGCTTCCGGAATTGCTGCCACCACTCGCTTCGTGATTCTAATGATCTTCTCTCCGCCCTTCGGCTCACTCAGTCTTCCGCCAAATAAGATCACTTTCTTTTTGTTTAAATTAAATTTATTTTTGAATTCCAGTACAGCCTGATCCGTAGCTTGCCACTTTTTAACATCTATTCCGTTACGAACGACTTCCACATTATCGAGACCATTTTTATTTAAAGCATCTTCAAGCGCCTGACTCACTGCAAAAATCTTATCAACATATTTTAGATAATATCTAATCATTAAATTTCTAAACGGGTTGTAGCGCCTCTTATACTTTTTAAGCTGCGACCAAGGGTCAGCCCTCTCGGCCGTGGCCGACTTGCCGTAATGGAACAGCATCGTGTCATGAGCTGTTAAAAAAACTTTAGCGCCGTTTTCTTTGGCTATCTTGAGACAGTGATATGAGAGATGATAATGAATGTTATGAGCATGAACCACATCCGGGTACCACCCATTTATTATTTTCCTGACATGCGCGACAATAGACGGATTACAGAGGCCCCGATAAGCTCGCCAACGCTCGTGATAATCTGAATACAATTTATGCACCTCAAGACCATTATATTCTGTCCTGCCTGCTTTTTGTCTGTCTCTGACAGTAGTAATAACAGCGACCTCGTGTCCCGCCGCTACAAGAGCCTTGGCCAGATTAAATGCCACCATTCCAGCCCCGCCGTAACTTTGCGGAGGAAAATCATCTGATAAAAATAAAATTTTCATAAGACTACTTTTTTCTTGCTACTATATAAACATTGGCGTAAACCTGATCATTTCTAACAAAATCATCAAGATAGAAACAAACCTTTTCCAAATAACGAAGGAACCTCTCCGACCACAAACCACGCCGGGTTTTCTTATACGGACTGAAGTAGACCTGCTTGACGTATTCGAAGAAAACCATAAATGTCTTACCATACGGCTGGCATTCAACTATTTCAAAATCGTCTTGGAAAAGAGATTTCATCCCTTCTTGTGTGTATCTGAAGTAATCCTCTGGATCTGCGTGATAAGGCGCCATGAAGGGCGCAGTCAACAGACATACTCCATCTGTCTTTAAAATACGGCTGATTTCCGCCACCATCACCCATGGTCTTTTAACATGTTCTAAAACTTGTGATGAGATAACGGTATCAAAGCTTTCATCCTCAAAGGGCATTTTTAACACATCCCCCACCACATCTATCTTTCCTCCGGGCGTACTATCGAAAGCTACATACTCTGATGCATGTCCTTTTATAATAGAGCGATATTTGGCTGACCCTGCACCCATATCAATTGTTCTGCCTTTTATATAATGCTTGAGATGCATCAATACATCCCTTGTTCTGTTCAGTTTGTGAGTCATTTATATTTCAATTCTACTTGATGCCGTCCACCAGATAAAGGTAGTGCCATATAGATATGGTTAGCCTTCAATATCTCCGTCTCGACACTATCCACATAGACATGCCAGCCAGGCAACCAAGCATTGCCGATGAAAAGCAGGGCATCTCTATCCAGATTGACTTCAAAATTTATAGAATCGTGACCGTAGTTTTGAGACAAAATTGCTTCCTCTGTTATGGAAATTTTTCCGTCCTGGTTCTCTAACTTGTCCATTGTTACCTGGAAACTATCATCTCCGCTTAATATTGACTCATCAGAAGTCACGAAATTCCTAGGCCAATAGCCAGCTAACTCGTAAATACTGACTTTGGTTTTGCACTCGCCAACCTCTTCCGAAAAAACTTTTTTGAAATCTGGATCGTTAATCTCATAAGCAGATATTACATATCTGACATTCATAGATTTCAGGATATTTTTCCTTACGACAAACTTTTTAAGCCTCTTTTCCATCGGGATACTTTCCCATGCTAGCGAGTAGTCTGCAGTAGTATGTTCCGAGCCGAGGTAACCGATCATTTCCGCCACGGCCAGAGGCATATACGGATCATAGCCATCGATGGAATCTAGGCCGTATTGCAGGTTAATGCTCGGCGTCAGAAGCTCTTTTTGTAGAGACAGCTCTTCAGAAATATCCTTACTGGAACATTCCACTCTTAAATTGTTATATATGATAATGCCGGTAAAAGGAGTAAAGATCCGAAATTCTTTTTCATCTTTAGAGTCAGATAAAATGAACCTGGCCGACATGGGAACAGACAATAATTCTTCTTTGCTTACAGAATTGAAATGTCGAGCATAGACAAATGTGAAATTTAAAGAAACGACAATTAAGGCTAGAGTTAGGAAAATCTCGGTACTAAATTTATTCATTCTTTTTAGAAGAAGGAAAGACAAAATGGCAAAGATAATAAAAATTAAAATATCCCACTGAAAAATGAAGACACTGGCTAAAGAATGGTCCAGATATTGTCTAACCAGGTTAAGATAATGTTCCTTCGGCAATCCGGCCGTGTCGCTATACAAATTATTTAGAAAGTAGCCGTTGAGAAAAAACAGAATCTTTTCCGTAAAAAACACTTTAACGATGGAGCCCACGGTAATTATTGGAGCCAGGATATACAGAAAAACTTTTTTAATAATGTTTAAATATGGGTCCAGTTTTTTAGAAACTTCCTCCTTGTTCTCTGTGATATATTCCAGAACAAAACCGACAATAACGGCGGCAGCTAGATTCCCAATAAACATTATCCTTGAGCCCACCCTGAGAGAATCAAAAAACGGTATCTGATGCAATAAAAATCCTATGGGTGAATATTTTATGGAAGCCAAAAGACAGAAAACAAAAGTGCTAAGATATAAATAAAAATGTTTATTTTTTATCTTTCTAAAAACCAGAAACGTAAAAATTAGCAAGATAAAGGGCAGAATACCCACATATAAATTAGGAGATCCGGTCTGGATAATTGGATTTTTAAAGAATGGAAGAATGTAGTGTACTAGACCCTGTAGCGGATAAGAATTGAGCCAAAAATCAGACAAACTCAATCCTTCCGCCCGGGCAGTCACTTCTTTAAAACTAATAATAGCCCAGATTTGCGGCCAGCCTATAATTAAAGAGACCCCGTACACTGTAACTAAATTAACCAGTTGCTCTAAATAACCCTTTAAGCTTTTTTCTAAAAAAGCCCAGTATAAATAATAAACAGCCAAAAAAGCATGGATATAAAGGACAAATTGGGAATGACCCGACAGCCAGCTAGCCCCTAAAAATATACCTGTCAGAGTGAGAAACAAGAATTTATGCTTCTTTTGCCTAACAAATTCGGCAAAGTACAAAACTGCCGGCAAGATGAAGTAGTAGTTTGTATTGGTTAGAGTTGTGAACCACGCGATCATCTGCCCGGAAAAGATAAAAATGGTAGAGACAATAGCAGAAACCAAAGGACTAAAGCCAATTTTTTTTGAATAAAAATAAGCAAAAACATAAGCTAAAAAGATGTTTATGATTATCAGAAATCTATAAGTATCGAATGCATCAAAAAAAACAAACGTCAAATCATAAATGGGGTAAAACCATCCAGCGATGACAGAAACCGGCAGAGGAAACCCTGAAAGTATCTGCTGGTTAATAAGCGGCTGCCCTTTCGATATATAATCCAGATATTGATAAAGAACGCGCGCGGTATCCCCGTCATATAGAATGCGGCCGCCGAAAAGCACATCTCGAAATAAAAAAATCAGCGGCAAGAAAGGCGCGGCTAGTGCGAGTTTCTTCAATCTCTCTTCGGTAAACACGGTAACCATATTAACCTATTTTCCAGGTAATAAAAGAGTATAATGGCAGATCATGAGCATCCCCAGGCAGGCAGTGAAATACGTCATTTCAGGCGGTCTTGCTGTCGTGGCTAACCTCGTAGTTTTATATGTCTTAACTGAATTATTCGGAATATGGTATATAACATCGGCGGCGATCGCATTTGTTTTCGCTTTTTTTACAAGCTTCACTCTTCAAAAACTCTGGACATTCGAGGACAAGGGTATGACTTTTGTCCATCGACAAATTATACGGACCGTGGGAGTGACAACTGTTAGTTTAGGAGTAAATGTCGTTGGAATTTATTTTTTGGTAACAAAGTTGGGAATGTGGTATATGCTAGCCCAAATAATAATACTGGGGCTAATAGCAACGGCTAGCTTTTTTGTATACAAATATCTAATCTTTACGTCCAATAACAACAGCTGAAATCCCGAAGGGAAAATTGACATATTTAAGCAATACTGACTCTAAGAAAAAGATGCCATACAGGATTTTATTAACTATCCAAATATCATTGATAACATTACGGCTTACCTCGTTTTCCAATTTCATTGGCAGATGAAAGCCCTTCATGAGCAACTTGACTAAGAATACCGGTGGGAATAGAAAAGTGTTGAAATAAGATGATTTAAAGACAGAAAAACCGCTTCTCTCGATTTTCGATTTTAATTCGTGTAACCGATATCTTCGATAATGGTGGAAGAAAATATCGGTAGGACCCCATAAAAACTTAAAAGCCGGTACCGTGACGATGACCGTTCCGCCCGAGCGGAGTACGCGCCTCATTTCAGCTATCGCGCCGATATCATCTTTAACATGCTCTATCACATCAAGAGCAAGGACGACGTCAAACTGATCGTTTGCATGCGGGATACAGAGAGCATCGCCTTGTTCTATGTTTTTGATGCCTCGTTTTTTACATAAGTTTACAGCTCTTTCCGAGACATCAACTCCGTAATATTCTCCTATGGCTTCAATCTCCTTGGCCATGGCACCTGTCCCGCAACCAAGGTCTAAAATTTTTTGTTTCATACTGGAAGCACGGCTGTACTTTTTAATGAGACTGAGTGCGATTTTTCTTCTTCCTTTGTCCCACCAGTGATTCAGCTCACTTTCATACATTAACTCATAAGCGGAATCTTCCATAAAACTATATCTTTGATTGTATTTTTACTTTTTGCCGACGACAATCCAGCCACTGTTATTGGAAGGACGATAAATATCAAATTCTTTAAGCCCGATATTGCTTACCAACTCTCTTACTTCTTCCTTTGTCCAATAATTGGCAACTTCTGGAATCATTTGGTCAAAGGTATTCAGGTGAATAAACCAGTAAGGCATCTCTGATAGTTGTTTAAAATACGAACCCGGACCTTTAAATATCTTAACAAAAATCCAAAGAGGTATAGAGAAAAGATGCGCAAATACATGGACTAATGGCAATGGCAATCTTGAGGTAATATATTTTCTAAGCGGGTTAAGAAACCACAGGAGCCATCCGAAACCCTCATAACCGTACACCCATATCAAGAAGGTTCCTTCCGGCTTGAGCGCCTTGACCATATTAGAGACAGCCAATTTGGGATATTCAAGATGGTGAATGACGCCGATGCTGAAAACGAGATCGAATTCATCTCTCCATTTCATGTCAAAAGCACTTTCAAACAAAACCTCCGCATTTTTAAATTCCTTCAGGGTATTGCGCGCGGCCGCGACAGACCGGCCGTCGTAATCAAACGCCACCACGCTTGCCGCTCCCCACTTCAAAACCCAGTAACTTAATCTGCCCATGCCGCAACCGACATCCAGAACTCTCTTGCCTTCAAAATCTTCCGGTGTTAGCGGTCCAATCCAGTTTATTAGCCAGTCTTCATAAAATGACACCGGTCTGCTGTATCTGTTCCATTGATAGCCGAACCTTTCGCTCGTTACAGACATAATTGGTGATTATAATCATTTTCTCTTATACTATCAAGTAATGGAGAAATACCTCATTGTAAATGCCGATGATTTCGGATTAAGCGCGGAAATAAACGAGGGTATCATAGATTCTTTCAAGAACGGCTGCGTTACCAGTGCTTCCATAATAACGACGGAAGATAATTTTCATGATGCCATAGAGAAAATAAGGGCAAATCCGCTATTGGACATAGGTATACATTTAAACATTTTTAGAGGCAAAGCTAAAAACAGCCTGCTGTCGCTTTTTCTAAAAAGACTATTTGATAAACAAAGATTAAGAAAGAAAATCTACGTAGAGTTTGAAAACCAAATCAAAAAAGCTATCGACCAGAAAATAATCATAAGCCACTTGGATACGGAGAAACATTTGCATATATTCCCCTTTATCTTGGAAATAGTGCTTGACTTGGCCCAGAAATACAATATTAAAAGCGTGCGCTTCCCTTTTGAAAAAATGGTTTTAAAAAAAATCAGCCCTAGACAACTACTAAAGATATTTTTCAGTCATTTGTTTTATAAAAAATGTTATTCATTATTTGATCAAAGTGGAATTATCCATCCAGATTTCTTTTATGGAGTCTCATTGAGTAACAGGTTTTCAGTAGACAACTTAAAGAGATTTGTGGATAATCTTAAACCGGGTATTAGCGAGCTATCTTGCCACCCGTCCTATAGAACGCAGTATATCTCATCTTTTATAGACAGTAGTAATCGTGATGAAGAGCGAGAAACCCTAACCAGTCCAGAACTCTTAAGTCACATAAAAGAGAGGGATATCGTTCTGGTCAACTATGGAGTTTTCAACACCCACAACTAATATGGATAATGTTCTCAAGAAAGTAAGTATCGTTATACCAATGCACAATGAAGAGGGAAACGCCATGGCCCTTTACGGTGAATTAAAAGAAGCCATGGCTAAGGAAAACAGAGATTATGAGATCATTTTTGTAGACGACTATAGCTACGACAATACATTTAAAATACTGGAGGATATTTTTAAAAAAGACAAACACGTCCAGGTTATCTCTTTGATGGGAAATCAGGGCAAGGCAGTAGCTCTTAATGCTGGGTTAAAACATGTCTCTGGTGACATCGTCCTCATCATGGATGGTGATGGCCAACATAATCCAGCTTATATTCCAGAATTTATTTCAGCTATACAGGAAGGTTATGATGTCGCTAGTGGTTGGAAAAAAGAAGACAAAGGAAGAAGTAAATTCAAATCTATTCTCCACAATAATATCAACAGGATCATTGGCAAAATTATGGGGGTAAAGATGAAATATTTTGGAGTAGCTATGAAAGCCTATCGGAAAGAGTTAATTCAGCGTCTAGAGCTCTCCGGTGACCTGCATAGGTTCGCCGGCGTGATGGTTTATTATAAAGGAATTAATATCAAAGAAATTCCAATCAAAATTCGGGCTAGAGAAAATGGCTCCTCAAAATACAGTTTTGGGAAGATAGTAGGAAAGGTCTTCCTGGATATCGTCTTGGTCAAGTTCTTAACAAAATATTCGAGGACGCCATTCAAAATTTTCGGACCCATAGGCTTTATCTTAGGCATACTCGGAATATTAGGGGTAGGATACATCGCCATAAATAAATACTTCTTTGGTATATCTGCTTTTTATGATATATCCATCTTACTCCTCTCAGCTGTTGCAATCATCATAGGTATCCAGTTTATCTTTTTCGGATTAATTGCTGAACTAATTTCTCGTATCTACTACAACCCTGATAACAAGGCGACAGTTCTGATAAAAACTTCCCTTAAACACTAGTTTTATTCAAAAATTTATCTGCCCATAGTTGAAAAGTAAGGAGCGTCCAAAGTTTTTTGTGATTATTTCTCTTCCCGGAAAGATGCTCTACAATAATCTTTTGGACACGGTCCGGGTTAAATATTTTTTGTCTCGTAATCCTCTCTCGTGAAAGCATGTCCAGAAGCAGAGGTTTCAAATCTTTTTTAAGCCATTCGGAAACCGGCACGCCGAAACCTTTCTTTTTTCGATAAACAATATTTTGTGGTAACTTATCTTTCATTAATTCTTTCAAAATATATTTAGTGATAAATCCATGGAGTTTATATTCATAAGGAAGAGTGATTAGAAACTCCACAATCTCTGTGCCCAAAAATGGTGCACGCACTTCAAGCGCATAACACATGCTTGCACTATCTGTCTTAGCCAACAAACAGTCCATCAGATAAGAATGCAGATAACTATTTAAGATATCCTGGGGGAGATGGGCATCACCACTTGGATAAGGATAAACTTTGACCATCTCTTGGTAGGTGTCTGGTATCAGGAGATCTGGGAGTTCCTCTTTACTAAAGGCCTGGAGCCACCGGCCATGTCTTTCTAAAGGCGCGAAATTAGCGCCTTCGATAAATTTTTGCAATTTGAAGGAAAGACTGAAATGTTTATCAGACGCCGGCAGAGAGTTAATAAGCGGTTCAATTAAACGATCCCTGATACCGGAAGGAATACTTTGGTATAAGGAAACTAACTTATCTGCTTGAAAAGTGTTATACCCAGCCAAAAGCTCGTCTCCCCCATCACCCCCCAGAGCCACTGTTACTCTTTGTCGAGTGAATTTTGAGAGAAGAAGTGTAGGAATAATGGTAGGGTCAGCCAGAGGTTCTCCCAAAACTGAGACCGATTCGAGGAGGACATTAAGAGAGTCTTGAGCAGTTACTCTTTGGTGATAATGAGCTGTTCCCAAAAAAGTTGCCACCTGCTCGGCATAAGCAGATTCGTCAAAAGACTCTTCCTCAAACCCGATAGAAAATGTCTTAATCTTCTGACTAGATGCCTTTTGAGCATAATAAGCGATTGTGGAACTGTCTATCCCCCCGCTTAGGAAAATTCCCACCGGCACATCGGCGGCTAACCTGTCACCAATGCCTTTTTCCAGCAGTTTATCAAAGCCGCTTAATGCTTCTTCGAAAGAGATGCTAGCGGCTCCAGCAGGAATATTCCAGAAAAACTTTTTCCCGACTCTCCCTTCTCGATACAAGAGATAATGTGCCGGTTCCAGTTTATATATTCCCTTAAAAATGGAGCGCGGCGTCGGCACATATTCTCGAGTCAAATATTGCGCCAAAGATTCCAAATCAAGCTCGTGTTTAACTAAAGGATGCGCCAACAGAGTGCCGGGTTCAGAGCCAAAGACGAAAGTATCATCGAATATACCCCAGTACAACGGCTTCTCCCCTATCCTATCCCGGGCCAAAAGTAATGTTCTCTTTTTAAAGTCATAGATGGCAATAGCAAACATGCCATCCAATTTTTCAAAACAGTCCTCACCAAATTCTTCATATAAGTGCAGTACCACCTCAGTATCTGATTTGGATTGGAAGTGATATTTCTGCTCTAAATTAAAATTTTTCTTAAGCTCTTTGAAATTATAAATCTCTCCATTGAAGATGATGGCCACATCTTTCCTATCATTCCACATTGGCTGGTGCCCTGCCGGACTTAAATCAAAAATACTTAAACGCGTATGCCCGAAACCCACCCCGTCTTTCAAAAAATGACCGCGATCATCTGGCCCGCGATGCCGGATGACATCCGTCATGGTTAATAAGTCCTTTTGACTGCCCTTACCGACAAATCCACTAATTCCACACATATTATTTATTTATATTAGAAATATTATTACTCCCGTCAATTGAGCTATCGATTAGAACTTTCATTATTGCTTTATTATGTCAGAGATTAACAAATCTATCTCATTATTTACAATCGATACAGGAGTGCACTTGGCTTGGCGCTTGACCTCTTCAGTATCGTAAACGCGGGCATTCATGACGAAAAGCTCCGGGCCCTTGCGCGAGGGCACGATCACTTTGTGGAAACGGCTAATCGGAGGTTGCTCATTTTCATCCACAGGGCCGACAATATCTATTGTTGGTACCCCAAATGCTTCCGCAATATAGATCGGCCCCGTATCTGCTGAAATAAAAAGCTTGAGTTTAGAGATAAAAGCCTTTGTCTCTTCAATGTTAAGTCTGCCAACCAAGTTAATAACTCTGGTATCATGGCCTAAATGATTGAACATAACATTCGCCTCTTCATTATCATTTGGACCACCGATAATAACGACCGTAGCCTTATGTTTATCGCTTAAATGATCCGCCACTGAAGAAAATTTCTCCGCGGGCCATTGCTTTATTCGGTTTCCAGCCGAAGGTGATATACCGACAGGAAAATCCACACCATCGATGAAAACAGAGACTGACTCTGCCGCTTTCTCTGAATAATACAGGTGTTTTTTGGTGTCATCAGTGAAGACTCCTATCGGCTCCAAAAGCTTCAAGTACTCCCTGGGAGCATAGGATCTCATCCGGTGAGGCTTTGCTATGACTAATTTTCTCAATAAACGATATGATCTCGTTTCATACGGACTCCAGCCGTTTTCTATCCTGGGAGCCGAAATCATTGGAATATTTGCGAGAAGAATAAGCGACAAGGCATCAAAACCGGGTGCAGTTACACATCCAAAATCGAATTTTCCTTTTTTTATATCATTCAAAATGGAAAAAGGATATTTCTTATCCCACACGATATACTCGTCAACATCACGATTCCCCGCCAAAAGTTCCTTATTGACGACATTCCCCACCACAGTAATCCTGGCTTCGGGATAGGTTTTTTTGACCGCTCGGAACATTGGCGTGGTGCAAACCATGTCTCCCAATTTTGCCAACTGGATAATAAGAACTTTGGGAGAATTTACCCGAGGCTGATTCTTTGGCTTCTGGCGGAAATAACTTAAGAAATAGCAGGTTGCCAAGATTAGGACTATCCTAAAAAAAATTTTCATTTGTTAAGATACTTTTTTAACTCTTCAAGCGTCACAGCCGTAGTGCCACGCTTCGTGACAGAAAGAGTGCTGACAACATTGGCAATCTGAGCAGACCTTTCCGGAGATTGGCCCGCTGCAATTAAGATAGAGAGAGCGGCCAGAGCCGTATCACCCGCGCCAATACCGTCTCTTTTGACGACCCTCAAACCTTTTATATCCAAATAATTCTTGTCTTCCTTTTTACACAAAAGCATTCCTTTAGCCCCTCGTGTAACCAGCACATGGGCACCCAGCATAGAAGATATCTTACTGGCAGCGAGCCTTAAATTGTTTGTACCTGCCATCTCCACTGCTTCATTGTTGTTTGGCTTTACAATAGTCACCCCCTTAAACCAAAGCATATTTTGCGGCTTTACATCAGCAATGATTGGGATTTTATTTCTGACCGCAAGACGAATAATTGCATGGACCAAATGCTTAGATAATGTCCCCTTCTTATAATCGGAGAGAACAATGGCATCGTAGGATGAAATACGTTTTTGTATCAATTGAAAAAGTTTTTTGGAAAGAACCGGCGCGACCATCTTGTCAGTTTCCTTGTCGAGTCTGATGAGATATTTACTGTTTCCGAAAATTCTGGCCTTCAGTGTAGACATCCGTTTCTTATCCACCAGAATATGACTTTTTATCTTTGACTTGACTAGTAATCGATTAATCGTTTTGCCAATATCGTCTTGGCCAACAATAGAAAAAAGTTCTGGCTTACTGCCAAGAGCTTTGATATTGACAGCTACATTTGCTGCTCCACCCAAGATATCGTTCTCTTTATGCCAAAGCACAATTGATGCGTCAGCTTCGGGAGATTTCCGGGTAACTGTGCCTTCAAGGAAACGGTCCAACATTATATCTCCTACAACTGCAATCCTTTTATTGTGAAATGAACCAAGCCCCCTCTGATCACTAGTGTCCATAAGAGGCTATGATAGTATAAATGCTGCAATGATAAAAGCCTATTTAGAAAACTAGTCAGATCCCCCGCCGTAAGCTTTAGCGATGCGATCAATGATATTAGTTGTCGACTGGATCCGGCCAGGAACAATTACCACTCTACCACCATTCTTGCGAACAGTCGCTGTTTCAATAAGAGTCTCTGAATCATAGTCTCCACCTTTGGTATGAATCGCTGGTTTTATTGACGCTAATAAATTTACCGGATCTGGTTCGTTAAAAATAGTTACATAATCAACACAAGCCAGCGCTGCAATGATTTCTGCACGCTGAGCTTCAGGTATGATAGGGCGAAGGTCGGATTTGTACTCTTTAACTGAAGAATCGGAGTTTACCCCGACAATAAGCACGTCTCCGAGAAACTTGCTCTGTTCGAGCATTCTTTTCTGACCAATGTGCAGAATATCAAAAGCACCGTTGGTTGTAACGATTTTTTTTCCTTGTCCTTTAAACACTTCAATAATAACAAGAAGTTCCTCCAGAGACACCACTTTTTTTGAAGTATCCATGTTTAAGTGATAAATTCAATAATTTTTTGAGCCCTCTTTTCCCAAGTGTAATCATTTACTTTCGACAACGCTCTTGAGGCTTTTTCATCAGATTCTCCTTTGTGTGCTAATACGTATTCCATGATCCGAGCTAGGTTTTCTGGGTCATCCAGTTTAAAAAAGTTGGCCATCGAATCATCCAGCACCTCCCGTATTGATGGCAAATCGGAAGCGATAATCGGAGTGCCGCTGGCCATGTATTCAAACATTTTTAACGGAGACATGTAAAGCGAGAAGTGTTTGGTGGAGGGATAATTCATAACCAGGATGTCAGACAACTTTAAATACATTGGAATATCTTTGTGAGGAACGAACATCACCAAAGAATAGTTCTCTTTGCCAATATCCCCTTTTCCCATCAGTTTCTCGAGCCCGGAGACTTCTGATTTGTTTACACCAACAATGAGTAGAAACAGGTTTGGATATTTCCCCAGCAAGCAAGAAAAGGTGGAAATCAGTTCATCTACCCCCTTCTTGCCTCCCATCGTTGTGTATTTGCCTATATACGAGACAATGAAAGCCTCTCGGGGCAAGCTGAGTTTCTCTCTAAGTTCAGTTTTAGGTGTCGAAATCTCAAAATCTTTTAAGCTAACCCCGTCGTGGGCGACTAGAATTCTTTCTTCTTTCACTCCGCGAGACATCAAAAATTTCTTTAATCCAGAGGAAATGGTTATTAATCGAACATGGCTATTCATGACTACATTAACGAGAGGGTTCAAAGCATTGGTGTGTATTTCCAAATAAATATTACTCTTAAACAAGCTCGCGATAAACACGAACAACTCATCTCGAGAGTAGTAAATATCGGCTCTATAAAAGAGGATCATGATTATAGAAATGAAGGTGAATGTGATTTTTTGTACCCAGAATCCTAGCCAACCAAAACGAACTAGATCAAGGGAAGGAATTTTGACGATTTTAAAATTTCTCTTGGTATGGAAATGATCAAATGGATCAGCTTTTATGATGTTATACCTGGTGGGTACCCATAACTCAACCTCAGTTCCAGAATCAGCGAAAGCTTCACACATTTTCATTATCTGGACCCCGTGAGCTTTACCTGTTGGAATACGGACATTCGCCACATAGACAAGTTTCATAAATATTTGACTTTATTATACATCAGTTTTATAATCATCGCAATAAAGTATGAGAGAGGGAAAAATGCTCGCTATTTTTGAAGAAATTCAAAATCAATTTAATCATGCCAACGGTGGTGTATATATTCATATTGATGATTTTAAAAACTTTTATATGCCACTAATAAATTACTATATAAATGATAGAGAGAGAAGAAGCATAGATTCATATATTATCGGCATTCAGGGACCACAAGGTGTTGGTAAAACTGTTTTTGCAACGCTGGCAAAAACTTTTCTAAAAGCCGCTGGTTATAGAGTAGAAACTATTTCTATCGATGATTTTTATAAGTCGAATGACGAACGTCTTAAAATCTCAAAAAAATATATTGGGAACCCTTTTTATCAAATTTCAAGAGGAATGCCAGGTACTCACAACCACGAATTATTATTTGAAACGCTTAAAAAAGCTAAGGCCGCTGAAAATTTTTTTATCCCCAGGTTTGATAAGTCGCTTATATCAGGCAGGGGGGATATAGCTAAAGATAGTACAACAATAAACAAACAACTACACTTTTTGATACTTGAAGGTTGGTGTATAAATATGCCCTCAAGAGAGGATAAATTTTTATCTTCAGTAAAAAAGAATGGGTACGTAAAAAGCATATTTAACAATATAGATCCTGGGCGCGAACACTTTAAATTAGTCCTAAAATATCTTAAAAAATACCAAAAAATATGGCATATTTTAGACAGTAAGACTTTTATATTTGCAAAGAATATCTCGTGGACAACAGATTGGCGCAAAGAACAGGAAAAAAAACTAGTAATGTCAAAGGGTCAAGGTATGAGTGACAAAGAAGTAAACCGATTTGTGAAACCTTTTATTCCTTTTAGTTATTTTATCTACAAGGAACTAGTTCGAAACAATAACGAAAATCATTGTTTAATAGAAGTTGGGCGTGATCATACCCCTAAGAGAATGTATATGCCATCCAAAAAACAAAATCTAAAATTTATATGAAGGCACTAATCACATCAGCAGGGCTTGGGTCTAGAATTCCTGAGCTTAAAAATACAAACAAGTCCTTGATAAAGATTGGTAATAAAACTTTAATTTCTCGCGCTATAGATTCGTTAAACAGCCGTGGCATAAATGACATATATGTGATTACCGGCCACAATGCAAAAAAAGTGGAAAAAGAGATTACCGATAGAGCAACTCCCATTTTCAACCCTTTTTACAAAACATCAGGCATAATCGTTTCTATGTGGCTTGCAAAACAATTTCTTGAAAAAGAAGACTTCATCTTCATGACCAACGACGTACTATTCGACCCAAGACTTATCGATAGGTGTCTTATGAGCAAAAAAGATATAGTCATACCCATAGAGAGAAAGGAGGGCTACACTAAGGAAGATTCTAAAGTTATAGTACGAAAAGGTATGATAATAAAAACGGGTAAGAATCTGCCACTATCAAAAACGAGTGGAGAATTTGGACATATGGCGGTGTTTAGTAAAAAAGGAGGCCAGCAGCTATTTAACAAGATAGAGTCATTTATTCTGGAGGAAAAAATAAATTCTTACTTAATGGATGTTTTCAACGCTTTAATCGAAGATGGGGTACACTTGTACCCCGTTGATATCACCGGCATCCCAAGAATAGAAATAGATTATATGATGGATTTAATAAGTGCACGAAAAAAAATATTTCCGCTAATAAAATGACATCCGAAAAAGATTTCATAATAGGAAGAAAAGACGCAAGGCCGGAAAAATACGTGGTGGTTAAATATAGATTTCAAACTCCTGGCAATTTTATAAATGCAGCGGTAGATTTATCAAAAGAACAAAGTTTCTCCTCTATCGAAGACCCTATAAAAGAAAAGGAGCTTATCAAAAGATTTGCAGCAAAAGTGATTTCAGACTCCGTAGTGGAAACAAATATCAAAAGAATTCCTGACATGCCCTCTTATATATATTCCCAAAAGGACGGACCATTTATAACGCGCGAAGTAGAACTTGCCTTTCCTATAGAGCTTTTTGGAGACAGTTTGGTGCTTCTTTTAGATACAGTAATAGGTGAAGTGCATAATATAGCTAAATTCACCGGTCTTAAGGTGTTAGATATAGAATTTCCTAGAAGCTGGAATAAAAAGTATGGCGGACCTGTATTCGGGATAGAAGGCATTAGAAAAATAGTTGGTAAAAAAAATGGCCCCCTGCTTATCAGCCCGGTTAAACCCTGTGTTGGCTTATCTCCCGATGAATTTGCTGGGCGTGTTAAACGATGTTTGATGGGGGGATTTGATGGCGTAAAAGACGATGAGCTGCTTCTTGACCCCCCTTATTGCCCATTCAAAGAGCGCGTAACCAAGACAATGAGAACGGTAAAAGAGGTTGAGAAAAAAACGGGGAGGAAAAAAATCTATTTCGCGCATGTGGGAGGAGATATTGATAAAATAGATGGTCTTGTTAAATTTGCGCTAAGCAAAGGTGTTGGGGGAATTATGTTCTCTCCTCTTGTCAATGGTATCGATATAATAAGAAAATACAAAGGTAAAGTTCCAATTATTGCTCACAATAATCTTACATATGGTATGTCTAGGCATCCATTAAATGGCGTATCTTTTCATTTGCTTATGAAAATTCAACGCCTTTGCGGAGCAGATATGGTAATTTGTCCCGCGCCTGATAGAAGTTTTTATGTCATGGATATAGAAACCCATAAGAAGAATGTACAGGCATGCACTATGGACAATGGGATGCGGAAAACTTTAGCCGGTCTTTCTGGATCACAAACCCCAGAAACATTATATAATCACTATAAAATTTTAGGACATGATGATTATGCCATATGTCCAGGAGCTGCGGTGTACGAACATCCCATGGGAATAGAGGCGGGTGCTACAAGTTTCGTTGAGGCAGTTGATGCGCTCAATAATGGTATCCTGCTTAAAAAATATGCAAAAAACCATGAGGCCTTACGAGTATCGATGAGTCACTTTGTAAAGAAAGGATGATTATGAAGCCAGAATTATTCTTAAGCTTAAGACAAAAAATCATTCTTGTCGGTGGGGATCATCATGCACGCGACCTTTCAGAAGTTGCTTATAAATATCTTAAGAAACAAGGTTTAAATGTAAAAATGGTAACCTATAATGAAAAACTCTATGATTACATACATCAGGCAAATCTAGTAGCAAAAAAGGTTAGCGCCAACCCCGGTAAATACTGTGGCATAGTGGGCTGCAACAATGGCTTCGGAGTGACGACTGTGTGTAATAAGTACCCGTCAGTATATGCCGTTAGATGCGACAACCAGCAACAGGCTAGAAAAGCTAGAATTATAAATTATAGCAATGTACTCACCTTTGGTGCCTCTTTTCAAAACGAACAAAAAATTAAAAAGATCATCGACCTCTGGCTTTGCACAGACTTTGAATTAAGCAAAAAAAACACAAGCAGATTGAAACGTTTATTCAAAATAGAACAGAAACTCAACAAAAGTTTCAGACATTAAATTAATGATTTCAATAATTTTTAGCAAGATAACAACTTTCTCAGAGATTCTTCTAGGTTGGATTATTTACCCACTCTCTTTCTTAACCCCACGCTCTGACAAAATATGGGTTTTCATAGGATGCCGACAAAGTAAAGAGCGAGAGCTCTTTGCTGACAATTCGAAATATATGTTTCTTTATGTAGCACAAAATATTCCAGATATTAGGACTATTTGGATAAGTGGCGACAACCAACTGCCAAAAGTTATTAGAGGATTGGGTTATAAAGCGTATTACATATACAGCCTCCAGGGTGTCTTTTACTCTCTGCGTGCTGGCTACACTTTCGTTGACGCGTTTGTGCAGTTTAGCAACTGGAAATTCTGTGGCAGTACGAAGGTTATCCAACTTTGGCACGGAAAAAGTATGAAGAAAACCGCTTATGCAAGTCCTTACAGTTTACCTGCCGCCAGCAGACTTATTTCACCCAACCTTTTTAAAAATTATGAGTATGTTATCGCTGCATCTGAATATGCGGGCAAAATGATATCCACTGTCTTTAGAATCCCCATGGAAAAAGTCTTAATTACCGGCTTGCCCAGACACGATGTGATGTTTAAAAAAATAAAAGGATCAGAAATCGACAGTGTTCCTGTCTTAGAGGATAAGGTCAAATCTCTTAAAAAAGCTGGGATAAATAAAATAGTTTCCTACGCACCAACATTCCGTCCTAATGCGACCAACCCATTATTTGAGAATCTTAAAAAAGGCATAGATACGTTCCAATTGGATTTAAAGATGTTGGATAGACTTTTCAGAAAGCAAAATTCTCATCTCTTCATCACACTTCATCCTAAATTTTCTTTGGATAATTACGGCACCGATGAATTCAGGAACATAACCTTTCTGCCATCTGGTTTCGATGTTTATCTTACTCTCCCACTTTTTGACGCGCTTATCACGGATTACTCAAGCTTATTCTCGGATTTCCTTCTGTTAGACAGACCAATGGTATTTTTAGTCTATGATTTGGAGAAATATAAGGTCGAAATGGGACTCTTTGACGACTTCGATGAAATGACGCCGGGTCCAAAAGTTTTCACCAACCAGGAACTCGTAGTCGAAGTGGAGAAAGTACTTGATGGTGTAGACGAATACAAAGAGAAACGTGGCAAAATACGCCAGATTTTCTATAAAAACCCTGATGGCCATTCGGCCCAAAGATTATCAAAAATTCTTGAAGATAAACTAGATACTAAATAGACTAGTATTTCTCATAATATTCCAGATACTCTTTTGCGGTTTTTTCCCAAGTCATTAAGGCGGCGAATTTTCTAGATTCCTCGCTCAATCCTTGCGCTAACTTTTCATCACTTATAATTTTGACGATAACATCACCAGTTGCGTCCACATCTTTAGCCAGTACAAGAAAGCCATTATTACCATTTAAAACAGCATCTTCAGCTGAACTATCTTTACTTCCTATCACTGGTAGTCCATGTGAAGCAGCTTCAAGATAAACCATGCCGAAACCTTCTACATCATTCGGCGTCTCTTGTGGCATCAGGAGAAAAAGCTTGGCTCTGGAATAGACAAAGTCCAACTCGTCAGGTTTAAGGTCAGAATAGAAAAAGACTTTGTCTTTTACATCCAACTTCACAATAAGATCCAGAAGTTCTTTTTTATAGTCATTGTCACTAGGAATGCCCACGATCACGTAACTTAATCCCGGGATTTTTTCCAGAGACCTGGCGAAGGCACTAATCGAGTATTCGTACCCCTTTCTCCTTTTTATATAACCGACTGTAAGAATATAGGGCTCGGGTATATCCGGGATTTCTGAATGTTTGCCCGTAAATTCCTGCCCCAGACCGAGATTAATTGTGTGAATATTCAAATTCGGCATTTTCTCTTTAATTCTCTTAGAAATGTAAGAACTTATGGCAAAAACTTGCCTGGCTTTTCTATAGCCGAACTTTAAAAGAAAGTTCCTTAGAAAACTGTTCGGCGTAAATATGGCTCCGCTTCCCACGCCCGTCACAAAGACGGGCCGGCCCGTACCGATAGTGGCTAAGACCGCCAGGAATCCGTATGGGAAACCATCGAGAGCATGGACTAGGTCATACTTCTTCAGTACGCGCCTGATCTTGAAAAAGTTTTTCAAGATATCTCTTCTGTTTACCGAAAGGACATGACTTTCCCCTTTATCCGCGCCACTATCAGAAACGAGAAAATCAATCTGCCAATCTAGCCTTAGTTTGAGCACGGCATCAGCCAGATTCCGAGAAAAAATTCCTGACCCGGTATTTTTTTTGATGTCATGAGTAAAGTAACAAATTTTCATTTCATTTCCTCGAATAACTTTTCCATCAATAACTTCAAACTATGGTCTTCCGCCCTAAAACTCTTAAGATCAGAATTTCTTACTTCCAGTTTGGCACCACAAGCAGCTGCTTCGATTATCGTCTTATCCATACTGCCAGCAGGTGTGAAGTTGGCGTAAATTTCGTACGTTTGATAAAGCTTGAGAGCCTCTTCTTGATTCACGGGCCCGATGAATTTGATCCTATCTGAAGCTGTTCTCCTCACGAGCTCTTCATACTTTTTATCTTTCGCCAGAGCCACGCCGGCGATAGTCGCTCTAAACTTGATATCAAGAGTATTGAACCACTCAACGAATTCAAGAACCTTCTTGACCGGAGCGATGCGGCCAAGAAACAGTACGGAGTTAGGAACTCTAGACACAGATGCATCCGGCTTGAAAAAATCCGTATCTATACCGACAGGCATAAGTGTTGTTTTTTTAAAGCGAGCGGTAAAGGAATGCGGGGAGGTACAAAAGACTTTGCCTGAAAGCAATACGGCTAGACAAGTCCATAGACCACCCTTAGCATGATTTCTCCACATTGATACCTTCTTGTGCAAAAGCTTCCAAAGTAATCCACCCAAAAGCACATACTCCTGATTCATGTGAACAAACACAACATCGTAGTTATTTCTCTCTTGCCAAATATATCTATAGAACCTGAAAATATATTTAAGTTTGGACTTATTTTGTTCCTTACCTAGAGACAATACTCTAACATTTATCGGTAAACGATGTTCTCTCATTTCAAGACAAATGACTGTTACCTTTTCGCAATGCTTAGCAAACTCCTCTATCCAGCGGTGAAAGAAACCCAAAACAGGGTCATTTCTATCAACTTTTTGGGTGATGACAAGGAGTCTCATTTTATGTTGGTGGCTATACTTGCCCAATCATCCTTGATCTGGGCCAGATAATCAGCCCTTGAGATAAGCTTTATGTCAAGCGTATGCTTCATATTCGTGCGCAGATTTTCACGCTTGTAATTATTTTCTATAAGATCAACCACTCCTTGGGCAAACAATTCTGGATTGCCAACAGGATAAATGAAAGCATCCTTACCATGTTCGAGTTCCTGTGCAATACCGACTGGCGTAGTAATAATTGGTAAACCATAGAGACCAGCCTCAATAAGTGAGAGACCATAACCTTCAAAGAATGACGTCTGAACAAAAACATTGGCAGTTTTATAGAAAGAAGCGAGATCATTTTGCCAACCGACAAATTCAACTGCACCCTCAAGTTTAAATTTTTTGACTAGCGCCTTAAGATGATTTTCTTCCGGACCAGAACCTACTATGACTAGTCCAGTATCTTTAAACCTCTCTCGCACACGCGCGAGCACGGCAAGTGCGAGCGCTAGGTTCTTCTCCGGCGAAAGACGCGAGACAGTCAGCAGAATGAAATGCCAGCCATAACGAGCATGAAGGTCGAAAGCGACGCGACCTTCCTCAATTTTCTTTTTATCAACATAGATGGGAAGAATTTTCAATTTAGAATTTTCAATTTTCAATTGTTTGGAGATTTTAGATCCAAGACCTTCGGTAACGACACGGATACTATCGGCATGATGCAAGACTTTTCTTGCCATCCTTTTTCTCAAACTGTTTACAAATCCAGAGAAGTAAGGTGAAAATGGATCGGTATGAAGTTGGACCTCAAGCGGCAAGCGCCATCTCTTCTTCACCCCTAACCCAGCCCACCCACATTCGAAAGGGTCTTGCGTAGTGATCACAGATCGCCCTCGCACGAACTTGTTATCAAACACGATTTTTTTGCCAAGTCGGGCGGCATTAAACGGCCGTAAGAAGCTGGTCAGAGAATTTGTCGGATAGACCCAGACCTTTTTAGCCAGCTGTGCTTTATTTAACCCATGAGAACTGTCAGAAAGAAGCACGATATGAAGCTCTTTGACCAAAGCTCCGTATTCCTTCATCCGCTCCGAAACGACGCTTCCATGAACTAGAATATTCCTATCGCTCGAAATCATTAAAACTTTTAAATCGTTTTCCATATATCTATTATCTCATCTGCAATCTCTTTCCAAGTATGTAAAAAATTAAAGTTTTTTATCTTCTTGACTTGATTATTATAGTTATCTTTTTCACAAAGCCAAAGCACTTTATTTTTGATATCGCTTGGATTTTTGGGATTAACTATAATGGCAATATCTCTGATCCTATCCATAAGTCCATTCTCTTCAGTAATGATAAAAGGCTTGTTGTACCTTATGGCATCGAGGATAAGATTGGGGCTTATGTCCCCAAGCGAAACAAGTATCACAGCATAAGCATGGGCCAGTTTGTCCATAAACTCTTTATAGGGAGAGTTTTCTAGATGAATTTTTACCCCAACTTCCTTAAGAACATCGAGATTCTTCCAAACTAGAGGTCGAGTGCTTGCTATAAACTCTTTATCTTTCGGCTTGAAAGACTCCTCTTTGAGACCATAATAATTCTCAACGAAAAATAGTTTTATTTTCTCCAAATTGTAAGGTCTATACCATATGTCCCTCTGCCATTTTGTGCTAAAAATCAACGCATCGGTATGATGAAGGGTCCATTTCGTCATACGGAAAATAAGACGCTCTTTTTGAGACCATGTTTTTTGAGTAGTTTGGTAAAAATCCCTTAAGAGAACAAGCTCTTTGTTTCTTTCAACGTATCCTTCCCAGAGAAAGTCACCGCCAGTACGGATAATGACTTTCTTTCCAAAAAGTTTTGCAGCGCAAGTTGCCGGCCAGCCAACACTAAATGTATCGAGAATGAATATAAAATCGCACCACAAAACTTCAGGAATAATTTTTAGAAAATAGAAGAAGTGGCGAAAACCGGACGGAAGATAGCGCTCGAATCGGAAGGTTCTTACCTTTACCATATAACCCTTCTTCTCCCACTCCATCTTCACATTCTTGGCATATTGCGAGGGCCCTCCTACAGCTGGGGGGTAAATACCAGTCGCTATTAGTATCCGCATACCTATACTTTATCAAAAATCTTCTCTTTCATCTCGCTTGCAATCAAGTTCCAATCGTATTTATCTTTTACTAACTGCTGGCCATTTTCTACAAGCTTCTGACGTAGACTAGTATCATTCATGAGTCTCTCTACTTGCTCTGCAATACTCCTAGGATCATTTACCCTACAGAACAATCCTGTTTCTCCATCTCTAAGAAAATCCGGAATCCCGCCAACTGATGTTGCAATGACTGGTAAACCAGCAGCCATGGCTTCAACGAAAGAATTGCCCATGCCCTCCGAGAGCGACGGTCTAATGAAAATATCAGAAGTGTGCAAATACACAGGAATTTCCTGTGTAGATATGAACCCCAGAAATTCAACCCTGTTTTCTAACTTCAAATCTCTAACTCTTGCCCTCAAAACTTGTTCCAATACGCCAGTACCAAGAATTTTGAGCAACACGCTTTCTGGTAGAAACTTCAGAGCGTCGATGATATCCCCCACCGCGTTCTTCTCCACCAGCCGCGAAGTAGTTATGAGAGTAACAATATCTGTCCTCATTTTAGGATTCTGATTTTTGAACCTTCCTATATCAACTCCATTTGGTATGACCTCCACTCTTCCCTTGTACCCCATATCTCGCGCCCAGTCGGCTAAATATTTTGAAATAGTTTGGATAACATCTGCGCGCAGAAAAATTCTTCTAAACAAAGGGTAAACAAACCAGACCCTGCGTTTAATATATGAGATTGGATCTCCTTCTTGCAAAGTAAGTATGTAGTGCGCTTGCGGGAAACGAAACTTGAAGAAAAGCGCGGCGAACCCGGCCCAATTTGCCATAATAGCCCATATGGCATCATATGATTTATCTTTATGCAATTTCTTGGCTAAGAAGAAGGCCCTGAAGGGATATAGATTCTTGGAAGTATTTATACGATATATCGTACAATTCCCGATTTTCTCTTTCTTGGGATGCGTAGAATTGAAACGCATAGTAATTATATCGAATGCGATATCAGTAATACGATCAGTAATCTCTTTGACAGCAATTTCGGCTCCTCCCACTACTGGATGATAAGCAAGAGAAAATATGAGAACTTTGCTATTGGACATCGAGTATTTTCTTGAGTTCTTCTGCACTTGGTTCTTTCTTGGCCTCAGGTTTTGAATTTGCTATTGGTTGTTGATTAGCTTGCCCCGCCTGAGCTGGGCGGGGTGAAGTTAGTGGTTGATTACCTACTACCGCTTTAAGCGCATCACGCAGATCAGAAACATGCTTCGGGTCCGGCTTACGCTGATTATCTGCTTTCTTTGTCAAACTTGCGAGAGAGATGCTTGGAAGTGGCCTAAGCTCTGGCTTTTTCTCAGGTAATTTAACTACCGGAGGTATGCTGGCTACTTTCGGCAAAGAGGTCTTTGTCATCGCCGTTCGACCCTCTTCGTGCCAATCGGTGATATGCTTTTCGACCTCGCTTCTCGGCTTGGCAAAGATCTTGCGGGAATATTCTATGATTTCATCCGCATGAGAAACTTCCGGAGGCATTATCGGTGGCATAGTGGTAGCGGAGAAAGGCAACGAGGCCACCGAGTCTATCATTAATTTGAGATAGATTTGGCGCAGCCCGAGATTAACGAGATCCTCGGCGATGAAGGTCGGGGCAAACTCTTTCTCAAGAACATCTGCGTCATAAGCTCCTACTCGGAAAACTATCATGGTGCCGACGTTACCGAAGACAGCATCTCGAACCTCTTCTTCCATCTGTTCTATATACTGATGGGCCATGGTCAAATTAAGTTTGTATTTACGAGCTTCCGACAGAATGTCGGCGAAGGATCTATCGGCAAATGATTGGAACTCGTCCACGAAGAGATAAAACGGTGGCAATTTGGCCAGACGAGAGGCCTTCTCGTCCGAACGTGACATGGCCGCAAGATACAACTTGGTGATGAGCATTGAACCTAAAAGGCGGGCATTGCCCTCTCCTACTCTACCCTTGGACAAGTTCACGATCATAATCTTCTTCTTGTCCATAATCTCTCGGAGATCGAAGCTTGATTTCGACTGCCCGATGATGTTCCTAATCAGAGGGTTACCGGCAAATTGACCAATCTTATTCTGGATAGCCGGCGTAGCTTCTTGAGTGTATTTGTCGGTGTATTTGGCGTACTCATCAACCCAAAAACTCTTGACTGATACATCAGTAATATTAGCTACCACTTTGTTCCGAAATTCCTTGTCGGTATACATGCGGTTGACCGCGAGAAGCGTTGCTCCCGGATACTCAAGCAAAGCAAGAAGTGTGTTCTGCAAAATATAGGCCATACGCGCCGACCATGCGTCCTCCCAGATTTTCTCGAAAACAGACATCAGACCATTAACGACCAGATGGCGCTTGTTTGACCCGACATCTTCCATAATGTTGAATGACACGGGATATTCCATGTCGAAAGGAGCAACGTAGAGCACATCCTTGATGCGCTCTTCGGGTATATATTCAAGAAGCTTTTCTGCCGTACCGCCGTGAGGATCAATGAAGGCCAGACCCTCCCCATTCTGGATATCTTGGATGGCCATATTTTCAAGAAGCGTTGATTTGCCCATGCCGGTCTTGCCTATGACATAGACATGCTTGGAGCGGTCAGCGGACTTGATACCAAACTTTTTGTGGTCATGCCGCGCATCCGTCTCGGCAAAATATGTTATTTTTTCAGGATTGTCCATTTCTCTAATTATACAATAATATGTTGGGCATATGAACCAACCCATATTTAAAGAACAGGGGACACTCGATAGAGACCTGTTGAAACACCAATTAAGCTCTTTAATTGGTGAAGAACTTACATCTGTTACCGCGACATATGAACCTACTGGATATACTGGGAACGTTTATTTCGTGGACACAGTCTCAAAATCTGGTTCAATTTACAAACTCGTAGTGAAAAGAATGATAGACACTAAAGAATGGAATTTATATACCGATTTCTTGAAACCATATAACCTTAATTCTCCTGTCCATATAGGAAAAATAAAATTAGATAGGCATGAGTTCTTAGTTATGGAGAGAATTGATTCGAAACTAAAATTACTGGATCACAAGGTCTGGCTCAAAAACGCTCTTAATTGGCTTATCCGTAAGGATACTGTTTGTTCCAAAGATATTAAGAAAGTAAGCAAGATAGATCCTATAAAACAAAACATTAATACTGGGGAAGGATGGTGGCCAATTATTGAGAAGTGTGTTTCATCAAAATTGCATCCACTAATTGACAAGAGCCTCTACAAAAAACTCCTGGGGCAAAAGGAGGTTTTAGCAGAATATAATGAGGCTCTCCAATCTGGTATTCAGACAGTAGTCCACAATGATTTCCAAAAAAGAAATACATTGATAGACAAAAGAGGAGTTTTATTCGTAATAGATTGGTCTAATCCCAATATTGGATCAATCTGTATAGATCTGGCCCGCTTGATAGAAGCAAATCACGAGAATGCCCGTGACATCAGGAAACAATATGCCCGCAGTATAAACGTAGATCATTTTGAAACCTTATTATCTATGGCTAAATTCAGAAACACGTTTTCTATATTTGTCTGGATGTGCAAAGCGATCATTGATGGCCAGAGAGAAGCAGTGGAGAAAGAATATGATATAAGAAGATATATAGAAATATTGACAATGTGGCGTAAATAGTTAGTATCCTAGCTAGACTTGGAAAGGAGAAGGCCATGCGCGTCAGACTAAGACTAGGAGTGGTAGCGCACATTTTCTACCGGGGAAAGGTTCTTCTGGTACATCGTGACAACCTGCCACATATCACCTACCCTGACACATGGGACTCCATAACTGAGAGTCTCGAGAAGGGAGAGGACTTCGAAACCGGGATGCGAAGGGGGCTTCTCGAAGAGATAGGGGTGGTCCCAGCCTCGATCGAGATGCTCGGTGTCACCAGAGCTGGGCATGGCTTCTTCTTCGGCACTCTCACGAATGCCGAGAGAAGAGCTGTCTTCCTTGGAAGCGAGGGTCAAGGAATTGGTTTCTTCGGTCTTGAAGAGGTCAGGGAACTTTGGGTTGGAGGAGCAATTGGATTCCACTTAGCTGCCCACCCAGAGGCCTTTAGGAAAATGGCTAGGGGCATGATCCCATCCCTAGCTGAGCTAGGGTTACAAGTTCCAGTTCCAGCGGGATAACACGGGGAGGCCAATAGTAGAGGCCTCCCCGTCTTTCGTATACTCTAAATGACGTGGTAATGTATGGCCATGCAAGCAGTAATTCTCTGCGCGGGAATGGGCACTCGGATGGGAGAGTTGACGAGAGACATCCCCAAACCACTTTTACATATTGGAAATAAGACTCTCTTAGAGTATAAGCTAGAGAGCTTACCAGAAGAAATTGATAAAATTGTCTTGGTTATAGGTTATAAAGGAAAGAAAATTAAAGAGGCTTTTGGTAACTATTTCAGAAAGATACCAATCGTATATGTAGAGGATAGAACCGTTTCGGGTACAGCCCACGCTCTTTGGCAAGCGAAAGATGTTGTACGTCGGCGGTTTGTAGTCATGATGGGAGATGATATTTACAGTTCTGAAGCGATAAAGAAATGCGTGCAGTTCGACTTCTCAATTGTGGGCAAAACAGAGACTATAGATAAACCGGGTGATCGAATTGTTACGGACAGCAATAATAATTTAATAGATTTTGTCACTCATGAAAAATACCGAACCATAAGAGATGGCGCGGGATTAATCTTCACAGGCTTATATTCTTTGACCGCAGACATTTTTAATTACGAACCAGTTAAGCTTGAATTAAAAGATGAGTGGGGCTTACCGCAAACCCTACTTAAAGTAATCGGAGATCATCATGTTGAGATTATAGAGACTGATTTTTGGATACAAATAACAGATAGAGAAGACTTGAGGAAAGCAGAGATTATTCTATCAAAAGTGCCTCTTTAGTGTACTTATTCCCCGCGTTCCAGAGCATCCATGAGGTCAGGCCAACGTCGTGGGTAGCTTTGATTTGAGCTTGAACTTTATCGGGTCCATAGGTAGCACCAAGGTTGAAGTCCTGAAGCCATGGTCTCAACTTAGATGGCGTAGACGTGGCAAGCCCATTTGAAACATTCCAAGCTTGTTCACGCTTAACTCCGCTTCCCATAGCAATTTTTATTACTTCATACGGATGCTCAGCCGGGTTAGCAAAACCATTCCATTTGGGAGGATAGTGCGAAGGGTAAACCATGGGGGAAACGTAGTCGAAATATGGAAGAGCATTTTCCAATATTTGCCCTATATTCATATCACTTTCTACAGTCGTAGTCATACCAAAAAGATCAACGGAAAGTTTGACGCCTGTATGTTTCAAATTATCGTGCAAATACTCGAAAAAACTTCTCAACATTTCCGGCTTAGTCGTTGTGCCAACAGTCCAGGTATATGAAGTGTCTTGCATATTACCATCTGAAGGATAGCGGACGTAGTCATAGTTGAGTTCGTCAAAGCCAAGCGCGTATGATTGCTCCGAAAGTTCGACAATATAATCCCAATAGGGCTGAGCGCCTACATCTATAAAAGATAGGCCCTTGTAATCTTTCCAGACTCCACCATCACTCTTTTTTTTGACCGCTAGAGCGGGGAATAGTTTCGCATAAGAAGGGTCCTGAAAAACAGAGATGCGACCGATGACATAAATATCGGCTTCATGAAGTATCTGCACAAATTCGCGTATATCGGAAACTATGCAGCCACTATTAGTGTTTAACTTAGGAAAATCATTTGGAAATGATACTACCCCTGTGTAATCTTTAACATCTATCACTATGGCATTGAGCTCGGTTGCCTCGATGAGAGTCTTGAGGCTTTCACGCCAAGAAGGAGTGCTCGCCACACAAGCAGTCATGTAAAGGGACTTAAGAGGCTCGGGAGTCTCTAAGTGAGTGACCAGAACATCTAGGACAGATGGCACTTGAGACTCTCCAATAGACAGCGGTGCACTATAAGTAGATTCTAAAAATGATGGTAGCAGAACAACAACAGTAAAGAAGAGACCTGCTACGACGACCCATGCAAGACTTCTCTTAAACCAAGACATGGTTTAGATTTGTTCTTCCTGAATAATTTGTTTTTCTGCTTCTCGTTGAGCTTCTATTTCAGCCACTCGATGCTTATGAATCTGGCGCCTTTGAGCTTTGGCTTTAAGAGATAAACGCTTGTCTATACTGGTCCAGACTGAAAGTAGTATTATCGAGAGTCCGGTCGCTACTTGGAAAAATGATTCCCAGAGACGAGGAAATCCAAGAAGTGGTAAGAGCACTACGAGTAAACCAAGTGCAATGATAATCCTATTTTTCGGCATTTTTATTTGTCTTTGCTAATATTATACACGCCCTCAAGTATCTCGACATCTTTGCCACTTGAGTACAGGAGTTCGATATTTTTCTTTTCCATGTTTTTGAGTATGGATATTCCGCTTTGATCAGCGACCATATTCTCATACGCTTCTCTAAGCGCGGCAAAATCTTTTATAAAACAATGTCCGCCAGCTCCTCTGCCACTTTTGTGAACAGGGGAAGCATATCTTGTTGGTATAAATGGGTCCACTTTTATCGCTTCTTCTATCGTTTCCCAATTGGCCCCCATTTTTTGCGAGAGGTCATATATTAGATTAAAAAATATTATCTGCGTATATCCACTACAATTATGCGAATATTTTATGATTTCTGCCTCAATACTTTTCATAGTAAAATTCGCTGGTGCCTTTGGCAGTATAGAATGAACAAGTTTGGCTGCTTTTTTGTGTTCTACTGTTTCCTTGGTTATTCCTACAATATTGACGAACGGGTGAGATACATCATAACTCGCGGTCGTTTCGCTTAAAAATTCTGGAGAGTTTATAACTATTCTATCTGGAAATTCTTCCTTAATTTTTTCAGTCAGTCCTGGAAATATAGTCGACTTCAAAACTACAATTGTGCCGACTCCGGTCAAAGGTAGTACCGTACGGATGATGCTGGCGTCATATCCTTTTGGAGTAGTAGGAGTAGGAACCGCGACAAAGACAACTTCACAATCTTTTATGGCATCTTTATTTTTATTATATGGTTTTTCTTTAGCATAGCGGATAACAGCATATCCGCGCGCTTCAAAGTCATCGGCATAATTTTTTCCGACAAACCCCTGACCTATGAATCCAATTTTTAGATTGTTCATTGAGAGCCTATTCTATCCTATTTAGCTCAAAATGTCTGGTATTTTTTGTCTAGAAATTTTTCTGACTTTGACAGTTTTCATTTTCAATATATAGGCTTTTACAAGTCGATGTAGACCATCAAGAATCAACCACCTACCTTTATTTTCCATTATATCGATCGGATATTTGAGATCAGCTTCCTGAATTTTCTCCCAATGAGTTGAGTGTTTATCGGGATTTTTCGTTACCTCCCAGGGTTTCAAGTTGTAATCGTCTATATCTTCTAGTTCCCAGAATGGAATATCAAAATGCCAAATCAAATCTTGGATATTCATCTCTTCCACTGGAAAATTTAATGCCCAGACCTTCTTTGAATCCCAGCTAAAATCGAAACCAACATCTTTAATAATCTGAGGAATCTCTTTTGACATTAAATTAATCGTTTATTCCTGAAAGCAAATCCAGAACTAGATTTCAAGTATTTTTCAAATCTTTGTGATTTGGCTTTTTCTTGAAATGCTCCATACCAAACTAATTTGAAAGGCACCTTGGTTGATGAATATAGCGCATGACCTCTATTGTGCTGAGTCAGACGTTTTTTTAGATCAGAAGTAGATCCCATATAAAAACTTTTATCCTTCAAACTTTGAATTATGTAGGTGTAAAACATTTTAGTACGGCCCCACTTCACTTCGTTACGCGGGACCACTTCGCTCTTTATCATAACAAAATCTTACCAATATATTTGGCATTGTGGTGCTTGCACCGCGAAGCTTCGTTTACGAAGCGAAGTGGTGCGCGCACTAGGGGTCGAACCTAGGACCTTTCGAGTATCAGTCGAATGCTCTACCAACTGAGCTATGCGCGCGCCAATTTTGTTTACAAAATTGAGCGTCCCGCCGTAGCTTTAGCGTAGGCGGACTGCAAACCACAATATCAAAAAACTCGCCACATGGCGAGTCTCTTGTATATCGTTCTCTATTTTGTTCCGTTCTAGTCTTTCCCAGTGTTAGATTATTTTTAGGATGTGTAATCATTATCCATCCCGCATAGCTTTACGCGACGTGGGATATCAACACTATAAGCTGTCTCTATTCGAGACAACGATTTCAAATTGAATTACTCCACGAGCAGCTTCCGCTACCCGTGCCTTGTTACGACTTAGTCCTTGTCATTGAGTTTACCGTAGGCTCACATAAGTGAGCTTTTGAGTACTCCCAACTTCCCTGACTTGACGGGCGGTGAGTACAAGACTTGAGAACGTATTCACCGCGGTATAGCTGACCCGCGATTACTAGCAATTCCGGCTTCAAGGGGTCGAGTTGCAGCCCCCTATCCGAACTGGCGCCGCTTTTCTTAGGATTGGCTCAGGATTACTCCGTCGCAACCTGTTGTAGCGGCGATTGTATTATGCGTGTAGCCCAGGGTATCAAGGGACATGCTGACCTGGCGTCATCCTCGCCTTCCTCCCCCTCTCCAGTTTTGCAGTTTTGGAAATTTCCAAAACTGGAGAGGGGGCAGTCTCGCCAGACACTTGTAACTGGCAACGAGGGTTGCGTTCGTTACCCCACTTAAGGGAACAATTCAAATCACGAACTGACGACGGCCATGCATCACCTGTCTAACTGTCCTTGCGGACCCCCGACGTTTCTGTCGGGGTTCACCTAGATTTCTAACCCTGGTAAGGTTCTTCGTTCAACATCGAATTAAACCGCATAATCCACTGCTTGTGCAAGTCCCCGTCTATTCCTTTGAGTTTTAGCCTTGCGGCCGTACTACCCAGGCGGATCACTTAACGCGTTAGCTTCGCCTCTCAGAGGGTTGATACTCCGAAAAGCTAGTGATCATCGTTTAGGGCGTGGACTACCGGGGTATCTAATCCCGTTCGCTACCCACGCTTTCGTGTTTCAGCGTCAGAAATGCGCCAGTGAATTGCCTTCGCTTTCGGTGTTCCCCATGATATCAACGGAT